>Ga0210409_10002703_pt1 | contig 20748 bp, 15 predicted proteins | sample IncBWH17MmetaG_FD_161649 | JGI IMG/M metagenome (GOLD analysis project Ga0210409, IMG submission 161649) | Forest soil microbial communities from Barre Woods Harvard Forest LTER site, Petersham, Massachusetts, United States - Inc-BW-H-17-M | ecosystem: Environmental > Terrestrial > Soil >...
CTTTGCCGGAGTCATGCATCTGGCGGATTTCGAGGAACAGATCATCAACAACCGCATCTGGACCCAATCAGGTCAAATAGAACAAAAACTGACCGATCTCAACGAGCACATGGAGAAGGTCATCCAGATGTATCTGCGGAATGAATACCACACGATTGCCGAATACAACGAGCAGGCGGGGGTCATTGCCGAGAAATATTATTTTCTGGTGGTCGCCGATTTCCCGGCGAACTTTACCGAGACGGCGGCCAAGCGGTTACTGAGCATCGCCGCGAGCGGCGCCCGCTGCGGAGTTTACACACTGATTCATTGGGACCGGCGTCTTCCCCTGCCCCAGGATTTCATCCCCGACGAGCTCAAAAAGAGCAGTGTGACCGTGACGTTTCAGGCGGCAAACATGCTCATCGATGGGAAGCAACGGCCGGGAGTCGGCTTGCGCTTGGAAGAGCCACCCGCTCCCGAGGTAGCCACCGAGTTGATCCAACGCATCGGACGGTTCAGCCGCGATTCGAGCCGCGTCGAGGTTCCTTTCGAGCAGGTGGCTCCCAGCGAAGCCGAAATCTGGACCGAGGAAACCAGCGGCGAATTGACGGTGCCCATCGGCCGCACCGGGGCGACCAAGCTGCAATACCTGGCGATCGGCAAAGGCACGCGTCAGCACGCGTTGGTCGCGGGTAAAACCGGGTCCGGCAAATCCACACTTTTCCATGTCATCATCACGAACCTGTCCTTATGGTGCAGCCCGGAGCAAGTCGAGTTTTACCTGGTAGACTTCAAGAAGGGTGTCGAGTTCAAGTGTTACGCGGCCAGGCGCCTGGCCCATGCCAGGGTCGTGGCAATCGAGAGCGACCGTGAGTTTGGGCTAAGTGTCTTGCAACGGGTGGACGATGAGCTGAGGCGGCGCGGCGAATTGTTTCGTCAACTCGGCGTCCAGGATGTCGCCGGCTACAAGCGAGCGGGCGGCACCGAACCCATTCCCAGAACGCTCCTGCTCATTGACGAATTCCAGGAGTTTTTTGTCGAGGACGACAAGATCGGCCAAACCGCGTCGCTGCTGCTCGATCGGTTGGTGCGCCAGGGCCGCGCCTTCGGGATACACGTGGTTTTGGGGTCGCAGACTCTCGGCGGCGCCTACACCGTCGCGCGTACGACTCTGGGACAAATGGTCATTCGCATCGCCCTGCAATGCAATGAAGCGGATGCCTACCTGATCATGGACGAGAACAATCCGGCACCGAGGCTTCTCTCACGCCCTGGGGAAGGCATCTACAACGACATGGCGGGCGCGCTGGAGGGCAATAGCCCGTTTCAGGTGGTCTGGTTGCCGGATGACGTGCGCGATAGCTATTTGTCTAAAGTCCGCCAGCGCGCGGATGAGCAAGGGAAGGTTTACCCGGGTCCCATTGTTTTCGAGGGAAACATCCCCGCCGATGTTCGCGAAAACCCGCTCTTAAACGGCCTATTGGATGCCGAGTCGCTCAAGCCCGCGGGGTTTGGCCGAGTGTGGCTAGGGGCTCCCAATTCCATTAAAGGCCCGACCGAAGCTGCATTCCGCCGGCAAAGCGGAAACAACCTGCTCATTGTCGGTCAGCGAGACGAAACTACCCTCGCGATTTTCTCCATTGCCCTGCTGGCCCTGGCGGCACAATTCAGGCCCGGCTCGGCACGGTTTATCCTGTGCGACGCTACTCCGCCGGGAACTCCTCAAGGGGATTACCTCGCTAAAGTGGTGCAAGCCATTCCCCACACAATCACTTTGGCCAGGCCCGCCGACTTACCGGAACTGATGAAAGGCTTGGCTGCCGAAGCTGCCGGACGCGCTGAGCACGTAGATCCAGAGGCCGCGCCCCCGGTTTTCCTGTTTATCCACGGGCTCCAGAGATTCAGCCGGTTTCGGTACGAGGAAGAATTCGGCTTTTCTTCAGGTAACGCCGAAACCGAAGCCAGCCCCGGAGCGATACTCAACGACCTGATTTGCGAACGAACGCGGCTTGGTTTTCATATCATCGCCTCTTGCGACACCTATAACAACGTCAACCGCTTCCTCAGCCGAAAAGCGCTCAGCGAATTCGAGATGAGAGTCTTGTTCCAAATGAGCGCCAACGATTCTGCCAGCCTGATCGACAGCCCGAAAGCGGGCACGCTGGGTTTGCATCGCGCGCTGTTCTTCAACTCACAGGAGGGTTACCTCGAAACCTTCCGGCCTTATGCGCTCCCCGAGCCCGAGTGGATCGAAGAGGCTGGAAAGAATCTCAGGCGATTGGTGAGCCAGGAAACAACGGCAAAGGATCTCACCGCAAAAGGCTAAGAGCGTCCTTGAAAAGCCCGATGCTGGTGTCATCCTCCGCAGTCGTCCTCTTCCTCAAGAATTAGCCAAGAAATAAATCGAGGAAGAGGACGAGAAGAGCCCATCACACCTCGGAGGGACGAGTTCCACGAGTCCCCATCACTGAGACTCCGCGTGCGCGGCCTGATAGTCCTCCTGTGTACCTTGGTGGTCCTGCTGAGCGCCCTGGTAAGCTACTGAGACCATGCGCTCGCTGGACTTGGTCAGCTCAGCGGTGAGCGCGTCCAGGGCCGTCTGGACCTTCACCGCGCTATCGTTGGCGTTTTGCACAATTCCCTTGAGAGCCTCGAGCCCGCCGGGTGTGAGATCGGTGCTCAGCGCACCGCGAATGTCCTGCAGATAGGAGATCAACGGTTGCATGGCTGCCTTGCTTTCCTCGTACCTCTGGTTGACCGCCGCGATGCGGTTGGTGACCTCGCTCTTGCGCGCTTCGCTGAGCTCCCGGATATGCTGGTAATCGATGGTTTGAAGCTGCCGGTCCCAAGCCTGGAAATAGGCCGCATTTTTTTCGCGCACCCGTTGGCTTGTGGCTTCGGTGTGATGGGCCGTCGTGATTAACCGGTCGAGCGACTTACTGAACCGTTTAAACGCCGGCCTCAGGTCTCCGTTGGGCTGCTGCACCAGGTCCTGCAGTGCAGCGATTGTTTGGTTCATCGCCGTACCTTCTACCTGAACTTCGGTTGCCGCCTTTTGCATACTCATGGCCGCAACGTCGCCCTTTTGGTACCCCGTCGAAGTGCAGCCCACCAGCCAACTCGCTGCCAGCGCGAGCCCGCAAGCATTGATGAGCTGGCCCTGAATTCCGGGTTTGTTGTCGTACATAATCGTAATCTCAGAACGGGTGTCAGCCCACAATTGGCGCATGACATTCCTTTCATGGCTTGCACGGACGAGTTCAGCAATGGGGTCTATCCCGACCACCGGGCGCGCGCGCCGAGTAACGAGGTTTTGGAGCGCCGTTTGCGGACGCTTCGGGGTCGACGCTTGGGTCACTTTTTGGATTCGGCGCTTTGTGCCGATCGCCCGCAAACCTTTTCTGAATCTCGCATCGTCCCTCGTTCCTCCGCAACCCGACCGGGTTGCCAGACCGTAGCCGGAGGTCGCCACCCCCGTGGCGACCTCCGGTCACATTCCCCTAATATCGAATGCACCCTGGAAGGGCCCTGGAAGGGTGCTTTGGCCTTGGGTACCTTTGCCCGGAAGTATCGCTGCGCTCAGCCTCCGGCTACGATCTGCGAACCCTCTCGGGTTCGGAACCGGCAAAGCAAAGCAGTTTTGGTCACGTCCTCGCTTTAGTGCCAACGGCCTCGCGAAGCTCGCGCATTCCGGATTGTTTGAGCAGTCTGCGGAGACCCTTCACGATGGAGCGGGCAATGCCCGGGCCCTCGTACACCATTCCGGTATAAACCTGGACCAGCGAAGCCCCGGCGGTGATTTTTTCCCACGCATCCGCAGCGTTGAAGATCCCCCCAACCCCGATGATCGGCAGCTTGCCCTGAGTTTGGCGATAGATGTGCCGGACAAATTCTGTGCTGCGCTCTTTCAGCGGGCGCCCGCTCAATCCTCCGTTTTGATTGTAGACCTGCTGCACTTCGGGAACGTGGCTTTGTGGTCGTGAAATCGTCGTGTTGGTCGCCACGATCCCGGCAATCCGGCGCGAGTCAGCCAATTCCAGGATCTCATCCATAGCCTCCAAGGAAAGGTCGGGAGCGACTTTGACCAGGATAGGCTTGCCGGACGGTCTGGCCGGCACAGACGCATCCCCCGCAGCAGGGCTTTCATTTGTCGGAGCCTCGGGCTGCCCCAGGCTGGCCTGGGACGAAACCTCAAGCACAGCCGCCAGGATCTCATCCAGGGCGGCTTTATCCTGCAGTTCACGCAGGTTGGGCGTGTTCGGTGAACTGACGTTAATCACAAAGAAATCCAGGTGGGGCAACAAAACGCGCAGCGATCGGGCATAATCTTCGGCCGCTTTGGCGAGGGGAGTGATCTTGGATTTCCCGAGATTCATTCCCACCGGGTGCGGCGGCCAGCTCCCTGATTTGCGCCAATCCGCCAAAGTTTGCGCCACAGCTTCGGCCCCCAGATTATTGAACCCCATTCGATTGACGATGGCCCCTTCGGGAATGGCCCTGAATACGCGCGGAATGTCGTTGCCAGGCTGCGCGTGCCATGTCACTGCTCCCAACTCTGTGAACCCAAACCCGAGCGCGGCCCACGCAGGCAAAGACTCCGCATTTTTGTCCATACCGGCGGCCAATCCAACAGGATTGGGAAAGCGGAGTCCAAAGACCGAAGTAGGCAATGGTGGTGCTCCTAAAAAGGACTCCAGGACATCACAAATCAATCGCCTGCGACCGGCCCAAGCCAGCGAGCGCATGGTACGATTATGGATCTGTTCGGCGTCCTGCGTGAAGAGCACCGGGCGAAGGAGATGACGGTAAAACCAGCTCATGCCCTGCCGGGTTCGGCAGGGCCGACGGCCAGGGCGGGCGTGAACGGATCCGCTGGGCATTCTTTGCCGTTGATGGCGCCGTTGATCTTCATTTGCGTGGCCACCAAAATTCGTCGATAGGTAGCCAACGCCAGCAAGGGCCAGCTATTGCGGTAAATGTCGTACTTGAGATAGAAAACCTTTGGGAAACCTGTTCCGGTGGTCTCATTTTCTGTCCAGGAACCATCGAGGTTTTGTTTGTGGATCAGATAGGCGATGCCCATCTGGATGCTGGGGCGGGAGGGGGTCTCGAAGGCGCACAAGCCCATGACCGCCCAGGCCGTTTGCGAAGCGGTGCTGGGCCCCTGGCCTTTGAACACCGGGTCGTCGTAGGTGTTGCAACGCTCGCCCCAGCCGCCATCCTCGTGCTGAACGCTTTCCAGCCAATCCCGCGCTTTGAGGATCCATGGCTGATTCATGTCGACATTCATCGCGCGCAACCCGCGCAGGACCTGCCAGGTGCCGTAAATATAGTTCACCCCCCAACGCCCATACCACGAGCCATCTTCTTCCTGCTGCTCTTGAATATAGCGCAACGCCTTTTGGACCTGCGGATGTTGCAGGCTGTAACCCTCGTAGCCGAGCAACTCCAGAATCCGGGCGGTGATGTCGGCGCATTCCGGGTCCAACATCGCGTTATGATCGGCGAAGGGCACTTTCTCCAGCACGCCCTTGGTGCAGTCCTTGTCAAAGGCGGCCCAGCCGCCATCTTTGCACTGGAACGTGAGCATCCACTTTAACCCGCGCTGGAAACACTCGTCGCGTTTCTGGGGATCCTCGGTGGGCGCCTTGCGCAAAGCCAACAACACCATCGCGGTGTCATCGACGTCCGGATTCCATTTGTTTTCGAACTCAAAAACCCACCCGCTCGGCTCCACCTTGGCGGGGTTCTTGTAGTGCCAATCTCCACGAAACCGGATTTCCTTGGACGTCAGCCATTCGGTGGCGTGCTTCAACGCAGGGTGATCGCTTTCGACGCCCGACTCCTGCAGGCAGATCGAAACGATCGCCGTGTCCCAGACCGGAGAAAAGCAGGGCTCGATGCGCACGCTGTCCTTGGTCTCGTGCTCCAACTCTTTCAGTTTCTTCTCCGCGCGAACAACTTGGGGGTGGTCGTCCGTGTAGCCCAGGGCCTTGAGGGCAATCAGGGAATTGAGCATCGCGGGGAAAATCGCCGCCAGGCCGTCGGTGCCTTCGAACCGTTCGAGCATCCACTGCTCGGCTTTCTTGAGCGCGCGCTTGCGGAAGGGATGGATGTGGTTCTCGGCGAACCATTCGGCAAATTTGTGGAGCCGATCCAGCCAGAGGAAAAAGTTGCGCCAGGTAATGCGCTCGGGGTCCGGCGCGAGCGCCAGGTCGCGCTGATGAATCCCTTCGGGAAATAGTTCGTGCAGGTTGATATTGTTCTTGAGAGGGCGGGTAGGCTTGAAGTGATTGATGATGGCCAGCGGCACGAGCATCGAGCGGCTCCAGGAACTCATTTCGTTAAAGTTCACATAGAACCATTTGCCGATAAGAATGACTTCACAAGGGATAGTGGGAACGTAATCCCACGGAAACAAACCCAGCAACGCGAGATACAACTTGGAAAAGGTGTTCATGCGCGGCACACCACCAAGGCTCAAAGCCACCTCGCGCGCGCGCAGCATGCGCGGGTCAGTCACCGGCACGCCGGCCAGCTTGAGCGCCAGGTAACACTTGATGGTCGCGTTGATCTCGGCTGGGCCTCCGTAATAAATATTCCACCCTCCATCCAGCAACTGCTTGGAGAATATGTGGTTGATGGCCTTTTTTTGCCAGGCCGCGTCGACTTTTCCGTTCCAATGATGGTAGGCGATCATGTCGGCTACCAGTGTGGCGTCGACCATCAATTCCCCGGCCCAATAGCCCTGCGGCTTTTGCTGGCTCAGCAAAAAGCTCTGGGACCGCTTAATAGCGGTTTCCAGCTCGTTTTGGGGGGAAGCAGCCGGGGCTTGTTGACGTGGCGCGTCCCCTAAACTGCTCTCACGCACTGATGTGACATCCACAGCTTTTAATCTGCGAGTTAGACACCCTTCTGTAAAGTAATTATTCATGTGCTTTGCGCCTTGAAGTTTGGTGGTTCGGCGATACTTTTCCTGCCCATGCGCGTGGACTTCGCAAAAATGAACGGCGCCGGCAATGACTTTGTGCTCATCGATAATCGGGCACAAAAGCTCAAGCTTCGCCGCGACCAGGTGACCCGGATTTGTGACCGTCACCGCGGCGTCGGGGCCGATGGCCTCATTTTGCTCATCCCGGCGAAGTCAACCAAGGCCGACTGGGCGTGGGAGTTCTTTAACAGTGACGGCAGCACTGGTGAAATGTGCGGCAACGGCGCGCGCTGCTTTGCCAGATTTGTCAAAAAGCAAACCGGTTTGAACCGGGATTTTGCCTTCGAAACGGAGGCGGGCATTATTTCCGCCCGGTTCCGGGGCGAACGCGTCACGGTCAACCTGACTGAGCCAGTCGGATTAAAGCTCAACGAAACGCTGGCCCTGCGGGGTGGACCGCAAACGATGCACTCGCTGAATACGGGTGTGCCCCATGCGGTGTTATTCGTTCCCGACGCTGATCAGGCAATGGTTATGCAACTGGGACCAGAGATCCGCCGCCATCCGCACTTCGGCGCCAAGGGAACCAACGTCAACTTCGTGCAGGTGCTGGGCCCCGATCAGATCCGGGTGCGAACGTTCGAGCGCGGCGTCGAAGGTGAGACTCTCGCCTGCGGGACCGGCGTGACAGCCTCAGCGCTTATTTCCGCCCGGGTTCATCATTTTAGCTCTCCCGTGCGCGTGCAGGTGCAAGGCGGCGACCAACTCGAAGTGAGTTTTCATGACCGCAACGGTGGTTTTGCCGATGTCAGCTTGACCGGTCCAGCCGATTTTGTATTTGAGGGCACCTTCGAGATCTGAATCCGACTTCAACACAAGGGCACCATGTTTAAGGGAACCTACACCGCCATCGTCACGCCGTTCAGGAATAAGCAGATAGACGAACCGGCGCTCAACAAGTTGATCCATCTGCAGGTTCGCGGCGGAGTTGACGGAATCGTTCCCGTGGGCACGACCGGCGAATCCCCGACGGTATCGTATGAAGAGCATATCCAGTTGATCGCGCTCTCGGTGAAATTCGCCGCCAAGCGGATCAAGGTCGTCGCAGGTTCCGGCGGCAATTCGACCGCGGAAGCAGTCTACCTCACGCGGGAATCCGAGAAAGCCGGGGCAGACGGGTCGCTGCAAGTGGCCCCCTATTACAACAAGCCTAACCAGGAAGGGCTCTACCAACATTTCCTTGAAGTGGCTCGATGCACGAGCCTGCCTATTTTGCTGTATAGCATTCCGAGCCGCTGCGGCATCGAAATCGGTGTCGAAACCATCAAACGGCTGGCCAGGAAATGCCCCAACGTGATCGGTATCAAGGAGGCCGGAGGCAATCCCGACCGCGTCAGTCAACTGCGAGCGGCGCTCGGACCGCAGTTTGTCATTTTGAGCGGGGACGATGGGCTCACTCTCTCGTTCATGGCGCTCGGAGCGCAAGGGGTGGTTAGCGTGGCCTCAAACCTCATCCCGCGCCAGCTTACGCAGATGGTTAATCTTTTTGCCGCCGGTAAAGTCAAGGCCGCGCTGAAAATCCATGAGCGTTATTATCCACTGTTCAAGGATCTTTTCCTGGAAACAAATCCGACACCGATCAAAGCGGCGCTGGCGATGCAGGGGCTCATCCAGGAAGAATACCGGCTGCCCCTGGTGCCGATGAATCCCAGGAATCGGGAAATCCTTGCCGCGACACTCCGCGCATGCGGATTGCTCAAGTAATCCGCGCTGGCTCGCAACACGCAACACGCAACACGTTCCCCCATGACCCGCGTGATCATCACAGGCTCCCAAGGACGCATGGGCAAAGCCCTCCTGGCTTGCCTGCCCCGGCATCCTGAACTGCAGTTGGCTGGGCAAATCGATCAGGGCGACGACCTTGCGGGCGTGCTCGGCCATGGCGACGTGGTGATTGACTTCAGTTCCCACTCGGCCACGGCCGGGATCGCCTCGCTTTGCGCTCGGCATCGCAAGGCCCTCGTGATAGGCACCACCGGCCAATCCAATGAGGACCGATCGCAGATCACTGCTCTAAGTTCGCAAATACCCATCGTTCTCTCCGCGAATTTCTCCACCGGCGTAAACGCTCTGTTTTGGTTGACTCGCAAAGCCGCCGAAGTCCTGGGCCCGGGCTTCGATTTGGAGGTGGTCGAAATGCATCATCGGCACAAACGCGACGCGCCTAGTGGAACAGCCCATACGTTGGCCGAGATTCTGGCACGCGTTCGAAAGCAACAGGCTGATGCCGTGCTTCGACATGGGCGCTCCGGCATCGTGGGCGAGCGCACCAGCGAGGAAATCGGAATGCACTCGCTGCGTGGCGGCGACGTGGTCGGAGACCATACCGTTATCTTCGCGGGCGCGGGCGAACGCGTCGAGTTGACCCACAGAGCTTCGAGCCGGGAAACCTTCGCCAATGGGGCCTTGCGCGCCGCCGCATGGGTGGTGGCTCAAAAGCCTGGCTTATACGACATGCAGGATGTGCTGGGCCTGAAGTAGATCGTGGAGTGTGATTGGAGACATCGCCATCATCGCGCTGGGATCTAACTTGGGCGACACCGCCAGGAGCGTTTTGGAGGCGATGGACCGGCTCCAGCAACTTGCTACCGCTCCCCTGCTGCGCTCAGCGCTTTGGCAAACCACACCCGTGGATTGCCCGCCTGGGTCGCCTCCGTTCGTCAATGCAGTGGTCGGGCTTAGGCCAGATCCCGGCGAAACGCCGGAGTCGCTACTGAAGAAGCTCCAGGCGCTTGAACGCGCGCTCGGGCGTCAAGCAAAGAAGGTTCAGAATGAGCCTCGTCCGATCGACCTGGATTTGATCGCATTCGGCCGGCAGGTGCGGCATAGCCACGACCTGGTGCTGCCGCATCCCCGAGCGCACCAACGCCGTTTCGTGCTCGAGCCACTGAGCGAGATCGCCCCTAATTTGGTTTTGCCGGGCCAGACCCAAACCGTGCGAGAACTGCTCCAAAACCTTCCGCCGGACAGCGGCGTGCGAAGAACCTTAAATCAATTTGTTCCGCTCCCGAGATCGTTTTACGAACCTTCCGCCAGAGTCGTCGCTCGACAATTGCTGGGCCACTGGCTCGTGCGCAACACTCCCGACGGCCCAGCGGGCGGGTGGATCGTTGAAACTGAGGCCTACCTGGCCGATGATCCCGCCTGCCACGCCGCGCGGGGCTTGACCGACCGCAACCGCGTCATGTTTGGTCCCCCCGGCCACGCCTATGTGTACCTGATTTATGGATACCATTTTTGCATCAACGCTGTTTGCCAACCGCCAGGAACCGCCGAAGCAGTGTTGATTCGAGCGGTCGAGACTATGACGGGCCAGCCTTTTCTGTTTCGGCAGCGCCGGGTTTCGAACGAACGGGATCTTACGAACGGACCGGCAAAACTGTGCGAGGCGATGGCTATTGACCGCAAACTGGATGGAGCCGATTTATGCGATCCGCGTTCACCACTCATTATCGCGGAAAATCCGCAGGCTACAGCTTTTCGGCGGCTGCGGGGACCTGTCGTCAGGACTGTCAGAGTGGGCATTACACGCGCTGCTGAGCTGGATCTACGGTTTTACCTGGAAGGGAGCCTGTTCGTCTCCAGACGACCTACTTTAACCTAGTTTGAAGTTGCTTTAATTTTTCCGCAGTATCAGCTATCCCGTGATGCGCAAAGAAATGGCTGGAAAAATGCAGGGTGCCAGCGCCCAGTTGGAGCCGAAAATCATCGAGGTGCTTCGCCGGCCAGGTTATACGCCCCTCAACCCTTTCGAGCTAGCTCATCGTTTAGGCCTGGAAAAGGGCGCACACCGCGATTTGGAACGAACTCTGGCTCAGATGGAGCGGGCGGGCCAGATTGCCCGGCTCAAGCAGGGGAACCGATACGGCTTGCCGTTGGAAGCCGACCTGGTGCCCGGCCGTATTCGGATGAACCGGCAAGGCGTAGGAATACTGCAGCCAACCGATCCAAAACTTCCGCCCATTCGCATCGAGCCCGACGGCACTTCAACAGCCATGCACGGCGACCGGGTGTTGGCGCGCCGCGAGGCAAGTCCACGCCGAGGCGATCCGCAGCGCCCGGTCGTGGCGACCGGCCGCGTGGTTCGTATTTTGGAACGGGCACGCACCAGATTAGTCGGCACTTTGCAGCGCAGCCGGGAGTTTCTTTATGTCGTTCCGGACGACCCTCGCATCGTCCAGGACATTTATGTTCCCGAACCGCGGGATGTGGGCCGGCCGGCGCACATTGGTGACAAAGTGGTGGTGGAACTGCGCGAATGGATCTCTCGCCACACAAACCCGGAAGGAGAAATCATCGAGGTCCTTGGGGCGCCGGATGACGAGGGAGTGGACATGCTTTCGGTTCTCCGGCAGTACAATTTGTCGCTGCACTTTCCGAAACCGGTTCTGCAGGAAGCGCGAAGTTTTGGTCAAGAGGTGGGCAGTGCCGATCTGCATAGCCGCATGGATTGCCGCCAACACCAGGTCGTTACGATAGATCCCGAGGACGCCAAAGACTTCGATGACGCTATTTGCCTGCAAAGCACCGGGGCCGATCGTTGGAAGCTTTGGGTGCACATTGCCGACGTTTCCCACTATGTGAAACCGGGGAGCGCGCTGGACCAGGAGGCAGCCCGGCGCGGCAATTCCACTTACCTAGTCGATCGCGTGATCCCCATGCTTCCGGAGGCCTTAAGCAACGAATTGTGCTCCTTGAAACCCCACGTCGATCGGTTGACCAAGTGCGTCGAGTTCGAGCTCTCCTCCGCCGGCCAGGTTCTTAAAGCGCGCTTTTATGAAGCCGTAATTCGCTCCCGCTGCCGCTACAATTACGGTGAGGTGCTGGCGATTCTGCAGCGTCCGCCCCTTGATTCCCTTGAGCGGATGCTCCACGACGCGCATGCGCTGGCTCAAAAGATCCGGCGCACCCGTTTTAGCGCCGGCTCGCTTGACCTCGATTTTCCGGAAACCAAGATCCGTCTGGATGAACGAGGCCAGATCCTGCGAATCGACAGAGTCGAGAACGACATCTCGCACCAACTGATCGAGGAATTCATGCTTCTCGCCAATGAGGCCGTGGCAGGCCGTCTCATGGCCCTGAGCCACCCGGCGATTTACCGCGTGCATGAGCCCCCCGATGAGACGCGGTTGCGTGAGTTCCGGGAAGAGGTGCTGAGCCATCGAATTCAATGCGGCAATTTGTCCAATCGCCGAGAAGTGCAGAAGTTGCTCGCCTTTCTCAACACCCTACCCATCGGCCCGGCCCTTAAGATAGGCTTTCTGAGGTCCCTCATGCGCGCTCGCTACGCGGTTGAACCGCTCGGGCACTATGGATTGGCGAAAAAGAAGTATACCCATTTTACGTCACCGATTCGACGTTACTCGGATCTGGTGGTGCATCGCGCCTTGTTTCAGCGCACTGCCGGCTCGCTGGCTTCTCGGCCGCTGCCGGAAGTTGCCGAGCATATCTCCGAAACCGAGCGAACCTCCAGCGATGCCGAGCGCGACAGCAAGGACGTGAAGCTCTTCGCCTTTTTGCTTTCACAGCTTCAGTCGGAACGTCCGCAGACCTATGCGGCGCTCATCACCGACGTGCGCAATTTCGGCTTCTTCGTTGATGTGCCCGGGTTGGGCATGAGCGGACTGGTCCCCCTCTCCGGGCTGGGCGACGATTTTTATCAATTCGACGTTCGCACGGGCCGTTTGATCGGCCGGAGGACTAAGCGAAATCTAAAGCTTGGAGATCGCGTCGAGGTCCAGGTGGCCAAAGTGAATCGTTTCAAACGGCAAGTTGATTTCAAGCTTGCCGGACCTTCGGGTTTGGCAACTCCAGCGCGCGCCAAAAGTACCAGGCGGCGGTAGTTCGATGCGGCTTCCATCGCTCGCCGAAGGCCAGCAATTCCTTCGGCTCGGGCAGTTCTTTGCGGCGGTAGGTCAGGGCGAAGCCCTTCCGGACCCCGTAATCAGTAACCGGCAGGACGTCGGGCCGGCCCAGGGTGAAAATCAGTAACATTTCAACAGTCCAGGGGCCGACCCCGCGCAGACTAGTAAGCCGTTCGAGGATCTCTTCATTGGACATTCGGGCAATGGCGCGCGAGTTCGGAACGACACCGGCCAGGGTTTTTTCAGCGATGTCCTTGACCGAAGCGGTTTTGGCCCGGGATAGTCCGGCCGCGCGCAGGCGCTCATCAGGGGTTCCCAGCAGGTCTTCGGGCTTGGGAAACCGGCGGCCCGGATAGAGCGCCTTGACCCGCGAAAGAATGGTGCCCGCGGCTGTGCCGTTGAGCTGTTGGTAAACGACCGCGCGCACAAGCGATTCGAAGGGACTGCGTCCACTCTTCGGTATCAACGTGCAGGGGCCGACCCGCAAGATGAGTTTGGCTAGGGTCTTGTCGGTTTTGGTAAGATAGACGAGGGCTTGCTCGGTCATATTTCTAAACGTCTAGCGAAGGGTTTTGACGAAGTCGACGCGCTGGATGAGCCAATCACGGTCCATCTTTTTGAAGTGGAATTCCAGTTCCTGGACTTCCGGTATTTTTTCGCCCGGCAGACTGGCTGTTGCGGTGAGGTCCGCAACCGCGCTTAGTTTGTCCGGTGCCACCGTAACCGCGACATCGACAAAATTGACCTTGAGACTATTCAGCATTGAGCGTGCGCCCAAGGCCATTTGCTGGAGGTCTTCATGGCCTCTGAAGGTTCGAATCGAACGGCCAGGAACGTCCAGGGAGATTTGGGCGTCATCGGCAAAAAAGCCAAGTAGTTTTTGGGTCTTGGACAACTTAGTCAGCGGCGCCTCGTTGGGCGCGATAGAGGCCACCTGGGCCAGTTGGACGAGTTCCTTGCGGATGACATGTTCAGGGTTTGGGAAGAAGTAGCCCCAACCCCAAAAGACCGCGGCGGCCAGGAGTGCCAGCCAACCCAACCGGACAAACCACCTCTTCATAACAGGATCTTCCCGACAATCCTAACACGCTGGGCTCTGCCTTGGGTGTGGTTATCAAAATCCATCGAGCGATTGTCGCCCACGACGTAATATTCATCCGGGCCGATGAGCTCCGGAGCATGCTCCCAGTTGCAGGGGCTTTTAACATAGGGTTCATCGAGAAGTTCACCATTAATCTCCACATGCCCATGATGGAAGGCGATGATTTCGCCCGGCATCCCAACAATGCGCTTGCACAGCATGTAACTCCGGCCTGTGAAGCGGATGGCCACCACGTCACCCCGCTGCGGTGCGCGGAAAACATAGGACAGGCAATTGACGAAGTTGATGCCGTTTTCCTTGTAAGTCGGCAGCATGCTCACGCCTTCGACACGGATCGGCAGCAGAACGTAGCTGCGAAGGACGACCAGGAGGATAATCCAAAGGATGGCCCGGGCCAACGTTCGGGCCGGGTTGCGCCCGATGAGCACTCGCCGCACCCAGGCCGGCTTGCGGAGCTCCTCACCCACGGTTTCCATATGCTTTACTGAATCTCAGAATCTGTTAGAAATTAGTTTCGGATTCTGTGAAAAGCCAGACAAACAACCGTAATCGACGGTGTCAGGAGGAGAGCTATGAAGCGTCGCGTTTTAACGCTTCACGCTTTAACGTTTCAACCTGTCAACGATTCGGCCGCTCTGTGATTCATACTAACCCTCGCGACGATCTATGCCCATTCACCTGCCACCCATTTCACGGCGCCGGTTCTTAGGCGGTGCCCTGGCCGCCACCGGAGCCCTGGCGATCCGTCCCGATCTGCTGGCTGCCGAACAGCAGCCGGAAGAAAGATCCTGGACCTTGCTCTCCGACCTCCACCTGGCTGCGGATCGCGCGCTGGTCTCCCGTGGCGTCAACATGACCGATCATTTCACCGCTGTGACAGCGGAATTGCTCCAGCTCCCCTTGGTACCCGAAGGCGTTCTGATCACCGGCGACTGCGCCTACAATACCGGGGAAGTAGCCGACTATTCGCTCCTGACGGATTTGCTGAAACCCCTGCGTCTTCACGGAATGCCAGTGCACCTTGCCTTAGGCAACCACGATAACCGGCAACGTTTTTGGGAGGTTTTCCAGAATGAGAAAACGGCGGCGCGCCCCGTGGCGGACCGCCAGGTTGCCCTATTGGAAGACGGCCCGGCCAATTGGTATATCCTCGATTCGCTTGAAACCACCTTGTCGAGTCCTGGCTTGCTGGGTCCTGAACAATTACATTGGCTGGCGAAAGCACTGGATGAGAACCCAAAAAAACCGGCTTTGGTTGTCATCCATCACAATCCAGGACTCAATGGCGGAAATCTTGGTCTCAAGGATACCCTGCCTCTGTTCGGGGTCATTCGGCCGCGCGTTCAAGTGAAGGCTTACATTTACGGCCACACGCATGCCTGGAAAGTCGAGACGGACATGAGCGGTATCCACTTGGTCAATCTGCCACCTGTCTCCTATGTGTTTCGCGAGGGAGAGCCTTCGGGTTGGGTTCACGCCACCATCGGCGCGGCCGGGATGCAATTGGAACTGCGCTGCATCGACACCACCCATAAGGCCCACGGCCAGAGAGTAAAACTCAACTGGCGAACATAAGTAACCGTTAGTGACGGCGGGCGAGAACGGCGGCGCGCGGACTTTCTGGTCCGCAGCAACGCGTGACCTTACCCGAGGCTTAGGATGATACCGTGGTCCGCACGAAATTCCGGGTGTTGCTGCGGACAAGAATGTCCGCGCGCCGCGCGCCCGCCATGTCCCTACTCGGTGCTCGCCATGGTTGTTCGAAGCCCGTTTCAGTGGCATCCTGGTCGATGGCACGAAATATCGAGATCAAGGCGCGGATAGATAGTGTGGAGACCTGGCTCGCCAAAGCCGCCTCGATGGCGGACTCCGGCCCCACCCGAATTCTCCAGGATGACACCTTCTTTGCCTGTCCGAATGGGAGATTAAAGCTTCGCGCCTTTTCTGCCGAACAAGGCGAGCTCATTTTTTACAAACGCGCGGATCGTACCGGGCCCAAGGAGTCGGTCTATTCCATCGCTCCAACTGCATCCCCGGATTCCCTTCGTGAGGTGCTCAGCCTGGCTTATGGACAGATTGGCCGGGTCCGCAAAACCCGCACTCTGTTTCTAGCGAGGCGCACGCGCATCCACCTGGATCGAGTGGACGGACTCGGGGATTTTCTCGAATTGGAAGTCGTGTTGAGCAAGGGGGAACCTGTGGAGGCGGGAATCGAGGTCGCCAAGGATTTATTAGGCCTTTTGGGCGTTTCAGAGGAGAGCCTGGTGGAAGGCGCGTATCTTGACCTTCTGACGAGCAAAGGCTAACGCGGCAGGAGATCGTTTTACGGCAGTCCACAACCATCCCCCTCCTTTGTGCGATTGAGTCTTGGCAAAGGTCTGGTAAATGTTTGGGCAATGAAATCCCTGTGGTTGGCCATTGCAGCGCTTGTCGCGCTGAAATCTTCGCTGGGTTGTCAGGCGGCGGAGCAGTCCAGCAGCAGTCTGTCATCTTCCGCGACTGGGCAGGCTATGCCAGACCATTTGAGCGGCACAGAACCGCTCACTTTGGACGGTGACATCGCTTCGAACCTGGTGGCAGGTGTGGATCGCTTTCTTCTAAGAGAACTGGATGCTTCGGAGGCAAGGCGGGCGCGCTACTGGCATCGCGATTATAGTTCGCTAGAAGCGTATACCGCTTCGGTGGCCACTAATCGCGCACGACTGGCCCACATCGTGGGAGTCCGGGACACGCGAGTTCGGTTCCAGGCGCCGGAATTGATGTCCACGCTTGACCAATCGGCGCTGATCGCCAGGGCGAAGGATTATGACGTCCTGGCGATTCGCTGGCCGGCGCTCGACGGCGTTCACGGAGAGGGGTTGTTATTGGCGCCGCACGCGGGAAAAGGAGTGGCCCAGGTCATTGCGATTCCCGACGCGACGCAGGACCCGGAGCAGATCGCCGGCCTGACAGAGGGCCTGCCGCCTGAGCAGCAATACGCGCGACGTCTGGCCGAAAGCGGCTGCCGCGTCATTATCCCGACCATCATCGGCCGCGGCATGGGTCCGCACAAGGGCAGAGCGCGCATGACCGCCCGAGAGTTCCTGTATCGACCGGCCTTTGAGCTCGGTCGGCATATTATTGGGTATGAGGCGCAAAAGGTGTTGGCCGTTGTGGACTGGCTGGAAGCCGATTCAGGATCGAACGCACCCATCGGAGTGATTGGCTGGGGAGATGGCGCCATGCTTGCACTTTACTCCGCTGCCTTGGATCCTCGAATAAAGTCTGCTTGTGTAAGCGGATATTTTTCAGACCGCCGCTCGATCTGGCGGGAGCCGATTGATCGCAACGTCTTTGGGCTGCTGGATCAATTTGGTGATGCGGAACTGGCGAGCCTGATTCACCCAAACCGCTTGGTCATCGAGGCGGCGAAGGCACCCGAGGCTCACTACTCCGGCGAGGGCGGAGGAGCGCCGGCGGACGTCGTAACGCCCGCGCTCGAATCGGTGCGACGGGAGGTCAGGCGTGCCCAGCAACTCTGCGGCGACGCGGAGCCATCCATGTCGGTGCAGTTGCTGGTCAGCGGCGACGGGACCGGCCCGGGCATCTCCTCACCTGCTCTTGGGCAATTTTTGGCCACTCTCAAACCTGAGGCAACAGTGGCGGCAGTGGACCCGGCCAAATCACTCCCGGCACAAAGACTGGACCCGGCCGCCCGCCAGGCTCGCCTGATGGCGGAATTGGATCAATACACGCAGCGTCTCCTGGTCGAGAGCCCTTATGTCCGAGCTGAGTTCATGAAAGGTCTCGATACCAGTTCGCCAGAGAGGTTTGGAGAGTCGGCTGAGCATTATCGCGATTTTTTCGCGCGGGAAGTAATCGGGCGGTTTGAGCAACCTTTGCTCCCGGCCAACGCGCGTTCGCGAAAAACCTACGACAACGGAAAATGGGCCGGCTACGAAGTCGTGCTCGATGTTTTCCCTGACGTGATTGCCTACGGATTGTTGCTATTGCCCAAAGACCTGCACAAGGGTGAAAGGCGGCCGGTCGTTGTTTGCCAGCACGGGCTGGAAGGCCGGCCACAGGATACGATCGGAGAGCCACGATTTCAGTATTACCAGGCATTCGCAGCTCGCCTGGCTGAACAGGGCTTCATCACGTTTGCTCCTCAGAATCTCTATATCTTCACCGATCGTTTTCGGAGCCTGCAGCGCAAGGCCAATCCTATGGGCAAAACGCTCTTTTCGATCATGGTGCCGCAGCACCAGCAAATCACCGACTGGTTGAAGACGCTTCCGTTTGTCGACCCGGCGCGGATCGGTTTTTACGGGCTGAGTTACGGGGGCAAGTCGGCGATGCGCATTCCGGCATTGGTGACGAATTATTGTCTCTCGATTTGTTCAGGGGACTTTAACGATTGGGTTTGGAAGAACGCCTCCACGCGCAGCCCTTACAGTTACGTCTGGATGGGTGAATACGAGATTTTCGAATTCGATTTGGGCAGCACTTTTAATTATGCCGAAATGGCCGCCCTAATAGCACCCAGGCCGTTTATGGTCGAGCGTGGCCATCTTGATAACGTGGCGCCGGACGAAACAGTGGCTTACGAATTTGCCAAGGTACGGCATCTTTACGAGGCACAGCTCCATCTGCCGCCCGAGGACTGCCAGATTGAGTTCTTTGTCGGTCCGCACCAGATCCACGGCCTGGGCACTTTCGACTTTCTGCACAATCATCTTCATTGGCCAAAACGGTAGCAGCCTGCGCAGAGCGTATATTTCACAGACAGGATGACCTCTCATTAACACCGCGGCTTCAGCCCGGTGGAGGACGGCCGGCTGGGCAGGCTAACTGTTTCAACAGTTTGCTTCGCGACGGCAAAAGCCGTTGAAACGGCTCACTTGTCCCAACTCGCTTTTCATCGGGGGAAAGCCGCGGTGTTAATGAAAGGGACACGCTCGCTATAAATGTCCGGGCTAGAGCGTGCGGTTTGTCGTGAAACCAAGCTGTGCGCTTTTAACTTACGAATGGATCCGTTTTTTCCTGACAGACTGACTGCTCGAGACTGTGCTAAAAGGTAATCCAGCCGACGTTGATCGCCCTCATGAAATCGTATCCATGCGCGCGCAGTTCCAGACTGACCAGGTGTATGCTGATGCTATGCTTGGTCGTTAGCACGGCAGAGCCGCTTCTGTCCGCAGAGAGCCGGCCCAGCCTTTCTTTGCGATTCTCAGCGGGCCAGCCCACAATAATCCTAGCCGGGGCGCGCGGGGCTGTTTACTCGATTCAATACTCTACCGACCTCGCCTTGCCGAATTCCTGGGTGGACAGGACCTTGGTGCAAGCACAAGCCACCAACCAGGTTTGGACTGACCCTTTTGCAGGCTCAACAAACCAACAGTTTTATCGAGCGGTCTTTGTTCCCGCACCGGCCGATACGAACCTGGTGTTCATTGAGCCGGGGACCTTCACCATGGGCAGCCCGAGCACCGAACAAGATCATCTCCCTGACGAAAGTCCACAGACGAGGGTTACTATCACCCGGGGGTTTTGGATCGGGAAGTACGCGGTAACACAAGGGGAATATCAGGCCGTGGACGGATTCAATCCGAGTTATTTCACGCCAGACAATGGATACTCCACGAACCTGACTCGCCCGGTGGAGCAAGTAACCTGGGAGGACGCGACCAACTACTGTGCGGCGCTCACGCTTCAGGACCTCGCGGCGGGAAGGATTCCCACGAACTGCAGCTACCGGCTGCCGACCGAAGCCGAATATGAGTACGCCTATCGGGCAGGGACAACGACGCGCTTTCCGTATGGGAATGACCCGGGCTACACCAGTCTCACCAATTATGAATGGTTTGGCAATATTGCCAGTAATATGACGCATCCAGTAGGTCAGAAGCAGCCGAACCCCTGGGGCTTGTACGATATGGCTGGCAACGTCGGAGCTTGGTGCCACGACTGGCATGCTCCTCTGCCGGGCGGGAGTGTCCTCGATCCGCAGGGACCTCCGGATGGTGTCCCTGACCAGTCGGGTCCCGGTTCGCCCCCTTTCCACGTTGTCCGTGTTTCCGCATGGAACGGTGGGGATTTGTCCTGCAGGTGCGCCTTCCGCAGCTTCTTCGACGACGGCAGCGGCGACAGCAGCCTGGGCATCCGGGTGGTGCTGGGGCTGAGCCGATAGAACCCGTTCGGGCCGGGTCGAAATGAGACCCAATCGAAGTCGAGAGGCTTACCAAGGAACAGGAATCCCTCTTTCTGTTCGAAAAGCCCCCGGTGCTGCACTTTCGCGCAGAACAGCAATCCAGCCCGCTAAAGCTGCCGGCCTGCCGATGCAGGCTCCCAGAGATCTTCTTCGTTGTGGCGGGCTGACTCCATCTGGCGGAGAACCATGGCATGGTAGGAACCGCGGGCTTGCATGAGTTCTGCGTGGGTTCCGCGTTCGATGATTCTTCCCTCCTCCATCAGGAGGATGAGGTCGGCACGGCGCACGGTGGAGAGGCGATGGGCGATGACGAAGGTGGTCCGCCCCGCCAGCAAGGCCGCCATCGACGCCTGGATCAGTTGCTCGCTCTCGGTATCGAGATTGCTGGTGGCCTCATCGAGGATGAGGATCTGGGGCGAAGCCAGGACGGCGCGGGCGATGGCCAGGCGCTGACATTGGCCGCCCGAAAGCTTGACCCCGCGCTCTCCGATGAAGGTATCGTATTGCTCGGGAAGGCGATGAATGAACTCGTGGGCATTGGCGCGCCGGGCGGCGTCCAGGATGTCGTCGTCGGTGGCGTCGTGACGACCATAAGCGATGTTGTCGCGCACGGATCCGT
>Ga0210409_10002704_pt1 | contig 20747 bp, 18 predicted proteins | sample IncBWH17MmetaG_FD_161649 | JGI IMG/M metagenome (GOLD analysis project Ga0210409, IMG submission 161649) | Forest soil microbial communities from Barre Woods Harvard Forest LTER site, Petersham, Massachusetts, United States - Inc-BW-H-17-M | ecosystem: Environmental > Terrestrial > Soil >...
CATCAGCTACTAACACGTGCAATCTTGATTTAGGTTCGACGGATCTGACCTCGATGTTTACTGCCAACTTATCACATCTGTCATACCCTCGAAGCCACGGAGAGGGTTTCCGGAAGAAGAAGCAGGGGATGAACCTGGCGGCTCATCCCCTCATTCAGAAAGGGCCCTTCGGTGGGTGCCGTGAATTTACTTCCCGGCCATAACCACCGGAACAGCTTTGACTTGATCTGCTTGGGCGAGTATTTCGCGTTCCGCACTGGTGGCCGGCACGTAGATCAAGGTGATGCCATGGGCTGGCAGGTTGAGGGAGCGGACCAGGCGCTGGTTTCCGCGAACCATAACCGACAGGGCGGTGGCTCCCTTATTACTTGAGGCCGTGATGGGAATGGGGGTGAAGCCCGCCGTCTTCCCATCCACCGACCGGATAAGAGCCACATTCGTGAGCGGGTTCATGGTGATCCGGTAGTTCCCCGGCGGGAGAACGTTTTTGCCCCAGTGGGCTTCAAACGGTAATGTAAACGTAGCCGAAAAAGTTTGAGCGTTGGCGGCGGCCGCAAATGCGAAAGTTGCGAGCAGAACGGCTGTGAAGAGTCTTACCTCAATCCTTTGTCGAATCGTCTTGGCGTTCATTGTCATTCTCCTTCTACAAGTTTTTTTTGGCCGAAGCGTTCCGGCTGCGTGGGCGGAGTTCGCATCGTGCCTTCACTCTATAAAGCGAAAACGAAACCGAATTTGGCTCAAGATTTTGACAATCTTTTCGCACTGTGAAGCAGGGAGGAAGTCCGGGCGTGCTGCGATTGGCCGTGACAGCCGTTCCCGGGGAAAATCACTGTACTTTCTCTAACCTGAGTGGTAACTTCACGCCAAACCCTGATCTAAAGCCCGGACGAGAGTTTAGCGATGTGCCCAACGTCGGCCGAACGGGTGATTAAGTTGCATCTCCATTGGTGGCACGGCGACCAAAACGCTCGGGGAGAGCTGATTCCTCTGCTTTGCGCCGAGTTGCGCCGCCTCGCTCGCCGCTATTTTTGGCAAGTACGCCCCGGTTGCTCTTTTCAGTACGGAGGCCAGGTTCACGAACCCTGCCTGCGTCGCGTTCACAAAGAGCCTCCCCAATGGCAAAGCCGCGCTCATTTCTTTGGCATTGCCGCGCGCACTAAATTGATGAGGCATATTCTTGTGGATCGCGCCGGAAGCCCTCTGCCCGCCAAGAGCGGCGCAGTGGCGCGGGTATGGCTCCAAGGGAATTGAAGCAGAAGGAAGCAAACAAGTGACGCCGGAAATCTGGCAACGAGTCAAGGAAGTGCTCGCTGGGGCGATGGAAATGGAGCCCAAGGACCGTCCTGCGTACCTCGATCACGCCTGCGCCGAACCATTGCTGCGAAGAGAGGTGGAGTCGCTGCTCGCCTCCCAGCAAAAGGAAGAAAGCGATTTTCTGGAGAGTCCCGCCATGGGAAGCGGCGGCCTGGAAGACGGCTCCGTGTTGGGTTCATACCAGATTCTTGGCTTGCTCGGTTCGGGCGGGATGGGAGTTGTGTACCGGGCGCGCGACACTCGGCTCAATCGAGAAGCAGCGGTAAAGGTTCTTTCGCCGGCCATTGCCGACGATCCTAACTTGATGATGCGCTTTCGGCGCGAGGCTCACGTGCTGGCATCACTGAACCATCCCAATATCGTGACCATCTACGATATCGGGCAGGAAGGGCGCACTTTGTACATCGCCATGGAACTGGTGGACGGGAAGGATTTGGATGAAATCCTAACCGCGGGGGCGCTGCCGGTTCACCGTGCGCTCGACATCGCCATCCAAGTCGGCACCGGTTTAGCGGTCGCGCATGAATCGGGAATCGTGCATCGCGATTTGAAACCCAAGAATGTGATGGTCCGGCAGGACGGGTTGGCGAAAATTCTGGATTTCGGATTGAGCAAACATGCGCCTGGTTTTCCAAGGCTGGCTTCGGAGGGGACACCTGCGGCAACGAAGGAGGGTGTTCTTCTCGGCACCATAGATTATATGTCTCCCGAGCAGGCCTGCGGCCTTCCCATGGACTTTCGCTCTGATCAGTTTTCTTTCGGCTCTCTCCTTTACGAAATGACAACTGGGAAGCGGCCATTTCAACGCGAGACCACACCCCAGACTCTGACCGCCATCATCGAAGTCGAACCGAAATCCATTACCTCCCTCAATCCAAATGTTCCTTACGCATTTCAAGCCATCGTTCGTCGCTGCATGGCCAAAAAACCGGAAGGGCGATACTCATCGACGAAGGAACTTGCGGACGCGCTCAAGAAGATTCGCGATTCCTCGGTTGCGGAAGAGAGTACCTTGATTCCCGCAAGCGCCCGGGCGGTTCTCCATCGTGTGCCACGATGGCTTGAAATCTCGTTTGCGGCGGTGCTGGCAGCGGCCGGAATTAGTATGATCACGCCGCGGTTTTTCGGGAAAGTCCGCTTCTGGTCCGAGTCGCTCTCCCCGGTGATGCAGAAACAACTGGTAGTGCTTCCTTTTACAAACGTCGGCAATGATCCCGAAAATCAAAGTTTCTGTGATGGGCTGGTGGAGATTTTGAGCAGCAAGCTCAGCCAATTGGAGCAATTCCAACGAAAACTCAGCGTGGTTCCATCTACCGACGTCCTCCGGGAGGGAATAGTAAGCGTTCGTGAGGCGCGGCAAACGTTCGGGGCAACCCTGGCAATCACCGGGAGCGTGCAGCGCAGTGAAAATCGGATCAGGGTGACGATCAACCTGGTGGATCCGCAAACGCTCCTGCAGCTGAAATCGAAGACCATCGATACCGAGGCGCATGATGTCTCGGTGTTGCAGGACGGGGTTGTACTGGAAGTAGCCGACCTTCTGGATGTGAAGCTCTCCAACCAGGTTAAACAAGTTTTGGCCGTGGGCGGGACCACGGTTCCCAGCGCCTACGAATATTACATGCAAGGCAGAGGTTATCTGCAACGCTATGAAGTGACCCAAAATGTCGATACCGCGATAGCGCTTTTCAACCGCGCCCTCGAGCAGGATTCCAAGTATGCGCTTGCCGAGGCAGGGTTAGGCGAGGCCTACTGGCGAAGCTACGAGCAGACCAAGGACACACATTGGGCGGAAGAAGCCAGGAAGAGTTCCGCGGCCGCGATTGCGCTGAACGACAAATTGCCGCAGGTCTATGTGACCCTGGGGATGATCCAAACGGGGACAGGGAAATATGAGGAGGCCATCCAATACCTTCAAAAAGCCCTGGCGCTTGATCCGATCAATTCGGACGCTTACCGGGAATTAGCGAAAACTTACCAACAGATGGGGAAACTGAAAGATGCCGAGTCTACGTACATGAACGCCATCGCCGTGCGCCCAGGCTATTGGGGCACGCACAATGATTTGGGCGGCTTCTACTATCGCTTGGGCCGATATGCCGAAGCCGAAAAGGAATTTCGAAGCGTCGTGGAACTCACTCCCGATAATGCCCGTGGGTACAAGAACCTGGGCGCAATCGCTTATTCCCAGAAGCGCTACGAGGAAGCGGCCCAGATGTATGAGAAATCGGTGGCCATCAAACCCTCTGATGGCGCCTATTCCAATCTGGGGACTGTCTATTACACATTGGGACAATATGGCGAGGCTGCCCGATACTATGAAAAAGCGATTCAGATGAATGACCACCAATCGTTGTGGTGGCACAATCTGGCGGGAGCGTACCAGTGGAGTAATGAACCGCAGAAGGCACAGGCTGCATTCCAACGGACGGCAGCGCTGCTAGAAGAGCAACTGCGCGTTAACCCTCGCGATCCCACTTCGTTAATCTTCCTGGCCGATGCATATTCCTATCTCAACCAACCGCAACGCGCTCGCGAACACCTGCGGCAAGGCCTCGCGCTTGCTCCCGACGACGTTTCCGATATGTTCCAAGCGTCCGCGATCTACGAGCAACTCGGAGACCGCGAGCTTGCCTTGCAATGGCTTGCAAAGGCGATAAAAGGAGGTTTCTCGCGCGATCTGATTGAGAAAGAACCGACGCTGGCCCGATTGCGGCTTGACCCAAAGTATCCAGGTTTGTTCGGCCCCTAAACCCTAGTCTTTCAAATTCAAGTTCTCAAAAGGAGACATACAATGACAAACGGAACAGGACCAGTCCTCGTACCTTCGCCCATGCCCGTTGATCTCCCTCGGCCAATCAAGGACTCAACGGGCAGGGGCAGAGTTTATGTCAATCCCCCCGTAATCCATCTTGGGAGCGGAAGTAAGCAACTGCATCAAATCCGTTTCAAAAATAACACCGGGGGCACAGTCAGAATTTGGCTCCTCGAAGCGGCCGAGATTTTTGCTGGTCCCCCCAAAGGCTATCCGGATTTTAAAAACCCATTTGTTGTAGGGGCAACCGATCCGCCACTTGATCTTGAACTCAAGCCTGATTTGGGCTACGGCGATTACCCCTATCACGTGTTCTGTGATGCGATTGGTCACGAAGCCGATGGCAACTCCCCGCCCTACGTTTCCTGTCCTTAGTGGCGCGCAGAGCAGGGAGCACATTAACGTCGGCGCGATTTGAATGAAAAGGCGGGGGATTTGATCTCCGCCTTTCTCGCTGTCTGGGCATGAGCGAAGCATTCAGCAATCGAGCCTTCAAGTGGCGCAGGCTTCAGCCTGTGGGTGTTTGTTCTTGCAATGACAAAACCCCACAGGCTGAAGCCTGCGCTACGAAAACCTGCCTGGGTTGCAATTGATGATTCCCTAGGCCAGCTTGGATTTGCTGAGCGGCAATTCGCGCACGCGTTTTCCCGTGGCTGCAAAGATGGCGTTGCACAGAGCTGGGACGAAGGGCGGAACTCCGGGCTCGCCAATTCCCGCGGCCGGCGCATCGCTCTCGACCAGATGCACGTTCGTCTGCAAGGGCGCTTCCCTCATTCGGGCTACAGGATAGGAGTCAAAGTTAGATTGGTCGATCGCGCCGTTGGTGGCGGTGATGGCGCCGCTCAGCGCGATGCTGGTCCCGAACACGGCCGCCCCTTCAAACTGCGCGCGAGCTGCCTCAGGATTGGTAATTAGCCCGGCATCCACAACCGTTTCCACGCGAGGAATGTGAACCCTCCCGTCATCTGTGATTTCGACTTCGACCACATTGGCCACGTAGGTCAAGAAGCTGCGATGCACGGCAATTCCGATGCCCGCCCCCTTGGCGAACTTCCGCTTGCCCGACCCTGATTTTTCTACGGCGATTTCCAGAACCTTTCGCAGGCGCCCTGTGTCGTTTGGGTAGACATCATAATTACCGCCGTAGTTGGGGTTCTTGACGTTGGTCATATCGACCACGCGCGGAGGGCCGATCAGCTCCAGCATGTAGTCGACTGGATCGCGTCCCGCGGCATGAGCCAGCTCATCGGCAAATGTCTGAACGGCGAAGGCATGGTAGATATTGGCCACTGAACGCAGCCAGCCGATTCGCACCTGGGCGGTTGCGGGTCCGTTTTCGACTCGCAGATTTGGCACGTCGAATGGCATGTCGGTGAATCCCATGCCCAGCTCGAAATCCCCTCCATAATTTAGTTTAGGATCGCCCATCGATCCAATCGGAGGAAAAACGCTGCGCTGCAGCCAGGCCGTGGGTTTTCCATTGGCGTCGACCGCCGCTTTCATGTACATCGCCGCGACGCTGTGATAGAAATCGAAGTGGATATCGTCCTCGCGCGTCCACACCACTTTGACGGGACGCCCGACTTTCTTGGAAAGAATAGCGGCTTCCGCAACGTAATCGGGCTTGGACTTCCGTCCAAATCCTCCGCCCAGCAGCGTCACATGGCAAATTACGTTTTCCTTGGCAATCCCTACTGCCTTCGCAACCGTATCCTGCACGGCCTGCGGATTCTGGGTGGGCGCCCAGGCCGTGACTTTGCCGTCTCGAAAATCCGCGACCGCAACAAGGGGTTCCATCGCGGCATGGGCCAGATGAGGCACGTAATACTCGGCCTCGATAATTTTCCCGCCCTTTGCGAACGAGGCGTCGACGTCTCCGTGATCGCGCACGATCTTCGCGGAGTTCCGCGCTGTCTCCTGCAATTGCTTTTTGTACTGGTCCGAGTTGTATGTGGCGTTCGGTCCATTATCCCAATCGATCTTCAGGCTCTTGCGGCCCTGAAACGCGGCCCAGGTATTTTTGGCGATGACGGCCACCCCACCGAGCGGCTGAAATTCCCAGGGGCCCTGGAACGGATCGATGGGAACAGTCTGGGTCACCCCCGCAACTTTCAGCGCTTCCTTGTCGTCGAATGATTTTACTTTGCCGCCGAGAACCGGGGGGCGCTCGATGGACGCGTATACCATTCCGTCCATCCGACCATCCATTCCGTATATGGCTTTTCCGGTTACGATATCGGCAAGGTCATAGCTCGGGGATCCTTTTCCGATGTAGCGCCAGGCGCTCTTGGGCTTGAATTTTAGTTCCGCTACTTTAGGCACTGGCAGTTTCGCGGCAGCGGACGCAAGCTCGCCGTAGCCGAGACGGCGTCCGGTCGGGGAGTGAACGATGAAGTGTAAATCGGCCTTACACTCCGTCACCGGGACTGCCCATTGATTGGCGGCGGCTTGTGTGAGCATCATTCGCGCGGTCGCGCCGGCCTGGCGCATGGGTTCGTAGAATTCGCGAACGGAATGGGAGCCGTCCGTATTTTGCGAGCCGTAGCGCTCGTCTCCGATGGCCTGTTCCAGTTTCACGCGCTTCCAGTCGGCTTCCAGTTCGTCGGCCAGAATCATGGGCACCGAGGTGCGGCTGGTGGTGCCCATTTCCGAGCGATGGGCGATGATATTGACCGTTCCGTCGGTATCAATTCCCACATACACACTGGGATGAAGCGCGGCGCGATCCACCCGGGCATTCTCCGGCAATCCCTCCGCGTGCAGTGATTCAGGAAGGATGCGCACGCACAGCACAAACGCTCCCGCCGAGGCCGCGCCTTTCAGAAATCCCCGCCTGCTTACGTTCTGAATCGCGCTCATGCCAGTTCCTCCGCCGCGGATTTGATCGCGGCACGCACTCGCTGGTAGGTTCCGCAGCGGCAGATATTTCCCGACATGGCGGCATCAATGTCCGCGTCGCTGGGATTCTTTTTTGTTTTCAAAAGCGACGCGGCCTGCATCATTTGCCCGGGCTGGCAATAGCCGCATTGCGGCACGTTGATGCGCATCCAGGCCTTCTGCACGGGGTGCAATCCATTCGCGCCCAGCCCCTCGATCGTGGTGACTTCCGCCCCCGCGACCGCCGACATCGGGGTGATGCAGGCGCGCACGGCCTTGCCGTCCTTGTGCACGGTACAGGCGCCGCACAGCGACATGCCGCAACCAAATTTGGTGCCGATCAGCCTTAACTCATCTCGGAGGAACCACAGTAACGGCATGGTGGAGTCTCCATCGAAGGCGTGCTCCGTTCCATTCACTTTTAGCTTGACCATCAACTAGCCTCGTTTCTCTTGACACCTGATGGGGAAAGAAAATTCGAAAAACAAAACTGATTATGCGCCATCATCATTTTGTCGTGCAAGTTGCTTGCTGCACCTTCTGCGGCAAATCTTGAAAGAACAACAGTAGCAGTTTGGCCCGGTATTCCGGTTGCGACCGGTCGCCGGGTGTATAATGAATGTGTGTGATTGTTCCAACTGACGCATGTCCCCCGCCTGCGAGTTGTTTCCGTCGTCAACGCCGAATGAAGACTACACGTCCGACAGAAAGCCCCGAGCGAGTGTTCCTGGTAGGCGTGGGCCTGAAGCGAGCCTCGCATGTGCCGGGGATTGATGCGGGCGATGCGGAGCGCGCGTCTCTCGAGGAACTCGCGGAACTGGCGAGCAGCGCGGGGGCGCAAGTCGCCGGCAGTATTTTTCAGATGCGCGACAAAATCGATCCCGCCACAGTGATCGGGCGCGGCAAGATCGAGGAAGTGAAAATCGAAGCGAATCTGCACCACGCGCCGCTGATCGTGTTTGACCGCAACCTCACGCCAACCCAACTGCGCAATCTCGAAAAGGGCACCGAGTGCCGCGTGATCGACCGCACGCAATTGATTCTGGATATTTTTGCGCGGCACGCGCGGAGCCGTGAAGGGCAGCTGCAGGTCGAGCTGGCTCAATTGAATTACACGCTGCCGCGCCTCGCCGGGAGCGCCAAAGAGCTTTCCAGGCAGGCCGGAGGAATCGGAACCCGCGGCCCGGGCGAACAGAAACTCGAAACCGACCGCCGCCGCATTCGCGAGCGGGTGGCGAAAATTTCGCGGGCCATCGAGGCGATCAGGAAACAGCGTTCGCTGCGGCGCGAGACGCGCCAGGCTGTACCTCTCGGAACCGTCGCTCTGGTGGGCTACACCAACGCGGGGAAATCGACGCTCTTCAATTCGTTGAGCCGCGCCGGCGTCCTGGTTTCCTCGAAAATGTTCGCCACGCTTGACCCGACCGTGCGCGCCGTGCGCCTGCCGTCGAACCGCCGCGTTCTGCTGTCCGATACGGTGGGATTTATTCGCGACCTGCCGCCGGGATTGATCACCGCGTTTCGCGCCACTCTCGAGGAAGTGCAAGAGTCGGCGCTGCTTCTACTCGTCACGGACATCTCAAACCCGCACCACACCGAGCAGGACGCCGAAGTGGAAAAAATTCTAAAAGAATTGGGCGTCGCGGACCGGCCGCGCCTGCACGTGTTAAACAAAATTGACAGGCTCACTCCCGAGCAAGCCTCGGCGGTGAATGGCAATCACAACTCCGCGCGCGTTTCCGGGCTCACAGGAGAAGGGCTGGAGGCGCTGCTCTGCCGCATCGATGAGGCCATGCCCGTCGATCCGGTGCTGCACTTGCGCTTCACGCTTCCGCTGTCGAATGGACGCGCCATTGCCCTCGTGCACGCCTTGGGCCGCGTGCTGCATTCGGAAATGCAAGACTCGACCATGGCCATCGAGGCGGAAATCCCCGAGTCCGTGGCTCGCCAATTGAGAATCGGGCCGGAGCCAGCGCTCGCTTAATTGCGCTTTGCCCTTTCGATTGCACAGAATTGAGCCTTGCCGGCAAAAATCCAACAAGGACAGCAGCAAGATCGCCAACTAATGGGACCGGCGTCAGTGGCTTCCGTGACGCTGTCCCCAACTCGAATGCTCCTACCCCCATGAAGTGGGCAGCATGACCAGCACCACCACGACGGGTAGCGGCCGCAAATTGTGGAAATATCTGTGGAAATCAGTTTCCCTTCGGATGGCTAGAAGGCGGAGAATTTCGATTGCGTGAGTAAACCAACCGCTTTCAGTATATATAACTATTGTGTTTTCATTGCGTTGCAGACATAATTGCTGAATCCTTAAGCAATTCACCCCTTTTACCTGCGATTGGTTGTAACGTCATGATTTGCACAGCCTTGCGGGTGGGTGTTGTTCAAGAGTACATGATTTTAGCTATGTACCTTTGCCGTGAAGGCGAGTCTTCCCACGCGCCCAGGGGAGCTCGTCTTGAGCAATCGTTGACTGCCTGCGACGGTGCGACTATAGTGGGTCACGCCTCGCGACTGGGCGGGTAAGTCCAAAAAGGAGCAGGGGCCCCCCGGGTGCGTCATGAACCTGCCAAACAGCCTGACGATTTTACGCATTTTCTTTATCCCGGTGCTGGTCGTTATCCTTTTGACCCGCCAACCAAACATTGCGTTTTTGGGAGTCACCATTAATTTTGGCGAGTGGGGCGTGCTCATTCTTCTGGCTGCTGCGGCCACGGATTGGGCGGATGGCTACTATGCCCGGCGGCGCAGCGAAGTGACCACGCTCGGAATCCTGCTTGATCCCATCGCCGACAAACTTTTGATGTCCGCCGCGTTTATTTCGCTGGTGGAAATGCACCTGGTCCCCGGCTGGATGGCCGTGATTATCATCGGGCGTGAAATTGTGGTTCTGGGGCTGCGCAATATCGCTTCCGCCGAGGGATTTACGATTCCGGCTTCCGCGCTCGGCAAAACGAAAATGGTTCTGCAGGTGATCGCGGTGTGCGCGGTGATCCTGGCGGCCAAGCACACCATAATTCGACCGCTGGGCATGATTCTATTGTGGCTGGTTGTGGGAAGCGCGGTGGTCTCCGCGTTTCAGTATTTTCAAAAGTTTTGGGGCCGCGTCGATGGCAGCGTGAAGCAGCGGCGCCACCTCAGAATTCTCGAACGCCGCAAGAATGCTCAGGATGTCCCGACTGTCCAATGACGATTGGCTGGCGCTGGTGGGGATTGCCCGGCGCGCGATTGCCAGCGCCATCCTAGAGCGGCGCATTCTGGATTTCCCCGCCCTTCCCGCGGCACTATCAGAACCCAGCGGAGCCTTTGTCAGCCTATACCGTGAGGGAGCGCTGCGCGGGTGCGTGGGACAAGTGGAGAATCCCGGCCCGCTGGCGGACGTGGTCGCCCGGTCGGCGATCAACGCGGCGCTGTACGATTCGCGCTTTCCGCCTGTCAGCGCTGAGGAAGTCGAACTCCTTGAAATCGAAATCTCCGTCTTGACCCCTCCTGAACGCATTCTGCCCGATGCGGTTGTAGCGGGCCGGCACGGCCTTATGGTGGCGCGCGGGCCCTTCAGGGGACTTCTGCTTCCTCAAGTAGCCACGGAACGGAATTGGTCGTCCCAGCGATTGCTCGAGGAAACCTGTATCAAAGCCGGTTTGCCGCTCGACGCCTGGCGCGATCCGACGACGGTTGTGCTGGGTTTCACGGCGGAAGTTTTTTCGGAGAAGAGAGTGCGAACAATTTCCGAATTGTGAAATCGCTGCCGGAGGTTTTGCGATTCGCCGGCGCGCGCTGATTTTCCCACCCGAAAACGAAAAAGGATCTGACTCGCCGCGCGAATCAGATCCTTTTTTCTTCAATACGGATTGCGGAAAGATTCTCTGGCCGCAATTACTCCACTTCCACGTAATCGCCGATAAAAATCTCTTCTCGCGCGGTGGTCATCAAAACGGTTGAGGAATTAGCTCCCGTGCGCACGACGATTCCTTCGCCCAACACCTGCCGCGGCAGATCGTTCCACTGGTACGCCACAGGGGTGCTGCCGAATCCGTAGGCCTTGTAGGCTGTATCCGGGACTTGGGCTACTGTCTCTATGCGCGTCCCCTGATAGCGGAACATGCGGAAGTAGTCTCCCACGCGAACGCCCTGCGCGCTTCCCAGGTTGACGTAAACGATTTTGCCGGGCCCGGTGAGCGTGTCGTAATCCTTGGCGGTCACGACCATGGCGGTTTTCTTTCCCGATGGCGCCGCGAAGGGATCGAGCTTCACAACATGGAACTGAGGGGCTGGCCGGGCAACGAACGGACGCACGAGGTCGCCGCGATACATGGGTTCGCAGCTTACTTCCGTTTCCGCCGTGGAAGTTTTCGCTTCAACGTGTACGACACGCAGCCGCCCGATGTCCGCATACCGCGTGCCCATGGCTCGGGTCAACATGGCTTGGTACTTGAACCACACATTCGTCGCCATCATGTCGCTTCTCTGCCGAACCACCTCGAATTCGTCTCCAACCTTCACACCTTGTGCTGCCCCTTTATTGATGTATACGAATTCGCCCTGTTGAAAGGTGGTCCTGTACCGGGAATCCTCGCCGGAAATCAGGTAGATGTCGTTCGGAACGGGCTTGTCGCTGATCACACCAGAGCAATACACATCATCTTGCGTCGGGGTGGTCACGGTATATTGTTGCGCTTTGGCAACGGTAGCGGAGACCAGCAAGCCCAGTCCCACGCTAAGTCCTATAGTCAGAGTACGATAGCCGATCTTTTTGTGCATGGAAACTGCTCCTTGCGCGCGCATCTTCATATATCCCCACTTCGATTAAGGCTGCCCTTCAAAGCTAGCATCGGCCCCATGGACCGTCAAGAAATCGTGGAGGGGCGCTTTACACATTTGTCAACCGCATGGTAGAAGCCTAAAGCTTAGCTTCCGAGGTGGAGCGCGCTTGAAGGGTATGTTTGGGAAAGACCGGGTGTGTGGCGTGGTTGCCGCCGAAACTGCGCGCGAGATGAAGTCGCAGATCCGTCAAGGCCTGCTGAAAACGCGCACGCTGGAATTGCGCTTGGACTATCTTCGCAGTGCGAAAGAGAGGGAAGCTTTCCTGTCCTGGTTGGGCCGCGAAGGTCCGCGCGCCGTGTTCATTGCCACGTGCCGGCGGCATGAGGGTGGAGGGCTATTTCGGGGCAGCCGGGAAGAGCAGATTGAGATTCTGGCGCAGGCGGCCCGTTCCGGCTGCGGCTGGTGCGACCTTGAAATTGAAACGGCCAAACATTTTGCCCGGGGCGAATTGGCGCGCGCGCTCTTGCCCGCGCGTGTGATGGTGTCGTCCCATGATTTTCGCCGAGTGCCTCGCAGCCTTTCACAAATCGTTCACCGGCTGGAACAGGCGCGTGGGCACGCCATCAAGATTGCAGCACAGTGCCATTCGTTTTCGGACAGCGTGCGCATCTGCGAATTGGCCCGGGCACGGCACGATGTTGTCGCGATCCCCATGGGCGAATTTGGATTGGCCGGTCGCGTCCTTTCACTGCGCATCGGCAGCGCCCTGGCGTACGCAGCGATCGATCAGGCTACGGCGCCGGGCCAACTCTCTCTGGACGCGATGACGGATCTTTACCGGGCCGCAAGGATCACCCGCAGCACGCGCGTGTACGGCGTGATTGGCGATCCTATCGGGCATTCGCTTTCGCCGTTGATGCACAACACGGCATTTCACGCGCGCAAATTCAACGCGGTTTTTGTGCCGTTTCTGGTCCGCAATCTGCGGGAGTTTCTGGGCGCTATGAACCAATTTGGCGTGGCCGGACTTTCGGTCACCATTCCGCACAAGGAATCGATGCTGCGGTTTCTGAACGATTGCGATCCGCTGGCGGGGCGCATTGGAGCAGTCAACACAGTGGTAGTGCGTGGCGGCGGGCGATTGTACGGGTACAATACGGATTACGTCGGAGTCCTGCGCAGTCTGGGTGTACGCATGCCCCTCGCGGGGAGCCGTGTGCTGCTGTTTGGTGCGGGAGGGGCTGCGAGGGCGGCTGCATTCGCGCTGGCACAGGCGGGCTCGAATGTGTGTCTTTGCGCTAGGCGTCCGGAGCGCGCCCGGTCGCTGGCTCGGGCGGTCGGTGGGCAAGCCGTGGCGCGCGCCGATCTGAAGCGCGAATTTTTCGATGCCATCGTGAATTGCACGCCTGTGGGGATGCACCCGCGGGGCGGCTCTCCGCTGGGCGGCGCGGAACTGAATTGCCGGATCGTCATGGACATGGTCTACCGCCCGCGGGAAACGGAATTGATACATTTGGCGCGCCGCAAGGGCATCGCTGTAATTTCCGGCGTGGAAATGTTTCTCGCGCAGGGTTTCGCGCAGTATGAGATTTGGACGGGCGAGCGCGCGCCGGAAAGCGCTATGCGCCGCGCGGTGGTTTCGGCGCTCGATCGGGAAGAAAAATTAAAGGGGCGCAGCTCTTAACGGGCAGCGCCAGGGAATCGCCAGGAAATCTATGATCCAGCCGGACTTCAAATCCTTCAGCAAGCTTGCGCGGCAGGGAAACCTCGTTCCGGTATACGACACCTTTACTGCGGATACGCTCACGCCGGTTTCCGCGTATCTGCGGCTGGCGCAAAACGCGCGGTACGCCTGCCTGCTCGAAAGCGTGGAGGGCGGGGAGAAGATTGCGCGGTACACGTTTGTGGGCGCGAACCCGAGCGAGGTGTTCCGCTACGTCAACGGCGCGTGCATTTTGGAAAGCGATAGCCGTACGTCCTGGATGCAGGAGAATCCGCTCGATTACCTGCGCAACCGCGTGGAGCGATATCGCCCCGTGCGCGTGCCCGGCTTGCCGCCGCTCATCGCGGGCGCGATCGGCTACTTTGCCTATGACATGGTGCGGCTCATCGAACGCATTCCGGACGCGACCCGCGACGACGTAGGAATGGATGATGCCGTGATGATGTTCTTTCTCGGCCTCGTGGTGTTCGATCACGTCCGGCACCGGGTCTGGATCGTCCGCAATGTGTTTACCGGCGGCGAAGGCAGCCTGCGCGCGAAATACAATCTGGCCGTGCGCGAAATCCAGGCCACGCGCCGCCGCCTGAACGTGCCCGTGGCCGCTGAACATCCGAAGCGCAGGAAGGAGCGCCCGCTCAAGGTTACTTCCAATTTTTCGCGCGCCAAATTTCTCGATGCCGTGAACAAATCCAAGGAATACATACGCGCGGGCGACATTTTTCAAGTGGCCATCAGCCAGCGTTTCGCCGCGAAGACCGACGCCGACCCGTTTGAGATTTACCGCTCCTTGCGAGTGGTGAATCCTTCGCCCTACATGTATTTCCTGAAGTTGAACGATCTCGCGGTGGTTGGCAGTTCGCCCGAAATGCTGGTGAAGGTGCAGGGCCGCGAGGCGTATTACCGGCCCATCGCAGGGACGCGCCGCCGCGGAGCCGATGAAAAAGAGGACGCGGCTCTGGAGTCCGAGTTGGCTGCCGATCCCAAGGAGCAGGCCGAGCACATCATGCTCGTCGATCTGGGACGCAATGATCTGGGCCGCGTCTCGGAATACGGCACGGTGCGCGTCGAGAGGCTTATGTTTGTGGAGCGCTACTCGCACGTGATGCACCTCGTCTCGAGTTTGCGCGGGCATTTGCGCGAAGAGGTGGACTGCTTCGACGCGCTGGCCGCGTGTTTTCCTGGAGGCACGCTTTCGGGAGCGCCGAAAGTCCGCGCCATGGAAATCATCGACGAGCTCGAACCCACGCGGCGCGGCATTTACGGCGGAGCGATCCTGTACCTCGACTTCTCGGGGAATCTCGATTCCTGCATTGCGATTCGCACCATGGTCGTGAAGAAGGGCATGGCCTACGTGCAGGCGGGAGCGGGCCTAGTCGCCGACTCAGTCCCCGAGACGGAATACACGGAGACGGTAAACAAGGCGCGAGCGTTGCTCACGGCGCTCGAAATCGCACACCGCGGACTCGATCCTGCCCCGGGAAACGCCAAGCTCGGCCATCGAAAGAAGTAACGATTCTCCTGTTTATTTGTCCGCGCGAAATGACTGAGTGAAAGTGCCGGATGGTGCATTGTGCTGAATGATTCTGCCCCTGAGCGCCGCACAGGATTTCGGATTTATGTGATCGTTTCAGTTGTGTCTTTTCTCTTCGTGGGTCTATACATCGGATGGGTTTTTTATTCGCGGTGGGAATCGAATCAATCCATTGCAGAAAAGGCGGCAGAGAATCAGCGCGCGAAGGATCAGCAGACCTTCGAGATGATGGGCGGGAATCGCTTTGACATCCTCGTTTTTGCTGCCAACCCACCGATCGTTCGTGCCGGGGAGAAAAGCTCCCTTTGCTATAGCGTGTCCAACGCGAAGGCTGTGAAAATTGAGCCGGATGCGGAAGAGCCCGTTTGGCCGGCTTACAGCCGGTGCGTGCACGTCTCGCCGCGCAAGACTACGAAATATACGCTCACCATTGAAGACGGCGCTGGTCATGACAAGACCGCTGCCGTAGAGGTAAGAGTTCAGTAGCACGTGCTTCAGTTTGCGGGGGTTCATCCTTGCAGGGACCAAAATCCGCAAGCTGAAGCATGCGCCACTGGGCGGCGCTGCGTTGTTTACGGATGGAAGATTAATTTTTGGACGCGCCAGTTGGACGTTTCCGCGGCGTAAACCACATTGTCCGAAGCGCAGGCGAGTTGATGGGCGCCGGAAAATTGTTTGAGCTGGCGGCCTGAACGGCCGATCACGCCGAGCACTTTTCCGTCCAGCGAAACCTTGAAGATTCGGCCGGGGAACGTGGTTTCTCCAACGTAGAGCATTTGATTCGCGCCGGGAGTGATGCAAATAGAATTGGGCGCGCCGATCACGGCGGCAAGGCGCTCGCCGGTGGGAGTGTTGCCATTGGTCGAGTGCGTTCCGGGAACGGGAGGCACGTCAATCGTGAACATGCGCAGAAATTTTCCGTCAGTGTCGAAGACCTGAATACGCCGGTTGCTGCGGTCGCCAACGTAGAGATTGTTTTGGCGGTCCACCACGATGGAATGCGGCAGGCGGAATTGTCCCGGCCCGGTGCCCTTTTCGCCCCAGGATTTTACCCAATCGCCATTCTTGTCATATTTCGCGACGCGCGAGTTGACGTATCCGTCGGTGATGTAAATGTTTCCGTCGGAATCCCAGGCCACGTCGGTGGGCTGGCGGAAGAGTCCATCAATTGCGGGAAGTGGAGGATCGGGGTGTCCCCACGGCTTAGATTCCTCGTCAGCCCCTTCGGCGCGCCGCCCGAAAACCATGACCACGCGGCCCGCCTGGTTGAACTTGATGACCATGTCGGAACCTTTGTCGATGGCCCAGATATTGTCGTCCTTATCGATGCGCACGCTATGTGCTTCGGACCAGGCATAAAGACCTTTGCCGATTTCGCGAAGGAACGTGCCGTCGGGGCCGAACTCAAACAGTTGCGCCGCCGCGGGCGCGTAAGCCGGACCGTTGGCGCTGTTGGACCGCGTGAACACGAAGACGTGCCCCTTGGAATTGACCGCCACGCCCGGAACCTCGCCGAAATTCATTCCCGGCGGTAGCTTGAAGAAATTCGGAACGGAGTCAAAGGCAAGTTCCGGCACATTTTGTTGCGCGAACAAAGGCGAAGCCAGCAACACGCACAACACGAAAAGACACATTTTTGCTTTCATCGAGGCCTCCCAACTGATCAGAATTTGGATTCCATCATGAGCGTGGCGCGAGCCTACGACGGTCGTGTGTAAGTGTCAATTAGCAGCTGTGTTGTGGCGCCGGCGTCTCGCCGGCGTTTTTGCTATCCACATGCAGAAGAAAAATCGCCGGCGGGACGCCGGCGCCACGAAAAGCGCTGATTCGATAAGGTGCATTTCATCGATCAGGTCAGCGGCGCGAAGCGAGGGCTAGGCTTTTTTCTGCGTATTATTCAACACGGAATCCGAAATGATCAGGCGCTCGACTGGTTTGCCTCCGACGATGTGCGAGTCAATGATTTCGTCAACGTCCGCCGGAGTCACGCTGCCGTACCACACGGCGTCGGGATAAACAACCACGGTCGGGCCGGCCTCGCACTGATCCAGGCACCCGGACTTGTTCGCCCGGACCTTGCTGTTCGGAATGCCGCGCTCGCGCAACTTTTCCTTGAATACGCGGTGAAGTTCGGCTTCGCCTGATGAATTGCAGCAGCCGCGCGGATTGCCGTCCGGCCGCTGGTTGGTGCAGATGAAAATGTGTTTTTCAAATTTCGTCATGGGCCCTTTCGGAAATATCGCCTTACGCAATCATTGTACACGGCCTTTGGTAGGACAGGCTTCAGCCCGTCGGTTTTGACTTTGCTCGCGCTTGCGAAAACCCACAGGCTGAAGCCTGTCCTACTAAATTCGTGTACTATTATATTTCCGGGGATTGGGGCCGACCGCACGGCCAACGGTAGCGGGAGTAAATCATGAAGTCGCACTTGATTCGGGCAATCGCCATCGCAACACTTTTGCTGGGCTTTTTCGGTGTCTGGAATGCGAGCGCGCAGCAGCAGCCGCCGCCACAGAAGCGCGGGCCGTCGACGGCCGAAGAGCGTTCCCGCGCCGTCAAAGTCGCGCATGAACTCGAGGAGGATCCCCTCGCCAGGGACGCCAAGGACAATCGCGAATGGGTCATCCAATGGATCGTGGATATTCCGGACATCACCGTGAATGTGTGCTTCGATTATTTCGGCAAGGTGCCGAATCCGGCTCGCGGACATTCCAAGGAAATCGTCAGGCAGATGATCATCTCCAGCGCCGCGTTCATGATCGAGCACCCGGATAAAGCCAAGGACGAACAGGCGGTGGCCACCGCGGGTTTGCTTGGCTCGTTGAAGGCCTATCAGGCGATCCTCAAGGGGGAGCCCGACGCGCGCTGGCCCTATGTGGATAAAATTATTCAGATGCGCGATCAGGGCAAACTTGACGATTTCGTCTCCGACACCCGCCGCAAGTGCGCGCAGGATGAAGAAGAGCCGGATCCAGACACGATTCGGGCTGATGCGCGTTGATTTTTTTCTTTGCATTGTAGCCCGCCTCTTCAGAGGCGAAGGTTCTCTGCCGCAGGTGGAAAAAATCCCCGCGCCACAAGACGCGGGCTGCAACAGCTTTCGCGGCCAATCGGGTGCGAAAAACCAGCGATGATTCTGCTTCTCGACAACTACGATTCGTTCACCTACAACCTCGCGCAGTTCCTCGGCCAGTTGGGCGGGAAACTGGAGGTCCATCGCAACGACCAGATTACTCTCGACGAAATCGCCGCGAAAAAACCGGAGCGCATCGTGATTTCTCCCGGCCCGGGCACGCCGGAAGATTCGGGCATTTGCCTGGACGTCATCCGGCGCTTTGCAGGACAGATTCCCATCCTGGGCGTGTGCCTCGGCCACCAGGCGATCGGTTACGCTTTCGGAGGGAAAGTGATCCGCGCGCCGGAAATCATGCACGGCAAGACCAGCCGCATCCATCACGACAACAAAACAGTCTTCCGGGAATTGCCGCAGGATTTTGTGGCCACACGCTATCACTCGCTGATCGTCGAAGAAAAATCTTTTCCCGGCGATCTGGAAATCTCCGCGAAAACGGGCGAAATCATCATGGGCCTGCGCCACCGAGCCTTGCGCGTGGAAGGCGTGCAATTCCATCCCGAATCCGTGCTGACTGACGTGGGGATGCAGCTTCTGAAGAATTTTCTTTCGCTTTAGATCTTCGTAGCGCAGGCTTCAGCCTGTGGGTTTTGGGGTATGCAAGTCCTAAAACCCACAGGCTGAAGCCTGCGCTACTCTGCGCTACTTCTTGTTACTTGTGCATGAAGGCGATGAGTGCTTCGAGTTTCTTGCCCGCTTCCCCGGAATCGATGGACGCGGCGGCGAGCTGCGCGCCTTCCAGGAAATCGGCGGCGCGGCCGGAAGCGACGATTGCTGCGGCCGCATTGGCGATGACGATGTCCCGGCGCGGACCGGCCTCGCCGGATAAAATCGCGCGGATGAGGCTGGCGTTGTGCGCCACGTCTCCTCCCGAAATCGCCTCGAGAGGCGCGCGCTCCAGGCCAAAATCTTCGGGCGTCACCTGGTAGATTCGCACGACATCGCGGTGCACGTCGCCGACCGAGGTCTCGCCGGATAGCGAAATTTCGTCCAGCCCGCCTGCGCCGTGCACGACGAACGCCCGTTCCACGTCCAGCTCGCTGAGCACCAGCGCCACCTTCTCCACGACCTTATCCGAAAAAACTCCGGCAATTTGCGCCCGCGCGCCCGCAGGATTGGTCAGGGGGCCGAGCAAGTTGAACGCGGTGCGTCCCAGGCGGCGCCGCGCGGGCATGGCGTGGCGCATGGCTGTGTGTAACGCGGGCGCATAGAGAAACCCGATTCCGATCTCTTGAATCGCCGCGCCGACCCGCTCGGGCGCGACCTCGATCGAAACGCCCAGCGCTTCGAGAACATCCGCCGAACCGCATTTCGAGGAGATCGAGCGGTTGCCGTGCTTGGCGACGCGCACGCCCGCGCCTGCCGCCACGAAGGCCGCAGCGGTCGAGATGTTATATGTCCCTGAGGAATCGCCGCCGGTACCGCAGGTGTCCACCAGCAGTTCCTCGGGGCGCGATCCGTCCGCGAATACCGGCGTTACCTGGCGGCGCATCGCGCGGGCGAAGCCGACCAGCTCTCCGACCGTTTCACCTTTCGCGCGCAACACTGTGAGCAGCGCGACGATGGCCTCATCGTTCGATCGCCCGGAGAGAATCTCCTCCATCGCGAGTTCGGCTTCCTGCCGCGAAAGGTCCGAGCCCGCCTCAACTTTTTTGATGAGCGTATTCAGCATGGGTGGAAGGGGTTCAAGCCACGTCGGGGGCTCACTCGTGGACAGGAACGCACGACCGCGTTGTTCCGAATTGGCATGCGTTGCGAAGTCAACTGGTTCCTTTCGTCTTGCCCGCTTCGAGTGTTCCCTATAGACTCTTAAGTTTCCAATGTAACTAAATTCTAGCACTGATGGACGGACGATGAAGATCCACGAATATCAGGCAAAAGAAATTTTCAGGCGTTTCGGCGTGCCCACGCCCCGGGGAGAAATGGTCACGACGCCGGAGCAGGCGCGTGCAGTGGCGGAGCGGCTTGGGACAAAAATCGTCGTTGTGAAGGCGCAAATCCATGCCGGAGGCCGTGGAAAGGCTGGTGGCGTGAAGCTGGCCAAATCGCCGGCGGAAGCAGCCGACCTTGCCAAAAAAATGATCGGCATGAAGCTGGTCACGCCACAAACTGGACCCGCCGGACGCATCGTGCAGCGATTGCTGATCGAGGAAGGCCTGGACATCAAGCGCGAACTTTACTTGAGCATTCTTGTCGATCGCGCCGTCGCCGCGCCGGTAATCATGGCGAGCACTGCGGGGGGAATGGAAATTGAGGAAGTGGCGCACAAGAATCCCGAGCTGATCCTGCGCGAGACGATTCTTCCGGCGACAGGATTGCAGCCCTACCATACACGCAAGCTGGCCTTTGGTCTGGGTCTTTCCGGTGACGCGGCTGCTGCGGCGGGCCCGTTCCTGCAGGCCCTGTACCACGCGTTCCTCGAAACCGACGCGTCGCTCGCGGAAATCAATCCGCTGATTGTGACGGGAGACGGCAAACTTGTCGCGCTCGATGCCAAGATGGCGTTTGACGACAACGCGCTCTACCGGCACAAGGACATCGTCGAGCTGCGCGATTTGAACGAGGAAGATCCTCTGGAAGTCGAAGC
>Ga0210409_10002705_pt1 | contig 20745 bp, 19 predicted proteins | sample IncBWH17MmetaG_FD_161649 | JGI IMG/M metagenome (GOLD analysis project Ga0210409, IMG submission 161649) | Forest soil microbial communities from Barre Woods Harvard Forest LTER site, Petersham, Massachusetts, United States - Inc-BW-H-17-M | ecosystem: Environmental > Terrestrial > Soil >...
GTCGCGCCGGCGTATGGAAGAGATTGAAGCGGCAGGTAAACACTTTGAAGCGGCGGGAAATAACCGCTATGTGCTGCCTGGACGCTGGTACCGCCTGACCGGCCATTTCTCATCCAGCCCGTTCGCCAGCCATGAAGACGCCGGCAAGAATGAGTTCCTGATCATCTCAGTACACCACATCGCCAGCAACAATTATCTACAGCAGGCAGATCAAAAGGCCGAGTACCGCAACGAACTGACCTGCTTGCGCAAGACCATTCCCTGGCGTCCGGGCCGCAATTTCAATAGCGTCAACACCAAGATCCAAGCTCCGCAAACCGTCACGGTAGTCGGTCCTTCCGGCCAAGGTAGCGTCCATACGGACGAATTCGGCCGCATCCGCGTCCAGTTCCACTGGGACCGCATCGGCAACAACGATGAGCGCAGCTCCGCCTGGGTACGCGTCGCCAGCTCCTGGGCCGGCGGAGAGTTGGGCGCCAAATCCATCCCCCGGGTGGGCTCCGAATGCCTGGTCCAATGGCTCGACGGCAATCCCGACCGTCCCATCGTCACCGGCAGCGTCTACAACCAGCGCAACATGCCGCCGTGGAAGCTGGCGACACAACAGTCATTGATGGGCTTCAGAAGCCGGGAACTGACACCCAACGGCGGCAACCAGGCAGGCGGCAGAAGCAACCACCTGATCCTGGACGACACCAATGGCAAGATCCAGGCGCAGCTTAAAAGCGATCACCAGCACAGCCAGCTGAGCCTGGGCAGCATTACCCGGATTGAAGACAACGCCGGGCGCAAGGATGCGCGGGGTGATGGCTGGGAATTACGCACTGACGGTCATGGCGTGGCGCGTTCTGCCAAGGGCATGTTGATCACGACCGAGGCACGCGGCAATGCGGCTTCGCATATCAAGGACATGGGCGAGACCGTGCAACGGCTGACCTCTGCCCGCGACCAGCACGAATCCCTGGCGGATGCTGCGCAGCAGGCTGGGGCGCAGGAGAAGCAGGGACAACAGAGCGATGTGGCACAAATCCTGAAAGCGCAAAACGATGCGATCAAGGGAAGTGGCACGAGCGAAGAGGGAAGTTTCCCCGAACTGTCACAACCTCACCTCGTGCTGGCGAGTCCTGCAGGCATTGAGACTACCACCAGCGGCAGCACCCATATCGCCAGTGATCAGAACACCGCCATCACGACCGCCAAGAGCTTGTCCATCGCCAGCGGTGACAGCCTGTTTGCGAGCATTCGTCAGACCTTCAGATTGTTTGTTCATAAAGCCGGAATGAAAATGATTGCTGCGGCTGGCGACATCGACATGCAGGCCCTGACCACCAACATCAACCTGCTGGCCAAGCTCAACATCACCCACACCGCCAATCGCATTACGATCACGGCCAAGGAAGAAGTGGTGATCAATGGCGGGGGTAGTTATGCCAAGTTCAATGCAACAGGAATCGAGCATGGAACGAATGGCGCGTATGTGGCCCATGCTGCGATGCACAGCTTACCGGGGGAAAAGAATCTGCCGGTACCGCCAATGAATTTGCCTGTCGTCGATGGTTTTGACGAGCAATTCAGGCTGGTGGACGAGCATGATAGCGCACTCCCGAATACCGCATATACCATCCGCAGCGCCTGCGGGAAAATATGGGAAGGCGTAAGTGACGCCGACGGTTTTACCCAAAGAGTATTCACCGAAAAGCCGACAGCCCTATCTCTTGAGTTATCCCAGAAAAAAGCGGCCACTCACGATATTTTTTTCCTGGTAAATGACATCAAAACGGGCAATCCGCTTGTCAATACCAAATACAAAATTGCACTTGCGTCAGGCGCAGAGTTTTTTGGCACCACCGATGCCAAAGGTCATACTGAATTAGTCCATTCCAATCAACCAGAAGTAGCCACTATAGAGGTTCCGTACTATGGCGACAGCGCAAGCAGCACTAACTCCGACTGCGGATCAGACGCCTGCAGTTGTTAGTGTTCCAGCAAAGGAATTAAGCGGTGCACAGTGGGTCGCAAGATTTCCGACTAGTGCGAGCGTTGACGACCTAACGGCGGATTTTGGAGCCAAGGTAAATAACTTTATCGCAGCTATCAAAACTGCTGGAGGCAGTGTCCGGATATCTGCAACTTACAGGCCCAAAGAGAGAGCGTATCTGATGCACTATTCGGCGGCAATTTCCAACGGGACCATTGCGCCAGCAAGTGTGCCGGCAATGGATGGCGTAAATATAGAGTGGGTGCACGATACTCCGGCGGAGTCGATCAGCGCTGCAACCAGCATGAAGACAGGCTACGGAATCGTCTATCCTCCCGCGCTCGTCAGTCGGCATTCGGACAAAACCGCTATCGATATGACGATAACAGGCATGTCTGGGAAATCCATTGTAGACGCAACTGGAACCACTGTATCAATTACGAACCTAAGCGATTTGAATCCGGTGGGCGCGACCTACGGGGTTATCAAACTCGTATCCGATCCCCCACACTGGTCAGCCGATGGACATTAAAAAATTCTTGCCGATTATTTTTACCATCCTCTCATGCACATCGTTTGCAAGCGATCTTGGAGAGGGTTTCGTTCAGAGAAGCACAGGGGACGAAACGTATCTGTACACAACTCAAACGGTCAAAAAAAATGAAAAAATTCTGGTGCAATACCCAAAAGAAAATGGCGATATTGGATGTTGCAAGATAACGTCATTCGATGGGAAGCTATTGCCGCAGAGTGAAGTTACCGATGAGTTGAATGGAAGCGATGTACACGTTTACAAACTGAAGCTGCACTATGCGAAGCCCTTTGTCGGGATCGCGGTAATTGGAGCGAGCGCTTCTGTTTCCGAAACCACCACCGGATTGGAAATTAAAAATCGAAACACGTCTGTTAAAACGTGTTTGAGCCAAGAGGGCGTGCATCTATTTTCGACAAAGGCAGGCGATTTGAAAACGCATCTATATCTACCGCTTGGTTATGATGTGGAACCTACATGCGACTCACCGAATAAATGAGTAAAAAGTATCGACGATGCTGGAAACACATATTGAATCGTGCGAACAATGCTGTGAAGATTTTCAAATTTAGTTAGTCCAATTACAGGAATTTCACATGCCCAAACATAAAAAGGGTCACAAGGCCGCAGGCACAACCAACAAGACTGACAAATCGTTAGTCAAAGTTGTTGTCAAACCTGACGACGCCGGTGAGTGGGTTAAGCCGAATACGCTTGATAAATTTTATATCGACGATGAGGCAAATTTCCCCACTATTGAGTTTGAAATAAAAACGGATGCTCCCGGCCCCTATAAGTGGAGTTGGGCCATGTCTTGGGACGCACATGTTAGCGGACTAAGGGAGCATGCGCGTGGAAAGAAGCTTGCTACCTTTTCGGACAAAGGGGATTTTACGCAAAATGAAAAAAAATGGAACGCGAAAACTATTAATAAAGTGATTGGTGGTCGATTGACAGTTACTGTTGAGGTTGGAGCGGAGAAATTTAGACGGACTGTATTGATTTCGGCGCAGCAACCAAGTCCAGAAAAAATCAAAGCTTATCTTATCGCCAAAAATGAAACAGCTTTAGAAAAATTATTGGCTCAAGAATCAAAATTCAAACATTTAATTGTGCTTGATGGGGAGCCTGTCGTTGCTGGCGATAGTGGGTATGGAGCCGCTCAATTAACAAAGCCTAAACCCAAATATTCTCAGATCTGGAGCTGGAAAGAGAATGTAGATGCCGCGATTGTATTGATTGCGCAAAAAAAGGCTGCAGCTAAGAAAATGCTTGATGGGCATGGATCATATACTCAAGATATGCTGGATACCGAAACCATTTCGCGATGGAACGGGGGAAATTATTATGTGTGGAATGTGACTCCAGCTCCTGGAAAATGGGAGCGGGACAACAATATTCTCTGTGATACAAAAACAGGAAATATGGGATGGGATATGTCCGTCGAAGCGAACAAGGGTAAAACTGAGGATGAACTACATGAGCGCGATAAAGACGTGTACAAAAAAATGAAAAAAGGCCAGACCGCAGAACATCCATGGAAATATACAGGAGTTTGCTATGCAGATCATGTCCTCGGTAATTAAGTCGTTATGCTTGTTCCTTGCAATGGGGCTTTGCGTTGACATGGCTCATGCCGCACCCATTGCAAATGAAAAAATGCTCAATGATTATAGAAGTTCTTTTGCAGGTTCGGCGTATCACGTTAAGTATATTTTTGTCGATCCACAAGGCGTAAGTAAAGACCAAACATGTTGTAGTTCCGATGTTGCGAAAAAAATTTACATGCTGGATATTTCTGCCAAAGAAAATTCTGATTTTGTTTACTCACCTGAACTGAACAACTTAATCAGAGAGCATTTTGAGATAACGATAGATAACGAATCTGTTGTTACCACATCGGAAGCCGATTATCTTGTTCTGACTATGTCGAGACCACACGAATACAGCCCCAAGTCAATGCGTTGTGCAGCTGGAATGGGTGAAGACAGGGCGTACTTGATTTCGATTGCTGATAATCAGATAAAAGTAATTAATCGGAAATTTCTTGATTGTGGGGATTCTTACCGTATTGTCCATGGCGATGGACGAGTTGGTTATGAAGTTAAGGACTATAGCAAAGGTATGGACCAGCCTCAGTCCGTGCTGTATCTCCTAAAAAATGGAAAATTGGTACGAACAGAAAACGGACCTTACAAGGAAGAACGTTAATGGATGCGGCTACGGCGTTTGTTCACGACAGTACTCAAGACGATTTGGTAAGGGCTGTTTTGTATTCGTTTGCAATGAATGATTATGAGGGTAACGACACAATTACGTTAAAAGGCATCGTTTCTTCCGAGATTTTTGACGGCATAGAAACGGAGATGGTTAACGAGGCCGTCAGCACAGTTCAACAAGCCGGCTTAATTGAATGGGACGATACAAAAATTGGTGCGATTCGCTTGACTTCGGTTGGTCGAACCAAATTTCTCCTTGTCCGGAATGATTTCTTTGATGATGATGAAGTTGAATCACTACGAGATTGTTTGGTTGACTTGAATATACGTGATCTTCTGGCTTCGCCGGAGTATCGTTCAATGAAGAAATTTTTTATAGGCCTTGCTGCCTTGCCTGGACAGCCATGCCCGCTAACCGGCCAGTGGCGAGCTCAGAGATTGGCTAACAAGACAGCTTTTATTCGCACTGGGGAGCTACTTCCCGTACCGGAAACCGATGATGCTGGAAATCAGGTGATATGGCATCTGCTTAGGGCTGAGAATACCGTCGTCGGAGCATGAATTGAGTCTTTGATGGTGACTATTGAACAGTAATCGACAGATACCGGTGCCGCGTCATATATGTATTGAGTAGCTAAGCAAAGGACTCTATCGTTAATCCTTGGATTCATGAAAAAATTCTTATTCCTATTTATGGCTTGCGCCGTGATCGTTGGCCATGCCTGTGCCGACAATAATTTATCAACCATAAAAGCATCAACCGCGGTAGTGGCCGCTGTTAAAGATTCATCACGCTGCACTAGCGATCCTTGCGCAAATACGCCAACCGGCGAGGATCAATATGTGATCGACGCAAGAGAAGCCGCCGCGTATAACAAAAAAGTGCTTGAAGCGGGTACGGACCAGCAACGATGGGATCAATTCCGACTGTATTCGGATTCGAAAGATCCAAACCGCTTGACGGTGCCGATGATCTTGGCAATCGGCCTGGAAATGAAACTGGATCCCAAAAAGGGCGACATCAGCATAGAAAAAAGCGGGCAGAAACAAGTATTCAAAATTGATGACGCTGTGGGAAGTGGCGCGAATACTTGTCCCAAATATAGTGTGCGCATCCTCGACGCCTCATCTACGTACGCCATGATTGAAAAGAGTTGCTCGATTAGTGAGTACGCGCCTGGAAAGTACCATATGGGTGTGGACTATTATTTGTACGATATGCAGACCGCCACGTTGCGTTCGGTTTGGGAGGGAAGTTCGACCGAGAAAGCCTCTCCCTTTCCGCGCCCGAAGCCAGCTCCCCAGGTAAAGAAAATTTCTAACGGGTATCAATTGGATTGGAGCGCAACAGATCCGAGCAACAAACAGGATGGAAAAATCAGCATACACACAAAATACGTGCGCGAAAAAGATCGTCAGACCGGCAAGACCGAACTGGTATGTACTGATTTAACCGCAGCTAAGGGCGAAGAACATGGGGGGCGTGTGAAGGCGGAATTCTCCCTTTGATACTTAACCAGATGGCGCAAACGCAGTAGATTCAGGATAATTTCTTTAGGAAATCTCTTTTAGGCACCAAAAATCATTGGTGTTTTTTCAAAAAAATGAGATATGGGATCTAAGAATTCAGAAATGTCCAAGCAAATTATTTTATCGATTTTGGCGGCGATTGCTTTTCTTGTTTCTGCGTTTGGTAATGATGTTTTTGGTTCAGAAATAGCTACTGCAAAAATTGATGAAAAATTCATTTCAGGACAGCGTATCAAGCTAAACGGAAAATTGATTTCAGCGCTTGCTGCAACTGACAAGAACGGTCAGCATGTTTTGATTTTGACTAAAAAATCTGGACCATCGAAGACCGAAAAAGATCTTGCCAGAAATGAGCGAATTGATTTACGGGCGACTTTCTATATAAAAGAAAATACCGGCTGGATTGAAGAATGGTCCATTACGGATTTCGTTGATTGTCCAGGACTGGATCTCAGCGCATCTTTTTTTGAGAAGAATGTGACGGTTACTGACCTGAACGATGACGGAATCGCAGAAATTACCGTACCGTACAAAATGTTTTGCGGTGGGGGTATCGATTCAAGCATCGTCAAAGTCATTATGCGGAACGGTAAGGAAAAATTCGCGATCAGAGGCGAGTCTCAAATCGTCGTTCAAGGTCAAGAACCTTATGGCGGCGACAAGACCTATGATAAAGCGCTGCTGCTTCCCGACAATTTGATTTTTAAGAAGCATCTCGACATGGTATGGAACAAGGTCTATATAGAACGCCATTGAGGTCGGTGCGAAGATCAATCAAAAAAAAATACAGCATCAAATGGTTGCAGTTGGCGATGGACATGGGGATCTATGCGCAGAATATTTTTTGTTTTAATTTCTTTGTTCTCTGCGACGAGCTTCGCTGCTGAGCAATCTGGCGTTTCAAGTTGTCAGTCCGATCTGAAGAATCTGATCGTCCCGAATATAAAAACGGCGATGCCCAAAAAAGACATCTCCGCGGAGCTTGCCGAAAACGACAGCGGTGTCTACAAGGTCAGGCTGTTCGTCGCCGCCGATAATCCGAACAAGCAGGTATCTATTGGATGGGTTGTTCTGGATACAAACAAGAACAGCGCCTACGATATCACCCGGGACGACGAGCATCCGGATAAGCTGAATCTTGACGCCGGCAGGTACAAAAGCTTTTCCGATAAATGCCTGAAACCTGCAAACAAGGCCGCCAACCCGGCGATTGCCGGCACCAGGCTGCCGTTTGCATTTGACCGCTACTTCCAGTGCGCCACGGGTGCGGCGAAGGCGAACGAATGCGCCGATCGTTTTCATGCTTACCCGGTCAGTGCATTGGGAAGCGAGTTAAGCAGCCAGATTGATTCCAGCATGGATACCGTGCTGTTCCTGCCGCCGGTCGCGGATCTGAAGGTCGTGCTTGCCGGCCGCGCAGAGACGGATGTCAATATCTATATTCTCTATGCCTTCAAGAATGACAAGCTGGTCGCAAAGCAGACGGTCGGGAAAATGGATGGCGACACCATCCTGACTTTCGATATCAGCAAGGATTATCTGATCACGACGTATGAGAGAAATGGCAGCATCAAGAGCAAGATAAAGAATGTCGGCCATTTCAAGATGGACAATGACGGTAAGTTCATCGGCTGCACAACTGCCAATCCGACCTGCAAGTAAGGTAATTTCCTGGCGGTGATCAGCGCGGCGCAAATAAAAAATGCGGATGAACGGCACAAACCGTTCATCCGCATTTTTTAAGGGCTCAAACGCAAGAGCCCGTCATCTAAGATTTAAAACTATCAAGCCTTGAATGTGCCTTCCGACACCAGCGCTTGCAACGGCGAACGCGGGCTAGGCTCTTCCTTGGAACGCAGGCCTTCCGGCAGCATGGCTTTGTCGCCGATCTTGCCGATGGCTACCGCTGCTTCGATGGCGAATTCGGCGGGGACACCCAGCTCAATGCGCGTCTTTTCCTTGTCGAAACCGGCCATGCCGTGGGCATGCCAGCCGGACAGGCTGGCTTGCAGCGCCAGGTAGGCCCAGGCTGCGCCGGCATCGAAAGAATGGGTTGGCATGGCGATTTCATCGCTGCTGCCCGGCGGCGTGAAAGTGGTTTTCGACAACACGATCACCAGTGCCGAGGCGTTGGCGGCCCAGCTGCGGTTGAATTCGTTGAGCAGGCCCACCAGGCGATCCCAGTGCGGTGTGCCGCGGCGGGCGAAGACGAAGCGCCATGGTTGCGAATTGTAGGATGATGGCGCCCAGCGCGCGGCTTCCAGGATGGTCAGCAATTCTTGCTCGGACATCTCGTCGTTGGTGTAGGCGCGTGGCGACCAGCGGCTGAGGAATTGCGGGTGGGCCGGGTGATCGGCGACGCGTGGCGTGGACTGGGTCATAGTGTTTCCTGTTGTAAATTGAATAATAGATACAAGGATAAAATTCATGGTGGCCGGAGCTGGCCCGGCCAGGACGTCGCATCTTAGCAGCAGTTTTTGATGCTTGCAGGAGCATGCTCGAATTTGCGACATGCCTTAGGCAAGCCCGGCAAGCAGGGTGAAGATTGCTGCGCCAAGCCGGTATAATCGGAAATAACCAAGGCTGGCCGTGAATTGCAAAAACGACATTGATTCCGCCAGGCTTTCGCATAATCCCGTGCGGCGCCCCGTGTTTTTGCGCCGCATTCTTGTTCTACTGACTGTCAATCCTATGCTCGCACCACAAAAACAACAGATCATCGACCTTTTCAACGCTGCCTTGCAGCCCGTCATCGCCGGCACCGAGCTGACCCCGACCGTGACGCTGGAGCGTCCGCGCGATCCTTCGCATGGCGATGTCGCCTGCAATATCGCCATGCAGCTGGCCAAGCCCCTGAAAAAGAATCCGCGTGAGCTGGCCCAGGCGCTGGTCGCTGCAGTCATGGCCGGCGCCGCTGGCAAGGGCTTGATCGAAGCCGCCGAAATCGCCGGTCCCGGTTTTATCAACCTGCGCCTGACCGCAGCGGCGAAGCAGCAGGTGGTGCAGACTGTCTTGCAGCAGGGTGCGGAATTCGGCAAGAGCCAACTCGGCGCCGGCAAGAAAGTACTGGTCGAGTTCGTCTCGGCCAATCCGACTGGCCCGCTGCACGTCGGCCATGGCCGCCAGGGCGCGCTGGGCGACGCTCTGTCGGCCTTGTTCGAAGTGCAGGGTTTCGACGTCACCCGTGAGTTCTACTATAACGATGCCGGCGTCCAGATCGCCACCCTGGCGACCTCGGTCCAGGCGCGCGCCAACGGTTTGAAGCCGGGCGATGCCGGCTGGCCGGAAAGCGCCTACAACGGCGACTACATCGCCGACATCGCCCAGGATTTCCTGGCGCGCAAGACAGTGGCTGCCAGCGACGGCGAACCGGCGAGCGCCAGCGGCGACGTCAACGATATCGAATCGATCCGCAAGTTTGCGGTGGCCTACCTGCGCCGCGAGCAAGACCTGGACTTGCAAGCTTTCGGCGTCAAGTTCGACAACTACTACCTGGAAACCTCGCTGTACAAGGATGGCAAGGTCGAGGCCGCTGTCGCGGCGCTGATCGCCGCCGGCGTCACCTACGAGCTGGACGGCGCCCTCTGGCTGCGCACCACCGACTACGGCGACGACAAGGACCGCGTCATGCGCAAGACCGACGGCACATACACCTACTTCGTGCCGGACGTCGCCTATCACATCGTCAAATGGCAGCGCGGCTTCGGCAAGGTCATCAATATTCAGGGCAGCGACCATCATGGCACCATCGCACGGGTGCGCGCCGGCCTGCAGGCAGTCAACATGGGCATTCCGCAGGGCTATCCGGATTACATCCTGCACAAGATGGTGACCGTGATGAAAAACGGCGAGGAAGTGAAGATTTCCAAGCGCGCCGGTTCCTACGTCACCGTGCGCGACCTGATCGAATGGTCGTCCGGCGAAGAGGGCGCGGAAGCTGCGGCAGATGCGCCACGGGACCTGACCCGCGGCCGCGACGCCGTGCGTTTTTTCCTGATCTCGCGCAAGGCCGATACCGAGTTCGTGTTCGACGTCGACCTGGCGCTGGCCAAGTCCGACGAAAACCCGGTGTATTACGTGCAATATGCCCACGCCCGTATCTGCTCGGTGCTGGCGCAATGGACCGGCGACGAAGCCAGCCTGAGCAGCATCGACCTCAGCCCGCTGACCGCGCCGCGCGAAGCCAGCCTGCTGGCCAAGCTGGCCGAATATCCAGACATGCTGCAGCATGCGCTGGAAGAACTGGGGCCGCACCAGGTGGCGTTCTATCTGCGCGATTTGGCGGGCGAGCTGCATAGCTACTACAATGCGGAGCGGGTTCTGGTCGACGACGAGGCGCTCAAGCTGGCGCGCCTGGCCCTGATGCATGCCACTCGCCAGGTGCTGCGCAACGGCCTGGCGCTGATCGGCGTATCGGCTCCCGCACGCATGTGATTTGAATCTACAATAGGCGACTCGGTCTGATACTGTGCCGGTCGGCGTTGGCGCCGGCGGCACAGACGGGCAGGGACGTTCTGTAACCAGTATGTCATTGGGGAAGTATGAGCAAATTTATCAACAAGCAAGCTGGCGGTACTTTACTGGGCCTGATTTTCGGCCTGATCATCGGTCTGGCGATTGCCGTTGTGGTGGCGATCATGATCACCAAGACGCCGACGCCATTCACCAACAAGACAGCCAAGGCGGACAAACCGCCGGAAGCCATCACGGCGCCGGCTGCCCCAGCGGCGCCTGCCGCCGGCGGCGACCAGCTGCCGGATCCGAACAAGGCGCTGTACGGCAACCAGAATGCCGCCAAGGAAGCCGCCAAGGCCTTCACGCCGCAGGCTACCCCGGCAGTGCCGCCTGCCGACGGTACGCCGTCGGCGGTCAGCCAGGCCGCCGAGAAGAAGCTCGATGCCCTGGTCGCCAAGTCCCAAGACAACAAGCCGGCGCCGGTGGTCGACAAGTCGACTGCCGACAAGACCAAGAAGGTTGCCGGCGACATCGCCGAAGCCAAGACCAAGGCTGCTGCCGCTGACGACAACTGGATCTATTTCCTGCAGGTCGGCGCGTTCCGTGAACAGAATGAGGCTGAAAGCGCCAAGGCCCGGCTGGCGCTGATGGGCTTCGAGGCCAAGATCAGCGAGCGCCAGGCTGATACCGGTTCCTTGTACCGGGTGCGCGTCGGACCATTTAATCAGCTGGAAACAATGAACCGGATTCGTGGAAAGTTGTCAGATAACGGCGTTAACGCGGCTGTGGTGCGGGCTGCGAAATAATAGGCCTCTCCGATGTAAACGGTTTTCTTTGCAATTTAGGCGTTTGTTTAATCAGTTGGGGACAGAGTAATTCGCCACGCTTCGGTGGCTCTTAAACTCTGTCCCGCAATTACTAAAACTATAAGGATATTTCATGCGTTTTTTCCAAAAAGCCCTGGCAGTCGCTGGTCTTAGCCTGAGTCTCGGCCTGGTTGCGGTCAGCGCCGGCGCATCGCCGGCCAATCCGGTGGCCGGCACCGACTACAAAGTTCTCGACAATCCGCAGCCGACCGACAGCGGTCTTGGCAAGAAAGTCGAAGTGACGGAATTCTTCGGTTACTTCTGCCCGCATTGCAATGCGCTCGAGCCGACGCTGGAAGACTGGGTCGCCAAGCAGGGCGACAAGATTTCCTTCAAGCGCGTGCCGGTCGACTTCGGCGATCCGAGTGCCGCCAAATCGCCTTATATCGCGCAGAAAAAGCTGTACTACACGCTGGAAGCGATGGGCAAGCTGCCTGAGATGCACAAGAAAGTCTTCAATGCTATCCACGTGCAGCGCCAGAACCTGAACAACGACGACGCCGTCGCCGATTTTGCCGCCAAGAACGGTCTCGACAAAGCCAAGTTCACGAGCATTTACAATTCCTTCGCGGTGCAGACCAAGGTGACCCGCGCGACCCAGCTGCAGAACGCCTACAAGGTCGACGGCGTGCCGATGCTGGTGGTTGATGGCCGCTACGTCACTTCGCCATCGATCGTTGGTGCAGTGCCTGGCGCTGGCGACACCGAAGCAGCCTTGTTCAAGACTACTTTACAAGTGATGGACAGCCTGGTGGCCAAGGTCGCTGCTACCAAGAAGTAAGCAACGGCCGGCCCTGGTGTGGCCGGTCGGCAGCAGTTGTTGAAAAGTCCGCCTCTCGCAAGAGGGCGGGCTTTTTTATCGAGATTTTCCTAGCGTCCTGAGTCAGAGGTTCATCGCTTTTCTTCAACGAATTTCTGACTTAGGGCACTGACTCCTAGATTGGTCGTTTTCATGAAACGTGTATTCATTACCGGCGCATCCAGCGGCATCGGCGCCGCCTTGGCGCAATACTATGCGCAGCAGGGCGCTGCGCTGGGGCTGGTGGCGCGGCGCCAGCCGGTGCTGGAAAAGCTGCTGGCCAGCCTGCCGCACCCGGAGCGGCATCGTCTGTACGCGCTGGATGTCAACGATCACGCAGCCTTGAGCGCGGCGGCGGCGGACTTTATCGCTGCCGGCAATGGGGTCGACGTAGTGATCGCCAGCGCCGGCATTTCGCAGGGGACGCTGACCGAGCATGCGGAAGACCAGGAAGTGTTCGGGCAAGTGTTCGCCACCAATGTGCTGGCCACGGTGGCGACGTTTACGCCCTTCATCGCCAGCATGAAGCGCCAGGCGCGGGAAGGCCAGCGCGATTTGCGCCTGGTCGGGGTCGGCAGCGTCGCGGGCATCCGCGGCTTGCCGGGCGCCGGCGCCTATAGCGGCTCGAAGGCGGCGGTGATCAGTTATTGCGAGTCGCTGCGGGTGGAGTTGCGCGCCAGCGGCATCAAGGTGGTCACCATCGTTCCCGGCTATATCGATACGCCGATGACCCAGGTCAACGATTACCCGATGCCGTTCCTGATGCCGGCCGAGCGCTTTGCCGCCAGGACCGGCGCGGCGGTGGCGCGGGGCAGCAGCTATCAGGTGATCCCGTGGCAGATGGGGGTGGTGGCCAAGCTGTTGCGGCTGTTGCCCAACTGGCTATACGACCTGGTGTTTTCCAAGGCGCCGCACAAGGCGCGCAAGGGCAGCGACTAATTCGCGAACTGATTTACGGACTGATCCATGGACTTTCATAGTTTCTTCTTATTCGTGCTGACCGAGCTGGCGTTGTCGGCCTCGCCCGGGCCGGCGGTGATGCTGGTGGTGGCCTATGGGATTACCACCGGCTGGAAAAAATCGATCTTTGCGACGCTGGGAATACTCACCGCCAACGCCATCTATTTCACCATTTCGGCGACCGGCCTGGGCGCCTTGATTGTCGCTTCGCACGCCTTGTTCACCGTGGTGAAATGGCTGGGCGTGGCTTACCTGGCCTTTCTCGGCTTGTCGGCCATCTTCGGCCGGCCGTCGCCGATCACGGCTTCCAGGCTGGACGGCAGGAATTCGTCCGGCTGGAAAATCTGGCTCAGCGGCCTGACTCTGCAGCTGGCCAATCCCAAGGCGCTGATTTTCTTCATCGCCATCCTCCCGCAATTCCTGAACCCGGCCGCGAATGTGCCGCTGCAAATGATCTGGCTGGCAGCCGGTTCGATGATTCCGGAATTCTTTATCCTGCTCGGCTACGCCGTGCTGGCGGGACGGATGCAGAACATCGCCACCCGTCCGAGCTTTGCCCGGATCACCGACCGCGTCGCCGGCAGCCTGATGCTGGCGGTGGCGATGATCGTAGCCGCTATACAGCAGTAGGGTGGGCACAGCGTGCCCACGCGTGACCGCGATAACCGGAGTACAGACCGCACAGAAACCGGCATGTAGATAGGGGAGTTTCCGCGTGGGCACGCTGCACCCACGCTACGCCTCCAGGCGTTGCTCCTGTCAGGCCGCGCTGAAGCGGTAAACCTGGTCCGCATCCAGCCGCCGTTTCAGCACACCGTCGAACCATAGCTTGTGCAGATGCGCCAGGGCTTCGCCCAGCGCGAAGGTCATCTGATGGGCGTCGAGCGGACGGCGGAACATGATAGGGACGATGTCGCTGGCAGATTGCGGCATAGTCATGCAAGCACTCACTACCTCTGCCAGCCTTTCCTTATGGTGCTGTTGCAGCTGGTCGATGCGAATCTGCAGGCCGCGAAACGGCTTGCCGTGAGACGGCAGCACCAGCGTTTCGACAGGCAGGCTGCGGTATTTTTCCAGCGAATCCATGTATTGCTGAACCGGATTGGATTCCGGTTCGATGGCAAATACCGACACATTGGTGGAAATGCGCGGCAGCACCATGTCGCCGGAAATCAGCAACTTCAGATCGTCGCAGTACAATGCCACATGCTCCGGCGCATGGCCGAAACCGGTGATCACCCGCCATTGGTGCTGGCCGATGTGCACGCTTTGACCATCGGCGAGGCGATGATAGGCCTGCGGCACTGACGGCACCATGGATGGGTAATATGACTTGCGCTGGGACACCTTGGCGATAACTTCGGGATCGCGCATGCCGTGCTGCTGGAAATGCGGCAACGCGGCGCTGCCGTCGGCGCCGGGCAGGGCAGCAGACATGATGCGCGCCGAAAAATATTCGCCGCCGCTCATCCATAAAGGCGCTTGCCAGCGCGTGCACAGCCAGTCGGCCAGGCCGACGTGGTCAGGATGGCAATGGGTCACCAGTACCCGCAGCACCGGCAGGCCGCGCAATTCCTTGATGAAAATCTCTTCCCAGGCAGCGCGTGTGGCGTCGTTGGCAATCCCGCAATCGATGATGGTCCAGCCATGGCGGATGCCGTCTTCGGTCTCGACGCTGTCTTCTAGCAGCCACAGATTGATGTGGTCCAGCGCGAACGGCAAGCCCATGCGCAGCCAGCGCACGCCGGGTGCGACTTCCAGGCTGGCGCCGCTGGCAGGCAGCGTGTCGCCGAAGGCATAGCTGAGCTGGGCTTCGAGTGCGTTCATGGGGTTTTCTTTCTTTTCTGGCAACGCCAGTAGTTTTTCGGTGTTTTCATTTTCCGTCAGCGCGCCTACAATGTGCTTTACGTTAACGTTAACTGCCATTGTACCTAAACCAGTAATTTTTGTTCCCTGATGACTATCTGACCATGCCCACTTACACCATCACCGAACTGGCCCGCGAATTCGACATTACCCCGCGGGCGATCCGTTTCTACGAGGATCAGGGTTTGCTGAGCCCGAAGCGGGATGGCGCCGGCGGCCGCAACCGGGTGTATGCGCCGCGCGAGCGCACCCGCCTGAAGCTGACCTTGCGCGGCAAGCGCCTGGGCCTGACGCTGTCGGAAATCAAGAGCCTGGTCGACATGTACGATTCGCCCAAGGATTCGGCGCCGCAGCTGGAGCTGTTCCTGCAGGTGCTGGCCCGTCACCGCGAACACCTGGAACAGCAGCGCGAAGACATCGAAGTCACGCTGGAAGAAATCACCGCCCACGAAGATGAATGCCGGCGCCTGTTGAACAGCGGCCAACTGAGCGATCATCCGGCGCTGGCGGCGGCCGGTCACAAAGACTAAACCGTCATCTCGCCATACTCACCCATTTCCGATTACACAACTCGCAAGAATAACGAAGGAGACAACATGATCCATTTACCAGGCTTGACGTTCGATCACGGCGAAGACATTGACGCTTTACGCAGCGCCATCCAGGAATTCGCCGCGGCGGAAATCGCGCCGCGCGCCGCCGAAATCGACCGCAACGACCAGTTTCCGATGGACCTGTGGAAGAAAATGGGCGATCTCGGCTTGCTCGGCATCACCGCGGAAGAAGAATACGGCGGCAGCGGCATGGGCTACCTGGCTCACATCATCGCGATGGAAGAAATTTCGCGCGCTTCAGCCTCGGTCGGCCTGTCCTACGGTGCCCACTCGAACCTGTGCGTGAACCAGATCAAGCGCAACGGCAGCCCTGAGCAAAAAGCCAAATACCTGCCGAAACTGATTTCCGGCGACCATGTCGGCGCCCTCGCCATGTCCGAGCCGAACGCCGGTTCCGACGTCGTCAGCATGAAGCTGCGCGCCGAACTCAAGGGCGACCGCTATATCCTGAACGGCAGCAAGATGTGGATCACCAACGGTCCTGACGCTGACGTCCTGGTGGTGTACGCCAAGACCGACCTGGAAGCCGGCGCCCGCGGCATGACCGCTTTCCTGATCGAAAAGAGTTTCAAGGGCTTCAGCGTGGCGCAAAAACTGGACAAGCTCGGCATGCGCGGTTCGCACACTGGCGAACTGGTATTCCAGGATTGCGAAGTGCCGGCCGAAAACATGCTGGGCGGCCTCGGCAAGGGCGTCAACGTCCTGATGTCCGGCCTGGATTACGAGCGCACCGTTTTGTCCGGCGGCCCGCTAGGCATCATGCAAGCCTGCATGGATGTGGTGGTCCCTTACGTGCATGACCGTAAACAGTTCGGCCAGTCCATCGGCGAATTCCAGCTGATGCAGGGTAAGCTGGCCGATATGTATTCGACCATGATGGCTTGCAAGGCCTATGTATACGCAGTGGGCCAGGCCTGCGACCGCGCCAAGAACCCGGCCGCGGCCCGCGCCTTGCGCAAGGATGCTGCTGGCGCGATCCTGTATTCGGCGGAAAAAGCCACCTGGATGGCGGGCGAAGCGATCCAGGCGCTGGGCGGCAACGGTTATATCAATGAATATCCGGTGGGACGCCTGTGGCGCGACGCCAAGCTGTACGAAATCGGCGCCGGCACCAGCGAAATCCGGCGCATGCTGATTGGCCGGGAATTGTTTGCGGAAACTATGTAAGCGGCATGGGATCGAGTTTCAGTGCACTTTAATGACACCGTCATCCCCGCGAACGCGGGGATCCAGGTTACGGATTTAAAATGGATTCCCGCGTTCGCGGGAATGACCGGGACGCGCAGTCGGGGTCGCCTAGACGCGGCCGGCGAGGCGGGGCCGAGGAGGCCGGGACGCGTAGTCGGGGTCGCCTAGACGGTGCAGGGATATTCGATTTGCTCGTAAGTAAATACGTTATGCAACTCCCCCTGTTTGATGGCACAATTGAAAAAAAGGCAACAGCGTCAAGAACATGACTTCACTGCATATTCACACCGCATTACTGCGGCATCCGCAACTGTCTGTCGCACTCGGCAAGCAAGTGCTGCTGAAGATGGAAAACACCCAGCCGGCCGGTTCCTTCAAGCTGCGCGGCATCGGCCTGCTTTGCCAGCGCGCGGTAGCCGCCGGCGCCAGCCACCTGGTGTGCCCGTCCGGCGGCAACGCCGGCTTTGCCGCTGCCTTCGCCGGCGCCGCACTCGGCACCAAGACCACCATCGTCGTCCCTGAAAGCACCGCCGCCACCGTCTGCCAGCGCATACGCGACATCGGCGCCGAGGTCATCGTGCACGGCGCGGTCTGGGACGAAGCCAACCAGCTGGCGCTGCAACTGTGCGAGCAGCCCGGCAGCGTCTATATTCCGCCTTTCGATCATCCCGATATCTGGGACGGCAACGCCACCATGATCGACGAAGCGGTGCAGCAGGCGCGCGAGCAGGGCGTCGACTTCGACGTCGTCATCTGTTCGGTTGGCGGCGGCGGCCTGATGAGCGGCGTGCTGAGCGGCCTGCATCGCAACGGCCTGGCGCACATCCCGCTGATTGCGGTGGAAACCGACGGCGCCGCCTCGCTTAACGCCGCGGTGCGCGCGGGTGAACTGGTGAGCCTGCCGGCGATTACCTCGATTGCCTCCACCCTGGCTGCCAAGCGCGTGGCGGAAGAATGCTTCTCCTGGACCCGGCGCCATGAAGTCCACAGCGTAGTGGTCAGCGACGCCCAGGCAGTTTCGGCGGCGCTGCTGTTTGCCGACCAGATGCGTACCCTGGTGGAACCGGCCTGCGGCGCGGCGCTGGCGGTGGGCTATGAGAACCTGCCGGCGCTGGCGCCTTACCAGCGGCCGCTGATCGTGGTGTGCGGCGGCATCGGCGTCAGCTTGGCCATGCTGGCAAGCTGGAAGGAACGGTTCTCGCTGTGATCACGCCTGGAAACTTTCCGAAATTACTGTCGTCGCAGATCGCTTTCGATACTGCGCGCATGATTTTGGACGGTTTCGACAAGCATTACCGCTTGTTCCGCGAGGCCAGCGTGCTGGCCAAGCGGCATTTCGAAGAGGCCGACTGGAAAACCGCCCAGCTGGCCGCGCGCGAGCGCATCGGCTTCTACGATGCGCGGGTGCGCGAATGCGTGCAGGCGCTGGAAGACGAATACGACCAAGGCGACCTGAGCGATGAAGTCTGGCGCGAAGTCAAGCTGCACTACATCGGCATGCTGACTTATCACAAGCAGCCGGAACTGGCGGAAACCTTCTTCAATTCAGTCTGCTGCAACATCCTGCACCGCACGTATTTCCACAACGATTTCATCTTCGTGCGGCCGGCGGTGTCGACCGAATACATCGACACCGACGAAGCGCTGCCGACCTACCGCGTGTATTACCCGGCCAAGGACGGCCTGCACTACACGCTCAAGCGTCTGATCACCAATTTGCAGCTGCAGCGGCCGTTCGCCGACCTCGAGCGCGATGTGACATTGGCCGAAGAGCGCATCCGCAAGGCTTTCGGCGACACGCCGCTGGAGCCGAATCACCAGATCCAGGTCTTGTCGAACGCGTTCTACCGCAACAAGGGCGCTTACGTGGTCGGCAAGATGATCAACGGTCCGCGCGAATATCCTTTCGTCGTGCCCATCCTGCACGACCGCGACGGCAAGCTGGTGCTGGATGCGGTGCTGTTCGACAACAAGATCCTGACTATCCTGTTCTCTTTCACGCGCGCCTATTTCATGGTCGACATGGAAGTGCCGTCGGCCTATGTGCAGTTCCTGCGCAGCTTGCTGCCGAACAAGCCGCGCAGCGAGATCTACACCATCCTGGGTTTGCAAAAGCTGGGAAAAGCGCTGTTTTACCGCGATTTCCTGCGTCATCTGCGGCATTCCTCGGACAACTTCGAAATCGCTCCCGGCATCCGCGGGCTGGTCATGGTGGTGTTCGCCTTGCCTTCGTTTCCCTACGTGTTCAAGGTCATCAAGGATTTCTTCCCGGCGCCGAAGGAAACCACCAATGCCCTGGTCAAGGAAAAATACCTGCTGGTCAAGTACCACGACCGTGTCGGCCGCATGGCCGATACCCTGGAATACTCCAGCGTAGCCTTCCCGCGCGCCCGTTTCGCTGACGAACTGCTGGCCGAGCTGAAGCAGGTGGCGCCCTCGGTGGTGGAAGAAGACGGCGACGAGATCATCATCAAGCACCTGTACATCGAACGGCGCATGGTGCCGCTGAATATCTACCTCAGCAACGCCGAGCAAAACGACGACCAGGCAGCGCTCGAACATGGCATTACCGAATACGGCAACGCCATCAAGGAACTGGTTGCCGCGAATATCTTTCCGGGTGACATGTTGTACAAAAATTTTGGCGTGACGCGTCACAACCGTGTCGTGTTTTACGACTATGATGAGATTGAATACATTACCGACTGCAATTTCCGGGTGATTCCGCAGCCGCGCAATGAAGAGGATGAAATGTCGGCCGAACCCTGGTATTCCATCGCCAAAAACGATGTTTTTCCAGAGCAGTTCGGGGTATTTCTTCTCGGAAATCCGAACGTGAAGAAGTATTTTATCAAGCATCATGCCGATTTGCTAACCCAGCAATATTGGCAACAACGCAAGCAGCACATACAGGAAGGGCATTTCGACGATGTCTTTCCCTATCCGCAGGAATGCCGTTTCAGCTATTCGGCTTCGGCCGGGAGCCAGACGGCACAGGCAGCAACGGAGACACCATAGTTTATTCGTATTATTTTTAACCAACCAGGCAGCAAGGCCGTAAGCGGACAACGCGGATTGAAGTGGTAGCCGCAGCGGCTGACAAGTTGTCGTAATCTGGAGAAGCAACATGAATGACCCAATCGTTATCGTCGGTGCAGCACGTACTCCAATGGGTGCGTTTCAGGGTGACTTTGCGGCGTTGACCGCCACTGATCTGGGCGCCGTGGCAATCAAGGCCGCAGTGGAGCGCGCTGGCCTGAAGCCGGAACAAGTGGACGCCGTGTTGTTCGGCAATGTGCTGCAAGCGGGCCAGGGCCAGGCGCCGGCGCGCCAGGCAACCATCAAGGCCGGCCTGCCGGTCGGCACCAACGCCGCCACCATCTCCAAGGTATGCGGTTCGGCCATGCAAGCCACCATGTTCGGTTTCGACTCTCTGCTGGCAGGGACTAACGAAGTGGTAGTTGCCGGCGGCATGGAATCCATGACCAATGCCCCTTACCTGATTCCGAAAGCGCGCGGCGGCTATCGTATCGGCCATGGCATGATTTTCGACCACATGATGCTGGACGGCCTGGAAGATGCTTATTCCAAGGGCGAAAACGGCGGCGGCCGTTCGATGGGGACTTTCGGCGAAGAATGCGCCGCCAAATACCATTTCAGCCGCGCGGACCAGGACGCCTTTGCCATCGCGTCGGTACAGCGCGCCCAGGCAGCTACCGCCGACGGTTCCTTCAAATG
>Ga0210409_10002710_pt1 | contig 20724 bp, 18 predicted proteins | sample IncBWH17MmetaG_FD_161649 | JGI IMG/M metagenome (GOLD analysis project Ga0210409, IMG submission 161649) | Forest soil microbial communities from Barre Woods Harvard Forest LTER site, Petersham, Massachusetts, United States - Inc-BW-H-17-M | ecosystem: Environmental > Terrestrial > Soil >...
GGCGATCTCCTTCAATCTTTGCGCGTACCGCTCTGTGCCTTCCGGCGTTGCACCCTGGCTCATCGTTATCCCCTCACTCCCTCGATTGTCCCTCTATTTGCTCAATTCGTTGGCTTCTTCTTTCGGCGGAGCCAGCAAGCGCGAACACGCCCGCAGAATCCGCCGGTACGGCCAATCTTTTTCACGAAAGAAAATTTCGCCTTCGCGCGGATTGCTGTAAAACCAGCGCGCCACCAGGCGCAGGTGTTCGCCCAGTTCGGTTGCGGATTGCCGTGGAGTCACGGCAGCGAGCGGTGCGCTCATCATGGCTTCCAGATAATCGCGCACTGCCTCTTCGGCGGACCGCGGCTGGCTCGTATCGCCGAACCGCAGCGCGTACGGCGTCGCCAACCTGCCGGCGCGTACGCCAAAAATGCCGATGGTCTGCGCTTCGGCCATGCGTTCGAGAATCACCGCGTCAAGATCCTGTACGCGCCGCGCCACTTCCGGTCCCGCCCGCAGCGCATCGTCCAACTTCTCCAGTTTCTTGTGAATCGCTGCGGCCCGCTCGAAATCGAGATCCTCACTGGCGCGTTCCCGCTCTTGTTCGAAAGTTTCGCGCAACGATCCTCCGCCTGTTTCCAGAAAACCCACGAGGCGATTCACTTCCACGTCGTACTCTTCCTTCGAACAGCCCGCAAAACATGGCGCCAGGCACATTTTCATTTCCGAATAGAGACAGCCGGGAAACGCGGGGTCGCGGCGAATCTTGATCTGGCAGCGGCGCACCTTGAAAAAATCCAGCACGCTGTCGGCGTAGGCTTGTGCAGACCGGCGCGAAGCAAACGGGCCGTAGTAAGCGCCTCCAGTGGGCACGCCTTGCTCGTTCACCGCGATGTGCCGGGTTACATAGCATCGAGGATAGGCGTTTTTCAAGTTGATCTTCAGCACTGGCGATGGGCGCAGCCGCATCAGGTCCCGGTAGCGCTTCGGAAATCGTTGCCGCGCAATTTGATAAAAAGTGAGCGATTGTTCGAATGCGGAGTTGGTAACGCGATAACGCACCTGCCGCGCGAAGTCTCTCAGGTTCAATCGCTTGCTCGAAGGATCAAGGGGGCCAAGCAGACGCTGCAGGCGGCGGCGCAAATTGGCGGTACGAATCAGGTGCGGCTCTGCTTTTTCTTCATGCGCCTCGATCAGGCAAACCGCAGGCCGCTCCGGCAACAGAAAGAAAAATTCCTCGTCGTGTCGAGGATTGAATTCGAGGCCAGCGTCAAGTTCCAGCATTCCGTCAGGATACTACGGAGCGTTTTCGCGTGCCGCCCGCGCCGGGTAGCGCCGCGATCCTCGTGGCCAGCTGCAGAAAACGCGTCTAGGATTTCAAAAGCCAGCCCGCAATCACCAGTCGCTGAATTTCGCTGGTGCCTTCATAGATTTCCGTGATGCGCGCGTCGCGGTACGCCCGCTCGACCGGATACTCCTTGCTGTAACCGTATCCGCCGTGGATTTGAATCGCCTTGTGGGCTACCCGCGTGGACATCTCACTGGCGAAAAGTTTGGCGGTTGCGGCTTCCTGGCTGAAGCGTCCCCCGGAGTCCTGCTTCCACGCTGCCTTGCGCACTAGTAGGCGCGAGGCGTCAATTTCCGTGGCCATGTCCGCGAGCATGAACTGGATTGCCTGAAATTGTGCGATGGGATGCCCGAACGCCATGCGCTCCTCTGACCACTTCAGCGCCGCCTCAAACGCGCCCTGCGCAATCCCGACGGCCTGCGACGCAATGCCGATGCGCCCGCCGTCGAGCGTCGAAAGCGCCACCTTGTAGCCTTCGCCTTCATTGCCGATGCGGTTGCCGACGGGCACGGCGCAATCTGTGAAAACGAGTTCGCTGCAAGCGGTGGCGTTGATCCCGAGTTTCTTTTCTTCCTTGCCAACCTTAAAGCCGGGCGTTCCCTTTTCCACCACGATGGCGGTAATTCCTTTTTCGCCTTTTTTGGGGTCGGTGTTCGTGTAGACGATCGCCGCATCGGCCACGCCGCCGTTAGTAATCCAGGCTTTGGTGCCGTTGATCACATAGGTGTCGCCCCTCTTGACCGCTTTCGTCTCTAATGCCGCGGCATTCGACCCGGCCTGTGGCTCTGTCAATGCATAGCAACCAATCTTTTCGCCGCGTGTGAAGGGAAGCAGGAATTTCTTTTTCTGCTCCTCGGTGCCATACCGGTGAATCGGATCCGAGAAGAGTGAATTTTGCACGCTGAGAATCACCCCAGTGGACGCGCAACAACGCGAAATTTCCTCGATGACGATGGTGTAAGCGATATGGTCGAACCCAGCGCCGCCTTCTGCTTCTGGAAACGCCACTCCGGTCAATCCGAGTTCCGCGGCTTTGCGGAAAAGCTCCCGAGGGAAGTGGCCGGTTTCATCGTTCTCTTTCGCCAGCGGCCGCACTTCGGATTCCGCGAATTCCCGCACGCTCTTCTGCAGCAGCTTCTGCTCTTCGGTTAGTACGAGATGCAAGTCGCTTCTCCTTGAATGCTAACTATTCTTCGACGATTTTCCGGATCCGCTCGCTGGAATCAACCTGGACGGGCGCACCCCATGATTCCATCATTTCTTCGGGCAGAACAGCCGTGGAGCCAGCTCGCGTAATGATCAACGGTCCTCCCGGGGAAAACAGAAGAACGTCGCCCATATTCAGAATGGCGAAGGAGCGAGTCCCAAAGTCGAAGATCTCTTGATGGCCCGTCCACATATAGGCTGGCCACCTCAGAAGCATCGGTCGGAAAGGGACTCACGCCGATTTCGGGAGCCGCTCCTGACCATCGTAGCGCAATCTCCAGTCGTCCGGTTCGCAGCTGGCTTCGTCCACGGGAAAAAGTGCACGAATCGCATCTCTTGGAAGGCCGAGGCTCTTTGTTTCTCCAAAGCACCGAAGATATATCTCGAAACCCATTTGACGATCCAGGTGAGGCTACTTGGTAAGCGCTTTGCTCAGTCGTTCGTAGGTGGTCTTCAACTCCTCGGGATGCACGCGGGTTTCACCGGTGACCGTCATGAAACTCGAATCGCCGATCCACCGCGGTAGCATGTGCAGGTGCAGATGTCCTGTGACGCCAGCCCCCGCGGCGCGGCCCAGATTCATGCCCAGGTTCATGCCATCAGGCTTGTAATTTGTGTTGAAGATCGTCTCCACGCGCTGCGCCAACTCCATCATTTCGCTCAGTGTTTGGGGTTCGCACAATTGGAGTTCCGCCACGTGCGCATAGGGCACGATCATGACGTGGCCAGAGGTGTATGGGAAACGATTCAGAATGACGAAGGATTTTTTCGCCCGATGCACGATCAGCGTCTGGGCGTCCTGGTTACGTTTCACCGCGTCGCAAAAGATGCATTCCGGCTGCTGGCCCGCGGCCGCTTGCGCCATGTACTGGTAACGCCAGGGAGTCCAGAGATAGTCCATTCAGTTCACCGCCGCGTGGCGCAGGGTTGGATCAGATTAACGAAAGGTTCGAAGTCAGGGAGTTTCAAGCGGTGTGACTGGCGATTAGTGACAGGTGACTTGAAAAGACATCGCGTTTCACCAGTCACGAGTCACCATTCACCAGTCACTTTTCACGACGGTGCTGCTTCGCTCTGCGCCGCGGCACCCGCCGTGTTCACAAAATCCTTCAATTCTTTACTGGGCTTGAAGAACGGAATCTTCTTTGCCGGCACGTCCACCTTCTCTCCAGTTTTCGGATTCCGCCCGATTCGGCCACGGCGCTGTCGGGTGCGAAAGCTGCCGAACCCGCGAATTTCGATTTTGTCGCCTTTCTGCAGCGCGTCAATGATGCTCTCGAAAATCGTTTCCACGATGGTTTCCGACTCCTTGCGCGGAAGCTCGGTCACCCGCAGCACTTCCTCGATCAAGTCGGCCTTCGTGAGCGTCGGTTGCTTTGTCATCGGTCTTTGCCTCTTTAATCGGAAACCACTCGTGCCGCACAACTCTTTGGGGCAAGGCGACTTAGAGGGACATCCCCTGCCCGGTTGTCCCTCTTCCTATCATTAAAATGACCCGCAGGTAAATGAATTTATCTGATGAACCGGCTGGGCAATGGAAATGTTTCCGGCGCCTACCGTGAAGCAAGCTTTTGCTTCATGGCGTCACCGATCGTGGCCGTCGCCGAAGACTTCGACGACTTATACTGCTCGATCTCCTTGCGCTCAATCTGCCGCACTGCCGCGCGATAGCTCAAGCCGATGCGCCGCGTTTCCGAGCTGATCTTAATGATCTTGAAATCGTATTCCTTGCCGGGTTCCAGCGGGCCAGCGCTCTTCAGTGGTCCGGTGGACGGGCGGAAGTTGCCGGGGCCTTCGTCGCGGCGCTTGCGCTCCTCGATTTCGGTGTTGTGGCAGAGCCCTTCGATGTTTTCGCCGAACTCCACGAACGCGCCGAACGTGGCAATGCGCGAAACTTTGCCGCGCACGATGTCCCCCACCTTGTGCTGCTTGAACCAGTCGCCCCAGATGTCGTTCACCTGCTTCATGCCCAACGACACGCGGCGGTTCTCGGGATCAATGCGCAGCACCTTCGCGGTGACCGGCTCGCCCTTCTTGAACACTTCGTGCGGATTCTTCACGCGGCCGGTCCAACTGACATCGCCAACATGCACCAGGCCGTCAAAGCCTTCTTCGATTTCAATGAACGCGCCGAACTCGGCGATGTTGCGCACCTTGCCGGTCACGACCGTGCCGACGGGATACTTCTCCGCCACCAGCAGCCAGGGATCGGGTTGCGCCTGCTTGATACCCAGCGAAACGCGGCGGTCGCTCGGCTTGATGTCCAGCACTACCACGTCCACTTCGTCCCCGACCTTGGCCAGTTTCGAAGGATGCGTGGGCTTTTTGGACCAGGACATTTCCGTGACGTGCACCAGGCCCTCGACACCTTGCTCAAGCTCGACGAACACGCCGTAGTCCACCACCCCAACAACCTTGCCGTGGTACTTTCCGCCCGCGCCGTAGCGATCGCCCGCATCCACCCAGGGATCCTTGTGAAGCTGCTTCAGGCCCAGCGAGACGCGCTGCTTGCTCTTGTCAAACTTCAAGATGATGACGTCGAGTTCCTGCTCCGGCTTAACCACGTCGCTCGGGTGCCGCACGCGGCCCCAACTCATGTCGGTCAGGTGAAGCAGGCCATCAAGGCCGCCGAGATCCACGAACGCGCCGTATTCGGTCACGTTCTTCACCGTGCCGTGCACCACTTGCCCTTCGCTCAGCTTCTCCATCAGCTCGGCGCGCCTGGAGTGCAGCTCTTCTTCCAACAGCGCGCGGCGGCTAACCACCACGTTGCCCCGGCGGCGATTCAGTTTGGTGATGCGCACCTGCACTTCCTGGCCGAGCATTCCGTCGAGGTTCTGTGTCGGGCGCAGGTCGTACTGCGAGCCGGGGAGAAATGCGCGAACCCCGATGTCCACCACCAAGCCGCCCTTGATGCGGTCGACAACTCTCGCAGTGAGCGTTTCCTTCGCTTTGAATTGCGCGTCCAGCTTTTCCCACGTGCGGCGGCGTAGCACCTTTTGATAGGAGACGATGACGAAGTTGTCCTTGGTTTCGCCGGTACGCTGCACTTCGATGGTGGCGTTCGGGTCGGGGCGCGGAATTTCGGTTTCCGTGAACTCGGAGGCGGGAATCAGGCCTTCGGTCTTGCCGCCGAGGTCTACCACCACGCCCTGCTCGGTGTAGGCGACCACCTTCACTTCAATAATTTCGTTTTGCGACGCGGTTTCCTGCGGCTCACCGTACTGGTCGATGAGCTTGCTCATCTCCTCCGCGCTGGCGGCTTCTTCGGCGGCAGCGGCGGCTTCGGCGTCAACGGCGGCCGTCTGCGCCTGCGCTTCGGCGTGCGCGTGAGCCTCTTCGGGCTTCACGGCCTCGACGGGCGCAGCTGTAGCCGGAGCTTCGGCTGCAGGCGTGGTTTCCGCGTTTTGTGGAGTTTCGCTTTCCTGGGCTGCTGCGGTTGCTGCGGAAGATACGGGGTTATCGTGGTCAGAAAACATATTCAATCGCCTCCGGGATTTCTATCCCTGTTTTTGTCGAGTCAATCCTTGCCAGATCCCAACCGGGGTAATGCAAGGAGGGGTTACAACGGGGCAGAGAGGAAGTGCTCCTGCTCGAAGTAACTCGGTCGCTATCTACTGAGATGCTGCAAACGTCGCGGGGAGCGCCGCAGCCTTAAAAGAATACTCGCCGCCTAAACCCCGTGTCAATCAAGCAGTCATACAGTTCAGGTCGGAATGGAGACTCATTCTTCCGTCGGGGATCTGCAGGCACTTTCCAAAAACACTCTGATTGTTCTCTAAAATTTACTTACCTTTTGAGATTATGACTCTATAATACCCCAAAAGCGAGCATCAGCTTTAGGAGGAAATTGTGAATTCGAAGTTCTTCTTTTGTTTACTTCTCGCGCTTGCCCTGAGTTTGGCGATTGCTCCGGGTTCTCTCCGGGCTGACTCCCTGACTGTGAATCCCGTTGACAATGGTTCGCTGTATACATGCAGCGGCTGCAACCCTGCCCCGAGCCGCAGTTATGTGCTGGTTGCCGGCTACATTGTAGGAGAGGTGGATTTCTCGACCGCACTTTTCCAAGGACAAGTGCAAAACGCCCTTTTTTCCGTAAACCCCTACGGCCTTCCGCTGTTCGGTCCTCAATTGGATGTCTACGGTTTTGCCAGTTCCAGCTCTACCATTTCTCAGACTGACCTTGTTTCTCCGACTTGGTTAGGGACTTTGACCTTGCCACCAGGTCTTGGGTACGGTCAGGACGCCTTTTTTGATGTCACGCAGTTCCTGCAAACCGTCCAGACTCCGTATGTGGACATCATCCTGGAGAATTCAGGTGGGACAGACGTTTTCAGTTCAACACAATATAACTACGGCCATCCGTCGCAGCTGGCTGTAGTGACACCGGAGCCTGCGGCCGGTGCTCTCCTTCTCCTCGGTATTCCGTTCGTATATTTGCTCCGAAAAGTTAGCAATTCCGCGCCTGCGGGGTTCGGGAATCTATAGCCCGCGCATTCGGCTCGGCTAACAGGGGGGCGCTCACGCCCGTGCACGTCCCACTTGCCTCGCTTCTCTGCGAAAATCCGGCGCGTCGAGAGCTATCGTCCGGCACATTTCGTAGAGGCGCGAGCGCATCCGGGCGCCGATGCGATCGGCGATAGTGTCTTCTTTCACCACCACGCGCTGACCGCCCGGCAGACGCGGGGCAGGCTCGGGCGTCGCGGTCTCCTCGAAATAATTTGTAGTAATAATCGTCATCCGCTTTTCGTTGTAACGTGCGTTCAGCACTAGGCCGATGATATCGAGCACCCAGGCCGAAGGTTTGCTGGCGCCCAGATCGTCGAGCACCAGAATTTCCGCCGTGCGGACCGGTTCAAGCACGCCCATCTCCGTCGATTCACTCGCCGGGTTGTAACTGGCCTGAATCTCTTTCAGGAGTTCGCGGTAATCGCAGAAAAGCCCGTTGTGCCCGCGGCGAATCAATTCCTTTAGCGCGGCGACCGCCAGATGCGTCTTGCCCACTCCCGACGGCCCGATGAGCAGCAACCCTTTTTCGATGGCGGGGTAATCGCGCACAAACGCCTGCGTAAGCATCTTCGCCTGCTTCAACGCCTGCTCATGCTGCGCGGTCCACGTTTTGCCATCGGCAAGGTCGGTCGCGTAGCTCTCGAAATCGCAATGCTCATAGCGCTTCGGCACACGCGCCCGCTCCATCACTTTTTCGGCGCGCTCTTCCATGCCACATTCGCACGCCACGGCCATCTGGCCAGCCGCGCCGTCTTTCCGCGGCACCAGCTTCCAACCCGTCCCCTTGCACAGCGCGCAATCTTCCCTGGCCATTTTTCCCTGTAGCTCAGGCCTTCAGGCCTGAGGCATTCCGTCCACACTGGTCATCATACGTCCCATCGCTGCGGCTCACAATGCGTCTCGCCTGCGGAAATCTGTGCACAAGAAAAGAAAAAGCCCCGATTCCATCGGGACTTTCCCGCAGCTTCCTGCTCGCTCCTAACTGCTATCTCTTATCCATAACCCGCACTGCTCTTCATCGGCCACCGGTCGCTGGCCACTCTTCTTCCCTCACGCCTTTACAATCCTCGGCCCCGTCCTCACAATTGCGTGCTTAGGCGTCCGTTCATCTGGCTGCGCGGCCATGCGCGACAATTCCTGCTGCACCACGTGAGCAAACTCGCTCATCTGCCGTTCCATCTCGATCATTTTCTCGCGCATGTTCAGGATGATCTCGATTCCCGCCAGATTCACGCCCATGTCCCGTGCAAGCGTCAAAATCACGTCCAGGCGCTCAAGGTCTGAATCCGTATACAGCCGCGTGTTGCCCAGTGACCGCGAAGGCTTCAGCAATCCCACGCGTTCATACAACCGCAGCGTTTGCGGATGCAGCTTATAGATTTCCGCCACAGCGCTGATCATGTAACCGGCTTTGGCGCGTTTTCTGGTCTTCGGCGGCATGGTCTTCACACTCCAGCCTTCGTAAACAAATCCTTGCGCGGATCGGCGGGCGCAATCTCTTCGAGTTCCTTCATCAGGTTGCGCACGCGCTCGTCGGTCGGCTCCGGGACCACCACCTGAATTTCCACGTACTGGTCGCCGCGCTCGCCGTTGCGTGCGCTCGGCACGCCCTTTTCCTTCAGCCGCAGCGTCTTGCCGCAGTTCGTGCCGGGAGGAATGCGCACGAGCGAGCGGCCATCAATCGTCGGCACTTCGACTTTGGCGCCCAGCGACGCTTCCGACACGGTCACGGGCACTTTTGTGTATAGATCATTCCCGCGGCGTTCGAAAAATTCGTGCGGCCGCACCACGACTCGCAAATACAAATCGCCCGAGGGCGCGCCCATCGTTCCCGCGTTGCCCTTGCCCGGCACGCGCACACGCCCGCCGTTGGCCACGCCGGCCGGAATGCGTACGTCAATCGTTTCCGTGCGGCGCAAGCGGCCCTCGCCACCGCAATTCTTGCAAGCGGTGCGCAGCTTCCCGGTGCCGCCGCAGCGGCTGCACGGCACGTTGAAGCGCATCTTGCCGGCCGTCTGCTGAATCTGACCTGTGCCGTTGCACGTCGGGCAAGTCTGCGGTGTTCCCACGGCTCCCGTGCCGTGGCAGACTTCGCAGGAATCGAGGCGCGTGATCTGTAGCTTCTTCACCGAGCCGCGAACAGCATCCCAGAAATCGATCTCGATCTGGTATTCCAGGTCGCCGCCGGGCTCGTGCTCCGGTTCCATTGCGCCACCGCGCCCTCCGCCAAAAAATTGGCTGAAGAGGTCGCGGAAACTTCCACCGGTGCCCGCGCTGCCGCTGCCACCACCAAAATCGAACCCGCCAAAATCAAAATTGACGTTTGAATCGCCCGCATCGGCCCCGCCGGCATATCCCGGAGGCGGTGCAGTATCGCTGTAAAAGCCGTACTGGTCGTACATCTGCCGCTTCTTCGTGTCGGAAAGAACGTCGTAGGCTTCCTGCAACTGCTTGAACTTCTCTTCCGCGGACTTGTCGCCGGGATTCAGGTCGGGATGATATTTGCGCGCGAGTTTTCGAAACGCCGTGCGAATATCCTTCGCCGTCGCCTTGCGTGGGACTCCCAGCAGTTCGTAATAATCTTGTTTAGCGCTCGTCGGCATTCTGAATATTCTAGCGGCAGATCTTTCGATCAGACCGCCCCTTCCATCATAGAAATGGGTCCAACACCCGTCGCATTGAATTGCCGCGTGCTGGACCCAAATCTGCTCATCGTCATTTCAGAGGGAAGCGGTCTCATCTACGGCCCGCTTCCTGATTACTGATTACTTCTTTAGTTCGGCTTCTTGGTGTCGTCCACGTCCACATACTCGGCGTCGATTACGTCGCCGGGCTTTTGACCCTGCGGGCCACCGTCGCTCGAAGCGGACCCAGCTCCGGCGCCCGCAGCAGCGCCCGCGGCTCCTGCCTGCTCCGCGCCCGATGCCTGCGCCTTCTTGTACAGTTCTTCCGCCATCTTGTGCAGTGTCTTCTCCACGTTGTCCGCTGCCGAGCGCAACCGTGCCACGCCGCCTTCGTTGATGGCCTTCTTGGCCTCTTCGATCGCTTCCTCGGCCTGTTTCACGTCAGCGTCGTTCAGCTTATCGCGGTTGTCGCGAATGGTCTTTTCGGCCTGGTACACGATGCCGTCCAGACGGTTGCGCGCTTCCACTTCTTCCATCCGTTTGCGGTCTTCTTCCGCGTGCGACTCGGCCTCGACGCGCATCTTCTCGGCTTCTTCCTTGGTTAAGCCGGTGGAAGCCGTGATGGTGATCTTCTGTTCCTTGTTGGTGGCCTTGTCCTTCGCGCTCACGTTTAGGATGCCGTTCGCGTCGATGTCAAACGTGACTTCGATTTGCGGCGTCCCGCGCGGAGCCGGTGGAATTCCGTCCAGCTTGAACGTGCCGAGCGACCGGTTGTCCTTCGCGAACTTGCGTTCGCCCTGCATGACGTGGATTTCCACGCCCGGCTGGTTGTCCGAAGCGGTCGAATAGGTTTCCACCTTGCGCGTCGGAATCGTGGTGTTGCGCGGAATCTGCACGGTCATCACGCCGCCCAGCGTTTCAACGCCAAGCGAAAGCGGTGTCACGTCGAGCAGCAGGATGTCCTTCACTTCGCCCGCTAGCACCGCGCCCTGAATGGCCGCGCCAACAGCGACGACTTCATCCGGGTTCACGCCCTTGTGCAGCTCTTTGCCGCCGAAGAACGTGCTCACCAGTTGCTGCACCTTCGGAATACGCGTCGAACCGCCGACCAGCACCACTTCCTGGATGTCGCTGGGCGACATCTTCGCGTCTTCGAGGGCTTGCTTCACCGGCTTCATCGAGCGCTCAAGCAGATCGCTCATCAGTTGCTCGAGCCGCATGCGCGTCAGCTTCTGCTGCATGTGGATCGGGCCGCTCGCGCCCGCGGTGATAAAGGGGAGATTGATTTCCGTCTCCATCATCTGCGAAAGTTCGATCTTGGCCTTTTCGGCGGCTTCCTTCAGGCGTTGCAGGGCCATGCGGTCCTTGCCGAGGTCAATGCCATGCTCTTTCTTGAATTCCTCAATCAGCCAGTCGACGATCCTCTGGTCGACGTCGTCGCCTCCCAAGTGAGTGTCACCGTTGGTGGACTTCACTTCCACGACGCCACTGCCGACTTCCAGCACGGAAATGTCGAAGGTGCCACCGCCGAGGTCGTACACGGCGATGGTTTCGTCACTCTTCTTTTCAAGGCCGTAAGCCAGCGCCGCCGCCGTCGGCTCGTTGATGATGCGGACGACTTCGAGGCCCGCGATCTCGCCGGCCTGCTTGGTGGCTTGCCGCTGCGCGTCGTTGAAGTACGCGGGAACGGTGATGACCGCCTTAGTGACTTTCTCGCCGAGAAAATCCTCCGCCGCGGTCTTCAATTTCGTCAAAATCATCGCGGAAATCTCCGGCGGGCTGTACACCTTGCCGGCAACCTCAATACGCGCGTCGTCATGACTGCCCTTCACCACTTTGTAGGGCACGCGCTTCATCTCTTCAGCCACTTCGTCATAGCGGCGGCCCATGAAACGCTTGATCGAATAGACCGTGTTCTCCGGGTTCGTCACCGCCTGGCGCTTGGCCACCTGCCCGACCAGTCGTTCTCCGGACTTGGTGATGGCTACCACGGAAGGCGTGGTGCGCGTTCCTTCTTGGTTGGGAATCACCACCGGCTCGCCGCCTTGCATCACGGCCACGACCGAGTTGGTTGTACCCAGGTCAATTCCAATAATCTTGCTCATCGCTTCCTTCTCCTTCTCAAAGCTTCCCGAAACTCTTGGTGTTTGCGCTCATCCGGGGATCCCCGGGGCATCCTTATAGATGCCCTAAGACCGAATTCAGACCGGACAAGAAATCGCCCGTCGCCTGGCACGCAAGCCAGCCATGGGAGACGGCAAACCGAGGGCAGTATACAGGTTGAGTGTTGCGCTGTCAAGTTATTTGACACTGCATATAAAGCCATGTTTTGCTGTGGCTTACAGGAGCCTCCTGGCTACTTTGCCTCCAGTCCGGGCTGATCCCCGAATTCACTTCTGAACGAGCCTTCTCCCGGGCTTGCTCCTTGAAGTTGGCGGAAACAAGACCGCCAACTTAGGGCAGGAACAACGCGCCCCGTTCCTCTGCCGCAACCAACGCAATGACGTTCCATCACCGGGCAAGGGATCGGAGGCCGGGTTTGAGCGTTTTCAACCTGTGATACTCTGAGCTGGAATTCGTTACCTGCCGCTTTTCATGGAGGAATTTGTGAATCGCCGTCTTTCCGTTGTCTCTGCCAGCCTTCTGACCCTGATTACCTTCGGCACCTTGCTGCACGCCGCGCCTCCCAATCAGAAGTCGCAGACCAAAGCTACGGCGGCCAAAAAAGCCGCGGCCTCTAACGCGGTCGAAGCGCCCACCGTTTCCACGGCCACCATCACCGTGAACGGGGTTACCGACATCGACCCGACCAAGGCGTTCGGCTCAAAGAACGCCCCCGTGGTCGTCGAAATCTACAGCGATTTTCAGTGCCCCGCCTGCAAGCAACTCTTTTTAAACACCACGCAAAAGGTCATGGACAACTACGTGAGCACCGGCAAGGTGTACCTGGTGCACCGCGACTTTCCCCTGCCAATGCACGCTTATTCCCGGGTCGCTGCCAGTTATTCGCGAGCCGCCGCGCACATCGGCAAGTGTGAACCGGTCGAGCAGGTGTTGTTTCAGAACCAGGAAAAATGGGAAACGAACGGCGACGTGAAGGGAATCATCGCCAGCGTGCTTTCGCCTGCGGAGATGAAAAAAGTTCAGGCGATTGTGGACGCCAAGACCCTGGAGCCGTTGATCGAAAGGGACAAGCAACTTGGCCTGACGGTCCCGATAACGCAAACGCCCACCTCAGTGTTCCATTCCAAGGGGCAGACGTATCCCTACGCCGGAACGCTCAGCTACGATGTCCTGAAGGATTTCCTCGACCAGTTGGTGGCTCAGAAGTAGGTTCAGGCAACGAACTCCAGGAGAGTGCCCAACCCGCCATGATTGAATCCGCACCATTCAACTACCGCCAGATCATCATCTGGATTGGCCGCCTGGTGCTTGGCGCGATTTTCGTCTACGCCGGGTTCGCGAAGCTCCTGATGCCCAATACCCACCTGTGGCCTTACTTCTTTCTCAAGTTTTCCGTCTCGACCAATCTCACGATGTTTCAGCAGCAGGTGGAGTCGTACAAGATGATTTCGCCCGAAGCGGCAGGCCTTCTCGCGCACAGCCTGCCTTTTGCCGAGATTGTCATTGGATTGATGCTGCTGATTGGATGGCGCCTGCGGATTTGGGCCACGCTGGTCACGTTGATCATGGTGGGCTTCCTCGGAGTGGTAACCCGCGCCTATCTCCTGCACATGGACATCAATTGTGGGTGTTTCGGCACGCCGGAGAAACTTACAGGAATGACCGTGGTGCGCGACGCCGCCTTCTCCGCCCTGGCCGTTCTTATGACCTACTTCGCCTTTGTCGAAGCCCGCCAGCCGCATCCCTGGAATGCCGCGGAAGCCCGAAACTCGTAGCTCACCCTTATAGGAGCGAGGGTTTTCCTTACTTCCCAGAACCACCCGTCCTCTCTGACCAACGGGCCTGCCCTCACAACGAAAACCCGCAGGCCTGAAGGGGTGAGCTACAATGGACTTGATGAAGACTTTGCCCGAATATCTGGAACTGGCCGCCGTTGCCCACGGCCACATCTGCGCCGGGCAAGTGCTGGGCGTGCGCCTGGCGATGCTAGGCATTCGCGAACTGGGGCTCGACCCCGTCGCCGAGCGCAAGCGCATCGTCACCTACGTTGAAATCGATCGCTGCGTCACCGATGCCGTGGCGCTCGTGGCCAACTGCCGCCTCGGCAAGCGCGCGCTGAAATTCCGCGACTGGGGTAAAGTAGCCGCCACATTTTGTGACCTCGAAACCGGCCGCGCCATCCGCATCGCCGCGAAAGAATCCTCCAAACAGGCCGCCAAAAATCTCTTCCCCGACCTGCCTCGGGAAGAAGCCCAGCAGAAAGCCTATGCCCAACTTTCCGACGATGTGCTTTTTTCCAAAGAATGGGTGAAGGTCGAAATCCATCCCGAAGATCTTCCCGGCTTCAAGGGGCCGCGCGTAGTCTGCGCGCAGTGCGGCGAAGGCATCAATTTCAAGCGCGAACTCACCGTCAACGGCCGCACTCTCTGCCGCGCCTGCGCAGGCGAGCGTTACTACGCCCACGCAGACTGAGATTCCTGCGGACTCAAAAACTCTAAAAGTTTACTTGGACCAGGACCCGTGGATCGCTTGCTTCTCTGGAAGCAACCACCTGATCTTTGACTTGCGGATGAAGGCCACCGCCACCGAGGCAAGAAACGCGAAAAGCAGCATCAGCCAAAGAATTCCCAGCAGTGAACTGGTTGCGGCGTTGAACAACGCCAGGCTCCACAGTCCCGGCGTCATCTGCGCACGCAGGGCCTCCATATTGTAGGCGGGTGTGTTCAGGTAATCTCTGAGCATCTGAAGCCGCGCGCCGCTGGAAACCCCCGCCAGCAGAATCGCGATTTGCAGATACTTCGCGGTTGCGTGGCTTACGTTCCCGGCTAGGTAGCGCGAAAGAACGTTTTCTGTCATTCGCCGGAATATCAAGGAAACACCGAAGGCTAAACCGAAGGCTACGATCACCGATACGCCAAAAAGAAGCACAAACATTGGCCGAACCCCCCCGAAGTCTGGATGCAAAGCAGGATAAGTATCGAATAACTTACGCGCCGCGGATACAACTCATTCCGGGCGATGTTGCTAAAGCGCAAAGGTATTAATTTTCGCACCGACGTGGCGGAATTGTTCTGCGCTAGAATTGCCTGTCCATGTTTTCGCTTCCCCCGATCACTCTGCGCCTTCGCGGCTGGAAATTGATTGACCGCGTCGCGCTCGCATTCCTTCTGCTTTGCTCCGTCGCGCTGGGCGCCGCCGCCGGATTGCTCTTCGTTTACGAGAGCGACCTGCCGGAAATCCGCGCGCTCGAAACTTACCGGCCAAACGTGGTCACGGAAATCTATGCCGACGACGGCCAGCTCGTCGGCAGCTTCGCCCTGCAGCGCCGCATCCTGATGACCTGGGAGCAAGTCCCCAAAGTTCTCTACAACGCGGTCACCGCTATCGAAGACCAGCATTTCGAGGATCATTGGGGCGTGGACTTCCCGCGCGTCGCCGGCGCTGCCTACCGAAACATCTTGAAGCACCGCAAAGCCGAAGGCGCCAGCACAATCACCATGCAGCTGGCCGGCAATTTGTTCCTCGACCGCAGCGATCGCAGCTTCCGCCGCAAGGCGCAAGAGATGCTGCTCAGTCTGCAGATCGAGCGCCGCTACACCAAGCCGCAAATCTTCACCATGTACGCGAACCAGGTTTACCTCGCACACGGCAACTACGGTTTCGCCGCAGCCTCGCAGTTTTATTTCGGCAAGTCGGTCACCGACCTGAACCTCCAGCAGGCCGCGCTCCTTGCGGGAATGATTCGCGGCCCGATCTATTCGCCGCTGACCGACCCGGCCCGCGCCCTGGCCCGCCGCAATCTGGTGATACACCAGATGATGGAAGAGGGGAAAATCACCCCGGCCGAAGCGGAAGCCGCAAAGAAAACCCACCTCGGCTTGCACGTGCAATATCCGCGCAACGATCTGGCACCATATTTCTTCGAAGACATCCGCAAGTATCTCGAATCCACCTATGGCACCGAAGCCGTGCACGAGCGGGGCCTGCGCGTCTACACCACCCTGAACATCCAGATGCAGAAAGCTGCCAACCAGGCGATTCGCGACGGCTTGCACCTCTACGACCGCCGCCACGGCTGGCGTGACAAAGTGCCCAACATCCTGAAAGACAATCTCGGAAAACTCGACACATACGAAGACGACGACTGGCGCCACGCCATCGAAAAGGGAAGTTATGTCACCGGCCTCGTGATGGCCGTGGACGACAAGAGCGCCACCATCAAGATCGGCACTTACCGCGCGATTCTTTCTCCCCTCGACATGGCCTGGACTGGCCACAAGCGCCCCAACGAAATTCTCGCCGTTGGCGACCTGGCGCAATTTTCCATCCAGGACCTGCGCGAAACCACCGCGCGCGTGCAACTCGAGCAGCAACCCGCGCCCCAGGCCGCGATGATCGCCATTGATAACGGCACCGGCGAAATCAAGGCCATGGTCGGCGGGTACAGTTTTGAAGACTCCAAATTCAATCGCGTGACGCAAGCCGTTCGCCAAGTTGGCAGCTCGTTCAAGCCCTATGTCTACACGACAGCCATCGAAAAGGGTTTTTCCCCCTTCGACACGATCGTTGACGCGCCTTTTACGACCATCAGCGGGGGACAATCTTATTCGCCGCACAACTATGACGAAAAATTTGAAGGTGTCATCACCCTGCGGCGCGCTCTGGCCGGCTCGCGAAACGTACCGGCGGTGAAGCTGGCCGAAAAAGTGGGCATCTCCAACATAGTGGAAATGGCCAAGCGCTTTGGCGTCACGACGCCCTTACCGCCGTATCTGCCGCTGGCCCTGGGCGCCGCGGACATGCGATTGATCGAACACGTCTCCGCGTTCACTGTTTTTCCGAACGAAGGCATTCGTATTGACCCGCACATGATTCGCCGCGTCACCAGCTACGACGGTGCCCTGCTCGAGGAAGCGCATCCGGAAGTGCACGACGTGGTTTCGCCCGACGTGGCCCACACCATGACCGCAATGCTTGAAGAAGTCGTGCAGTTCGGGACCGCGATGAAAGCCAAATCGCTCGGGCGTCCCGCGGCCGGAAAGACTGGGACCACTCAGGATTTCACCGACGCGTGGTTCATGGGATTTACGCCACAGCTTACTGCGGGTGTCTGGGTCGGCTACGACGACAAACAGATTTCCCTGGGCAAGCGGGAATCCGGCGCGCTCGCCGCATTACCCATCTGGATGGAGTTCATGGAAAAGGCCATGGCCGGTACCCCGGCGCTCAATTTCCCCAATGTGATCACGCTGGAAGAGCAGGCCGACGAGCACCGCGTCCGCACCGATGTACCGGACACCGCCCCCGAAGAAGAAGTCCCCGCACCGCGAGTGAAACCAGTAGCGGCGCCCCCGCCGGTCGCAACGCCATCTCCCGGGCCGCCCCCGGCGCGTTGAATTTCAAACGTACTTAATGCTCTTGGCGAAACGGATCCCACCCGGCCACGCGGAGCGGCACCGGTCTTCCGTTTTTTCCAATAATCCGCACGCCGCGATCAGCCGTGATCTTCCCAATCTGTGTCAGCCGCAGCTTTTGGAACTTTGCAGAAAGCAACGCCAAATTGCGGGGAGAAACGGTGAACAGAAGTTCGTAGTCATCGCCGCCATGCAGCGTGAGTTGTCGAGCGTGCTCCAGAGCTAGCCCGCGTAGGACGGGAAGTTTCGCCGGATCAATCAGCGCGCCAACTCCACTCGCGGCGCACAGGCGCGGCAAGTCGCTCGACAATCCGTCCGATACGTCCATCATCGCCGTGGCCAATTTTCGTTCCGCTAGCCAGCGTCCCAACTCCAGTCTGGGCTCAGGATAGAGATGCTTCCGCATGGCCACATTTTTAGGGTCTATTCTGCCGCGCTTCTCTCCTAAAAGCCGCAATCCGTGCTCCGCTTCGCCCAGCGTGCCGCTCACATAAAGCAGATCATCCGGGCGCGCACCCGATCGCAGCACCTCCCGCCCCTCGCGGATTTCTCCAATCACGGTAACGCTGATCAAAATTTGCTTACTCCAGGTCGTGTCGCCTCCTGCCAGGATGCAATCGAGAGATCTTGCAGCGCGACGCAATCCGCGAAGAAAGCCTTTCAGCCAATTCCCTGTGGCAGCCGCCGGAAGCGCCAGATTCAGCAGAAAACAGCGCGGCGTTCCGCCCATCGCGGCGATATCGCTGGCCGCGCGCGCCAGGCATTTCCAGCCCACGCTATCCGGCGGGTGCTTTTCCCTTAAGAAATGCGAGCCTTCCAGGAACCAGTCGCTCGTCAGGATGCTCACAAAACCTGCTTTTGGATTCCACAGAGCCGCATCGTCGCCGATTCCCAAACGAAGTTTTTGTGCGCGGCCAGGCAGAAAATGCCGCGCGATTCGCTTGACCAGCGCGTCTTCATCGCGGAATTGGTTCATGCTCAACCAGCATCCTAGCGCACCCTGTCCTTCTGGACAGGGGCTGGACAGGGGACAGCCTCCCAGGCACTGTACCAAAAAAAGAAAAATACAGGGTTGACCCGGCAGTCTACAAAAACTAATATGCAGAGTGTCGCGAACCAAGGCTCACGGTTCAGATCGTCCGAAGTGCCAGTGGTTGTTTGCGGCGACAGGGAACAAGCGCCGCGTTTTTATAGGCTAACAGGCAAGGGCCTGAGGAACCCCAGCGTGATCAGCAGCAAGAACTATACGTTTTATATTGCATCCACCCCCGGCAAGATGAGGAAACTCATCGTGCCCGCGTACGTCCTGCATGGTCTTGCGGCTCTCGCCATCATCGGGAGCATCACCGTTCTGGCTGCTGTTGGCTCTTACAGCCGCATGCTCTGGAAAGTCGGCAACTACAACGCAGTTCGCCAGGAACGCGACGTTTGGAAAAAACAGGTTCGCGAGCTGCAGGGCACGGTGAAGGACACCAACCAGCGCCTCGATGCCGTACAGTCCCTTGCCACCGACGTGGCCATGACTTTCGGCGTGATGAAATACCACCCCGCCGCTTTCGAGCAGACCGACGCCCCTTCAACACCTGAAGACGTCTTCGACCGTTCTGTTGAGCAGTTCACTTTCTTGAAGCGAAACGCCACCGCGATTGCCGTTTCTTCCGGCGGGCTGCGTATGATGCCTTCGATGGCCTTCGCCGACTCCAATTACACTCCGTCAGCCTGGCCGGTTTTGGGCCATATTACCGACGGGTTTGGCGAGCGCCTGGATCCATTCTCGGGTGAAGGTGCGTTCCATACCGGTGTTGACGTAGGCGCAGACTACGGTGCTCCCGTGCACGCCACCGCCGACGGCGTCGTGCTCGACGTTGGGCAGCACTCCGGTTATGGCCGCGTCGTGATTCTGGACCATGGGTTTGGCATCACCACATGGTACGCGCATCTTTCGGCCTACGCGGTCGTGGCCGGCACGCGCATCAAGCGCGGCGAAGTCCTTGGCTACACGGGCATCAGCGGACGCTCGACCGGCCCCCACGTCCACTACGAAGTCCGCGTGAACAACGCGCCAGTGAATCCGTGGCGCTATATGCGCAACAGCAATCCTTCCGCCGACTGAGTCTCTCTTTCCCCAACACATCTTTTTCGCTGTGAAGGGAATTCGTTCGCCTCAACGGTGTTTTCGCGCAGGTTGAGTGGCGGGCACTTTCTCTGGTGGATCAGCAGCAGCGGCAGTCTTTGCCGATTCCAGCAATTCTGGCGTAATCTCGAAAATCAGCCGCACGGACTTGGACGTCCCCCGGTCCAGCTTTTGTACTTCCGCCGACTTCAGCAAGCCCGCATACGCCTCGCGCAATTTTGGATCGAGCTGTTTGCGTGACTTCGGATCGTCCAGTCCAGCTTGCGCCAGGATCAGCAGGCCGCTGAACATGTCGTTGAGCTGGCGAATCACCATCTCATTCGAAGTTTCTCCGTCCGCCACCACGCGCAATTGGTCGCCTTCCGGTTTTGCGCCAACCGACACCCATTGCAGTTGACCAAGCAGCGTGGCTAGTTGCGGCGAGCGATAACCTCCCGGCGTCCGCTCTGACAGCTCCGTCAGCAACTGGGAATCCTGCCGCATCACGCCGAACAGCGGCGTTCCCGCCATGCGCAAAAAGTGCTCGCGCCATTCCTCCGAATTCATCGATTTGCCGGAAGCCTGAAAAAAACAGGAGGCATCATTGCAAATCGCGACCTGGTCATCCCGCAAAAAAGTGAAATACGCCGTGCGCGGAGGGTTGCTGAGATTCACGGCGTAAATCGTTTTTCCATTGGCCGTTTTCAGCGTTCCGAAATGTGCGCTGTACGCTTCGATTTTCTTCCGGTCAAAGCGGCCTTGGGCCACCGCCATCGTTTTCGGACTCTGTGCCGATCCGCTGAAGGAAACTCCCACGCGATCGAGGTCCCGCTCGTAATCAAAGCCGGTGGCCTGCACAAATTTTTCGTACTCTTCCTCTGTCTGTGGCCGCGGTGCCCAGGCAAGTATCTGGGAGAGGAACGCCGAAGCGCGCAATTCCTGGAAGTCCACGTAAACCACGGAGGTAGAATCCGCCGGCAGGTGCGAAAGCAAATCCTCACGCGCGCTCTGCCAGTCGCGTATGTGCGAATGAAAATAGAACCATCCGAAGGCGAGCGCGATGCCAAGGATCAGGAGTCCAACTACCAGCCTTTTGCGATTCAGCATGTGTCCTGTCTGCGCAACCGTCGGTCTCTAGTTAACCGCGGTATTTTCGCATCACCAGGCGTTTCTACAGAAGAAAATGAGGTCGGAAATTACCCCCAGGGGAGGATTGCCAAACGTCGCTGTGGATTGCGGCCTGCCATAAGCCACTACTCCCCTTGGTATGCTATTGAAAATAAAAGAGTTGATTTTGATGGTTGGCTTCGCGCTAAGTCCCCTGTTTTCCACAGGTTTACATCGCTCCTTGCAAGCGAATCCCCACTCCCCCCACTTGCAAGCCGTGTGCCTAATCTGCTATTG
>Ga0210409_10002711_pt1 | contig 20718 bp, 18 predicted proteins | sample IncBWH17MmetaG_FD_161649 | JGI IMG/M metagenome (GOLD analysis project Ga0210409, IMG submission 161649) | Forest soil microbial communities from Barre Woods Harvard Forest LTER site, Petersham, Massachusetts, United States - Inc-BW-H-17-M | ecosystem: Environmental > Terrestrial > Soil >...
ACGAGTTTCTTCCGCGGGTCTCATGGTTGATTAAGATTGTTGGTCAAGAAACAGCCGGTGGATCAACTCCAGCGTAAGCAACTTGTTAATCTCGGTGGTGTAGTTCCGGTCTCCTTTGACATGGCCGTTGACCATGGTTTCGACTCTGTCCCTTTTCAGATAAGGCCTCGACAAGGACTTTGCGTCGAGCAATGTTTCCCGCACATAGCCTGAAAGAGCGTCGCGGTACCACACGCGGTAGTGAGCGAACTTGTGCCTTCCAAGGAACAGACGCTCAAGCCGGAGAGCGGCGAGAGAATGATCGACTCGCGCCAACCACTGCGGCATGCCATAGTCGTAAGCGTATTCCGAGCGGAAGGTGAATTCGAGGAACTGTCGCTCGGCGTTTGCCCAAAGCCCGCGACCTCCGCCTAGACCTCGATCCGTCCGCATCTGACGAAGAGCGGGGTTCCCGTCTCCAATCAGGCGGAGGCAAACATCGACATTCGCAGTGTCCCTTTGGGACAGCGCCGGCTTGGGCGCGCGGAAGGCGATGCGAACGAACTCGTTGTCGAGGTAAGGCGTTCGCAGCGACAGTTGGGTTTGTTCGAGCGCCTGCAAGCCGTAATGGTGCCACGGAGCCTGTCGGAACACCGCAAAAGAAACAGGATGCCCTTGCGCTACGCCAGCATAGGTATCGCTGGCGGCACGAATGTGCGAAACGAACTCGGACTGAAATAATCCTTCCGGGACCGTGCCCGTCTTGAATGCGGGGGCCCAGCGAAGCACTTCGCTGCCGTAGTTTCCCGTCATCCTGACGGGTGCAATTTCACGGGCGTGAACGTTAGCGTACAGGTCAGAGGACCGGGTCACATCGACGCAGCCGTCGCTGAGGTACACTGCGCGCTCGGCATATTTAGGGAACTGCGTCAGGAAGTCGGTTCCCACCGGGATTACGCTGTGCGGCTGGCCACAGATACGAGCCACATTGCGCGCCAGCCGGAGATCCTCGCACTCGCGAAAAGTACCGCCAAATGTGTAGCACGGAAGCGAACCGGAAGGCGCCTTATGCCACGCTAGAATCATTCGCGTGTCAAGTCCGCCGGTCAACGACATGCCAACTTCTTCCTGGCCGTTGAAATACCGGGGAAGATTTCGCGAGAACGCTTGACGGAGTTCCTGATAAAACGACTCCTGGTCTAACGCGGCTTGCTCCTCCCACTCCTTGGGTTGGAAGTAGCTGGTTCTCTGCTCGACACGACCAGGCTTGAAGACCCACGCGGATGCCGGCGGCAGCACGCGCATACCTGCAAAGAGGGTTCGATTCTCCAGCACGCATCCGCAAGCGACAAATTCACCCAAGCTCTGCGCGTCGGCACTCCTCAGTTCGGGGCACACCGCTAGGATCGCCTTGGCTTCGGCGGCGAAGTAAAACGCTTCTTTCGACTGGTGGTAATAAATCCGGTGCATCCCAAACCGGTCATTGAAAAGTGTTCCGGTTCCGCTTTTCCGGTCGACCAGGAACCCATGAAAGCGACCGTTCAAACCGCGCAGAAATGACTGGTCCTCTTCTTCATAAAGATGAGCAAGGTACGAGGGTCCTTTCGCCTCAAGCGTGTGGCCGCGCGCTTGAAGACGGCCGGCGGTTCCCGGCTCTGGAAATTCCTCTCCTGAAAAAACAACAGTCACATCGCCTGCCTCATTATGCACGGGCATGCTGTCGGAAAAAGAATGTTTCCGAGCGGCCCACCCCACGTACACGCCCAAGGATTCATCCAGCCAGGTGCCTGAGGTGTAAAACGACTCATGGCGAAGCGCCGCCACCATCCGCAACAACTGCGGCTCGGCCCACTCGCGCGGCATTTCGGTCACGAGACCAACGATTCCTGGCATAGTAGATCAGTCTAAAAGGGAGACGACGGAGTCCAGAAGTATACTAACGGACTAGGAATTGGAGCCGGCGGGAGGATTTGAACGCCCCATCTGCCGATCACTATTCGGCCGCTCTAACATTGAGCTACACCGGCTCATTACAGCATCTTTAAGATCGTAACATTTCGCGCGAGCCGCGACGCCCAGGGTGATTGCGCGATGGGGCAAAATTCCGAGAAGGCCGCGATGAAGATTCGCCTTCATGCAGATCGCCCCCCAGGCCGTTAGGGGAACATAAAACTTGGGCTTCAAGATTTCTTCAAATCCGCTGCGAATCTTGAACTCTCGCAACGGACTCTCCCGCTTGTTACCGTAATTGAATTGCCCAAAGGTGATGTGGGAGATCCCTTTGGCATCGCACAATGCGACGGCCTTCTCGACCAGCGCGTTGGCCGGCCTCTTGTCAGCGTGGCTGTGCATAGTGGTCAGATTCAGGATGGAAGCGACTTCACCCCGGTACACCAGCTTCAGAAACCCGATTACTTCGTCGCCCAAGCAGGCGCAAATAAAATCGGAGCGATCCACGAACGCCGAATAATCCCTTCTCACCTGGTCGAGACTCTTGCCGTAGTGCAAATTCCGCATGCCTTGCCGCACTGGCGAATCGTTATTGACGCGGCTGATGTGGGTTACCAGCTCCTGGTCAAACGCTTTGACGCTCACGACGACTCCACGTTTCTGTGATCGCCTTACGTTCTTGCGCGTCTCCTGCGGCAGTTTCTCCCACCAGCCCTTGAACCCTTGGAGATGAATAGCGGCAATACTGGTCCATTCCATGGGATATCCGTACTTAGGCTCCGAAGCCGGCAGTTTTTGCGTGAAGGTGAAGATATCGGGCCGTATTCCTTGTAGCCCTCGTTGCTTCAAAGTCTTCACCCAAAGCGCGGGATCCTTAATTTCTTCTTCCAGCCATTCCTCGTCGTGGATCATGGCCAGTTTGATCCAGCCTCCTCTGACGACTACGGTCTCTTGGCCCACCGTCAAGGCAGGCACTTTGGTCCATTTGCCTTTAACGTTGATCTCGATGCCCTCATCCGGTACGTTTTGGGTTACGGGAATGGACAATGACAAAAACACTAACGAGCCTCCTGATGGAATACGAAGTTTTCGATCATCTGGGTAAGTCTGCCTTTGGCTGCGAGACCGTCATGTGTGGCGTTCAGTAACCAGGCTAATCCCAAGATACGCCAGCAAACGGCTGGCGTGGTCCAGCAACTTAATCAAGTATTTGAGAAACACGTGCTGTCCGAACAGAGCAAGAACAGGCAAGGCCAAGGCGTACGATGGCACTGCGATCAGGGATTTGACGGCATTTCTGATGCGTTGCGTGGGATGCTTATGAAAATTACTGCCGCGCAGGAGGGCGCGTCTAAGCAAATACTTTCGATTGCAGCGAGACGCTGGCACTAACTCAAAGGCAACCGCTTCATTGCTCCAGACAAACGTGCGCCCATCCGCCATCATACGACGGAAGAAATCCACGTCCTCCCCGGCAGTATTGAATTCTGACCGAAAGGGCTCATCGACGCCCTGCAGAATGTTCTTCCGAAAAAGGACGTTGCCCGTGCGCGCCTGATCCCAATTCAATCTAAACCCAGTCGCATATGTCGGACGCTCGAAGAATCTGCCCTTTTTCACCCACTTCGGCGGTTCGGTGTCGAAATAAGGCTCCACCGGGCCCAGGGCACCGTCGGCCTGGTACGCTGCACAAGTCTTGAACAGATTCAGCAACCAATCCGGCGCCGGAAACTCGTCGTCGTCAATGAATGCAATCCAGTCGCCGGTCGCGCTTTCTATCGCTTTATTCCGTGCCAACGCGATGTTCTGTTGTGGCTCCACGCAATACGTCACGGGCAAGTGTGCAGCGGCGGAAAACTCGTCAACCGCGTGCCGTGCTGACTCTGCAGCGTCATTGTCCGCCACAACAACGGAGTATGCGAAGAGTCCGCCAGTTTGCTGATCTTCAAGACTTGCCAGCGTCTGGCGTAACAACTCGGGGCGCTTCAGCGTGCAAATGCACACACTGATTTGGGCTGCTTGCTTGGACGCCACCGGATCCATCGCGCTAGTGGGAACCACTGTCTCTTGTTGGCAGGGGCTGCTCATCGTGAACGAACGCCGGAGAGACGGGCGATCGAGGCCGCTGTCCGGCGGCTACGTTCGGCGATCTTGAGCGCGGGTAGCGCTGCGCGGAATAGGTTGCGGTTCAGCGAAGCTCCAAACGCTCGCGGGGAACAGCGCCGGGAACGCAAGCAGTCAACCACCGAATCTTCCGTCACATGATCCTGCAGGTCGAGTGCCATGGACAACGGAAAGGATTGGCGCTGGGTATGGAAATCCAATCCAACAAACGGAATTGCCGAGGATTTATCCAGTAGTGCCGGAGAAGTCTGGCTGGGGGCCCAGCCATCATATTTCCGATTCCAAACTTCAATCCCCAACAGCCGCTCGGCCCAATATGGCTCAAACTTCTCCCAGGCTTTTTTTCTGGACGGATGCGCGAGCACCGCGACTCCATTGGCTGTTCGAACCGATTCCAGCATTTCGCCGGTTGGTAGTCCTTCTCCAAGAAAAGGCACGAGACCCCACACCAGGACGTGCACCCGGTTCTCGGCGTCGCTGTACTCGATACCGGGAACGACCAGAAAATCACTGGAACTAGCCTTGGTGCAGGCGGCGCGAAATTGTTCGAGGCGCTCAGCGGTGAAGCCGCGGTCATGCTCAGTCATCATCAGAACCCGACAGCCTTGGCTCCGAAACTTGGCGCTTAGATCTTCGAGCGACCAGCTTCCGTCGTAAGACCAGCGGGAATGTACATGACAGACAGTGAGGATTTCCATCGGTTCTTACGGTTCTTAGTTTCTGGACTTGAACAAGTTGTCTTTGATGGTGCTGTAGAAATCGGCAAAGAAAACATTTTGATCTTCTCGGCGCCAGTTGTACACGGTATCACCGTCGTCAAGCCGGACCACATCGCTTACCGTTTTCCAAAATGGCGGCCATGCGCTGAGCGCTTTGGACCTTGGCCCACGCAACACAAACAGCAGATGCAAAAACTCTCGCCCAGCGTTCCGGCAAACCACACCGACCTCGGACGATGCGCTTGCGCCGGCTTGCGATCGGGGATCGAGGGCTAATTGCACATGCCAGGCGGGATACTCCAATCCCTGGCGGCGCGCGAGCGAGATGCTGCCCCATGGTCGTCCATTCAGTTCGACGAACCAAAGCTTTCCCGACTGGTCGCGCAAAAGCTCAATCATGAACAAGCCACGCCACCCCGACCGGTCGATCATTGTCTCCGCGATGCGTTTGAGGTCGTCGGGCACGGTCTGCGAGATGCACGCACTCGACCCTGAGCCCTGAGGGTTCATCATTCTCAATCTGCGGTGCGCGCTCCAAGCGCGAACTCCGCCGGACGCTGCTAAACCAAAGACTCCTTCGCCGATGCCGGTGACAAACGGCTGAATCAGCAGCGGGACGCGTTCTTCCCACTCGGCCACCGCGCGCTTGAGTTCGCTGTCATTGGCGCAAATCCACTTGCGGCAAGCATGCAGATGGCCCTGCCAAACGGGTACGCACTCCGCAGCTTTCAGAATAATCGGAAAAGGTTGCGTGGCGCTGAACTCGAACACTTCCTTGGCAGACCTGGCGATTCCAGTTCTAGGCACATTAAAGCCGGATTCGGCGGCCAGCCGGGTTTGCACGCACTTGTTAAGCGCCAGTTCAGCCTGTGCTCCCTGCGGTCCGGCCATGATCCAATTATTCTCGATCCGCACTTTGCTGCCGAGCCAAACTGCCTTGTCGTCCAGGGGAAATAGGATCCACTGCGCACGACCATCGGCGCTCACGGACGTCATCAGAGACTGCAAGTCAGCGACCGATTTCTGCAAATCTACTTCAGGCGGGCAGATTTCATGACAGGAAACATGCCGGCTGTGACGCAAAGCCGATGCTCGCCCCTGGCGCGCAAAGGCGACCACATGGAACCCCGCATCCACCAGGCTCCACACAGTTTCCGGGGCGGCCGACGCCTCGGCGAAACCTACCAGAACCGTGACCTGTCTGCGGTTGAGACCGTTCGGCTTAAGCGACAAGCTATTGTTTCCTCGCGTCCTACTGCCTCGCGCCGTCGGCCGTTGTCGCACCCGGTTGGACAAACACCGTGCTGGTGCCGAAACTGCGCGTTTCCCAGGCGTCGAGGGGATAGTCTAAAAACTCCTTTAGAAGCAGGGTTCCCTTAGCGGACTGCGCTGTGCCTGTCGGCACAATCACATACAACCGGCCGCGCACTTTGCCCCGGTACGTCCTTGCCGAAATGGTTTCTTCGGGCTCGAACTCAATATGATTTAGCAGAATCCGAGCGCTGGGCGGAAAGGCGTTGGCGACCTCCGGCGAGGGCAGGACAAAAAGAGCGTCACGTCCTTCCTGCGCGAACGCTGTCCTCAGTGATTCGATAGCGACCTCGTCGACAACGGGCTGATGTGTCCGACTATAGTGATCGATCTCTCCCCGCTTCGTAGACCAGGCTCGATAGGCAAATGCCAACCCCCCGTAAAGTGACATGAAACAACAAAGAGCGCCCACGGCCAAGCGACTCACCGACCTTCGCGGCAGACCACTGGCAATGGCAACGACGCACACAAAAATCAGCATTCCCGCTGCACGCAAGTGCCGCTCTTCCAGACTCACATCCCCGCCGTGCGAGAAAATTGCAGCCATGGCCAAAGCACAAATGCCGTAGAAACAGGCTGCAATCATCAAAAGTCTGCGCAGATTCGAGTCGTGAGTACTCTGTTGCCATCCCTTCACGATAACCGTCAAGAAGAGAGCGATTGGCGGCAGGAGAAGCCAGAGGATTAAGGAGAGGCTGCCATTTTCGATCCCGCCACCCAATATCGGATGCCGTGGATTGAAGAGTAAAGAGGTCAGCATGTCCGTCCACGAAATCCCGGCGACCCATGGTGTGCCCAGGGCGAAAAGGATATCGCCAGCGCGAATCGACCATCCGGCCCCGCTTGCCGGAGTCGCTCCGTGCGAAAACCACGCGAACTGGAGCGCCCCAAAAGCCAAGACCGCGCCAACCGCGCCGCCGATCATGCCAGCGGTGATTCGTCGCAATCGTACGAGGGCCTCGACTGAGCCCGCAAAAAGAGCTGCGCTGGCCACCATTACTCCAGTCAGCTTTGCGAAGAAGGCGAGCAAGATGGCAAGACATGCCAACCCGGCCGCCCGGAGAGCGGTCATAGCGGGAACGAAGGAACCCGCTAGGATGAGCCACGGAGTCAGACCCTGCAAGAGAATCTCCCCGCCGTTGTAGATGCCGAAGGGCAGCGTCGAATATCGAAATGTGGCAATAAAGACCACTAGCAGGGCTGCGGTTCTCGGACTGAGCAGAAAGTGTTTGGCAACCTGAATCCACCCGAGAAGGCAGCACAACAGGGAAACGCCGGCGGTGAGGCTGAGCGCGGCGCCGAGCCGAATGCCGAGCAGAGTGAAAATGCCCGGAGTCAAATACTGTCCCGGACTCCACCAGGTAACGTATCTGCCCCGATCGCGAGAAATGTCCGCCGCGTCCGGGCCGACTATGCTGTTGATGGGGCCGCCAGTCGCATGAGTCCGCCACTCCAGCATGCCCCAGCCCGCGTCATGAGACAGCGAGGGTGGAACCAGCAGGCTGGTAAGTGTAAGCAGGCCACAAAGCGCGAATGCCAGGAGCGCCGCAGAGCGATAATCGGCGGCGCACGCTTGCACCGGGTGAATGCTGGTGGCTTCAGCGACTGCGCTCACGAACGTTGCCCCTTGGAATCAAACCTATTTGCTGGCGAAAGCATTTGCGAAGTCGGGTGTTGCAGAAGATTTTCTCGAATCTTCTCCGGATATTGGTGGTCGTTTACGGAGGAAACTCGACGCCGGCCTTGCCGCAGCCACGAGCAACATAGCGATCCACATGGGATGCATCATCTTAAACCCAGCCTCGGTGCAGTTGGCGACACACGCGACCACGAAAAACGCCAGCCTGAGGCTTGCCGCAGGTTCCTGGCGCCGAACGGCGCGGATTATGCTGCGGTAGCCCGAGACCAGGAATGTAACCAGCAATGCCACTCCAATCCATCCCAAATTCAGATAGATTTCCAGATAACCGTTGTGCGACTGGTTGACACCCCGAATATAGTTCCACATTCTCTCCAGCCGCCACCCCAGCCAGAAGCTTTCATAGCCTGCACCGACCAATGGATTCGTAACCAGGGTCAGGCACAGGTTCCAAAGATCGGTTCGGCCGGTAAGGGTCGGGTTCCTGCCAAACAGTTCCAACAAACTGCTGCCGAAAAAAAGATTGATAGCGGTAAAACCGAGTACCGACGCCACCATCAAGTGAATTCGACTGGGGTGCTTGTATATCTTCGGCATGCTGGTCAGAAGCAGGATGCCGACGCCCTCAATCAGACAGGCTGTCGCTGTGGCGGAATCGGCCAGGTGGATAAGATAAACGGCCACTGCAATGACCGAGCCATAGGCGATGAGAAGCTTCTTCCTGCGAGGCCCTCCCGCCCGGTGCGCTTCGAGCATGGCCGAACCCACCGCCAAAGAGAAGAGCGTGCAGATCGCTCCCAGCAGGTTCTTATCATCGGTAACTCCGGTCACGGATACGCGCCCGTCATGGATGTTGTAGCTGCGTCCGAGCGCCGGGAACCATCTGAAAAACAGAATCGAAAGCGGCACCAGAATACACGCCAACCGGGTATAAACCCACTTGAACGCCCCCGCCCAGTCCCGATCCGTCAAGATCACCATCACCATCACCAGATCGCCCAAGCCCCTGAACCATCGTTTTATTGAGATGTCGCCGTGCTCGGACCAAATGGCGCTCAGGCCACAGTACAGGAAGAACAAAATCACAGGAAAATTTGCCGCCAGAAAGGCCGTGGTGCGCTTCGACCTGGTGCCAAGCACGATCACTCCTAATAGCATCAGCCCGGTGTAAATGTTGCGATCAAACGCGCTTCCCTCGTCGTATGCAGTGTCGGCCGATGCTTTCCCCCCCCCTCCTTGAAGCTGCAGCCAGGCTGTGGGATTCCGCGAGGAGGCAAGCCACAGCCATGCAAATGCGATCAATAGAGCCGCCGACCACTTGGCGCCCCGCTCCCGAGTAAGCACCAGCAGTAGTGAGATCAGCACTACAAAAATCAGCGTTGGAATTAGCGCGCTCATATCGTTTGCTGATTCAACACTGGGTCAAAATCCACGGGCGCCACCGCAAGGTCTCACTTAATCCGCCACCGTGACGTTCCGGTTGGCGGGTCCGGTGTAACGGCTAGGATTCACATCCACTGAAAGGGCCGGTGCCTTGGCTGGCAGATGCCGATACGACTTCTCCAGGCTACAGAATAAATTGAACTTGAGGATGTACCAAAGCGCGGCGACACCATCCATCGGACCGATCTTCTTGCCTTCTTCATAAGTTCGTCCATAGTACGATATCGGCACTTCGTAGATACGGCAGCGCAGTTTCGCGACCTTCGCAGTGACCTCAATCTCGAATCCGAAGTGACTACTTGTGATTCTCATCTCGCGGATGATGTCGCCCCTGAAGGCTTTGTACCCAGTCTCAACGTCGGTCAAGTTTACATTCGTGAAGAGGTTCGAAATGAAGGTCAATCCCTTGTTGGCAAGATAATGGTAGAAATACAACGCTCTTGCAGCCCGGCGAACCAAGAAACGCGACCCGTAAACCACATCGGCTTCCCCGGCGAGAATGGGAGCAATCACTTCTTCAATATCGGAGGGGTTGTATTCCAGATCAGCATCCTGCACGATCACGATGTCGCCCCGGGTGCTGGCGAAGCCGGTTTTCAAGGCTTCCGTTTTTCCGCCGTTGGCCGGCTGGTGCAGCACCTTAACCCGCGGATGAAGGCGAGCCAGTTCTTCGGCAATCTTGCCGGTGGCGTCGCTGGAGCAATCGTTCACGATCACAACTTCGAGAAGGTGCGGGACCGCCAGGACTTTCTCCACCACGGCCTCGATCGTAGCCTCTTCGTTGTATGCAGGCATCACAATAGATAAACATTCAGGTTGCTTCATAAGAACTCCTTCAACACATCTCGGTAAGGCAAACAATTCGGGGCATTCCAGAGACTGGCGCAAGCGCTGGCGCCGAAGTCCGGCCTTTCGGGGCGCTGCACATCAATTCTCCTCCCACGTCTTCCCCTTTGGAAGCGCGAAACCACGCGCAATGGGAAACTCTCCTGTCCAACGGACGAACCCCTCCCCTGTCAGGAAATTGTATTCCTCCGGGTTGACAGGATGTGTTTCCGCTTCGACGGCAAACTGGTGCGCGAGGGAAAGAATCCGTTCCAGGCGAGTCTGCGGCTCGAACGGTAGCAGCGAAAACAAGAAATCGACGGTGCGGTGGCGGCGGCTGAGCGTGCGATCCAAGGTCTTCCGATAGAAGCGGTTGACACGTCCTTTTTCCCCAGGCTGAAATGAAAAACTTCGCCGCACAAGAGTTCCAGTAGGCAAGAGTTTCCCCCAGAGCACGTTCGCGCAAAGGTGCATGTGATGATGGCCGTCGACTCGCTCTGGCATGGTTCCATAAAGGCGGCAGAATTCCTCGATCTGCGCTGCCACAACATACTCGAAGGAGCGCACGAGGCCGGGATGAAACACAACCTGGGCGAGACGGTGTCGCAACAAATACCTGGCTAGAGGCTGCTGGTGCTGGGCCAGCGCGGCAGGGCAATCCTGCGCTGAAAACGGCGTCGTAAAATTCAGGTGGAGGCCTGCGTCAATTCCTCGTTCTGATGCCAGCGTTGCCGCCCTTACGGAATCCTCCATGAACACCATGGCGCTTACCGAAGACACGGAGCCGCGAAGACTGCACTCGCTGATCCGGTCAGTCGTGTTGCGGTCCCGCCCCCAGTCATCGGCATTCACGATCAGACGTCCCGTCGGGATACGTTGGACCGTGCGAAGTAACGATTCGTCGCATCGCGCAGGACTGGCCAGGGACGGTGCGTCCAGTAACTCGGAGACCTTTCCTTGAGGCATCAAGACGGGGTTGGCTTCCGAATTCATTGGCTGCCGTTGATTTGTAACTGGGATGAGCGATGCACAGGTCTTTTGAACTCAACCGGATGCTGCGGGATTGGACTGTCCTGAACCGGAGGCGCCCGCCAAGAACTTTCTTAGTCGTTGCATCTGCTCGCGGCGGCGGAATTTCACGAGTTCAGTCGAAATAGGCCTCTCGTCGCGCCGGATCAACGCTGAGAGGTAGCCCGCCAACAAAGTCAGCCCGCCGATGACATATGGCTTCTTGGTCATCTGATACGCCGTCCGGAAGAGTTCCCAGACTGGATGCCCACCCAAAGCATAATCCAGGCTGCCAACTCTGAATTTTGCGTGTAACACTCCGCGTTCGGCTGTCCCTATTTTCCGGTGGTGCAGGCAAATCTTGTCGGTGAATGTTCTGGTCTTCCAACCTTTCATTCTTGCGGTGATGACAGCAACATGATCGATGCCACCCGACTTCATGGGCACGTACCCACCGATCTCCTCGAAGCACTCACGGCGGAACAGTTGGCATGCTCCGGAAACGTGCTCGATGCTGACGAACCGATAGTCGTACATTGAATCGTCCTTGAACGGCGTACCGACCAAACCTAAGGCGGAATCATTGGCCATCTTACCGAGCAAGAAGGAAAAGTAGTCTGGGTCGAACGAGATGTCTGCGTCTATGCTTCCTATGACACCGTATGGCAAATTCTTCACCTGGGCATAGGCCGCGTTGAAAGCGTGAACTTTTCCAGCGAAATGCCGCTCGCGCCGTTCTGGCATTCGCAGCAGCTCAATCCAGGGGTGGTCAACCGCGTAGCGGTTCACGATTTCGTCGGTCCCATCGCTCGAACCGTCGCTCACAATCACCCATCGCAGTGGCCGGACCGTCTGGGAAACGACGGATTTGAGCGTCAGTTCGATGAACTGCGCCTCATTCCGCGCTGGGGTGATCAGGACGTAGACAGGAAGACTCATGCCTTAACAAAACCTGGTGCTTCTTGGGATCGTGGATGTTCCGCCACCAATTCCGATTCGCTGAGCATCGCGGACATGGCCAACATCATCCACGCCTGGGACCACCTCATATAGGATGTGCGGATCGTACCAAAGCGGAGGACCCGATAATAAAAGAATCCCCGGTCATCCCACATGTGTTTCATTGCCCAGGCGAACACCGAATTTGCCAGCGAGACGCTTCCCGGGTCAAGACGCTTAAATTCTAGAAGCGTAATGATGCTCTGGGCGACGCAATGGATGTCGATGGGATATGTCTTATCGTGGAAATATCGGGCAGCGCCATCTTCACGAATGAAGTTGGACTTGTAGAATTCAAACCCGCTCCGAATACGCGACTCGAACTCATCAGCTTCCAGGCAGCTATCAATTTGTTGTAGAGCACCCAAGTTGTAGCCGGTGTGAAAGTTGTCTATCCATCGCTGTGACGAAGCCTCGCCGTAATACCACGAACCATCCGCTTGCTGCATTCCGGCCGAATAGCGGGCAACCTTCATGGCGGGACCAAGAAATCTTTTCTCGCCAGTGTGTTTGTACACGCGGCAGAGGAAGGCGGCCGCAAGTAGATTCGCGTTGTGGGTTCTACTCTGAACCCCCGGCTGCGGGTAGCTAAACCCACAAGAATTGCCGTCGACCCAGTAAAGCTTATCCAGAATATAGTCGGCCGCACTCACTGCCATTGTGAGGCACTGTAGGTCTTGGCGTTGCTCATAAGCATCCAAAAGTGCGCCTGCAGCGTATGAGGTGCACACTAGATTAGGAGAGCCTGTCGCCACCACAATCGTGCGTGTCTGCCAGGGAAAACTGTACCCCCAGCACCAGTAGCGATCATCTGGGGAACGGAGATCGACCAAGCGTTCGACCATAAGCTGCACGAGTCGTTCACGATCTGCTACTTCGTGATCTGAAAGCTTGAGGAACGCAGACAAGAACAATGCAATGGCTTTGGGGTTTTTTGTTTTCGGAACCCGCAAGAGAGGTCGCGCATTGAAGGGGCTCGCTTTAAGCCCTTGGGTGAGAATCAGCCGCGGGTATCTGGAGTTTAGAACTGGCAGCGCCTGGAAAATCTTGCTGTTCAATGCATCGTAAGGATCGTAGCCAGCCCAGCCTTCTGCCCGACAATAACCGATGAGCTTGAGGATTGCGGTCTTGAGTTCATGCTTCCCGGCACAATGAGATGTGCGGTGAGCGCCATCGAGATTCTCCAATGGCTCGGCCTCGATATGAAGTGAAGTTGTCAATTCAGCCTCGCCCGTCCAGTCTTCGATGTCTGGTTCTCAAGAATGGAGACGACGCTCTGAACGATCGTTTCGAGCGCTGGGCTATTCGCCCTGCTGAGCTGCTTCGATTGTTTTCTCGGTACTGCCTTGATCTTCGTCCTGATGTCCTCGACGGTTTCGAGCAAAACCAACCGGCCTTGGTCGACCAGATAATGATCGACGGCGCCAATCTTGCCGCGGAAGATACTGTAAACTGGGACGCCCATCGCCGCTGCTTCACGATTCATCGTGCCACCACCGCTGACTACAAGGTCGGAATTCCAGATCAGGTTCAGACCATCTTCCACATGGTCCGGAATCAGAATCTTGCCCGAAGCAATGTCCTCGACCCAAACCGAGCGCAATTCGGTCTCCTGCCGCTTGTTTCTGGGCAAGAGGATGATTGTAACGTCGGCCTCGCCTACGAACCTGCGGAGCGCCTCCGTCAACAACCCATCGCTCTCGGGATTGTGGTAATGAGCCTCCGTCGCGGGAGGACGGACGATAACCAAAAGGGCGTTCGGTGAGACTCCGAGACGCTTTCTCAATCCTAGATCGGGGCGGAATCGAGAAAGGTAAACATCCTCTTTAATGCCGGGGTATTTCATGACTTTGGAACCCGAAAGACTCAAAGCTTCGTCAGGAACCACGCTCGGCACCATCAGCCACGTGGGCTTAACGGTCGGCACCTTCGCAACGAACTCGTAATCCGCCAGTGTGATATTTGGAATCCCTAGGAGGGTGGATGCGAGCAAGCATGCGCGTGACCCATGGCTCATGGCCAAGGCAGGCTTTTCTTTCCTTACCGCCGCCACCAAAGCAAGCGCACGCCAGCACGTCCCGACTGCCTTTAAGACTCTGAGCTTTCCGTAATGCCTTCCTACGATCCTGCCAGAGACCCCGTAATACTCGAGAAGTTCGCGTACTTGGTATGCGTCCCGAGCGGTAATCAGCAATTCGTAATCTTTATTTCTGAGTTCTTCGATAATCGGACGGAAGAAAGGAACATGCGGGGAATTATCGAGATCGACCCAGATCTTCTTGCGGCCTGGAGCGCCTTCTAACTCAACAAGTTGGATACTACTTGAATTTGCGGCAACGGTCATTCTGATTGGCTTTCTCGTGCTGCTTATCAGGAATGCGGCTCAACTCAACTGCGTCGGTTGACTAGGGCGGGCAGGTCGGGGAGGAGGACTCGGTCCGATTCCAGTGTGGCACTGGCATCGGGAACTTGAGAGTTTTTCGGGGCCGACAGCGCGGGCGGGCGACCTATGCTCAAGTAGTGAAATCCATGAGCGGTTACGTCGGGCGCGTCGAACATATTTCTTCCATCGATGATCAACCGGCGCTCGACAATGCTACCTAGGCGCTCCCAGTCGATCGCGCCGAATTCTTCCCATTCCGTAACGATCAGGACAGCATCCGCTCCTTGCGCAGCCTGGTAAGGGTCCTTGCAGTAAGCAATACTTGGAAGAAGGGTCTTGGCCTTTTCTGTCGCTTCGGGGTCATACGCACTGACGATTGCACCTTCGTCCAGCAACGATTTGATCAAGGTGATGGACGGCGCGAAGCGCACATCGTCAGTGTTGGGCTTAAAGGCTAGGCCCCAAACTGCGATCTTCTTACCACGCAGTACCCACAGTTCGTTGCGAACTTTCTCGACAAAATCGTGAATTCGACGCTGATTGATCTTCTCCACCTCTTTTAGCAAGGAGAAATCGCAGCCCGATTTTTCCGCAATTCTGATAAATGCCTGCACATCCTTAGGGAAGCAGAATCCACCAAACCCAATTCCTGGATTCAGGAACGCGGAGCCAATTCGTGGATCTAGTCCCATGCCCTCGGCTACCTTGGTCACGTCCGCTCCAACCATCTCGCACAGATTGGCAACCATGTTGATGAATGATATTTTCATCGCCAGAAAGGAATTTGAGGCATGCTTGATCAGTTCTGCCGAACTGGTATCCGTGGTCAAGAAGATAGGATGCTTGGTCTTCGGGCAATCCGCATGCACGGGGCATTGGAAACTCTGTCGGATAACAGGTTCGTAAATCTCGCGCAACAATTCCTCGGCCCTCGACGAGTCGACTCCAACCACGATGCGGTCGGGATGCAGAAAATCTTCGACCGCGGTTCCTTCCCGCAGAAACTCGGGATTCGAGGCGACGTCGTAGTCCAAGCCTCTTGTACAGTGCACGGAGAGATGTTTCCGGAGCTGCGAACCAGTCTGCACTGGTACCGTGCTCTTTTCGATTATCAGGCGATACCCGGACGCCCGCTTCGCGATCGTCCGAGCGACTCCCTCGATAGCGCACAGGTCGGCGTCGCCGTTTGGCAGTGGCGGAGTCCCTACACATATAAAGATTGCGCGACCCCAATCAATTCCCTCTTCGGTAGACCCGAAGCGCAGGCGACCAGACTTTCGAGACCCTTGAATGATCTTCTCGAGATTCGGCTCGAAAAGCGGCATGACACCATTTTGCAGCTTGGTAAGCTTATCGACATCACTCTCGCTGCAAAACACGTCATGACCGATCTGCGCGAGGCAGGCGGCTGTCGTGAGTCCTACGTAGCCGGCGCCAATCACTGAGATTTTCATTTGGCTTTATTCCTCTTCAAACAACCACTTGTTGGGGAGAGAACTGATCTATGCGGTCTGCTCCGCGGCGGCCCGTGCAGCAGGCTGGACTGCTTGTTTTGGAGCCATGGTCCGCGCATAGCGGAGGACTTCTGCGACGACTACCGCTTGCTGTTGCGAAGTGAGTTGCGGGAACATGGGTAAGGAGATGATTTCTGAGGCGACCTTTTCGCACACCGGAAAATCCCCGGCCTTGTAGTGCCTTGAGCTGTACGCTTTTTGAAGGTGCAACGGAATCGGATAGTGAATTCCAGTGCCGATGCCAGTCGTCTTGAGGTGCATCCCCATTCCGTCCCTGTCTTCAGTTCGAACCACGTAAAGATGGTAAATGGCACGAGACCACGAGGGCTCGTACGGAGTGACAACCGAGCCGTCCGCCGAGGCAAGCAGTCGATTGTACTCGACAGCACGTTCCTGGCGCAGAGCATTCCATTTCGCTAAGTGAGCCAGTTTCACATGCAGAATTCCGGCTTGCAGCGAGTCGAGCCTGCCATTGTAGCCTTCGATATCGTGATAATACTTCTTTGCTTGGCCGTGATCGCGCAACATTCGGATCTTTGCAGCAAGAGCTTCATCGTTCGTCGTAACCGCCCCGGCTTCGCCGCAAGCGCCCAAGTTCTTTCCGGGATAGAAGCTAAATGCTGCTGCCCGCCCGATTGATCCTGCCTTCATCCAGCGGCTACGTTTTCGCGAGAAATATTCTGCCCCATGCGCCTGGCAAGCGTCCTCAATCACGATTAGGCCGTATCGATCGGCGAGTTCCTGAATCGGATCCATGTCGGCGACCTGCCCGTAAAGATGGACTGGCACGACGGCGGTAACGGGCCTGCCACTACGGCGGCTAACGAGCTTACCCGATTTATCTGCCGTGCATTGGACCTCGAAATACTCCCGAAGCTTTTTGGGGTCCATGTTGTAGGTTCGCTCGTCAATATCGACGAACTCCGGAAGCGCTCCGGCCTGAGAGATGGCCTCCGTGGTTGCGATAAAAGTGTGGGGCACGGTCACGACCACGTCGCCGGGCTTTATGCCACAAGCCATGAGGGCGAACCGCAGCGCATCGGTCCCGCTGCTGATGGCGACAGAGAAGGCGGTGTCACAGAAGGTCGCGTATGCCTTCTCAAATTCTTCTACCATCGGACCACCAATGAAGCCTGCCGTGCTAAGAACCTTGTGAAAAACGCTGGTTAGCTCTTGTTCAAGCTCAATATGTGGAGTAATAAGATCTAAGAAAGGAATATTGCCATTTGCGCTCATTCAGTAATCTCCAAAGCTTCTTCGATTTGACGCAACACTCTTGCTGGATTCCCGGCTACGATGCTATTCGCGGGCACGTCCTTGGTGACTACGCTTCCCGCCCCGACAATTGCGTTTTCACCAATACTGATACTGGAAAGAATCGTACAACCGGAGCCAATCGACGCCCCCTTTTTGACCAAGGTCCGTTCAACCTTCCAGTCGGCTTCGGTCTGCAAGCTGCCGTCGGCAGTCGTCGCACGCGGATAGGAATCGTTGATAAAGGTTACGCTGTGGCCAATGAACACATTGTCCTCGATCGTGACACCTTCGCATACAAACGTATGGCTTGAGATCTTGCAGCGTTTGCCGACGACTGCATTCTTCTGAATTTCAACGAAAGCTCCGATTTTTGTCTCGTCACCGATTTCGCAACCGTACAGATTGATGAACTTGGAGAGTTTCACATCGCGCCCCAGTCTGACGTTTTCGGCGACACACACATACTCATCCATGAATGCTTTCCTCTTTAAGTTCATATTCTTTGGCTAAATGTGGCAGGCAACGACGCGCCCAGAGAAACGAAGTGGCTGGAGTGTGAGGGTATCAGAGGTGAACCAAGGCTCCTCTTTTTCTAACAGATTCATTCGCTGCTTCGAGCAGTTTGACCACGCGGAGGCCAGCGGCGCCATCATTGAAAGGTGCGTGATCGTTCGAAATACAATCAACAAAATAAGCCAGTTCCTGTTTCAACGCCTCGATCTGCTCCAATTGCGGCGCCCACATGTCGCCAGAACGGTAGTTCACCAGAAGATTGTAGAGACCTTCTCGGCTGGTAATGTGCACCCCTTTGTCGTACACCTTAATCTTTTCGTCGGCTTCCAGATCATTCCAGACCAACATCTTCTTCTCGCCGCCGATCAGGGTGGTGCGGACTTTAACCGGGGAAAGCCAGTTGACGTTGATGTGGGCAATGATCTTGTTGGGGAAATAAACCGTGATGAATGCCACGTCCTCGTGGCCGTTGAGGTGAGTCTGGCCAGTCGCCGAGACGGCTTCAGGGGTCTCTTTGATCAGATGATCGATGATCGAGAGATCGTGAGGAGCGAGATCCCAAATCACATTCACATCGTGCTGAAACAGGCCAAGATTGACGCGGGTCGAATCGTAATAATAGATCTTCCCCAGCGCACCTTCCTCGAGCAGTTGGCCGATCTTCTTGACCGCTCCGGTAAACAGGAAAGTGTGATCCACCATGATCTTAAGGTTCTTTTTGGCCGCCAGGTTGATCAGCTCTTCCGCCTGGCCTGAATCGCTGGTAAAGGGCTTTTCAACAAACACATGTTTCCCGTTTTCCAGGGCAGCCTTGGTGAGTTCATAGTGAGTCCATACGGGAGTTACGATTGCAATGGCATCGACCTCGGTCGACGACATGAGCTCAGCAGTCTCCGCGACAACTTTGATGTGCGGGTAGGATTTGTGGATGCGTTTACGCGCCGTCGGGCTCTTGTCACAAACCGCCACGACCTCGGAACCATCCAACTGGTCGAGGTTCCTCACCACGTTCGGACCCCAATACCCGTATCCAACTACTCCAAATTTGACCACAGTGTCACCACTCCCCTTTTGCATAGATTCGTTCGAGGCCGGTTCAATAGTCTGACTGGCGGTATGTAGAACAGTTGACATATGCATGGGGAGGGTTTTTTAGTATGCGCCGTCGCCAAAGACGACTGCGACTGGAGTACGCAGAAGAATCTTCAGATCCATCCAGGGCGACCACGTTTTCGCATACCGCAGATCCAGGCGAACCATGTCGTCAAACTTGATGCGGCTACGTCCGTTCACCTGCCATAACCCCGTAATCCCAGGCTTGGCTTCTAGCACCCGGCGCCGATGCCAAATGTCGTAGGCCTCGACTTCATAAGCGATGGCAGGGCGCGGCCCAACCAAAGACATCTCACCTTTGAGCACATTCAGGAACTGCGGCAGTTCGTCGAGACTGGTCCGTCGCAGAAAACCACCGATACGGGTGATCCTGGGGTCGCTAGTCAATTTGTAAACACCCTGGCCATTGCCATTCCCTGGCTGGCTTTGCGCGCTGCCCGCGATCAATTGCTTCACGAATGCTTTGTGAATGCTGGCATCATTGTTGACGCGCATCGACCTGAATTTCAGGAAGACAAACTGTTCTCCATATTGCCCGACCCGTTTCTGTCGGAAGAAGACCGGGCCCTCCGATGTCAGCTTGATGGCGATCGCAATCACCAGAAGTATCGGTGCAAACAGTAGCAAAGCGAGGGCACTGCCTGCGATATCCATGATTCTCTTAGTCACGCAGAAGAACTTTTTCGCATTATCGCGTCGCGTCAGATCGGGATACAGCGTCGGATTGCTCGGCCTTTGGGGAATATCTTGATTCCATTCTTCGGGAAACAAATGAAACGAGATGCTGATCACACCAAATTGCCGCGAACTCAAGTTGTTGCGCAACGTCTCACTAACCCTGGTCATGATGGTGCTCAGGATCGAGTTCCGATCTTCAGCCCCAAATTCCGTGAACATGACCCCGACGACCGAGTTCTTCTTGTACCAGCCCGTTATATCTGTCTCTCGAGTCGACAACGAGAGCGCCGAGAGTATTTTATCCAGGGCCTTCTCGCTCTTGTCGGACTGCAGACCATTCCCCATATCGAGGAGCATCAGCAGAAAAGGCTTTCCCGAGCGCTCTGTCCTCTTGCGCTCGAGCGATATCATCCTGTGAAAGGCTTCCTCATTTAGAACGCCGCGATCCTCAACCGGCAGAACATCTGCCGAAAAGTCCAGACTTGCTATACCGCCTGAGCGCCGTACATTCACGACTCCCTCTCCTCGTCCTGCTTCCTCTTGGGCGCAGGAACAAATCACCTACTCTGAAACCGCCTTGTGCTTTCTTGGGGGAGTACAGAACTGGGGACTGAAACAAACTAACAACTGGGGGATTAGTGATCTATGCGAAACAGCTTACTTCTTCGAACCTTGGGCGTGCCGCGTAGCCTCCGGACCGTAGCGATAGTAATAGTTGGTGTGGTCAGTGCTTGCGGAAGAGTTCACAACCGCACCAAGGACCTTCGACTCCTCAAGCGCTTGCAGACCTGCCTGCAACGACCGCTTCTTGGTGGTTCCTTCTCTTGTTACAAGAAGAATACCGTCCGCTAACCGCCCCCAAACGCTGGTGTCTGCCAGAGGCAGCACGGGAGGAGAATCGATGATGATCCAATCAAACCGGGCTGCGAGCTGTTCCATCAGCTTCGAAAGCCTTCCTGACTGCATTAATTCAAGGGGATTCTCCGGGGGATGGCCAGCCGGCAGAAACCACAGGTTCAGGCTTTCAAGGCGGTAGATGTATTCAATCGGGCGGGGCTCGCCATGTAACCATTCGCTGAGACCGGGAAGCTTCCCTACGCCGAACAGCTTGCTTAACGACGGACGCCGCAGATCGCCGTCCAAGAGTAAGATCTTCGGCTGTTGCTTCCTTGCCAAAATGGTCGCTAGATTTGCCGACACCGTACTTTTTCCTTCTTCGGGAATCGTGCTGGTGATCAACAATTTCTTCAGTGGACGGCTCTG
>Ga0210409_10002712_pt1 | contig 20696 bp, 18 predicted proteins | sample IncBWH17MmetaG_FD_161649 | JGI IMG/M metagenome (GOLD analysis project Ga0210409, IMG submission 161649) | Forest soil microbial communities from Barre Woods Harvard Forest LTER site, Petersham, Massachusetts, United States - Inc-BW-H-17-M | ecosystem: Environmental > Terrestrial > Soil >...
ATCTGCTTCGGCCTGGCGGGCGGGGTGGTCGGCAGGATCAAGGGCAGCTCCTTCCTTCTGTGGTTCCTGATCTCCGGGGCCGTTCCGATCTTGGGGCTGCTCGCGGCGGTGGCGTATCGGTTCGAGAGCGACGAGCTACGCCGACAGTGCCCACGTTGCGGGCGCGTGAGGAAGATCTACGACGCGGTGTGCACGCGCTGCGGCGCCGAGCTCGAGTTCCCCGATGTCGCCATCGCTCCCGAACGACTGGATGCCGACCCTCGCTCGCGAACGGTCGATGGCCACTCCGCAGCGGTGCCCAGGTGAGGGAGCCCTAACCCGCATTCGGCGTCCCTAAGCCGATCTTTGGCCTAGGCTGGGGGAATGAGCACGCAGGAGCACGCCGCCGCACCGGTCGACTCCTTGATCGGCCGCTTGATGCAGCGGGCGGGGTTCGACGACGAGCGTGACTTCGTGCTGCGCGTCGTTCAGCCGGCGCTCGTGGGCATGATCGACGGGACGGTCTCCTCGCTGGCGCCGATCTTCGCCGCGGCGATCGCCTCCAGCTCGCACACGGCGCTGATCGTCGGCTTCTCGGTGGCCCTCGGCGCGGGCGTGAGCATGGGATGGTCGGAGGCGTTGTCTGACACCGGCGAGCTGACCGGTCGCGGAAGCGCCGTGGTCCGTGGCGCGATCACCGGCGGCATGACGACGCTTGGCGGCATCTTCCACACGCTGCCCTTCATCATCTCCAACGTCAACACCGCGCTCGTGGTCGCGGGGATCGTGGTCGCGTTCGAGCTGCTCGCGATCGCCTGGATCAGGCACCGCTTCTTCAACGTCTCGATGCGCCGCTCGCTGCTCGTCGTCGCGGTGGGAGGCGCCATCGCGCTCGCGATCGGCGTCGCGCTCGGGTCTTCCTGAATCGCTCGAAAACCCGCTGGTACACTGGGATTTTTCCCCAAGCTTTAGGAAAGGACCTCGACGCGATGCGAGCGGTCGATGCCTTGATGGCGTGTTTGAGGGCGGAGGGCGTTGACGTCGTCTTCGGCCTGCCCGGAGGCGCGAACCTCCCCACCTATGACGCGTTCGTCGACGCAGGCATCCGTCACATCCTCGTCAGGCACGAGGCCGGCGGCGGCCACGCCGCCGAGGGCTATGCAAAGGCGACGGGCAAGGTCGGTGTCGCGTTCGCCACGAGCGGACCCGGCGCGACGAACCTCATGACCCCGATCACCGACGCGATGATGGACTCCGTGCCGGTCGTCTTCATCACCGGCCAGGTGCGCACCGAGCTGCTCGGCACCGACGGCTTTCAGGAGGCGGACACGATCGGCATCACGATGCCGGTGGTCAAGCACTCGTTCATGATCCAGCACCCGCAGGAACTCCCTCGCGCGATCCACGAGGCGTTCCACATCGCCCGCTCCGGGCGACCCGGGCCGGTGCTCGTCGACATCCCGCAGGATCTGTCGCGGGCCGACATCGACTACGAGCCGGTCGCCGACGTGCGCCTGCCCGGATACCAGCCGCGCGTCGAGGGCAACCAGAAGCAGATCCGCCAGGCGGCCAAGGCGCTGGCCGCCGCGCAGCGCCCGGTCATCTACGCCGGAGGGGGGGTGGTGAACGCGAACGCCTCACCGGAGCTGATCGACTTCGCCACCTCGGACCGCTTCCCGGTGACGTGCACGTTGATGGGCCTCGGCGCCTTTCCCGCGCCCCACGAGCAGTGGCTGGGAATGCTGGGGATGCACGGCACGAGAACCGCGAACTACGCGATGGACGAGGCCGACCTGATCTGCGCGGTCGGCGCGCGCTTCGACGACCGCATCACGGGCAAGCTCTCGGAGTTCGCTCCGCGGGCGAAGTTCATACACATCGACGTCGACCCGGCCGAGATCTCGAAGAACGTTCCGGCGCACATCCCGATCGTGGGGGACGCCAAGCACGTGCTGGCGAAGCTCGTCGTGGAGTACCGCGCGACCGGAGCGGACCCGGCGCGACTCAGCGCCTGGTGGACCCGCATCGCGGGCTGGCGCGAGAAGTACCCGCTCGGCTACGAGGACTCGACCGACTCCGAGATCAAGCCGCAGTACATGGTCCAGGCGCTGTTCGAGGCGACGGGCGGCGAGGCGATCGTGACGAGCGACGTCGGCCAGCACCAGATGTGGGCGGCGCAGTACTACGACTTCCCGGCGCCCCGCCGCTGGATCAACTCGGGTGGGCTCGGCACGATGGGCTTCGGGCTTCCCGCCGCGATGGGCGCGGCCGTCGGCTGCCCGGACAGGCTCGTCTGCTGCATCGCGGGCGACGGCTCGGTGCAGATGAACGCGCAGGAGCTTGCCACGTGCGCGCAGAACAACATCCCCATCAAGGTGTTCATCATGAACAACGGCTACCTGGGGATGGTGCGACAGTGGCAGGAGCTGTTCTGGGACGGGCGCTACAGCCACGTGGACATGGGTCAGTTCCCCGACTTCGTCAAGCTCGCCGAGGCGTATGGCGTGACGGGAATGAGGCTGGAGGACAAGAGCACGCTCGTCGAGGACTTCAAGCGCGCGATCGCGACCGACGGGCCGGTGCTCGTCGACGTGCGGGTGACCCGCGAGGAGAACACCTATCCGATGATCCCCGCCGGACAGCCGGCGCGCGAGATGGTCGGATGAGCGCAGGACGCGGCTGATGGGCGAACCGGGAACCAAGGAGCCGCTGAGCCTCGAGGAGCTCGAGGCCGCGACCAACCTGCGCACGGGCCGCAAGCACGTGCTCTCGATCCTCGTCGAAAACAAGTCGGGCGTGCTGACCCGCATCGCGGGGCTGTTCGCGCGGCGTGGCTTCAACATCGACACGCTCACCGTCGGCCCGACCGATGACGAGGAGGTCTCGCGCGTGACCCTCACGGTTGACGGGGCAGTGCACCCGATCGACCAGGTGACCAAGCAGCTGCACAAGCTCGTCAACGTGCTGAAGATCCGCGATCTGGAGCCGGGTGACACCGTGTCCCGTGAGCTTGCGCTGTTCAAGGTCGCGGCAGACGGCGTCCAGCGGGGCGAGCTGCTGCAGATCGCCGAGATTTTCCGCGGCAAGGTCGTCGATGTGACCAAGCGGGCGATCATCATCGAGGTCACGGGCACGACGGAGAAGATCGCCGCGTTCGAGACGATGGTGCGTCCGTTCGGCCTGATCGAGATGATGCGCACGGGCGAGATCGCGATCTCGCGGGGGCGCACCGAGACCTAGGCCGTTGCTCGGCACCGACTCGAGCTCGCTCTTCTCGCTCAGCCTCGCTGCCCGGGAGCGGCTCGCCGAGTGCCTGCAGCGGGCGGTCGCGCGAGCCCGGCGCAGCGGCTCGGGCACGCTCGCGACGCTGTCCATGCCCCTGCCGGCGAGCGTGGACCCATCGGCGGTTGCGGCGGCATCGCGGCGCCCAGGCGAGCCGTGGTTCATCTTCGAGCAGCCCGATCGCGGGCGCACGGCGCTGGCGGGACTCGGCGAGGCCACAGCCCTGCAGGCGGCGGGCGGGTCGCGCTTCGCCGAGGTCGCCGAGCTGTGGCGCGAGCTGGCGGCCACGGCGGTGCACGAGCAGGTCGACGGGTGCGAGGGCGCCTCTCCCGTCGCGGTCGGCGGCTTCGCCTTCGCTGCCGGCGGCGGCGCGTCGCCGCACTGGGCCGGCTTCGCCCCCGCATCGCTGATCGTGCCGGAGATCGCGATCGTCCGCTCCATGCGCGCGGGCACGCTCGGCGTGCGGCTGACCCTCGCGATGCTCGCATCTGCTGACGACCTGCCGGAGGAGCTGCTCGGGGCGCTCGAGCGGAGGCTCGCCGAGCTGCAGGTACGCGACCTGCCGCTGCTCGACCCGTCGCCGGCCGGGCGCTTCCAGGTGGCGAGCGCGATGCCGCCCGAGCACTTCGAGGCGGCGGTCGCGCGGGCGACCGAGCTGATCGCCGGTGGAACGATGGAGAAGATCGTTCTCGCCAGGGAGGTCCAGGTACACGCACCCCGCGACCACGACGCGGCGGCCGTCTTCGGCGTGCTGCGTGAGGAGTTTCCCTCGTGCTTCGTCTTCTGCGTCGGGCGCGGTGACGCCACCCTCGTCGCGGCGAGCCCCGAGCTGCTCGTGCGCCGCGAGGGCCACCGTGTGAGCACCCTCGCGCTCGCCGGCTCGACCCGTCGCAGCGCCGACCCCGCGGTCGACGATCATCTCGGCGAGCAGCTGCTGCGCAACGAGAGCTACCGCGAGGAGCACGCGATCGTCGCGCGCCGGATCGAGCGCATGTTGCGACCGCACGCCATCTGGGTGGCCGTGGCCAGCGAGCCCGAGCTCGTGAGGATCGCGAACATCCAGCATCTCGCGACGCCCATCCGCGCCCAGCTGGCCGCACCGATGGATGCGCTCGACCTGGCCGGGCTGATGCATCCCACGCCCGCCGTCGGCGGCGAGCCGCTGAGTAGGGCTGCGCCGCTCATCCCCGCGCTCGAGGGGCTCGATCGCGGCTGGTACTCCGGGCCCGTTGGCTGGACCGATGCGACGGGAGACGGCGAATTCTGCGTGGCGCTGCGCTGCGCGCTGCTGCGCGGTCCGCTCGCCCGCTGCTACGCCGGCAACGGCATCGTCCGCGACTCCGACCCGTCAGCCGAGCTCGCGGAGACCGAAGTCAAGCTGTCGGCGCTGCTCCCGCTCCTGGCGGGCTGAGCGCGCGCGACACCGCCTCCCAGACATGCCGGTGCAGGCGCACGTTGGCCTCGCGCTCACCGCGAACCTCGATGATGTTCGACTCGCGGCCGCCGTCGAGCGACCTCTCGAGCGCGGCCCGAAACGCGAACACGTCCTGCGCTCGCTCGTGCGCCAGCCCATACAGCGCGGCGAGCGCGGCGAAGTCGAGGCCCGTCGGCGTCGCCACATGGCGGGTGTAGATGTCCTCGGGGTCTTCGAGGTCCTCGACCGCGCCGCGGCCCGCTGCTTCGGGGGACCGCGCCATGGGCGAGGCGGAGACCGGCAGGAAGTCGAAGATGCCGCCACCGCCGTTGTCGAGCAGCACGATCGTCAGCTTCAGCCCCAGCCGTGCGATCGCAAGCAGGCCGCCGATGTCGTGGGCGAGGGCGACGTCGCCTATGAGCAGCACGACCGGCCCGGGCGTCGCGGCCGCGACGCCCAGGGCTGCGGAGATCGTCCCGTCGATGCCGTTCGCGCCGCGGTTGCAGAGGACCCGCGGCGGATCGGGACGGACCGGCCAGAAGGTCTCGATGTCGCGCACGGGCATGGAGGAGGCGACGAACAGCGTGGCCTCCTCGGGCAGCAGCACGCCGAGCTCGCTCGCGACCGCCGGCTCGCTCAGCTGATGGTCGCCCAGCTCGCCGTGAATCGCCTCGGCAGCGCGCTCGTCGGCGCTTCGCCAGAGCGCCAGCCAGTCCTCCTCTGCACCGGCTCCGGCGGCTGGCTCGCCCAGCGACCCAGCCAAGCGCGCCAGCGCGGATGCGGGCTCGAGCGCGAGCCAGTCCGAGAGCACCGACGCCGGGTCCTGCCAAGCACCCTCGGGGTCGAGCGCGACCTGGCTGACCTTCTCGAGCCCGCCAAGCCAGCTGCGCAGCGGCTTCGACACAGGTAGGTCGCCCACCCTCAGGACGAGATCGGGAGTCACGCCTGCCAGGAACTCCTCGTCACGCAAGAGCGCGTCGTAGTGGGCGATGGCCGCATCCCCGCGCCGAGCACCCGAGAGTGGATCGGCGAGCAGCGGCCAGCCGGCCGCAGCGGCGAATGCGGCGGCCGCGTGGCCAAGCGGGGTGTCGCGCTCATGGCGGCCCGCGATCACAACCCCACGCCGCGCTCCCGCGACGAGCGCGCCGAGCGTCGAGGCGGCGGCAGGGGCGGCGGGCGAAGCCGCAGCGCGGCGCAGGTAGGGCACGCCGTTCTCGCGGCCGCTGCCATCGGCCGGGAGATCCTCGTCGCTGACGAGCGGCTCGCGCAGCGGGAAGTTGAGGTGCACGACCCCCGGCCGGCCTTCGAGTGCCGTCCAGTACGCGCGGCACGCGAGCGTGCGCATCCAGCCCAGGCGCTCGCTGCTCGCCTCGTGGGTGCCGACCTCGAAGAACCACTTCGCCGCGTCGCCGTAGAGCTTGAGCTGGTCGATCGCCTGCCCTGCCCCGTTCTCACGCAGCTCGGGCGGCCGGTCGGCGGTGAGCAGCAGCAGCGGCACGCGCGCCTCGCGCGCCTCGATCGCGGCCGGCAGCAGCTCGGCCGCGGCGGTACCCGATGTGCACGCGACGGCGACCGGCAGGCCCGAGGCCTTGGCCAGCCCCAGGGCGAAGAAGCCGGAGCAGCGCTCATCGACGTGCGAGTAGCAGCGCAGCCGCTCCTCGCACGCGAGCGTCAGCACGAGCGGCGCGCAACGGGAGCCGGGCGAGGTGCACGCGGCCCGCATGCCGCAGCGGGCCAGCTCGTCGACGAACGCTGCCAGCAGCGCGTATGTGTCGGTTGCGGGGGTCATAGGATGGGTCCGTGCCGGAGAGCGTCGTCCTGCTGCACGGTTTCAGCGCCACCGGCCGGGCCTGGGATGGCGTCGCGGACGTATTGCAAGGGGAAGGCTACCTGCCGCTCGCTCCCGATCTCCCCGGCCATGGCGCCGCGGCCGACGACGAGCGTCCGATCACCTTCGAGGCCTGCGTACGCCATGTCCTGGCGCACGCTCCCGAGCGCTTCGCCCTGTGCGGCTACTCGCTCGGCGGGCGCATCGCCCTGCACGTGGCGCTGAGCGCGCCCGAGCGGGTGAGCCGCCTCGCGCTCGTCTCCTGCAGCGCCGGCATCGAGGATGCGGGGGAGCGCGCGGAGCGCCGACGGGCCGACCGGCAGCTCGCGGATGCGCTCGAATCCGTGCCGTTCGAGGACTTCATCGAGCGCTGGCGAACCCAGCCGCTGTTCGCCGAGGACCCGCCGGAGGTTGACAGGCTCGCTCGTGAGGACCAGCGGCGAAACACGCCGCTCGCGCTCGCCGCCGTCCTGCGGGGAATCGGCACGGGGGAGATGGAGCCGCTGTGGGTCCGGCTCCGCGACCTGACGATGCCGGTGACCGTTGTTGTCGGTGACCGTGACGGGAAGTTCAAGACGCTCGGGGAGCGCATGGTGGGACTGCTGCCGGATGCTCGCTTGAGCGTCATCGCCGGTGGGCACAATCTGCCGCTCGAGAATGCTTCCGCGCTGGCTGGCGTGCTCTGCCGTGAGCATGACTAGGTTCGGAGCGGCTCGACGCCAAGCCCCGGCACGCCGGGCAACGCGATGACGCCCGCCTGCACCGGCAGCGGGTCGCCGATGCCAGCGAACAGGCCAAGCGTCGCAAGGCCGCAATGAGGCACCGGCCCGCGCGACGCCAGCGCTGCCGCCGCGTGCAGCGCTGCTGCGACGCCGAGCGGACCGTCCAGCGTCGAGGCGAGGTAGACCTCCGCGCCGGAAGCGCGCACGAGCGCGGCCGCCGCGAGCAGGCCGGCGATCCCGCCGCAGCGCGAGATCTTCAGGCACACGGCGTCCGCGACGCCGGCGCCGAGGGCCCCCGGCTCGGCCGCCGTCTCGTCGATCGACACCCTCACGGCCACCCGCTCGCGCACCTCCCGGATCGCATGCAGGCCGTGCGCGGGCTCCTCGACGAGCTCGAGTCCGGCGGGCGCGAGCGCCTCGATCGTCCTCACCGCCTCATCGACGCTCCAGGCTCCGTTCGCGTCCAGCCGCAGCGCCGTCTCGGGCCCCGCGGCGGCCCGCACCGCGGCGACGCGGCCCGCGTCGTCGCCGACGCCAACCTTCAGCTTCACGCACGTGAAGCCCTCACGCACCGCGCGCGCAGTCTGCTCGGCCGCTCCGGCGCGGTCGAGCGCCGCGATCGTCGCATTGACCGGCACCTCCCTTGCGGGCACGTCGGTGAGCAGGGCGGCGACCGGCTTGCCGGCGCGCTTTCCCGCGCGATCCCACAACGCGAGGTCGATCGCGGCGAGCGCCGCCGGCAGGTCATCCGCGGCGCGGCACGCTTCGATGATCTGCGCGCCGTTGCCCTCAGGCAAGCCCGCGAGCACCTCTCCGTAGCTCGCGAGCGCGCGCACCACGCGCTCCACGCCGACGCCGTCGTAAGGCTCGAGCGGTGCCGCCTCGCCGTAGCCGCTCACGCCGTCGGCGCCCGTCAGCGAGATCGACACGAGCTCGCGCTCGTGCAGCTCGCCGTACGATGCCCGCATCGGATGCACGAGCGTCAGCGTGCGTCGCTGGAGCTCGAGCTTCACGCTCCGATCCCGCCGCTCGCGAGGATCCCGGCCGAGAACAGCAGGCAGAACAGCAGCTGCAGGGCGCCCGTCCCGGCGAGCGCGCCGTTCAGAGCCGGCCCGTCCGTGCGAGCCCGCACCACCCTTGCGAGTCTCAGCGCCAGCGGGGCGGTCGCCCAGGGGAGCAGCAGCCACCCGTCCATCGAGCCGAGCGCCCACGGGAGTGGCGCGGTCAGGAAAGCGCCGGTGAGCATCACCGCATAGAGGGTCCGCGTACGGCTGCGCCCTAGGCGCACCGCCAGAGTGCGCTTGCCGGCACGCCGATCGGTCTCGATGTCGCGCACGTTGTTCACGACCAGGATCGCGCTCGCCAGCAGTCCGACGGGGACCGCGCACACGAACGCCTGCCACGGCAGCTCCTGTACCTGCACGAAGTACGACCCGACGACCGCGACGACCCCGAAGAACAGGAACACGAAGATCTCGCCGAGCCCCTCGTAGCCGTAGGGTCGCGGCCCGCCCGTGTAGAGGACGCCGGCGAGGATCGACGCGGCGCCGACCGCGAGCAGCTCGGGTCCGGCCACGGCGACGAGATATGCGCCGCAGGCGACCGCCAGCCCGAAGGTCACGTAGGTCGCGATCAGCACCTGGCGCGGTGGCACGAGGCCGCCGGCGGTCACGCGGACGGGGCCCAGGCGATCCTCGGTGTCGGCGCCGCGACGGGCGTCGGAGTAGTCGTTGGAGAGGTTTGTGCCCACCTGGATGAACACGGCCCCGAGGAGCGCTGCCACGAACGCGAGCGGATGGAAGTGGCCCGCTCCGAGCGCCAGTGAGGTTCCAACCAGCACCGGAGCGATGGCGGCCGGGAGCGTGCGCACGCGCGCGGCCATCAGCCAGATGCGCGCTGCCCCCACGTGGTCAGGCCCGCTTCGGGAAGCGGGAGAAGTCCGGCCTGCGCTTCTCGCGGTAGGCGTCGCGCCCCTCCTGGGCCTCCTCGCTGCCGTAGAAGAGGAGGTTCGCGTCGTGGGCAAGCTGTTGGATTCCCGTCAGGCCGTCCTCGGCAGCGTTGAAGCTGGCCTTCAGCAGGCGGAGCGCGAAGGGGGAGAGCGCGAGCATCTCCTTGCACCAGCTGACGGTCTCCTCCTCGAGGCGCTCGAGCGGCACGACCGTGTTGATGAGCCCCATGCCCATCGCCTCCTCGGCCGAGTACTGCCGGCACAGGAACCAGATCTCCTTGGCCCGCTTCGGGCCCACCAGGTTGGCGAGCAGTCCGGCGCCGAAGCCCCCGTCGAAGGAGCCCACCCTCGGGCCCACCTGCCCGAAGCGAGCGTTGTCCGCTGCGATCGTGAGATCGCACACCAGGTGCAGCACATGCCCGCCGCCGATCGCATAGCCGGCGACCATCGCCACCACGGGCTTCGGCAGACGCCGGATCTGGACGTGGAGATCGGTCACGTGGAAGCGGCCGACGCCGGCGCCGGCGGCGTTCTGGTCATCGTCTTCGAGGTAGCCCGAGTCGCCGCGCACGCGCTGGTCTCCGCCCGAGCAGAACGCCTCCGATCCCTCCCCGGTCAGCACGATCGCGCCGATCGATATGTCCTCGCGGGCGTCCGCGAGCGCGTCCGAGATCTCGATGATCGTGCGCGGGCGGAAGGCGTTTCTGACCTCGGGACGGGCGATCGTGATCTTTGCGATGCCCTCGTCGGGGGCGGCGGACTTCTCGTAGCGGATGTCCGTGTAGCCGCCGTCGCCGGCCCCGGTCGAGGGTATCCAGGTGGTGGGCATGGCGCGAAGGCTAGCCTGTGGGCCATGGTGGTCGAGGGATGGCTGGCCCGCGCTTGCGCGGCGTGGCCCGATCGCGTTGCGCTCGAGACGCCCGAGCAGAGCTCCTCCTACGCGGAGCTGCTCGAGCTGGCGCTCGCCGGAGCCGATGAGCTCGCCGCTCGCGGCGCCGGCCGGGGAGAGCGCGTCGCGATCGAGCTCGGGCCGGGTCTCGCCTTCGCCCAGGCGCTGCACGCCTGCATGCTCCTGGGCACCGTGGCGATGCCCGTCGACGTGCGCGCGAGCGCCGGCGAACGCGCGCGGATCGCCGAGGGCGCACGTGTGCACGTTCAACAGCCGCTCGCGATCCGGCGTGCGCCGGGCTCGACGTTCGACCTCGCCAGCCGGCACGACCTCGACGCGACGGCCGTCGTGCTCCACACGTCCGGCACGACCTCCGAGCCACGGCCGGTCGAGCTGACCTATGGAAACTTCCTGTGGAGCGCGCTCGGCTCATCCGTGGCGCTTGGCCAGGACCCGGCAGAGCGCTGGCTGTGCACGTTGCCGCTGTGCCACGTCGGTGGCCTCTCGATCCTGCTGCGCTCCTGCATCTTCGCGACGACCGCCGTCGTTCACGAGCGTTTCGAGACCGACCGGGTCCTGGCTTCGCTGGGTGGCGGGGGCGTCACGCTGGTGAGCCTCGTCGCGACCACGCTGGCGCGGTTGCTCGACGCGGGCCTTGCCCGGCCCCCGTCGCTGCGCTGCGCGCTCACCGGCGGCGGCCCGGTTGCGCCCGCCCTGCTCGAGCGGGCGTTCGAGGCCGGGGTGCCCGTGAGCCTCACCTACGGCCTCACCGAGGCATGCTCGCAGGTGACGAGCACGCCGGTGGCCGCGATCGGGACCCAGCAGCCGGCCGTCGCGGGGCCACCGCTGTTCTGCACGCGCGTGCAGATCGGCCCGGACGGCGAGATCCTGGTGCAGGGCCCGACGGTCGCCCCCGGGGCGCCGGCGGCGGACGGATGGCTCCACACCGGCGACCTCGGCAGCCTCGGTCGGGACGGACGCCTGCAGGTGGAGGGCCGCAAGGCCGAGACGATCGTCAGCGGTGGAGAGAACGTCTCGCCCGCCGAGGTCGAGGCCGTGCTGGAGGCCCATCCGCAGGTGCTCGAGGCGGCGGTGCTCGGCCGCCCCGACCACGATTGGGGTGAGGCCGTGACGGCGATCGTCGTCGCGCGCCAGGGCGCGGATCTGGACGAGCAGCAGCTGCGAGCGCACTGCGTCGCGGTGCTCGCCCCCTACAAGGTGCCTAAGCGGGTGCTCCTGACGTCGGGGCCGTTGCCGCGCACGCCCTCCGGCAAGCTGCTGCGCCGGGAGCTGCGATGAGCTTCGACGCCAACGCCCATCGAGAGGCGAGCCTGCGCAACTGGGAAGAGGCCGCCTCCGGCTGGACGCGCCGGCAGGAGATGCTGCGCGAGCTCGGCGCGCCCGTCTCGCACTGGATGCTCGACGCCCTCTCGCTGCAGCCCGGCCAGCGTGTGCTCGAGCTCGCCGCGGGGCTGGGCGAGACGGGGATGCTCGCGGCCGAACTGGTCGCCCCGATGGGTGGCGTGATCATCTCCGACCAGGCCGAGGCGATGCTCGACGGCGCTCGCGCCCGAGCCGCGGCCCTGGGGCTGAGCAACGTCGAGTTCCAGGTGCTCAACGCCGAATGGATCGACCTGCCCGTCGCGAGCGTGGATGCGGTGCTGTGCCGCTGGGGCTACATGCTGATGGCCGATCCCGCGACGGCGCTACGCGAGACGCGGCGCGTGCTGCGGCCGGGCGGGGGCGCCGCGCTCGCCGTATGGGACTCGATCGAGCACAACCCGTGGGCGCTGCTGCCGAGCACCGAGCTGCTCGAACGCGGCCTCGGCCCGGCGTCGGCGCCGGGGTCGCCGGGTCCGTTCGCTCTGGGCAACGCGGAGGAGCTGTCCGCGCTGCTCGAGCACTCGGGCTTCTCCGAGGTGCGGGTCGAGGGCCTCGAGCTGGTGCGCAGCCACACGAGCTTCCAGGAGCTGTGGGATTCCACGCTCGACCTCTCACGCCTGTTCCACGACGCGGTCCTCGACCGTCCGGCAGCGGAGATCGAGGACATCGAATCCTCGCTCGCCGAGCGCTTCGCCCCCTACACGATGCCCGACGGGACGCTCCAGATACCCGGGCGCACGCTGCTCGCATCGGCCAGCGCCTGAGCTGTCGCGGCCCTCGGCCCGTCCTCCCGGGTACGCCGCGAGTTGGATAGCCTGCCGTCCAATGATCTACGACGACGACGCTGACCTCACGCTCCTGCAAGGCAAGACCGTGGCCATCATCGGCTACGGCTCACAGGGACACGCCCATGCGCTGAACCTGCGGGACTCCGGCGTGAACGTCGTGGTCGGCCTGCGCGAGGGCTCCTCTTCGGTCTCCAAGGCCCGCGAGCTGGGCCTCGAGGTGCTGCCCGTCGTCGAGGCCGCCAGCCGCGGCGATCTCGTGATGGTCCTCCTGCCGGACGAGCTGCACCGGCAGGTCTGGGAGAGCGAGATCCGCGACGGCATCGCCGAGGGCGACATGCTCCTCTTCGCGCACGGCTTCTCGATCCACTACGGCGAGGTGACGCCGCCCGCGGGCGTCGACGTGGCGATGGTCGCGCCGAAGGGCCCGGGCCATCTCGTGCGCCGCCAGTTCACCGAAGGCAGCGGCGTCCCGGGACTGATCGCCATCGCCCAGGATGCGAGCGGCAACGCACGCGCGCTCGCCCTCGCCTACGCCAAGGGAATCGGCTGCACGCGCGGCGGCGTGATCGAGACCACCTTCAAGGACGAGACCGAGACCGACCTGTTCGGCGAGCAGGCCGTGCTCTGCGGCGGGGCCTCAGAGCTCGTACAGGCCGGCTTCGAGACCCTCGTGGAGGCCGGCTATGACCCGCAGATGGCCTACTTCGAGTGCCTGCACGAGCTGAAGCTGATCGTCGACCTGATGTACGAGAAGGGGCTCGCCGGCATGCGCTACTCGATCTCCAACACCGCCGAGTACGGCGACTACACGCGCGGCAAGCGGGTGATCACCGACGACACCCGCGCCGCCATGAGGCAGATCCTCACGGAGATCCAGTCGGGCGACTTCGCGCGCGAGTGGATCGCCGAGAACCGTGCCGGCCAAGAGAGCTTCCTGCGCATGCGCGCCGAGCAGGCCGACACGCAGATCGAGCACGTCGGCTCCGAGCTCCGCTCGCACATGGACTGGATCAAGCCCTCCTTCTAGGTTCTGGCTCAGCGGTGCTCGCCTACCTCTTCTGGCACCGGCCGCTCGACAGCTCCGACGTCGCCGCCTACGAGCACGCGCAGGTGGGCTTTCACCGCTCGCTGCACCGCGAGCCGCCCGTCGGCCTGTGCGGCTCCGCGGCGTTCCGCGTCGCGGGCCTGCCATGGCTCGGGCCCGAGCGCGCGGATCGAGGCTATGAGGACTGGTACCTCGTCGAGGACTATGCGGCGCTCGGCGTGCTGAACGGGGCCGCGGTGGGGCTTGGGCACCGGACGGCACACGACGAGGCGGCGCGTCAGCTCGGCGCGGGCGCCGGCGGCCTCTACGCGCTGGTCGAGGGCGAGCGGTCGGAGACCGGCGAGTGCGCGGGGCTCGAGTCGATCGGGGGAGCCACCCATGCGGTATGGGTCGCGCGCCCGCCGGGATCCAAGCACGGGATCCTCGGCGAGCTGCTTGGCGACGGCATGGACGCTCGCCATGCGAGCCTCTGGCGTCGCCAGATGGTCCTCGGGCCGGCGCCGGAGTACTGCCTGCTCGCCAGCGAGATCCCGGCGGGCGTCGCGCCGACGCGCCTGCCGGCCGACTGGAGCGTGACGGTCCTCGAGCGCGAGCTCGTGTGGAGCGGCTGAGGGCGCGAACGTCCGCTACACTCGCCTCTCGTCGCGACTGGCGTTCGGGTGGAGTGCACCACCGGGAAGCGACGAGGCAGCACCGCCGCCGCGCGCCTGGGCACCCTCAGATCATCGACATTCTCTCGAGGTCCGACCGAGCGAGGAGCCCAAAATGACGTCGACGCCACTGACAGACGAGCAGCAGCTTGTGATCCCCGAGGAGCTGAGGCCGCAGGACGGCCGCTTCGGCTCGGGCCCGTCGAAGGTGCGCCCCGAGGCGCTCGCGCGGCTCGCGGCCGACGGCGCAGCGGTTATGGGCACCTCCCACCGGCAGAAGCCGGTGAAGGCTCTCGTCGCCGAGATACGAGCCGGTCTGCTGGAGCTCTTCGCGGCACCCGACGGCTATCAGGTGGTGCTCGGCAACGGCGGCACGACGGCCTTCTGGGACGCCGCCGCCTTCGGACTGGTGCAGCGACGCGCACTGCATCTCGCCTACGGCGAGTTCTCGCAGAAGTTCGCGGCGGTGACGACCGGCGCGCCGTTCCTCGAGGATCCGATCGTCGTTCGCGCCGAGCCCGGTGATGCCCCCGACCCGACCGAGATCGAGACCTCCGGCGCGGGCGCCTCTCCCGACGTGCTCGCCTGGGCGCACAACGAGACCTCGACGGGCGTGATGGTCCCCGTGGTCAGGCCGCAGGCGGCCGCCGGAGCGCTCGTGCTGATCGACGCCACCTCGGGCGCTGGCGGCCTTCCGCTCGACCTCGCCCAGGCGGACGCGTACTACCTCGCGCCGCAGAAGGGCTTCGGCTCCGACGGCGGCCTCTGGCTTGCGCTGCTGAGCCCGGCAGCGCTGGAGCGGATCGCGGCGCTGCACGCCGCGGACCGGTGGATACCGGAGTTCCTCTCGCTGCAGACGGCCCTGGAGAACTCCGTGAAGGATCAGACCTACAACACGCCGGCGCTCGCCACCCTCTTCATGCTCGCGGACCAGGTCCGCTGGATGCTCGCGGGAGGCGGTCTGGAGTGGTGCGTCGCGCGCACGCGTGCCTCCTCCCGGCACCTGTACGGCTGGGCGGAGGCGAGCCCCCACGCCAGCCCGTTCGTCGAGGATCCGGCGAAGCGCTCGCTGGTCGTCGGCACGATCGACTTCGACGCCTCGATAGACGCGGCCGCGCTCGCGTCGACGCTGCGCGCCAACGGGATCGTGGACGTCGAGCCATACCGCAAGCTCGGGCGAAACCAGCTGCGCGTGGGAATGTTCCCCGCCGTCGAGACGGCCGACGTCGAAGCCCTGACGAGCTCCATCGACTGGGTGCTCGAGAGGCTCGGCTCATGAGCGGCGCGAGCGCAGGGAGCCAGGAGGGCCGCGAGCGGCCGAAGGTGCTCGTCAAGGAGAAGATCGGCGAGTCGGGCGTGAACCTGCTGCGCGAGCACTTCGATGTGGATCTCGGGATCGACTGGCCCGAGGAGGAGCTCCGCGAGCGCATCGGCGAGTACGAGGGGATCGTCATTCGCTCGGCCACCAAGATGACCGGCGAGCTGATCGCGCGCGCCGACCGGCTGCAGGTGATCGGCCGCGCCGGCGTCGGGGTGGACAACGTCGACGTGGAGGCCGCAACGCGACGCGGGATCGTGGTCGCGAACGCGCCCGAGTCCAATGTCGTGACGGCGGCCGAGCACACGATGGCGCTGCTGCTGGCGCTCGCGCGGAACATCCCGCAGGCGCACACGTCGCTCACCAGCGGCAAGTGGGAGCGCTCGAGCTTCTCCGGCGTCGAGCTGTACGAGAAGACCCTCGGGATCGTCGGCTTCGGGCGCATCGGCCAGCTCGTCGCGCATCGCGCGCGCGGCTTCGGGATGCGGGTGATCGCCTTCGACCCGCTCGTGAGCGCCGAGCGCTACCGCGAGCTGGGGGTGGAGAAGGCCGCCAGCGCCGACGCGCTCTACGCACAGGCCGACTTCGTCACCGTGCATCTGCCGAAGACACCCGAGACCGAAGGCTTCCTGGGCGCCGCGGCGTTCGCGAAGATGCGCGACGGCGTGCGCGTGCTGAACGTGGCGCGTGGCGGGCTCATCGACGAAGCTGCGCTCAAGGACGCGCTCGACGCGGGCAAGGTCGCGGGCGCCGCGCTGGACGTGTTCCCGAGCGAGCCGATGACCGAGCATCCGCTGTTCGGCTATCCGAACGTCGTCGTCACGCCGCACCTCGGCGCCTCGACCGCCGAGGCCACCGACCGCGCCGGATACCAGAGCGCTGAGCAGGTCGTGGCCGCGCTGACGGGTGGCGTGGTCGCAACGGCGGTCAACATTCCCGCCATCGCCGCCGAGGACATGGAGATGCTCGGGCCGTTCCTGCCCCTCGCCACGCAGCTCGGACGGCTGGCGATGGGGCTCGCCGAGGGCAGCTCCGTGGAGCGGATCGAGGCCGCCTTCCTCGGCAGGATCGCCGACTTCGACACCCGCCTGCTCGGCCTGGCCGTGATCGTCGGCGCGCTGCAGGGGCGCACCGAGGAGCCGGTGAACCTGGTGAACGCGCCGACGATGGCCCAGCAGCGGGGGATCGTCTTCGAGGAGAGGGCCGTATCGGAGGCTCAGGACTTTCACGAGCTCATACGCGTGACCGTCGTCGCCGGCGACCAGCGCGTCGCGGTGGCCGGAACCGGCATCGGGCCCAACCGCGTTCCGCACCTCGTCGAGGTCCAGAACCGGCGCCTGACGATCGAGCTCGAGCCGCACGTCGTCGTCTTCCGCTACGAGGACCTTCCGGGCATGGTGGGGCGCGTGGGCACGGTCTTCGGAGCTCATGGGATCAACATCTCCTCGGCCGCCGTCGGCCACACGCACGACGGCGAGGGCACATCGACGGCGAGCCCCGAGGGGTCGTCCGCGAGCGGCGAGGACCGCTCACAGGACGGACAGCGCCTGGCGGCGATGGTCGTCACAACGGATGCCCCCGTCCCCGACGCGGTCGTGCAGGAGATCGTCGCCTCCGAGGGGTTCTTCAACGGCTGGTCGATCGACCTCGGCCAGGGGGCCTAGGCCGCGGGCTATCGGATAGGGTGGCCCAGCAATGCGGGCTGTCGTCATCACGAAGCACGGCGGTCCCGGCGTGCTTCAGGTGCAGGAGCTCCCCGATCCAGAGATCGCGGAGGGACAGGTGCGCATCGCCGTGGCCGCGTCGGGGATCAACTTCGCCGACGTGATGGCCCGCATGGGCCTCTACCCGGACGCGCCCAAGACGCCATGCGTGGTCGGCTATGAGGTCGCCGGCACGATCCTCGAGCTCGGCGAGGGAGTCTCGGACTCGCACCCGTCGCTGCACCACGGGCAGAGGGTGTTCGCAGGCACGAAGTTCGGCGGCTACGCATCGCAGGTGGTGGTGCCGGCGGCCGACGTCCTCGCGCTCCCGGACGCGCTCAGCTTCGAGCAGGGAGCGGCGATCCCGGTGAACTACGGGACGGCGTGGGCGGGGCTGATCGGGTACGGCAACCTGCAAGCGGGCGAGCGCGTGCTCGTGCACTCGGCCGGCGGGGGCGTCGGCATCGCTGCCACGCAGATCGCCAAGCGCGCAGGCGCGGAGGTCTACGGGACGGCGTCGCCGGGCAAGCACGCGCGTTGCACGGAGCTCGGCGCCGACCGCATGCTCGACTACAGACAGCCCGGCTGGGAGCGCGACGTCGGCAAGTTCGACGTGATCCTCGATGCCGTCGGCGGCAAGAGCTTTCGCACCAGCTACTCGCTGCTGCGTCCCGGCGGGCGCCTCGTCGCCTTCGGCGCCTCGGCCCTCGTCTCGGGCCAAAGGCGCAACCTGCTGACCGCCCTCGGCGCCGTCGCACGCATGCCGCGGTTCAACATGATCAAGCAGATGTCCGAATCGAAGGCCGTGATCGGCTTGAACATGCTCACGCTGTGGAAGGACCGTGGATCGCTCGAGCCCTGGATCGACCCGCTGGGGGAGCTGCTCGCGGATGGAACCCTCGACCCTGTCGTCGCCGGGGCCTTCAGCTTCGAGGACGCCGGCGCCGCTCAGACGACCATCACCGAGCGGCGCAACGTCGGCAAGGTCGTGCTCGTGCCGTAGCCGGCCCGCGAGGCTGAGCCGTGGCGCATGGCGGCCGCGGCGCCCCGGTGCTAGCCTGCACTTGGAATGTCGTTCCAGATCTCGCTTCTGCAGCTTCTTCTCCTCCCCCCTCGGGGGGAATAGCGCGTGGCGGCCGCGTAGCCGCATACCCAGCAGAGAGGAAGAGAAAGCGAGATAGAGAAGGAGCACGAACGACATGAGCACATCCGCCGGTGAACGCAACGAGGCAGACCGCGTCCTGATCTTCGACACGACGCTGCGCGACGGCGAGCAGTCGCCCGGCATCTCCCTGAACAAGCAGGAAAAGCTCGAGATCGCCCACCAGCTCGCCCGGCTGGGGGTGGACGTGATCGAGGCGGGCTTCCCGATCGCCTCGCCCGGCGACTTCGAGGGCGTGCAGGCGATCGCGCGCGAGGTCGAAGGCCCGGTGATCTGCGGTCTGGCGCGGACGAGCCATCAGGACATCGACGCGGCGTGGAACGCGGTCAAGGACTCCGCGCGCCCGCGCGTCCACACGTTCATCTCGACCTCGGACATCCACATCGAGCACCAGCTGCAGACCACGCGCGAGGACGTCCTCGGCCAGGCTCGCGCCGCGGTCGCACACGCCAAGCAGTATCTGGACGACGTCGAGTTCTCGCCAATGGACGCCAGTCGCGCGGACGTCGAGTTCACCGCCGAGGTGGTGCAGGCAGCGATCGACGAGGGCGCCGTGACGATCAACATCCCCGACACGGTCGGCTACGCGATACCGCAGGAGTTCGCAGCCTTCCTGGCCCGTCTCTACGAGCTGGTACCAGACCTGCGCCGGGTCGTGCTCTCCGTCCACTGCCACGACGACCTCGGCCTGGCAGTCGCCAACTCGCTCGCAGGCATCGAAGCCGGCTGCCGCCAGGTCGAGTGCGCGATCAACGGAATCGGCGAGCGCGCCGGCAACGCCTCGCTCGAGGAGATCGCGATGCTGCTGCACACGCGCGAGCCGACCCTCAGCCTGTGGACGGGGATCGAGACGACGGAGATCGCGCGCACGAGCCGGCTGGTCTCCCGTCTGACTGGCTACCAGGTGCAGCCGAACAAGGCGATCGTCGGGCGCAACGCGTTCGCGCACGAGTCCGGCATCCACCAGGACGGCGTGCTGAAGGAGCGCACCACCTACGAGATCATGGACGCGACGACCGTCGGTCTGCGCAGCAACTCGATCGTGCTCGGCAAGCACTCCGGACGCCACGCGCTGAGCAAAGCGCTCGAGGAGATGGGCTTCGAGCTCGACGGCCAGGCGCTGAACACCGCCTTCAAGCGCTTCAAGGAGATCGCCGACCGCAAGAAGCATGTGACGGCCATGGACCTCGAGGCACTCGTCACCGATGAGCTTCGCGAGGAGATCGCGGGCTACACGCTCGACTGGTTCGAGGTCGAGGCTTCCTCGCTGCGCCCGCCGCACGCGAAGGTCTCGGTGAACCTCCCCGACGGCAGCAGCGCGAGCGGCAGCTTCACCGGCGACGGCCCGATCGACGCCGTCTTCCAGGCGATCAACGCGGCGACCGGCGTCCCCGCCAAGCTCAGCGACTTCACGATCGGCGCCGTCACCGAGGGCCAGGACGCGCTCGGCGAGGTCTCGATCGTGCTCGAGGTCGACGGCTTCACGGGCGCCGGGCAGGGCGTGTCGACCGACATCATCGACGCGGCGGCGCGAGCCTATGTGCGGGCGCTATCGGTGGCCGTGGCGCGTTCTCGCGCCGGTGAGGCGATCGGGTTGCCGGAGGCGACGGGGTGAGGCCTTCGCGCCCCGACGCGCTCTGTGCGTGATAACGTACGCACGTATGCCAACCGTCGCCAAGAGCGCGCGAGCGTCGAATGGCTCGGACCCTGTCGATCCGGGCCTGCTCGGAGCGCGCGTGAAGGCACTGCGGGAGGCCTCCGGCCTCTCCCTGAGAGATCTCGCCGCGCGCAGCGGCGTCAGCGCGGCGATGCTCTCGCAGGTCGAGCGCGGAGAGACCAGCCCGACGCTCACGGTCGCCGCACGCATCGCCGCCGGCCTCGAACTGCGGCTCTCGCAGCTCCTGCGCCTCGACGAGAGCGGCAGCGTGACGGTGGTGCGCGCCTCACAGCGACAGCGCGGCGGCAACGCCAGGCGCGGGCACCGCTTCGAGGTGATGACCGCGGCACGGCCAGGCCAGCGCGCCGAGCTCTCCCGCCACACGCTCGCCGCCGGCGGCGCGACCGGTGCCGCCGACGACCCGCCGATGCACGAGCCCGGCAGTCGCGAGACCGCGCTCGTCGAGCAAGGCGCGGTCGTGCTTGTCTGCGACGGCGAACGCCACGCGCTCGCCGAGGGGGACTGCGTCACCTTCGACGCCGACCTGCCCCACCACTTCGAGAACCCCACCGGCGAGGAAGCGAGCTTCCTCGCCGTCGTCAGCGCCGGATTGCGCCGAAGCTAGAGAGGAGCACGATGCCTAAGACTCTATTCGACAAGCTCTGGGACGCCCACGAGGTGGCTCCCGGGCTGCTGTACATCGACCTGCACCTGGTGCACGAGGTCACGAGCCCCCAGGCGTTCGACGGCCTGCGCCTGGCCGGGCGCACCGTGCGCCGGCCCGACCGCACGCTCGCCACCGCCGACCACAACACGCCCACTGACGGCACGCCCGTCGCCGCCCGCATCAAGGACGAGCTCTCGCGTATCCAGGTCGAAACTCTGGAGCGCAACTGCGCCGAGTTTGGAGTTCCCGTCTACTCGCTCG
>Ga0210409_10002713_pt1 | contig 20695 bp, 20 predicted proteins | sample IncBWH17MmetaG_FD_161649 | JGI IMG/M metagenome (GOLD analysis project Ga0210409, IMG submission 161649) | Forest soil microbial communities from Barre Woods Harvard Forest LTER site, Petersham, Massachusetts, United States - Inc-BW-H-17-M | ecosystem: Environmental > Terrestrial > Soil >...
TCGTAGATCTTCGTGTTGAAGTTCACGAATCCGCAGACGTACACGTAGGGTCGGTTCTTGTCCTGCTCGATCTCGATATCCGCGGCCTTCCACGAGCCGGGATTCGTCTCGGTACGCGACAGCAGTTTCATCTTCGCGTTGCCGCCGCGTTTCTGGCCGTCGGGTACCGGGGATCCGGGGTCCTGCGCGCGGCTGGTGGCGGCGAGTGAAACGAGCCCAGCGAGCGCGAGGGTAACTATAGATAGGCGCATACAGCCAGTATACCAGGCGCCCCTACAACCAGCCAGCCTGACGATACCAATTGGCCGTTTCGGCCAGTCCTTCATCCAAAGGAATGGACGGCGCGTAGCCGAGCTCGCGCCGCGCCCGCGAGTCGTCGCAGCTCCAATCCGGTTGGACCATGTCGAGGACGCGCTCGGGCGTGAGCAGCGGCTTCGCATGGATCGCGCGCGCAACCAAACGATTGCCCCACGCCGCGGCCACGACCAGCGGGCGCGGCAAGACTATGACGCGCGCGCGGCGGCCGACGGCCACGCCGATGCCTTGTACGATCTCCTCCCACGCATGCGTTCCCCCGCTCAGGTAGTACACGCCTCTGGCATGCTCCGCCGAGGCGGCTTGCACGAGACCCGCGGCGAGATCTCTGACATGGACCATGGAGAGCTTCTGACCGCGGGAGCTGACACGCACGGCGATGCCGGCGCTCGCCAACCGAAAAGCAAACAGAATATCTACGTCGCGGGGCCCATAGACCGCCGGCGGTCGGATGATGATGTGCCGGAGGTCGCTCGAGATGACCAGTTGTTCGGCCGCTAGCTTTGAGTCGCCATAGGGACCGATCGGACGCGGTGCGTCAGACTCCGTGATCGGCCGTCCGTCGCGCGACGGACCCGCCGCGGATTGACTGGAGCACAAGACGAGCATCGCGTCCGGCGCGGCGGTGGCAATCGCCTGGATCACGGCCCGGGTCCCACCGACGTTGACGCGTGCGTATTCGTCACGGTTGCGAGCCGACGTGACCGCCGCGAGATGAAAGACGGCGGTCACACCGCGCACGGCATCGGGCAGCGTCGATGCCGTGCCGACGTCGCCGTAGATGATCTCGACTCGATCCGTTGGGATCCAGCGCGTATTGCTGTCGCGGCGCACGAGACAGCGCACGCGCCATCCGTCCGCGAGGAGCGCCTCGGTCAGATGGCCCCCGATAAATCCGCTCGCGCCGGTCACCAGCGCGAGGCGCGGTGGCGCGGAGATAGTTAGCTCCCGATCGGCTTGTCGTAGACGCGATACGTTTTGTACCGACGCCCGCCCATCTTCTCGATCGCTTGCCGCATGAGGAAGTTGTCCTCGAGGATCCACCCGGACTCGCCATAGACCATGCCGCGGGCGAGCCCGTTCTTGATGACTGCAAGGTAGAGGAGCTCCGCCACGCCGCTGCGGCGATGCTCAGGGTGCACGCCGAGCGCCCACACGCGCAGGCCCGGGATTTTGCGCTGGTACCAGAGCAGCTTGAGGAAGCCTGTCGGGAAGAGCCGGCCGCCCATGTGCTTCAACGCGACATTGAGATCAGGCAGCGCAAGCGTGAACCCCACCGTCTGGCCGTTCACCTCGGCGAACTGTACCAGGTCGGGCAACACGACGGGCTTGAGCTGCTTGGCGACATCGGCCAGCTCGGCCTCGGTGATCTGCACCGCGCCCCAGTTCGCTTCCCAGGCGACGTTGTAGAGATCTTTGACCTTGTCGACGTCGGCCTGGAAGTTCTTCATGTTGAGCGGGCGGACGACGATGTTGTTGCGCTTTGCCAGAACATCGGACAAGCGTTTCACGCGATCGAGCTCCAGCGCGGTCTTGTCGTGCCGATACGCGTACACGTCCTTTGCCTTCGCGAACCCATAACCCTCGGCGAGCCGCGGGTAATACTCTGGCGTGTACGGCATCATCACGACCGGCGTCTGGTCGAAGCCATCGACCAGAAACCCGATCTCGTCATTGATCGACGGGCTCATGGGGCCGCGCATCACCGTGAACTTGCGCGTCCGGAGCCAGTCGCGGGCAGCATCGAACAAGGCCGCGGCCACGGTCGGGTCGTTCTCGGACTCGAAGAATCCAAAAAACCCGACGCCGTCGTGGTGGCGTTCCGTGTGGGCGTCGTTCTTCACGGCGACGATACGCCCAACGACTCTCCCCGAGGCATCCCGGGCGAGGAACTGCTGCGCTTCCGCGTGCGCGAAGAACGGATTCGCCGGGTCGAGGAGGTGCGCGACGTCGGAACGCAACGGGGGAACCCAGTACGGGTGCCCCTGGTGGAGCCGATACGGAAGTTCGATAAAATCTTTGCGGTCAGAGGCGCTGTCGGCAGCCTTGACCGTAACGTTCGCCATGTTAGATCACACCGGCAGCTCGCCCGACTTTGGCAAACACGTCGAGCACGAAATCGAGTTGGTCGCGCGTGTGGGTCGCCGAGTATGACGTCCGGATGCGCGACTCTTTCTCAGGGACGGCGGGGGCCACGACAGGGTTCGTGAACACGCCATGGTCGAAGAGTGAACGCCAGAAATGGAACGTCATGAGATCGTTGCCGATGAGGACGGGCACGATCGGGGTCTCGCTGACGCCGGTGTCATAACCCAGCGAACGCAGGCCGTTCCGCATGTAGTCCGCGTTTTCCCAGAGCTGACGACGACGCTCGGGCTCGGCGGCCATGATATCGATACACGTGAGCACGGCAGCGCACGCCGATGGCGGCATCGACGCGCTGAAGATGAGCGCCCGCGCCTGGTGCTTGAGGTACTCGATCACCTCGCGTTCACCGGTGACGAACCCACCGATCGAGGCGAATGACTTGCTGAACGTGCCGACGATGAGATCGACTTGCGGCGTCAACCCAAAATGCTCCGCGGTCCCAGCTCCCGTAGCACCCAGCACACCGATCGAGTGCGCATCGTCGACCACCAAACGGGCATCGTACTGCGCGCACAGTTCCACGAGCCGTGGAAGGTCGACGATATCGCCTTCCATACTGAACACGCCATCGACGACGATCAATTTGCCACCGCCATTGCGATTGCCGCGGGCGAGCTTGGCCTCGAGGTCGTTCAAGTCGCCGTGGCGGAATCGTACCGTATCGCCCGCTGATAGGAAGCATCCGTCGACGATGCTCGCGTGATCGAGCTTGTCGATGAACACGAAGTCGGTCCGTCCGACCAACGTGGCAATCACGCCGAGATTTGTCTGGAATCCGGTCGAGAACACGAGCCCGGCTTCTTTCCCTGTGAGCTCGGCGAGCTTCACTTCGATCTTGTCGTGCAGATCCGTATTGCCGTTCAAGAAACGACTGCCGGTACACGCGCTCCCATATTTCGCGATCGCCGCCTGGGCAGCGGCGATAACTCTGGGATCGTGCGTGAGACCGAGGTAATTGTTCGAGCCGATCATCACCCGACGTTTGCCGTCGACGACGACTTCGGTGCCGGTCGACGACTCGATGGGGACGAAATAGGGATAGAGTCCGGAGGCCTTCGCTTCGGCGAGGCGCGTAAACTGTCGGGTCTTAAAGAAGACATCCGACGAAGCGCTCAAGGGCGGCGCCGCCGCATCCATGTCAACGGGACTCGCAGCAGGTTTGATGCTCGATTTCACGGGCTCTCGGGGGTTGTCGCGCGCTCGTAACATACACGTGCCGGAACGGGCAAGCTAGCACCTGCTACGCGTCCAAATCGAGATACGGGCCGGGGTTAGGTCAACGATACTTGAGCCCAGTCCCGGTATTGAAGACCACGACCCGATCCGTGGGCGTGATCCATCCGGACTCGCGCAGAGACTCAAACGCCGACCACGCCGCGCCAGTTTCAGGGCAGATGTCGACGCCGGTTCGTGCCGAGAGTGCCCGCGTAGCCGGCGCGATCTCGCCCTCGCTGACGGCCACGGCGGTGCCATGCGTTTCGCGTATGACCCTGAGACAAACGAATCCGCCGATCGGCGCGGGAACGCGCAGGCCCCACGCTCGCGTCTCGGCATCCGCCCACGCCTCGGTCTTCTCGGCCCCATTATCGAACGCGCGGACCACCGGCGCGCACCCCGCCGTTTGCACTGACACAAACCTCGGAGGCTTCGCCCCCTCGGGAATCCAACCCAGTGCGCGCATCTCCTCGAGGGCCTTGCCCATTCCGACAAGGCCGGTGCCTCCCCCCGTCGGATATACAATGACGTCCGGCATCGCCCCATCGAATTGCTCGTAGAGCTCGTACGCCATCGTCTTTTTGCCTTCGACGCGATAAGGCTCCTTCAGCGTCGACACATCGAAGGCATCGGCTGGGGCATGGTCGCGCAGCCATTTCCCGGCGTCAGAGATCGTACCCGGCACGAGTTTTACCTCGGCGCCGTAGGCTCGGCATTCCTCGATGCAGCCATGCGGCGTGTCCTCGGGCATAGCGACGATAACTGGAATGCCAGCGCGCGCGCCGTAGGCCGCGAGCGCGCCGGCGGCGTTGCCCGCCGAGGGCGCCGTTAACACCTTCGCGCCCAGCGCGTGAGCGACGGACACGGCCATCGCCAGACCACGGGCTTTGAAGGAGCCGGTGGGATTCCGGGATTCGTCCTTGATCCACACACGAGGCTCGACCTGGACCAACGGCGTCCAGCCTTCGCCGAGCGTGATCTCGCCAGAGGCGAGCGGCAACACCTCACGGTAGCGCCAGACCGACGCCGGCCGACTGGTCAGTGCGGAGCGCGGCAGCGTCGAGCCATCGAGACGATAGTCGGCGCGCAGCGGCATCCCGCACGCCGTGCAGACGCGCTGCGGCACGTGTGGGTCGTGCGCGCGCCCGCACGCGAAGCATGTGAGCTGCGTGAGGCGCGTGTTGAAGGAGGCCGCGGAAGCGGTCAGGCGCCGCCCACCGCCGTGGAATTTTGCAACCGATAGACCCACGCCGCGAGCGCTCCGCCCAGGAACGGCCCCACGAGATACAACCAGAGATTCGACAGCGAGCCGCCCTTGAGGATCGCGTCGATCAGGATCGGGCCGGTGCCGACGTCGGGATTGAAGGCGCCGCCCGAGATCGGACCGCCGGCGATCGCGGCGACGACGATCGTGAAGCCAATGGCCAGGCCGTAGTACGAGTTGTTCTCGGTATCCTTGGAGGTGGCGACGTTGAGCACGACGAGGCAGAGCGCGAACGTGTACAGGATCTCGACGAGGAGCGCGGCGAGTGGCGTCGCGGTCGGCGCCGGCTTGAGCGGGAACGTGGCGCCCATCACGAGGTGGACGACGAAGGCGGCGACGATCGCGCCGAGCAATTGACTGATGAGATAGCCGAACAACGTGGGCGCATCGATCTTGCCCCGGAGGAACACGGCGAGCGAGACGGCGCCATTATAGTGGCCGCCCGAGATGTGGCCGCCCATGTAGACCATGATCATGAGCGACGAGCCGATCGCCAGCGCCCCGAGAGGCGCATTGGACACCACACAGAAGCCAACGGTCAGTACGAGAAAGAATGTCCCGATGAATTCCGTGATGTAATTTCGCATTTATGTGCTCGCGCAGCGGGTAACGATGGTCTGGGCGTCCTTCTTCACCGCGGGCGAGGCATACTCCGGGTCTTCCGTCGGCCCACGCTTCGTCCCGTGTGTCGAGAGCGTCCCAGCTTGGACCTTCAGGGTTGTGGTACCACTCGAGTCGTTCTTCGACTGGATGATCTCCACCGTCAGCACGTCGGCGCGGTCGTATTCGTCGACGTCGGGTCCTTCCGCTCTGAGCGCGTATTTGCGCCGGGCCTCGAACCGCCCGCCCCCGGAGTCATTGCTCACCAGCGAGTATTTGAGCGCGCGGGCACTGGCCGCCGCACAACCGTAGAGATCGGGCGGGTAAGACTTGGTTTGCACCTTCGTCGTGGGCCACAGCGTGGCGCCACATCCCGCCACGGCCAGCGCCGTGACGAGGCAACAGATTCGACGCATGCCGGCAATCTAGAGGTCGGATGCGGCGGTCGCGAGGGCGTGCATGGCGTGAATGCTCGCGGCCACGCGCTGAACGGCCGGCGAGTATGCCGCGGCGCGCGAGGCGCGTGTGCCGATCGATGGGGCCGATGATGATGCCGCGAGCGCGGCGTCGGTACGAATGACGATTTCGTTCAGTCCGTGTTCCTCGGCGATAGCGCGCGCCCGTTCGTACGCGTCAGTTGCACTCGCGTCACCGAACCGTCTCAGTCCCTCACCAACGAACAGATGATAGTACGCCGCGTGCCTCGGCACGAGCGGCTCAACGGCCAACACGTGGCGATAGTGCTCGAACCGGACTTGATCGTCCTCGCGCTGGGCGAGGTCGAGCAAATTGATCGTGGCCGCGATCCGCGCCGCCGGGCCCGCCGCGCTCAGCTCGCAGAGCGACAGCGCGTCGCGCGCGACGTCAATCAGTCCGAGATCGCCGAACGCCCGCGCGAGATCGATCAGCACGCGGTCGCGCTGCGCGGCATCGGCATAGAGATGAAACGCCTCGTAGAGATCGGCGACCGCGACCTCGGGGTGGCCGCGATCGTGCGCGATCGTCGCGCGATCGTGCTTGGCGCGCGCGACGACGTCAACGAGCTCCCGATTCGTGGCCACGAGTGACTCGGCCTCGAGCACTACGGCCTCGAGCATATCGGCAGCCGCGGGGAGGTTCCCTCGATAAAACACAACGACCGCGGAGCCAATGCGCGCCAACAGCGCGCGGCGCACATCGCGAAGCGCGTAGGACAGGCTGGCTGCGGCGGCGTACGCGTCGGCCGCTGGGCCGAGTCGTCCCGCCATGCGGAGGCAGAAGCCGAGATGGCGATTGGCGTCGGCCAGCAGTTCGCGGTCAGTCGGGGCGGCGGCGCCGATCGAGGCGCGATAGGCCACGATCGCGTCGTCCCACGACTCGGCGCGGCGGAGCCGATCGGCATCGGCCAGTCTCAAATGTGCCGACTGGGTGTCGTCCTCGGCGCGAGGCGCATCGGACAAGCGGAGCGTCAGAGACGCGATCGGCGACATCTGACAGATAACATCGGCCTCGCGGTCGATGTTGGCAACCCTCATCGAGCTACGGCGCGAAAGCGACCGTAAATTCGTGCGCGCTCGGCGTCGAGGCGGGCGGGAACATCCACGCCATCACTCGTGCGCGCATGCACGACTCGGCCTCGGTGCCACCCGCACCGGACCAATTGTGTCGGATGAACTTCGCTGCGGCGACATCGCCAGAGGGACGAATCGCGAGACGAACCGCGATCGAGCCGGTCAACGCGGGGTTGACCTTGAGGCCGTACTCAGTGTAGCACAGGTCCAGTTGCGATTGCCACTGCTTGACGAGATTGGCCACGGTCGACTCGGGGAGTTTCGCCGCATCAGTCGACTCATCGGGTTTCGCCCGAGCCGCAACGGGCTTGGCGATGCTCCCCGCACTCGTGCGGCGTAACGAGGCCGACACGGTCGGTTGAGGAGCGGGCTTCGGGTTCGTCACTTTGGCGATTTTCTGAGGCGCGATCGCTTGAGGCGCGATCGCTTGAGGCGCGATCACTGGCCGAGCGACCGGCGTCACAGTGGTCGTCCTTGCCGCGACGGGTGGAGAGCTCACGGCCACGATTGTCGGCGTTGACGCGACAGGCGCAACTTCCGCCTCAGGCGCAGGCGCCGGTGTATCGGGCGTGGCGACCTCGGGCGGTGCTGTCGGCACCGCGCGCGCCGAAGGCGCCGCAGCTATGACGGCGGCCGCCGAAGGCGCCGGAGCCACAACGACGGGCGCCGGCGGCGGCGAATCTACCGCAGCCATGTGCGGCGCGCTCGCCGGCGGCGTAGTCGGTGCAGCTGCCGGCGGAGTGGTCGGCGTAGCTACCGGTGGAGTGGCCGGCGTAGCGGCTGCCGGGGCAGGCGCGCTGACCGGTGCGGCAGTCTGCGCAGCGGCCGGCGCGGCGGTGGCGGGAGCCGGCGCAGGCGCTGGAGGAGCCGCACTGGCCGACTGCGCCGCGCGCGATGTCTTCGCCGTCGCCCTCAGCATAGGCATCACCTCTCGCAACGCCTGTCCATTCATGAGAAACGTGATCCCATCCGGCCGCACGCCACCGAGTCTGACGGCAAGCACGACCGAGTCGCCGGCGCGGGCCGGCTCCAATGCGAGGTCGCTATCGGCGAGCACGACCGCCCCGCCATTGACCTGCCCCGCGAGCACGTGATCGCCGATGTCCGCCCATCTCTCGGCGTCCTCGGACGCGATGATGATCGCATGCGCGAAGGCGCTCCGATATCCATGCGAGGCGTAGACGGAGATCGCCCCGGTCGGCGCAACGCGGACCCAGACGATGGCGTCGCCTGACCGCCAGCTCCCCGTCTCGGTCTCGCGTTGTGTCGTCCGTGTCGACAACGCCGGCTTCGCCACTGATTGCGCGTGCGCCACTTGCGCGAGCATGCAGGCGCCGAGTATGAGCCGCGTGGTCACGTGCGCGCTCCTCCCCTCACGTCCGTTCGGCGGCCGGACTGGCATAGCGCGTCGGTCCTGAAGCGCGCGTTAGCCTCCAGAGCTTTGCGACCCCGCCTTTCGGCGGGTGTGCCGTTATCGCGGCCCGTCCCCCTACAGGGGTCGGCAGCGCGAGCTCTCAACGGGCTCAACATTAGTTCGGCCGAGATGTCGCACAAGCCCTTGCTGAGGTTGCTTCATGGCGACCCCAGCTTTGCGCTTCGTAACGACGTTCACCCGGTCACGTTGTCCGTACGTCTATACGTAGTCGGGGCGATCCGAGCGTCTCTGAGCATTAGGGAGGACCACACCATGTATTGGATCTACAGAGCGTTCGATACCACCGATCGTCCGATCTTCGAGGCGCGCGTGCGCGCCGAGACCGAGATGGTCGCGTATTTCGAGGGGTTGCGGCATCTCGCGGAAGCCATGCGCGCCGATCGGCTGCCCGGGCGGCGCGCGCGTGATCTGGTTGAACCCGTTGTCGAGCTGAGTTTGCCCCACACTGCTGCGTAGCCAGCGAGCGTGTTCTATGTTCTCCGCGTCAGATGATCGCCGTCCACCATTCCGGCACCGGTCTCCATCGGTGAATCGGCGGCCCCGACTCGAATCGCCCGCCGCTCAGCACGCGGCCGCCATCGATCAAGCGCTGGTCGATCGCCGGTGGGTCGATGGGATCCATCGCGGCGATGAGATCGCGTTTCGCGACGCGTTCCTACATTACCAGCCGTGGCTTGTCAGTATCGCCTATGCGCTCGTGGCGTCGGAGGCGGACGCGCAAGAGATCGTTCAGGAAGTGATGCTCAACCTGTGGACGAAACGCGAGACGCTGTCGGTGCGGCAGTCACTCGTTTCGTACTTGTACGCGGCTGTGCGCAAGCGGGCGATTTCGGCGCTGCGCCGGCGTCGGGTGGAACGCATCTGGGTCGCGCGCGTGCTTCGGTCGCGCGGGACATTTGGTCCCGGTCCGATTCCTGATAATCCGGAACGTCTGCCGGTCGAGTCCGAGCTCGCGGTTGGCGAACTGCAAGCCGCGATCGCGCGCGCGGTAGCGAAACTCCCGGTGCGGCGGCGCGAAACGCTCATTTTGCATCGGGTCGGGCAGATTACCAACGCCCAGATTGCGGAGCTCATGGGCGTGTCGATTCGTACGGTGGACACACAGTTGCATCAGGCGTATGCGACGCTTCGTAAAGAGTTCGCGCCGTGGTTGCCGACTCCGGGACGGAATACGTAGATAGCGGGTCTCACGCGTCTATATATGTGTTGAACCTCCGAGATTGACATGACTGACGAGTACGGACCGGACGATCCGCGGTGGGAGGCGGTTCACCGCTTTCTGGATGGACTGAGTTCGCTTCCGGAGCGGCGCGAGGTCGAGCGCTGGATGTCCGACGATCTCTCGGTGCAGCGCTACATCAAGGCGCACACGAAAGTGTGGTCGATGATCGGCCGGCGGATTGGCCCGAATCCCGTCGATCCCGAAGACGCGTGGGAATCGATACAAGATCGTATCGCCGAGCACGACCGGCGTGAGCGCTTTGCTCTGCCCGGCCGCGGCATCGAGCACCTTCGCATCGTCGACGGCGGCCTCACCGAGGACGCGCCGCGCCGGCGCATCGCGTGGCGTGTCGCTTCTGCGAGCGCCGCAGTACTGTTGATCGGCTCGACATACGTCATCGCCCGAGCCGTGTCGCGTTCATACGTGCCGGTGAGTTACATGGCGATGCGCGGCGAGACGCCGCACGAGCAGCGCTTGCCCGACGGCGCGGGCGTGGTGCTCGCGCCTGACAGTCGTCTCTCCTTCGCGATCGACCGCAACGGCAACCACGTCGCGACATTGGTCGGCGAAGCATCCTTCACCGTCCAGCATCGCCCCGATCGCGTCTTCCTCGTGCGCGCGGGAGACATCGAGACGCGCGACCTCGGCACCGAGTTCGACGTCCGCGCATATCCAGGCAGCGATGCGCGCGTCGCCGTCAAGAGCGGACGCGTCTCCGTGAAGACGCCTTATGGCACCGAAGTGCTCGAGGGCGGCCGGCTCGAACAGGTCGACGTCGTCGCCCGCACGGTTCACCTTGCAGCGGTGAGTGCGGCGTACTTCGACTGGACCGTTGGGCGGTTGGCGTTCACAGATTCACCACTTCGTGAAGTCGCCGACGAATTGGGACGAAAGTACAACGTCGATTTCGACATCGCGGACGCCGACTTGGCTGCCGTGTCAGTCACAGTCGCCGTGCCTGACGGTACACTGGAGCACACGCTGGGATTGCTCGGTCAGACCGTTGCCGGACTGCAATACAAAGTCGACGGGCATAAGGTTCAGCTATTCCGGCAATAACGAACCTGATGTAGTGTGGGGGCGTAAAGATGTGTCCCCACCTCATCGGGAGACCTGGTCCTGGTCCGCGCCGCCCGGCGGTTTGTTGTATTCATCGTCATCGCTCTCTCGCTGGAGTTCGGGCTCGCCGCCGCGCAGCCTCCTGCTAACTCCACAGGCGGCGTACGCCTAGGCACGACGCCGCCGATCCCTCTCGACCGCGTCGTCTCGGTCGACATTCGCGACGCGAGTGTCCGTGAGGCTTTGGACCAGATCCACTCTAAGACGGGGATCGATTTCAACTTCGAGTCCTCGGTCGTCAACGACCTCGCCCAACGAGTCACATTCCACGACTCCCGCACAACCCTAGCCCGCGCCCTCGGTTTCGTCCTCCGCGGCACCGGGCTCGTAGCCCTGCCCTTCGACTCCGCGATCGTAGTCCGCGCATCCCCGCCTTCCGTCGTCCGCGGGCGCGTCCTCAACTCCCGCACCGGCGCCCCGATCCCGGGCGTCACGGTCGTCTTACTCGGCCTGTGGCAGCGGAGCGTGACTGCCGACAGCGGTGCCTACCGGCTGGACTCGGTGCCGAACGGCACGTTCACAGCGGAAGTCCGCATCCTCGGCTACCGGCCAGTCTCGCAGCCAGTAACGGTCACATCCGCGAGCCGGCAGACTGTCGACTTTCGAGTCGAGCAGTTCACGGGTGAGCTCGAACGGGTCGTTGTGACCGGTACGATCGCGCCCACCTTGGTTGCCGACATCCCGACGCCCATCAGCGTCATCACGAGCGATCAGATCGAGCAGCAGCACATGACTAGAGTGGACGAGATCTTCCGCGGCCTCGTTCCGGGTAGCATCGCTTGGAACCAAGGTCAACTCGACTATTACAGCACTATCAGCGTGCGTGGCATCAACTCGTTCAACATCAACAACATCAAGACGTACATCGACGGGGTCGAGGTTGCGGATCCCGCATACGCTGCTGTCGACGTCAACAGTATCGATCACGTCGAAGTCATCCGCGGACCGGAGGCGTCGACCATCTATGGGTCGGATGCCAGCGGTGGCGTGATGCAAATCTTCACGAAGCACGGCGAGCGGGCGACCGACCATCCCACGCTGGAAGCATCGGTGGCCGAGGGGCTCGTTCAAGATCCCGCGCAGCCTGGCGCCGCACTGCAGCAGAAGTACAGCGTATCACTGGAACGGGCGCACGGCGATGCGAGCTATGACCTGGGTGCGTCTTATCGCCACGTGGGTGACTGGCTACCACGGTACTATTCGTCAGACCCGAGCGCGTATGGCGGCATTCGCCTGGACGAGCGGCCTGTCTCCGTTCAACTCTCGGCTCGCTATCTCGAAAGGACCTTCCCGGCCATTGAGTCGCCGGCGTTTATCGCCACCGGTGTCCCGGCGTTCGCAAAGCCGCAAAACACTACGGACATGGAGCGCGAAGAGACGTACGGACTCAATCTCGTCTATCGTCCTCTCGAAGCGTGGACACACAGCCTCACGATTGGTTATGACCGCTCCGAGCTCGAAGAAGTGCGCACATCACCGCAACACACGGGCCCTGGCGACACGCTACTCGCGTCATTCAACCAAGCCAGCGGCAAGGCGTCCATCGCTTACAACTCGTCGGTGCATGTTCCGATTGGCCGCGGATGGGACGGAGTAGCAACAATTGGGTTCGATCATTACGAACTGACATCGGAGCAAGTTGGTCTCTCACTGTTGCCCGCCATCGTAGGATTCGCTTCCTCGCCGGCGGCCGCTGTCAACCGCAATCCCGTCAGTAATACAGGGGGCTTCGGCCAGATCCAGATCAATGTGCTGCAACGTCTATTCTTAACGGGCGGACTGCGCGCTGACGTGAACAACGGCTTCGGACCACACTATGGTGTGGCTCTGGCGCCTCGATTCGGAGCCTCTTTCGTTTACCCATTGGGCGACATCGTGTTCAAGGCCCGGGCCTCATACGGATCGGCGATCCAACCCGGCCTATCGGCGCAACGTGATTCAGCGACTCTGGTGGGAGCAGTTCAGCGGGCGAATCCGGTGCTCGCGCCTGAACGTCAAGACGGTGGCGACGGCGGGGTCGATCTCGAGTTCGGCCACTGGGGATCATTGTCGGTCACCTACTACAACCAGCGGGCGCACGATCTGATCATCCCAGAGCAAGTAGCAGTGACGCAAGGAACGCCGATCTTTCAGTATGAAAATCTCGGCGAGATAAAGAACGAAGGGTTGGAAGTCAGCGGAACAGTCATCTGGCCACTCGTGCGCTTGACCGCGCAATACTCGTATACATCGAGCAAGATCATCAACCTCGGAGGCGACACGACTGGCTCCTACCGCGTCGGCGACCAAGCACAGCTCGTGCCATTGACGTCAGGCGGGATGACGATGAGCGTCACGCCGTGGCGTGGCGGAGAAATTGGCGCCGGAGCAACGTATTTCGGTTACTGGACCAGCCCGGACGTCGTGAAGCAAGCACTTCCCGCGGATTCGCTGCTCACTCCGCGCCAGGAGCTCAAGCGCTGGCCTGGCTTTGTCAAACTGAGGCTTACGATTGACCAGCAATTCAGCCGACGCCTCACCGGCTGGATCAGCGTCGACAACGTCACCGACAATCATGCTATCGAACAATTTGCTACGTTTGTGACGCCCGGACGTACGACTACCCTCGGACTCCGCGTCCAGTACTGACGGGAGCGGCCGCGACCGCTCCACGTCAGCGCCTCGGTCTAGAAGTGGAGTCCGGCGACGGGCTCTCCCGCCCGACTGGCGGTCCCGAGGGTGACAACCGCGACTCCCGTGTGCGTGGCGCTCGGCGCAACGTAGCCCTGCTTGATGGTGCTGTGCATTGTCTTGCCTTCTCCCGATTGAGTTGGTGTTATACGGCGACAGCGAGGGTCGATGCCGCCGATTCGGTGGTAAGGCCACGGCCCCCCCACCGGTGACTCGTAACCTGCAGCCAGAATTCGAGCGCCAACGTTCGCGTGACAGCAAACAACACCGTTACATCGCCGGTGCGAGCGCGTTCAATCGCCTTGCGCACCTTCGCAAGATCGATGCAATCTAGCTCGGCAAGGATCGACGACTTCAGTATGTGGCCGATCGTCGTCCCTTCTCTGCTGAGCGACCAACGCGTGCGACCACTGATCGCGCCCTTGTCGCGACGGGTGCGAACGGCTTCTGGGAGCACACCCCTCATTGCCTCGCGCATAACCCACTTCTTGGTCGCCGACTCGATACGGAACTCGCGCGGGAGGCGCAGGCAAAATTCGACGAGCGGCCGATAGAGAAACGGACATCGCATCTCGATCCCGTTCTCGAATTCACCGCGATCAACGCAGACTACCAAGTGATCGATGTCCGCTGGCACCTGTCCCGCGAACTTGCGTCCAATAGGAGCCTCGCTCAGCGCGCGATTCCAAGCTGTGCGATCGTTCAGCCCACGGTGACGGGCGAAGCTCGGTGAGATCCAGTCGTACACCTGCGCCCAACGCGGCGCCGCGAAGCGCCGGAGGGTTGAGGGTAGCAAGGGGGCAATCGCGTTGTCGAGCGCGTAGTTCCAGAATGGCTTCTTGCCGAGTACCGACCAGCGCCAGAGCTCGCGGATGGTCTCAAGGACGCGACCGCGAGCGAGCCAATCGGCGAAGAAATACAGGTTGCCGGCGACGTAGTGATCGGGGCCGACACCGCTGAACAGCACCCGACCACCATTTCGGCGAATGATCGAGCAGAATGCGCGATTGCGGGCGTACATCGGGTACAACGGATCCGGAAGGTCGTTCAGCGGAGGTGGCTCGCCGTCGTCCTGCCACAGCCAATAGTCGTTGACCGTCTCGAAGCGAATGCCGTAGTTCTCGACGACCGCCCGCGCGTAGGATGACTCGTCGTCGAGTGAGTCCACCATCATCACGGTGCCGGCGATCCCGTACTGGATCCGGCCCGAGCGGCGCATCGTTTCCGTTAGCGAAACCAACGACGAGGAGTCGAGGCCGCCCGACAACTGCGACCACGTATCGTCGGACCCCGTCAAGTTCGAAAGCAAGGCACGCTCGAGAAGATCGCGGAACTGGGCGCAGCTCTCCTCGGCCGAGGCGTGATCCGCAGGCTGGAACTCGGCGGCGGACCAGTAGCGCGTGAGCGTAGTCTTGTTGCCGCGTGCGACTAGAACGTGGCCCGGAGGGAATGCACGGACACCGCGGTATGGTGTGCGGTGGTCGCGGTCGAACCCCGAGAGAATGAACTCGGCGATGTAGTCGAGATCGTACTCGTTGCCTTCGGCCAGGCGAGCAGCGTGCGAGGAGAAGGCTAGCTCGTCGGGCTTGGTGCGATAGTAGAGAGCCTTCACCCCGAACGCGTCGCGCGCTGCGATTGCCTGGTTAGTCACAGTGTTCTGGGCGACGAAGGCGAAGTCGCCGAGAATTTCGCGGATGCAGGACTCGCCGCATGCTGCAATCAACGATGCAATCAGCTCGAGATCGGAGGCGGTGCTGGACGTGTTCGTCCACGACTGGAGATCGGCACGGTTATCTAGACGCGCCGTGCCTACGATCGTCCAGTCGCCGCAACGAACTCCTTCGTCGACTGGGGCGCCGCTTGGGCGCACCAAAGTGAAGAACGAGGGCATGCGATCAGGCGAAGGCGACGTAGTGTCGAAGCTCTTCGCGGTCCTCGTTCAGCGGCTCGCCTCGGTACGTCACCCAAGCGTGCGCGCCGAACGGGTATTGTCGCATGCCGAACGTGAGCTCGGCGGCGACGCCGCGGCGGCGGAGCAGATACCAGAGCGCGAGCGATTGCTCGAGGCACTCGATGCGGCCGGGAATCAGTATGGCGGCCGCGACGACTGCGCGCGCGGAGGCGTTCAACGTCGCGGCGTCCGGATCAGTTGTCGTGGCGCGATGACGTACGCGCCATTGGAGGAGCGAGTAGGTACGCGCGAACCCGATCACGAGGAGCAACAGTTTGATCGCGATCAAAGCCGCCGCGCCGTCGATGGCTCGAATTCGCCTCATTGATGCGCACGCTCAAACTGGACCAAGGAGGCCGCAATCAACTCCGTGGTCATCGTGGAGGCATCGGCCGCGATTTGTTCGCGGGGCGCGTCGTAGCGCGCTTCGAGCGCGTCGACAATCTCGCCGAGCGTGGTCCCCTGCTTCAGCATGTCCCAGATGATCGCGCCGCTCTCGTTGAGCGTGTAGTACGCGCCGCCCGTGAGATCGAGCAACATGGTCTCGCCGTGCTGCGTCGCGCGTGAGACGCGCGGCGACGCGATTAGGCGATCTGTCGGGGCGACTACAGTTGGCGCACGGCCGCGCCGAAACAACTTCGCGATCATTGCGGGGCGATAGACGAACCGACGCACCCTCTGTCAGCGGCGGCGACTCGCTGACTGCCTGTGGCGTCACAGTGCCGCTCACTGAGTCATACTGCAAGGATGCGCACGTACACGTTTCGTGTCCCTTACAAACCACGTACGAATCTGCGTGAGAGTTTACAAACGCCGCATCAGTTTGCGGGCGATGAGCGCCGAGAACTCATCTGGTGCGACGGTCCGCGACAACAAGATCGGCGTGTACCCCGTTAATGCCTTGCATTCGTCCGCCAGTTTTCTGGGCGACGAATAACCCAAACGAGGCGCGATGTTCTTGAGCCGAAGACCGCCGCGGCACACGAGGAAGTAAACACGAACCACGCGGGCCGATCGCAAAAGCCCGCTCGGCGAGGTGAGACCCGCTCTCGCGAGCGCACGACCGAGCGTCATGCGCGACATGCCCGCCACGCGGCGGAACGCGTCGACTGATCTAATTGTTTCGGGCGCGCGAAACAGCTCGGCCAGCGCACGCCGGAGCTCTGGACGAACCGTCGCGAGCGCCGGCTCGATCCGCGCGAGCACGCTGTCCGTGAGCGACGCCGCCGGCGCGGTCTCGAGCAAGTCGCGGAAATACGCCGGCCGGTCATCACAATTGAACAGCACAACGTGCCGAACTCCTAGCGCCGCCACATCATGCATCGAGTCCGCGGTGAGCGTGGTGTAGACCACGACATGCACGCCAGGGTACCGCGCGAGCAACGGTCCAAGCCGCTCGGCACCCGGCCGGCCAGGGCCCTGCGGGTCCACCACCGCGCAATCGGCGCGACCCTGGCGCAACGCCGCGTCGAGCTCCGCCATCGTCGCGACCGTCATGAGCTCGTGCCGCCCAGCAACGACCACGCGCAAGGTCTGGAGGAGCCGTTCGGGCAGGAACGCAATGACATCGATCGGCCTCGCCGATGGCAAGAACTGATCGATGAGCGCCGGATCGACGCTGACACCACGATCCAGACTCAACCGCATGCTCAGGATTCGACTCCGGCCAACGCGCGGATGGCAATCACGACCCGCGCCAGGGCCGGCGTAGCCGCCTCGACCGACACTTCAGGCGATCCCCGCGCCGCGACCGCTCCGGCGGCAAGGGTCGGCAGACCGAACTCCAGGGCCAGCTCCGCAGCGCGCGAGAAGGCGCGGCGTGCGCGCTCGGGACGCCCGAACCGCGCGTGCCCCTCGCCAACAAAGAGGGCATAGTGAGCCGCATGCGTGCCCGTCAGCGACTCGCCACGTAACAGTCGCCGGTATTGCTCGAACTCGCCTTCGTTCCGCTCCAGCACCGCCAACCGCATGAGGTTGAGCCCTGCCCACCACCGGAGGTCCCGCTGATGCGACGTCGAATGAATCACGAAGTACGCATCGCGCGCCGCGCTCCGCAACCCGAGGCCGCCCAGCGCGGTCGCGAGATCGTTCAAGGCGCGGTCACGATTGGCCATGTCTCCGTACAGGGCGAACGCTTCATATAGAAGGAGCACCGCCCGCTCGTGTTCCTGGCGAACGATCGCCACGCCGCCACGGTCGTGGAGCGCCGCGGCCCGGACCGCCCGTAGCTCGGGCTCGTCAGCCCCGATGATGACCTCGTCGAGCACCGACTCGGCCTCCGCCAGCTCGCCGCGCTGCGCCGCGATCGCGGCCAGGCCGACGCGCGCCAGCAGTTCGCAGTGCCGATCGCCGATGTCCGAGGCCACGTCGAGACCGAAGCGATACACCCGGTCGGCCTCCGCCAGCTTGCCCATCATCCGGAGGCAAAGACCGGCACGCACCGCACAGACCGGCAGCGCGCGTGTGTCGGAGGCCGATCGCGCGTTCATTAAGACGGTGTCGTAAACGTCGGCGGCCAACGACCACTGCGCGCCATCCTGCAAGACTTGCGCATACGCCATCAAGGAATCGTTTACCGGCGCCGCTCGAGCCCCTGAGAATACCGCTACCGCCGATGCGAGCTGCTCGAGCGCCGCCCTCAGCGCGCCCGGGGCGACCCGCGCCACCGCTCGTCGAACGGTGACGAACTCGCGAAACGTCGGTGCACGCTCGCGGACGTGGCGCCAGACCCAGCGGTCGACGAGCCTGAGCACGACTAGCCCAGCCGACGTCGCCTCCCACTCCGGCGTGCCGGTATGGGACTCACCTAGCGCTTCGAAGTAGGCTACGTGCCGCAGCGCACCGATATTCTCCTCGCCGCTTTGCGGCTGGTCGCCTTCCGGGCTGCCGTGGACTGCTTCAGCTGGCGGCGAGGGCCCCGCCGGCGGGATCACGCCTCCGGCTATGCCAACCACGGACGAATCCGGCTTGTGCGGGACGGGGCGCCAATAGTACTTGAGTTGCGCGTTCCCCAGCGCGTCGCGCTCAACCTCGACGGCGCGCTCGTATCCGTTACAACACTTGGCCGCGTCGTCCGGATCGGACCAGACGTGTGCCTCGGCGCCTTGACAGTAGAACACGCGCGGCTCCATACGCCAATGGGTCCAACATACACCAAATGCGGTATTCGTCCATGATTCTCGCGCTCAATGCCGGGTCGTCGTCCCTCAAGTTCGCCGTATTCGCGAGTGGCGATGCGAATCAGCGAATCCTGTCCGGCGCGCTGGCACGCATTGCCACATCCGACGGTACGCTGACGGTGCACGGCACACCACCCGAAGCACGTCGCGTCGATCTTCCCGATCATGCCGCGGCGTGGCGAATCCTGACCGACACGCTCGAAGCCCGGCTCGACGTGCGAACGCTCGCCGCCGTTGGGCATCGCATCGTGCACGGCGGCGCGACGTATACGGGACCGGTGCGCATCACGTCGGAGGTCGAAGCGAACCTGCGGTCGCTCATCCCCCTGGCGCCAGAGCATCTGCCGCAGGCGCTCGATGCGATCGACGCAGTGCGGCAATGGTCACCCAATCTGCCGCAGATCGGGTGCTTCGATACCGCGTTTCATCGGCGCATGCCGAGGGTCGCGCAGCTTTGGGGGCTCACACGGTCCCTGACCGATCGCGGCGTCATCCGCTACGGCTTCCACGGGCTCTCATATGAATACGTGGTCAGCGCGGTGCCGCTCGGACGGCGGGCTATCATCGCGCATCTCGGGAACGGCGCGAGCGTGGCCGCCGTCCTGGATGGTCAGAGCATCGATACCAGCATGGGGATGACGCCGACTGGTGGGCTCGTCATGGGCACGCGGTCAGGGGATCTCGACCCCGGCGTCTTGGTCTATTTACAGAATGAGTGCGCGATGTCAGTCAGCGCCGTCTCGCGGCTCGTCAATCACGAAGCCGGGCTACTTGGACTTTCTGGTACCACCAGCGATATGCAAGAGCTCCTGGCGAGCGCTGACTCGCATGCCCGCGAGGCCGTCGACGTGTTTTGTTATCACGTCAAGAAAACCATTGGCGCGTATACCGCGGCTCTCGGTGGTCTGGATACGCTCGTGTTCACCGGTGGCATTGGGGAGCATGCCGCCCCAGTGCGCCAACGGATCGCCGAGGGGCTCGAGTTTCTCGGCGTGCAACTCGATGCGGCGCGCAATACCGCGAACGCTGACGTGATCTCGGCCCCAGGTACGCCGCTGACTGTGCGCGTGGTCGCGACCGATGAAGAGCTCATGATCGCGAAGCACGTCACGGACGTGCTACGTCGCCAGTCGCCGCCGCCGGCGTGAGTCTGCGTAATACGTGCGAATGCAGCCTTGCACCATCCGATTGAGCAGCACGTCGGGCGCGGCACGTGGCGAGCGGCGAATCGCCAACGGCAAGTCGTGCCAGCACGTCTTGACGACCACGAGCAACTGCTCGACGCGCAGATTGAGTGTCTGCCCCTCTCGCGTCAGTCGCTCGATCACGCGATCGAGTACTTGTGCCTCGGGCGCCGGCTCCAACGTGACGTGCTCAATGATGGCCGAGCGAAGCGCGTTGGTGGTTTCCACTGGTATGGCGGGCATGCCACTTTCTGAAAGCGAGATTCGCGCCCCCGCCGAGGGCTTGGCAAACTCGTTTGGCGACAAGATGTTGGGAACGAGACACGGCCATAACGCGCGAGTAACTGTCCCCTAAGGAGGGCAAGACCAGTGTCCCCTCAGGACAGCCGGGACACGAATAGCTCTTGAGCCCCTTGGGCGGTCTGCGCCTTCGGGTCCTGCGCATAGGACCCGTCGGAGCGCATGACCCAACGCGTGGGGTCCGTCAGCTCGGTGTTCAGGATCTCATCGACCTGATGCCGCATCGCATCATCGAGGATCGGGGTGGCGACCTCGACGCGGTGCGACAAGTTGCGCATGCGCCAGTCGGCCGAGCCGATCCAGAAGTCGTCGCCGAAGGCATAGATCCGGCCGTGCTCCAAGAACCGGCCGACGATGCTCGAGACTGTGATGCGCTCCGAGCGACCCGGGATGCCTGGGCGCAGGGTGCAGAGGCCCCGTACGAGCAGGTCGACACGGGCGCCGGCTTGGGACGCGGTGTAGAGAGCACCGATGATCTCGGGGTCGTCGAGGCCATTGAGCTTCGCTCGAATGCGGCCCTGTTCGCCGCCAGCGGCTTCTCGA
>Ga0210409_10002714_pt1 | contig 20690 bp, 18 predicted proteins | sample IncBWH17MmetaG_FD_161649 | JGI IMG/M metagenome (GOLD analysis project Ga0210409, IMG submission 161649) | Forest soil microbial communities from Barre Woods Harvard Forest LTER site, Petersham, Massachusetts, United States - Inc-BW-H-17-M | ecosystem: Environmental > Terrestrial > Soil >...
GCTGGAGAACGAAAACGGACTTGCCTGATCAAGAGAAGATGGGATAGAAGAACCATGTCCCGGGCCACATCCGTTGGCCGGTTTTGACCTGACCACCGTTGGCCGCTTTTGACCCGACCACTGAGGCCCGAATCCCGGCCAGCGACCAGGTCAGACTCATTACCAAGACGCTAATGGAAAGTATATATTCAACGTCGAGACAGGAGAGTTTGAGGGTCTTTCGCAGACACAGAGCAGAAACCTTCTCAGTCAGCCTGGCGTACAAGACGCAATACAAAAAGGGCTGAGATTCTTGGGAGCAATTAAATGAAACTGAACTCGAAAATGTCTGCTCTATTGGAGAAAGCTGGTATTTCTACTCCCCTCAATGATGGTCTAGCGTTGGGGCATGTGGAATCGCCTGCTTTTGAAATTGCAGAGGGCTCAGTGGTGCTTAGGACCGAGTTCGAAAAAAATCGACACGTGAGCGTCACTTCTTTTCCGGATAGAACCGGTTTTGAATCTTTCATCAACCACGTTCATCTGCCGTTCATCGGGACACGAGAGTCACTTCTCGCCTGTTTGGCCTATACTGATGCGCTTCGACGAGGCTTGACCCGCTTGGTGGGATCGAGACATTTTCAAGTCATCGTTTCCATCGCGGGAAATGGTTGTACCGTAAGGTTTCATGAGGTCCGGTTCGGAGAGAGATGGATCGCCGAGAACCTCGAAGACTATGCGGACGAGGCGATTCTTGTCCTAGACGTCCCGTGATGGCGGGTGGCAGCCGCTATGCTTACGACGCTCCGCTATGGTGGAGACCTACACCTACGACGCACTCTCCCAGCACGTCTTTTCAGACATATTTTTGTCGCCTAAGTCCTCCAAATTCACCGGCAAAGAACGGGACCCTGAATCTGGCCTCGACAACTTCGGTGCGAGTTATGACTCGTGGCAATTTGGACGATTTGTGTCTCCTGATTCAATGGCCGTAGCACACAAGGCCTTAACCGAGCAGCTTTCCCCTCGAATTCCAAACCACGCTACAAGCTCAACCTATCGGAAGAGTCAGACTGTGGCAAACCTGCCACGAAATCACAGAGAAAAGTTCTTAAATCGTCCCCTTGGGCGCACCATTACCCAGCAAAACCCTCCGCCCCTTCGAAACACTCCGAAGGAGCAGCCACCCGGAAGATCAAAGGCGTCTTCAAGGGTGCGCCACCCGCCAAATCTTGAGAATAAAAGATTATCAAATGTGGCTTAATGGTCCTTTTCAAAGTCACTAGTGTCTGCAAACAGTGAAATATCATCTTGCAATTGTCTGCCGAATGTATCGGAAGGGTCTCTCCTCAATAACTCATCTCTTAGCGGACGAGCCTCATCTAATAGTTTCTTATTGTCCACATAAAGATTAGTTTTCAACTTCTTTCTCTGGTCCTTGATCTTGTTTCCACCCACAGGTGTGTTCGGGAAACGTGACTGACTATCTAAATCGAGGTCTTTTGTGTTGTAGTCTGTCCACGCATTCGTCAGCGGCAATATCAGTTTCTTAGCTCTATCATGCAACCGTTCAGTCGAAAGATCGGAAAGGGATGAGGACTCCGTCGTCTTGGGAACGGGAGTCGGATTTGTTGGCGGTGGCGTAGTGACTCTCTGAGGCACGACTTGCGGGGGATTGCTGAGCCACGGGAATTTATTTGCTAGGGCGGCGACATATTGATCTAAGGTTGGAGGATTCGTCGGTTTTGGAATTACTTTCCACAATTGGAAAAAAGCAAAGGCCAATATGAACCCTACTACAATATTGCCCAATACTTTCGCAGCCCGGCGCATAAAAAAATCGACTCGGACAAACTCGATAAACACTACTGCCCATACACCAATGAATAGGAGCCTTACAGAAACCTGCGAAACTATTGCGCCGGACAGCACTGCAACGGCTCCCCAAATCGGAGCGCTACCCCAAAAAGAACCGAATTTCTCCCTAAGTGATGGAATTGTCCCTTTTGTCTTCAGTGGAGGGATAGCAGATATTGCTGGCTTAGCATCAAGTTGGTGAACGACTCTCTGTGCAACTTGCTCAGCAATCCGCTCTTCTGCCTTTCTGGTCATTTTTCTTTGGTGGCTATTACCTCCGCCCATAATCTGGGCATTATGCACCTAATTTGTATGACGGATATAGTTAGGAGGGGATTATCGGAATGTCGTCCGGAATCCCTAGCTATGACTGTAACTTCAGGCGGGTGGCCCGGCCTATCACCCCGATTCTGATTTTGAATTGGATTTTCAGGGTGGGCGGGTGGCCCAGCCTTTCTGCTCGAATCTAATTGGGGAATTGGTTTTCAGGGTGGCCCACCCTTTGCGGTTTTCAGCAAAGGATGGGAAGCGGTGTCTGACCCAACTCGGAAATCTACCGCCGCGCGAATTGATCACCACCGGCTGTGAGCTACGAAAAACTAAAGCTGACCTCTACCCTCAAATCGATCGGTGTTGGCTGGCCATCGAGGACTGTGGGTTCGTACCTTCTTTTCGAAACGGCGCTCAATGCCGCGGGAATCAGGATCGGATGCCCGCTGATCGCGCGCATGCCCCTCACGTTGCCATTTTCGTCAATGATCGCTTCGATAATCACGACGCCGGAGATGCGCGACATCTTGGCCAGAGGCGGATACTCCGGTTCGGGCCCAAAGAGCAGGCGCGGCGGCTTCACTTCGCCACCTACGCGAACGGGCGCCCTTGGCCCCGCGGCAACCGGCGGCGCCGGCGGCTGCACGCCCTTCAACTCGCCTCCCAGCACCCCTCCCAGAACACCTCCCACTTGGCCTCCCGGAATTCCGCCGGGCACTCCTCCGGGCACTCCCATCAACGCTTCATCCGGAGACTCCCCTGAACTGCCGGGATTGGTAACGATCGTTTTCGGGATGAATGTCGGAGCAATCAGCTGCCCGGGCTTAAAGGCTTTCACCGGCGTAACGTGAGCGGGACGCGCCGTGGAGGAAGCCATCGGCGGGGGAGGAGGCGGCGCAGCGGGCATCATTGGAGGAGCAAGAAACGTCAGATTTAATCTCTGGTAATCCAGCCCCGTAGTGAAATAAAGCGGCAAAATCAAGAGCACCGCGAGGACCGCGAAGTGGACGCCGATGGAGGCAACCCAATCCAAAGGGCTGCGTTGCTGGTGCGAGGAAGTATCCTCCAGTATGGCTTCCGTGAACACATCGTGTAGTGGCGCTACCCTCGGTGGCGCCAGGACGATATGCCCTCTTCCCTTGGCCGTTGCGTAAGCATCGCCATCGAACATAATATGTTGAGTTAGCATTGGCTCGCCCTCAGGTCCACATTTTCACCCGTCCGCCACATTGCGCATTTCAGATGCGCGGCCCGAATGCCCAGAGCAGTTTCCTCGCTTGCTGATCAACAGACTAAGATCACGGGAAGGATTCGGCGATGATCCACGTCACCCCCGGGTGTGACCATGGTCACAGTGCAATGGGAGGGTGGTTCATTGCCGTGGCGAGGGAGGCCCCGCACAAGCGAAGTTTCATGACGCGCGAATCCGGTCCCTGATTTGTCGAGCCAGCTTTTCGATGTCTTCCGCCTTTTTGACCAGGGAAAGGGACAGCACATCGGTTTCCGGAGTCATGTCCGTCTCGTCCTTCAAGTCCTTGGCCAACTGCAGCAAACGGTCGACGTCGCGGCGCAACGTTTTCTGGTCTTCCTTGAGATGCACCCTGGGATCGGCCCGCGGGGGCAGGGGCAAATCCTCCGGCCTTCCTGAACTGCTGGCGTCGGGAACGCCTGGAATTTGGGGATTTGGAGTAGGGTTTTCACGCCGCTGGCCCTGGCCGCCGGCCAGCAGGGCGCGCGGTCCAGCCAGCATCGCGGCGAATCCCGAGAGGAAGAATCTGCGTCCGGCATTCATAGGATTCTCCTGCGCCTATCTCCTTGGCGGCCATCCCTTATCTTGCGGCGAATCCCGTAGTGCTATACTTGCCTGCGGATATTATGACTCCAATCGTATTCAAATGGACGGATTTTGCGGTCGCGCGCGGAATTCGCATCGCCGCGATTGTGCTGATCGCCCTGGTTCTGAACCGGCTCCTGCGCTCGCTGACGCGCCGCTTGCTTCCCGTCGCCGGATCGGAAGGACTGGGCCGCATCGCGCGAATGCGCGAGCAGCACGTGAAAACCCTGTCGAGCCTGTTGTACAGCGCGGGAACCGCGGCGATCGTCATCGGCGCGATCCTCACGGCCCTGCCGGAGTTCGGCTTCAATGTGACGCCGATCGCGGCGGCCGCGGGCCTGGCCAGCCTGGCGATCGGCTTCGGCGCGCAGCACCTGGTTCGCGATCTGATCAACGGATTTTTCATTATCATCGAGGATCAGTTTGTGGTGGGAGAAACGGTGCAGATCGGAACCGTGACGGGACGCGTCGAGCATTTGACGCTGCGCCGCACCGTGATCCGCGATGTCCAGGGCTCCGTGGTTTCCATTCCCAATGGAGCGGTCTCGCAGGTCGCGAATCTCAGCCGGGACTGGGGCCAGGTGTTCGTGGACATCTCCATCCCGCCGGAGTCATCGGCCGATGCAGCGCTGGCCGCGCTGGAACACGTGTGCGCCGAACTGCGGGCCGACGCCTCGTGGTCGCCGGTCCTGGTGGACGGGCCGCGCGCGCTGGGAGTGGACTCGTTCGGAGCGGCCGGAGCTAACCTGCGACTGCAGCTTCGCACCGTCCCGGGCCGCCAGGACGATGCCGCGCGGGAATTGCGCCGGCGGATTCAAAACCGCTTCGAGCAGGAACACATTCGCTGGGGCGGCGTGCAGCGCGTGGAGATTGTGGGGAACGAAACGCTCCAGAGTTTCGCCGCGCGTTCGAATTCCTGACAGGCAGGCCGCCGGGCTTTGGTCATTCCTTTTTAGACCCTTGCGAGGAAAGTTCCAGCGCATGTTGGCGCGCTTCCTCGTGTTCCGGCGCTCCGGCCATGACCGTGCGGTTACGGCCCTCTTCCTTTGCACGGTATAGAGCCGCATCGGCCATCTGCAGGATTTGGCTCGAAGTGTCTTCCGGCCATTCCGCGGTAGCCACTCCGCCGATGCTCATGGTGACTTTCAGAAAGCCCGCGGAGTTGGCCACGGGCCCGTGAAAAATCGCTTCTCGCAGCCGTTCGGCCTTATTCCTTGTTTCCGCGCCATCGCAGCCGGGAAGCAGGACCAAGAACTCTTCGCCCCCATAACGGCCCACGGCATCATAGGGCCGGACGCTCGCCTGCATTCTCTTGGTGGTTTCCCGAAGAACGGCGTCTCCCGCCGCGTGTCCGTAAGTGTCGTTGACGGACTTGAAGTGATCCAGGTCCGCCATCAGAACCCCGAGGGAAATGCGCTCCCGCCGGGAGCGCCAGATTTCCTTGTCCAAAGTCTCCAGGATAGCCCCGCGATTCCAAGTTTCCGTCAAGGCGTCGTGGGAGGCCTTAAAGCGCATGCCTTCGCGGGCTTGCACGAGGCTGTCTTCCAACTGCAGAAGGCGCATTCCCACGCGCATGCGGGCCTTGAGTTCCTGCGGGTTAAACGGCTTGGTCAGATAGTCGTCGGCGCCGGAGTCCAGGCCTTCCACCACGCTTTCCTTGGCGTCCTTGGCCGTCAACAAGAGAATGTAGGTGTAAGGTTCAGGCCGCTGCAGGCGCAGGGCCCGGCACACATCGACGCCGTTCCGGCCGGGCATCATCCAATCCAGCAAGGCCATGCGCGGGGCATCCGGAGATTTCAACTTCTCCCAGGCGGCATCGCCATCTTCCACGGAGACCACATCGTATCCCCACTTGGTCAGAAGACCCTGAAGCATGTGCCGCGATAGCAAAGTATCCTCGGCGATGAGAATCTTCATTTCGAAACTCCCTGGCAAATTTCAGCGAGCGCCGGGAGCAGACGGCTCACCGCTCGCTCGACCTCCAAAAGACTTTCCTTCGCTGATTCCGCGTTCTTGTTTTTTGCGTCTTTCTCAAGTTGCAGGGCCGCCGCGGCTGTGGCCTTCGCAGAGAGATTGCCCACTGCTCCTTTGAGGGAGTGCGCGGACATTTCCAAAGCGGCCATGTCGCCGCGTTGCAGCGCTTCGCGCATGGTGGAGAGCAGATGGGGCGCGCCTTCCTGGAACAAGGCGATCATTTCGGCGAGCAATTCTTGATCTCCGTCCACGCGTTCCAACAGGGAAACGCGGTCGATCTGCTCACCCGGTTCTTGAGTATTACTTGTCACAGTTTTGCTCCCTTCCGATGACGTAAGGCATCGCTCGATTTCCGCGAACAGTCCGGCAGGCTGAATGGGCTTGGAAATGTAACCGTCCATTCCACTCGCGAGGCACCTTTCCTTGTCACCTCGCATGGCATGCGCGGTCATGGCCAGGATGGGAACATGCCTCCCGGAATTCTTTTCACGCTCACGAATCGCTGCCGTCGCTTCCATGCCATCCATCTTTGGCATCTGGATGTCCATGAGCACCAAATCAAATCCGGGGACGCCGGCATTTTCCCAGGCCGCCAGCGCTTCGCGGCCTGTCCCGGCCAGGGTGACGCGATGACCGGCCTTCTCCAGCAGGCGGATGGCCAGCTTCTGGTTCACGGGATTGTCTTCGGAAAGCAAAATGTTGAGCGGACGACTCGTAGGTTTTTTCGGAACACGAACCGATGACTCGATCAATTGTTTCTCGACGACGCCCAGTCCCAGGGCCAAGAGAATTGCGTCGAGCAGCTCGGACTGGCCGACGGGTTTGGTGAGGCACTGCTTTACACCGAGTTCGCGGCATCGCGCCGTATCCGCCAGAAGGCGGTTCCCGGAGAGCAACATGATCACCGCTCCGGCAAGTCCCGGATTCGATTGAATTCGCTGCAAGACCTGGAACCCGTCGACGTCGGGCATGTGCGCGTCCAATATGACGACCGCAAATGGCCGGCCGGCTTTTTGCCCGGCTTCGAGCAGTTTTAGGGCCCCGGCGCCGCTTTCGATGGCAGTCGGATTCATGCGCCAGTTCGTCAACATTTCCGCAAAAATGTCGCGGTTTACGGAGTTGTTGTCCACGACGAGAACATTCAATCCCGGCAGGGACTGTCCGGCAATTCGTTCCTGGTCCGACTCGGGCGCGGTTCCCGGCTGGAAATTGCAGGTAAAATGAAACGTGCTGCCCTTTCCGACTACGCTTTCCACCCACATGCGGCCGCCCATCAACTCCGTGAGCTGGCGTGAAATCGTGAGGCCCAGGCCCGTCCCGCCAAAACGGCGCGTCGTGGACCCGTCCACCTGCGCAAAGGATTCGAAAATCAATTGCTGCTTTTCCAGGGGGATCCCCATCCCCGTGTCCGAGACGGAAATGTGCAGGCACACTTCTCCGGCTGCGCCGGGTTCCAGCTCTGTATACAATATGATATTTCCCTCTTCAGTGAATTTAATGGCGTTGCCGACCAGGTTCACGACCAGCTGCCGCAACCGTGTGGGGTCTCCGATCAGGGTCTTGGGCACGGCCGGCGAGACGCGCACGCAAATTTCCAGGGGCTTCTCGTCCGTCCGCTGAGCCAGCGTTTTCAAGGTATCCCTGAACAAATCCCGAATCTCAAATTCGGTTTTCTCCAGTTCGAGTTTGCCCGCTTCAATTTTGGAAAAGTCCAGAATGTCGTTGATGACGTGCAAGAGACTGTCGGCGGACGATTTGACCAGAGTGAGATAGTCCCGCTGCTCGGGCGTTAGGGAAGTATCCAGCGCCAGTTCCGTCATTCCGATGATGCCGTTCATCGGCGTGCGGATTTCGTGGCTCATGTTGGCCAGGAATTCGCTCTTGGCGCGGCTGCCCGCCTCGGCAGCTTCCTTGGCCTCCAGCAGGGCCGCTTGCGCTCGCTTGCGCCCGGTGATGTCCAGGAACGTGACCACTGCGCCAACGACTTCACCTTCTTTGCGGATCGGATATGCCCAGAATTCGACCGGAAAGCTCGTGCCATCGGCGCGCCAGAACATTTCTTCGTCCGAGTGAATCCCTTCGCCCACGGCCAGGGAAGCCGTGATGTTGCAATCCCTTGCGGGGTAGGGAGTCCCATCCGCATGCGAGTGGTGCATCACCTCGTGCATTTGTCTCCCCAAGAGGGCATCGACCTTTTCATAGCCCAGCAGTCGAAGCGTGGCGGGATTGCAAAACGTGCAATTCCCTTCCCGATTGATTCCATAGATTGCCTCAGCGGTAGAGTCCAAGAGCAGACGGATACGTCCCTCGCTCTCGTGCAGTGCTTCCTGGGCCCGCTGGCGGTCGGCCACTTCCTGTTCCAATTCGATCGTGCGTTCGTTCACGCGCCGCTCCAGATCTTCGCGGGCGTGGCGCAATTCGGCGTCGCGATTCTGAATCTGTTCCAGCATTTCGTTAAAGCCGTCGATGAGGACGCCGACTTCGTCCTCTGAATGCTTGCCTGCCCGGATGGAATAATCACGAGCGCTGGTCACCATCTTGGTGGTCCAGGCCAGCTCCAGGATCGGATTCGAGATGGGACGTTGCAGGCGCCCGGCCATGGCGTATGCTCCGATGGAGACGATCGCGACGATCAGCGCGAAAAAGAACAAATAACCGGCCAAAAGCTCTTTGTACTCGAGCGTGTCTCCTTCCAGAAAAACGGTACCCACTCTCTCGCCCTGAAAATTGATGGCCTGGAAGATCAGGACGCGGTTGGACGTAAACCGGCTGGAATCGCTTTCCACTGCGGGCGTGGAATATTGGTCCTTTGATTCGCCGTGGTGATAGACCGCGAAAGGCTTGCCGTCACGATCGAAAATCACAGCCGACAGGATATGCGGCTTAGCCGCGAGGGCCCGCAGGATATCCTGCGCGGAGTTGGGGTCTTTGAAAGTAAGCGGCGCCGTGCTGTTGGTTCCCAGGATGTTTGCCAGGGCGTTCAAATCCTCCAGGCGCAGCTCCTTGAATCGGTAGACTCCGTATTCCGCAAACGCGGTCCCGGCCACACACAGCGCCACGACCGTGTTGATCATGATCACCAGGGTGAGCTTGCGCCGCAGCGAAAGTTTGCTGGTCCAATTCATCTTATTTATGGGCGCTCCTTACCGTTTCCGTGACCGCCTGGGCCAGGGCCAATAGCTTTGAGCTGACTTTCAAGCGTGCGCGGCTGGTGGCGCCCACGTCGATGTCCATTCGCACGCGCTCGCCCACCACCACAAACTGAATCATTCCTCCGCGTCCAATAAAATGGTCGAAGTCTGCCACAGTCAGGACGCTGGATCCCCGCAACGCGTTGAGAATCACGGGCAGGTGTTTCTCTTCCGAAGCGCTGACGAATAAAATGCTGCACGCACGCAGGTCGTCCGTAGTCTGAAACTTTTTCACCAGCAATTCGCGTCCTCTTACAGATTGGCCATCGGCAAGCAAGGCCAACTCGGCGCGCACGGAGCTGTCTCCGACAAATCCGATCACCCACTTGGCGTGAGGGTCCGCGTCCGGATCGCCCGGCCATTCCACAAATTTCAAGAAGTTAAACAGGTAGGCCGCCTTGACCTGATATTCGGTGTGGGAACTGTCCGCGCGAATGGCGCGATTCGCCGGCGGGAAAAATGCGGCCAGCCACAGCGCGGCGATACCCGCGAACCGCCGGGCGCACACGCGCGTACGAAGGCACGGATTGGATCGACGCGCCTGACATGGACCGATTCGCGCCGATTTCCCTGAGCGCTTCATTGTTGTACCTTCACGGCATGGCCTGCTCTTACTTGCCGGCTTCCTTGACGTCCCCTCCAACCACCTTCGCTAAACTCAATAGCTTGGAGCTCAGCTTCAGCCTGGCGCGGCTGGTTGCATCCACATTAATCGCGAAACGCACCCGGCCATTTTCGTTCAGAAACTGAACCATCCCGCCCGCGTCGAGAAATCCTTCCATGTCCGAGACGGTAAGGACGCTCGAGCCATGCAAGCTGGCCAAAATCACGGGAAGTCTTTTTTTTTCCGATACGCTGATAAATAGGATGTGAGCCCCGCGCAAATCTTCACCGGCGCGGTAAGAGCGAAGGACGAGATCGCGGCCCTGCACGGTCTTGCCGGTCACCACTTGCGGCAGCGCGCTGCCGAACGGGTCATCGCCAACAATGCCAATGACAATTGGCGCGAGTGGGTCCACGAACGAATCGCCGGGATACTCCACGAACTTGAGAAAATTAAACAGGTAGGCAGCCTTGACTTGATATTCCGTGAGAGCAACTTGCGCTTGCCCCAGCTGTGTGGCAACCAGAGGAAAAGCGACCAGCAGCGTCAACATAGACGCGAGGAACCGCGAGCGCAGCCAGGATGGCCGCCTTCCGTCGCCACGGATTTCGTGTTCCCGTTGGATTCCCAATGCGCCTAAAATCTCCAGGTCACTTTCGCGTAGGCGCTGCGCCGGATCTGGCTGGATTGCAGCGCTCCGTCCACGTCTTCGAATTCCAGATGATGGTCTTGCAATAGATTCTGGCCCACCAAGCTGAAGGAGGATTGCTCCCAGGGCCTCCAGGTGAGTCCCACGTCGACCCTTGTATATGCAGGAATCGTCACGTTCGAGGATGGCCCCTGGTTATCAAGACGGCTGACTTGGTAGGCTGAGCCATCCAGGGCCAAACTTCGCCGCAGGTCGAAGTGCGTGCGAATTTGCGCAGTGTGATCTGGCACGGCGCCTTCCACAAACGGACCTGTTGTGGCGTCGGCGCTGGCGGGATCGGTGTGCATGTGAAGCGAGTCATATGTGTATCCCGGAGCGAGCGTCCAGCGATCCGTTACTTTCCAGTTCGCCGTGATCTCGAGTCCGTGCGTCTCGCCGTGCATCAAGTTCTCGTACGTGAGGGGGAAGACCATATGGGCAGGAGCCGGGGCGGATTCGGCAAATGGCGCGCCCGGTTCCGTGGTTTGAAGATTGTCGTAATCGTTGTAATAGGCGGCAAGATCAATGGAAAGACGCTTGCTGAGGGCGGTTCGATAGCCTATCTCGTAGGCGATCATTCGTTCGTCCCGGTATTGCGGATTCCCGTACAGCCTGAGCAGCTCAGGGGGACCGCTGGGGCTGGTGTTGAGATTTCCGATGTTCAGGACCAAGTTCGTATCGTTGCGGGAAGGAGCTCGCAGCGCGCGGGAAACGGCGACCCAAAACATATGGCTGGCACTCGGCGCCCAAGTCATTCGAATACTCGGCATGACCTCGAGCCCCGTGTAGTCGTTATGTTCCAGCTTCATCCCTCCCGTTAGATAAAGCCGGTTTGGAACCAGGGAGATTTCATCCTGGAAGAATCCGTCAAATATCTGATGAGTGCTGCTGGCGGGATTCTCGAAGACCGTCAAACTCCCCAGGATCAGATCCGTCGTATAGCGGTAACCCAATCCCCAGACGACGTCTTGCCGTGCGCCGAGAGCGATATGATGCTGGAAATTAAAGTCCAAGGTGTTCCGTGTCTCGGGATTCTGCGGATCATCCCGCTTGTGACGGTCATAGGAAACTTGCAAACTGATGTCGGACCGTGCGGAATACACATGGCTCCAGACGGATTCGAGGGAACCGTTTCCCAGATTGATCTGCTCGCTCTCGGCCACGAACCCAGGGGAAGCGATTGACGGTAAGACAAAGCCCAGTTCACCTTCCCGCCCCGTGACAATGTCCCCTTCCACCATCAGTGAGTCTTTGGACGACAGGGCGCTATCCACGCGGAATCCGCCACGCAATTGATGCCAACCGTCGTGGCCGTTCCGGCCGTTGAGGTCCAACAGGTTCGCGCGGTTGAAATACTTGGCATAGACGCGGTAATCCGTCCCTTGTTTCAACTCTCCGCCGTATTGGACGATTCCGCCTTCTTGGTCGATGTTTCCTCCCTCGGCTGCAACCATTCCTCCGCGCGTTTCAGAAGCCTTCTTGGTAAAAATATTGATCACGCCGTCCACGGCGTTCGCTCCCCATACCGTTCCTCCGGGGCCTCGAATCACTTCAATTCGCGCGATATCCTCGAGGGGAAAATCCAGGACGGTGTCCCAAAAAACGCCCGCAAAGGTGGAGGTGTACACCACGCGACCGTCGATCATTACCAGCAGCTTATTGCTGAATTGCTGGTTGAATCCACGCGCACTGATGGCCCAGGTGCTGCCGTTGATTTGCGCAACATTCATTCCTGGCACCATCCGTAGCACGTCGGGAATGCTGGTGGCTCCTGAGCGGAGGATGTCTTCCGGTGTAATAACGAAGATCGCGGCCGCAGTCCGCGAAAGTTTCTGCTCCTTCTTCGAAACGGAAGACACCTGAACATTCATCAAGTCCTCGATGTTCATCGTGGCCAGGTCTACGCTCGACCCCGTAGTCTGCTCGGACTTCTGTGCCAACGCGGGGACGCATAGAAAAAGCAATGCAAGTGAACCGCTCAAAATTGTTCGCATTCGTCTCATCTGTCAGCTCACAAGCTCTCCCTAAGGTTTGCTGGTGTCGAAACTGGACCGAAAAGCAAGTTCGCTCCGTGGTCCCGTACTGCATGTGAACCCAGATTTCTCCTGAACTCCCCCGGATATGCATTTGCATTGCTCCTGCCAAACGCCAGGTGCCGGTCACGGCCTAATTTCCTTTGTTTCAAAGAGTTGTAGAATTAGAAACCACTTAAAAGGGGCCTCATTCCATGGCCAGTTCCGAATCGGGACTAGACATTGAGGTTTGACTCATTTTGGCGCAATCCCAAACGCCTTCTCGCGCCCGAGGGCACAGGTTCAGCGTGCTCGGCCGCTCCCGCTGGCCGATGGCTGGCCGATCCTCAAACTTCCTCTAACCGGCGGCGGATCACTGTGATGTTTTTTGCGCTAGTATCTGTAGGTGTCTTCGGAACTCCGCCTCCGACGGGACGCACGCTCCTGGCGAAGCGCAGGATTGGAGTGAGGCATGGACGTCTGGTCAGACAACGTGGAAATTGTGGCGGCCTGCACGACGCTTTGCTGGCTGCCTCAGGCCGTGAAAATTATTCGCGAGAAGAGAACCGAGGGCATCTCGATCATCACACAGGGCGTGTTCACCCTTGGGGTTGCGCTTTGGGCGGCGTACGGCATGCTCCTGAATAACCGGCCCATCCTCTACGCCAACGGTGTGACGCTGGTTTTCGCGCTGGCCATACTGATTCTGAAGTTTCGCTATCACTGATATTTCGATAGGGATAAGGCGCGATTGCCTAGATTTTTCCAACCTTGCTGAATTTGGGCAATGCGAGGAATTTTTGGAGGCGCGGGTGGGAGTTGAACCCACGAATGGAGGTTTTGCAGACCTCTCCCTTAGGCCTCTTGGGTACCGCGCCGGAGTTTAGAAGTATAGCGAAAGTGCCATGCACTTGTCAGGGGCGGCGCAAACGCGGAAATTCTGAATCGCCGGGTTATTCAGCGCGTCAGCGCGATGCCGCGGGCATGACTTGCGCTTCGCGGATGAAGCGCGCGGATTCCTCGGGCGGAGTGGGACAGATATAGAACCCCGTGCCCCACTCGAAGCCGGCCACTTTGGTGAGCTTGGGAATGATTTCGATGTGCCAGTGGTAATGCTCATTGGTCTCTTCGCCGACAGGCGAGGTGTGAATCATCAGGTTGTAAGCCGGGCGGTCGAGCACCACGTCGAGGCGCGCGAGATTGTCCTTGAGGACCTTGGCCAGGCCTGCGTAGATCAGGCTCTGATGATTCTCGAAAGCCGAGGCGTGCTGCTTCGGCAAAATCCACATCTCGAACGGAAAGCGCGGCGCGTATGGAGCGAGGGTCACAAACAAATTCGTCTCGCTGATCACGCGCACGGCCGAATCGCGTTCTTGCCGGATCATGTCGCAGAAAATGCAGCGCTCTTTGTCGTTGTAATAGTGGCGCGAACTGTCTACTTCCTCGCGCACGCGCTTGGGAACGATGGGCAGGGCGATCAATTGCGAGTGAGGATGCTCGAGCGATGCGCCGGCGGCTTCTCCATGATTCTTAAAAATCAGAATGTAGCGAAAGCGCCTGTCGTTTTTCAGGTCCAGCATGCGGTCGCGGAAGGCCCAGAGCACGTCTTCGATCTGTTTTTCCGACATCGTGGCGAGCGTGCTGCGATGGTCGGGCGTTTCGATGATGACTTCGTGCGCTCCGACGCCGTTCATCCGGTCGAAGAGTCCTTCGCCTTCCCTGTCCAGGTCTCCCTCGATGCCCAGCGCGGGGAATTTGTTGGGAACGACGCGCACTTGCCAGCCCGGCGTGTTCGGCCCGCTGCCGTTGCGGCCGTACTGGAGGACCTCGGGCGGCGTCTTGGATTCATGCCCGTAACAAAACGGGCAGATTCCGATTCCCTTGATTTCCACGCTCTCGCGCAAAAAATCCGACGGCCTTTTGGCGCGGTCCGTCGAAATGATCACCCATCTTCCAGTGATGGGATCCTTTCTTAACTCAGGCAACGATTCCTCCCGGCTGGTGAGACCACACAATCTAACATCGGACGGCGTCGAAAAAGGCTTATTTTAAGCCTTAACCGCCTGCTATGTCTTGCGGAACGATCACAATCCTCATTGTGCGGCGAAAGCGCCCTTGTGGAGACGCACGACAGGACGCTGGCCGGGCGGGGCTTCAATCGCAAGAATGTCGAAACGGAACGGAGCCTTGGTGGCGCGGTACTCGCGAACAAACTGCCGCGCCATGCGCGAGAGGTGCCGCTGTTTTTCGAGCGTGACCGCGTCCTCGGGCGAACCAAACTCGTCGCGGGGCGAGGTTCGCGTTTTCACTTCGACGAAGGCGAGGGTCGCGCCATCGTATCCGACCAGATCAATTTCGCCTTTGACTCCGCGATAGGTAAAATTTCGCGCGATCATGACGTAACCGTTGCGGCGCAGAAACCAATAGGCGTACGTCTCGCCGCGCACGCCGGTGTTTCTCGCCTTGCGGCCGGCCGCCGAGCGCGTCGGCGAAGCGGACGATTCCGCGAGGCCCTTGCGTGCGGCCCAATTCACCAAGCCGAACATGGCGCGCGCTAAAATCGGCACGGCCTACTCCTCTCAAGCTTTTCTCCGCGCTCTCTGTGTTCTCTGTGTTGAAAGCTTTGCATTTCGCACGGAAAGGCTTTTAACACAGAGGGCACGGAGAACACAGAGAAGAATAAACCAGGAGAATTTTTGATGCTATGCCGACTTCTCTACTTCGCTGATGCACGCTTCCAGCGTTTGCGCGGCGAAGGCTGCTTGTTCTTCGTCAACGATCAACGGGGGCGCGATGCGGATTGTGTTTTCTCCGGCGCCCAGGAGGAGCAGTCCTTTCTCGAAGGCCAGGTCCACGATCGCTTCGCGGAGATCGCCGGCGCGCTCCTTGGTTTTCTGGTCGCGCACGATCTCCACGCCGATCATCAATCCTTTGCCGCGCACATCGCCGACGATGCGGTGCCGCGCGGGCCAGTCCGACATGCGGCCCATCAGAAATGCGCCGACGCGCCGCGCGTTCTCAATGTATTGCGCCTCCAGCAAATCCATGGTCGCAAGCGCCGCGGCCACGCTCACGGGGTTGCCGCCGAAGGTCGAGGCGTGCGCGCCGGGTTTCCAATCCATCAGGCTGGCGCGCGCGATCGTCGCGGAGAGCGGCATACCCGAGGCGATGCCCTTGGCCACGCACAAAATGTCCGGCTCGATCCCGGCGTGGTCGCAGGCCCACCATTTCCCGGTGCGGCCCATGCCGCTTTGCACTTCGTCGCACACCAGAAGAATGCCATGCTTGCGGCAAATGCGCTGCAACTCGACGAGGAATTCCTTGGGCGCGGGAACGTATCCGCCTTCTCCCTGGATTGGCTCGATGAATACCGCAGCCACCTCTTCGGGATCGACCATGCGCTTGAAAATTTCGCGCTCCAGAAACGTCGCCGATTCGACGCAAGTGCAGGGCGAAGGATTGCCGTACGGGCAGCGATAGGAATTGGGATAGGGAATGTGAAACACGCCCGCGAGCAGCGCGCCGAATCCCTTGCGTTGCACGGCCTTGGAGGCGGTGAGGGAAAGCGAACCGAGCGTGCGTCCGTGAAAGCAGCCATGAAACGCGATGATCTTGTCGCGGCGCGTATGGTATCGCGCGAGCTTGATGGCCGCTTCGACGGCTTCCGTGCCGGAGTTGCCGAAATAAACTTTCTTGGCCTCCTTGCCGGGAGCCACCGCGGCCAGGCGCTCCGCCAGGTCCACCATGTTCGGCAAATAAAAATCCGTGCCCGAAATATGAATCAGTTCGGCGGCCTGTCTTTGAATGGCTTCGACAACTTGGGGGTGACAGTGTCCCGTCGAGACGACGGCGATGCCCGCGGCAAAATCAAGGAATAAGTTGCCGTCCACATCTTCGACCATCGCACCGCGGCCTGACTTCGCCACCATCGGATAGCCGCGCGTGTAGGAGGGCGAAATAAATTGCGTGTCACGCGCGATCACTTGCCTGGCTTTCGGGCCGGGAAGAGGCGTCAACAGAATAGGCAACTTGGCTTCGCTCATAATCACGCCCACAGATTTTTCCACGAGGGACCTCCACCGGGTGTGCTTTCGGGCCACGACCCGGACGGCGCAGATCGAGTGCATCTCTCCTGGATCGTGCGCTCCGGCGTCTCGGGCAGGGCGATCGAAAGAGAGGGACCGCTTACTAATTTACGCCGAACGAGGCGAGTCGTCGAGAGAAGGAAGGCGTGGATTGTTTACGCTTCGGAATCGTGCGGTTTTACATGTATTTCAGTAGGACGGGCTTCAGCCTGTCTGGTTTTGAGATCAAATCGGAGCGAAGATTAAAACCAGACAGGCTGAAGCCCGTCCTACTTCCGCTTCCAGCGGACCCCGCCGTCGCGGGAGTCTTCGAGGATGATTCCGCACTCGGCAAGATAATCGCGTATGCGATCGGACGCTGCAAAATCACGGCGCTTGCGCGCGGCCTGGCGTTCGGCGACTAGAGCTTCCACTTCGGCGTCGCTGATGGTGGGGCCGTTGGGCGAAATCCCGAGCGCGCTCAGTTTTTCCGCGTCGTCATCGCGCAGCACGGCAAAGATCGCGTCGAACATTTCCATGACTTCAAGTACCGGAGCGGCATCGCCCTTGCGGAACTCGCCGCGGTCCATCGCCGTGTTGGCGTCGCGCACCAGATCGAAAATCGCAGCGAGCGCCTGCGCGGTGTTGAGGTCGTCCGCCATGCCTCGGTCAAACTCGTCCTTCGCTTTTGCGGCACGCTCAACAATCGCTGGAGAAGATCCTTCCGGAAATTTCTCCGCGCGAATACGCGAAACAAAATTCCGCAGGCGCTCCACGGAACTCGCCGCGCCCTGCAAACTCTCCGGCGTGAAATTCAGCTGCCGCCGGTAGGGCACGGAAGCCAGCAAAAATCGAATCGCAGACGGTTTGTGCCCGTGTGAAAACAGTTCGCGCAGCGTCGCGAAGTTCCCCAGCGACTTGGACATTTTTTCGTGATCGATCAGCAGGTGCTCGGCATGAAGCCAGTAGCGCACGAACTTCTTGCCGGTGGCCGCTTCAGATTCGGCGATTTCATTTTCGTGGTGCGGAAAGGTCAAGTCCACGCCGCCGCTGTGAATGTCCAGCGTATCGCCCAAATATTTGAGCGCCATGGCGGCGCACTCGATGTGCCAGCCGGGACGTCCGGGTCCGATGGGCGTCTCCCAGAAATGCTCGCCGGCCTTGGGCGCTTTCCACAGGGCGAAGTCGCGCGCATTGTCCTTGTCGTAGCGATCCATGTCCACGCGCGCGCCGGCCTGCATCCCGGCCACGTCAATTTTCGAAAGTTTGCCGTAGTCTGGAAATTTCGCGATGCTGTAGTACGTCGAGCCCTCGCTGGTGTAGGTGAATCCTTTTGCGGTGAGGCGCTGGATCAGCTCGACCATGTCGTCGATATGCTCGGTGGCCCGCGCGATCTGTTCGGGCGGCTCCAGATTCAAGGCGCGCCGATCGTCCATGTACGCTTGAATATATTTGTCCGTGTACTCGCGAATGCTGACGCCTGCCGCGGCCGATTTCTGAATGATGCGATCGTCCACGTCGGTGAGGTTCATCACCTGAACGACGCGGAATCCCCTCGACTTCAGATACCGCCGCAGCACATCCTGAAACACAAACGTGCGGAAATTCCCAATGTGCGCGAAATCGTAGACCGTGGGCCCGCAAGTGTACGAGCGGACCTCGCCGGCGACCAGCGGAACAAACGGCTCCGTCTGGCCGGACATGGTGTCGTGGAAGCGGATCTCCGTCTTCGTGGTCCGGTCCCCGCTACTCAGTGTAGGCTGTGCGCTCATGGCAAACGCGCCATTTTAACCGACGCGCGCGGATGTAGCAAAAGGTCTGTTGGGGTAGGAGAAGCAGCGTCTACCAAAAGCATGTGTCGATGGTGGGTCAGTTTCAAATAAGACGGCTTCTCGGGACTTACACCATAGTATTGTCCGAGGCGCGGGGCTGACTAGTAGGTCCAACTGAGAAGCGGTCCAATCCACAATTAACGCAGCGACGGCGAAATAAGCCTCCCGGCTGAATTAGGTAGCCAGCAAACGGCTTTCCGCACCTCGGGCAGCTCCACAGTCGAAAACGGAACCCGGCAACGAAGAACAAACCTATCCACGTTATGGCTGCGAAGTAGAGGAGTGCCGAATTCTTGAGGAGGTCCGTCGCTATCAGATAGACAGGCACACTACCGAGCCACACGATCAAGAATTGTTTCCTGAGTTCCTTATATCGATGCCATTCTTTTTGATAGTCGCTCATCCGGACAATAGTACCCGCGGTCACTCGCGCGGCTCAGTTCTAAAGACGTCTCAAAGCATTTCCTCAACCAATGTGTTTAAGGGCGATCTTCTTCCCGCACCGTCGGCGCAACGTCTATCGCTTATGCGATTGCGCGTAATCGATGGCGAACTGCTTGAGGGTCGGGCTCGTCATGCCCAGCGCGGTAGCTTCCTTGGCGGCGCGGTCGACATCCCAATGATCGACGACCATTCGCTTGATAAACCACATAGTGGCCGCGCGGCCACCGCCCGCGCAGTGAATGAACGCTGGGTCGCTGCCTTTCGCGGTGATCGCCTCCAGAAACTTGTCGGCCACGGCAGGATCGGGCGCGGTGCTGCTGAAGGGGATGGAAAAGTAGCGAATGTCGGCGGCCTTGGCGGCTGCTTCTTCTTCCGGAAGGTTCGCGCCGTCTTCGCTCGGCTGCCGCAAATTGATGATTGAAGCGAAACCAAACTTCTTGATTTCGGGCACGGCAGTGGCTTTGATCGCCCCGGAGCAGGCGACCGTCGTCTCCAGGCGATGGAAGTTGGTGATGCCATCCACGTTTTCTTTGGTTACCTCCTGCGCCCGGACCGGCGCCGCAGCCAGCCAGACACCGGAAATCAGTGCCGCCGCAATCAGGAATTGTGATTTCATGGAAGTCCTCCTTCAGAGGAAATTGCATTATGCGACGAAAGGGCCGGAAAAAGCTAGCTTTCGTAGCGCCGGCGTCTCGCCGGCATTTTTGGGATGCGAAGGAAGGTCAGAACCGCAGGCGAGACGCCGGCGCTACAAAAGCCCACAGATTTGTGTCCTTCGGATGCGATGGCTATAATACGGGTGTGTGCTTAGAACTGGTTTTGGGCCAAGACTATGATCGCTCCCGCACAGACCGAAAATCTAGCGTCCCTGGCGCATCTCGACCTGGAAACGGAGATTGTGCGTCTGAAGCGGGAGATGAATGCGGTGATCCTGGCGCACTATTACCAGGAATCGGAGATTCAGGACCTTGCGGATTTTGTAGGCGATAGCCTGCAACTTTCCCAGCAAGCGGCTTTTACCAAAGCGGACGTCATCGTCTTCGCCGGCGTGCTGTTCATGGCCGAAACGGCCAAGATCCTGAACCCGACGAAGCCCGTTCTGCTCCCTGATTTGAAAGCGGGCTGCTCGCTGGCCGACGGGTGCCCGGCCCCGCTCTTCAAGGCCTTTCGCGAACGTTACCCCGATCACGTGTCCATCACCTACATCAACTGCAGCGCCGAGGTTAAAGCGCTGAGCGACATCATTTGCACCTCGAGCAACGCCGAGAAAATCATCCGCCAGATCCCGCCCGAGCAGCCTATCTTGTTCGCGCCGGACCAACACCTCGGCCGCTACCTGATAAAGAAAACGGGCCGCGAATTGACGCTCTGGCCGGGCAGCTGCATCGTTCATGAAATGTTTTCCGAAAAAAGCCTCGTGCAATTGAAGGAGCGGCACCCCGGGGCGCTGGTCCTGGCACACCCGGAGTGCCCGGAAACCGTCCTGCGGCACGCAGATTATGTGGGATCGACGTCCGGCTTGTTGAATTACACCAAGCAAAGCCCGGCCACCGAATTTATCGTGGCCACCGAAAGCGGCATCCTGCACCAGATGGAAAAGGCCCACCCGGAGAAAACTTTCATCTCCGCTCCCGGCGAGGGCGGGTGCTCCTGCAGCGAATGCCCGCACATGAAGCTGAACACGATGGAGAAACTCTACCTCTCGATGCGCGACCGGCGGCCGGAAATCACGCTCGAAGAAAATTTACGCCTGCGCGCCTTGAAACCGATTCTCCGAATGCTGGAAATGAGTTAGCCTTCCTCCTCTCCCCATGTCTCCCTTACTCGACGCGTCCGCGTGCCACAATTTGCTGAGGTCTTTTCTCGCCGAAGATATCGGAACCGGCGATATCACCACGGAAACAACGGTGTCAGCCGCGCTGCGCGCCCGGGGCCAAGTCA
>Ga0210409_10002715_pt1 | contig 20668 bp, 20 predicted proteins | sample IncBWH17MmetaG_FD_161649 | JGI IMG/M metagenome (GOLD analysis project Ga0210409, IMG submission 161649) | Forest soil microbial communities from Barre Woods Harvard Forest LTER site, Petersham, Massachusetts, United States - Inc-BW-H-17-M | ecosystem: Environmental > Terrestrial > Soil >...
CTCATCGGCCAGTTTGGCGTGGGCTTTTATTCCGCGTTCATCGTCGCCGAGCGGGTCGAGGTGCGTTCGCGCAAGGCCGGCGCGGCGCCGGCGGCGGCCGTGCGCTGGGAGTCGGGCGCCGACGGGGAATTTACGGTCGAGAGCGTGACGCAGGCCGCCCGCGGCACTGCCGTCACGCTGCACCTGAAGGCCGACGCGCGCGAATTCGCGGACCCGATGCGCCTGCGCGGCCTCATCCGCCGCTACTCGGATCACATCGGCTTTCCGGTGCGCATGCGCAAAGAGGGCGAGGCGTCGCTGGAATACGAGGTGGTGAACCAGGCGAAGGCGCTGTGGACGCTGCCGCGCTCACAGGTGACGGACGAGGAATACCGCCAGTTCTACCAGTACCTCGCACATGACTTCACAGACCCGCTCGCCTGGAGCCACAACAAGGTGGAAGGCAAGCGCGAATACATCAGCCTGCTGTATCTGCCGGGACGCGCACCGTTCGATCTGGGGCAGCGCGATGCGGCGCGGGGACTGAAGCTGTACGTGCGTCGGGTATTCATCATGGACGACGCGGAGCAGTTCCTGCCGCTGTACCTGCGCTTCGTCAAGGGCGTGGTGGATTCGGGTGACCTGCCGCTGAACGTGTCGCGGGAGCTGCTGCAGCAGGAGCCGGAGGTCGAAGCCATCCGCAGCGGGCTGACGCGGCGCGTGCTGGAGCTGCTGGCGCGCCTTGCGAAGGACGAGGCGGAGAAGTACGCCACCTTCTGGAAGGAATTTGGCGCGGTGCTCAAAGAGGGGATTGCGCAGGATCACGCCAACCAGGCGGCGATCCTGCCGCTGCTGCGCTTTGCCAGCACGCATACGTCGGGCGACACCGCCGCCGTCAGCCTGGCCGACTACCTCGCGCGCATGCAACCCGGGCAGGAGCGGATTTACTACGTCATCGCCGAGAGCCTGGCGGCTGCGCGTGGCAGCCCGGCCATAGAGCGTCTGCGGGAGCGCGGCCTCGAAGTGCTGCTGCTCGCCGAGCGCATCGATGAGTGGGTGATGGGGCAGCTCCAGAGCTTTGAAGGCAAGCGCTTCAAGGATGCCTCGCGTGGCGACCTCGAACTCGGGGGACTGGCGAGCGATGCCGACCGCAGGCAGCACGATGCCGAGCTCAAGGAGAGCAAGGGCCTCCTCAAGCGCATCAAGGATGCGCTCGGCGAGCGCGTCACCGAGGTGCGTGTCAGCGAACGCCTGAAAGACTCGCCCGCCTGCCTGGTACTCGGGGAGCACGACCTGTCCGAGCAGATGCGGCGCATCCTGGCCGCCGCCGGCCAGAAGGCCCCCGACGCCCGTCCGCTCCTGGAGGTGAATGTCGGGCACCCGTTGGTGAAGTACCTGGATGGCGTCGCGGACGTCAGTCAGTTCGCGGAACTCGCGCAGCTGCTCTACGACCAGGCCGGGCTCGCCGAAGGGGTGTCGCTCGCCAATCCACCGGAGTACGTGCAGCGCCTGAATCGCCTGCTGGTGAGACTCGCAGCTCCGGGCGCGCCTGCCTGACCATGGTGCTCAAGGCGCCACGCGCTGAACGGGTGACGCTCGCAGGCCCCGCCGGGGGTCTGGAAGCGCTCATCGAGTCGCCAGTCGGCGAGGGCGGCGCATCCCTGCCCGTCAGCGCCTTCGCGGTCGTGTGCCACCCGCATTCCCTCTACGGCGGCACGCTCGACAACAAGGTGGTGCACACCCTGGCGCGCGCCTTCAATCAGCTCGGAGCGCCGGCGATCCGCTTCAACTTCCGTGGCGTCGGCACGAGCTCCGGCAGCTATGACGACGGCCGCGGCGAGACTCAGGATGCGCTCGCCGTCATCGCCTACGGGCGGCGGCGCTGGCCGGGGGCGGCGCTGTGGCTCGGCGGCTTTTCGTTCGGCGGTGCAGTGGCGGTGTGGGCGGCGGGTGCGGCCGCGCCGACGCGCCTGGTGGCAGTCGCGCCCGGCATCACCAAGGTCGGCGTAACGGGCGCCGCGCCACCGGCGTGCCCGTGGCTCATCGTGCAGGGCGATGCGGATGAGGTGGTGCCGAAGGATGTAGTCCTGGGGTGGGCGCGCACGCTGACGCCCGCGCCCGAAATCACCGTACTGCCCGGGGCGGGGCATTTCTTTCACGGGCGCATCAATGACTTGCGCGAGGCGGTACTGGCCTTCATGGGTCGCGCGGCGAGTGCTTGAAAGCAAAAAGCCCGGGAGAATTTCTCCTCCCGGGCCCGTTGCCGCTGTTACGCGGAAAAGCCTGAACTCTTAGGAGTTCACCATGCCCTTGAGGCTCTTCAGAGGCATCACGCGAACCTTCTTGCTCGCCGGCTTGGCCTTGAACATCATCTTCTCGCCGGTGAACGGATTGACGCCTTCACGAGCCTTGGTGGCCGGCTTCTTGACGACCTTCATCTTCAAAAGCCCCGGCATCGTGAACAGGCCGTTGCCGCGCAGGCTCTTCTTGATTACCGCGCCGAGCGAATCGAATACGCCTCCGATCTGCTTGCGGGAGAGCCCCGTGTCCTTGGAGATGTGTGTCAGGACTTCCGACTTCGTCGGTGCGCCACCCTTTTTCGCCATGTTGCCCTACTCCTGGAATTAAATTTAGTGATTGCGGAACGCGGCGCTGCTTGAGCCGCATGATGAGAATCGGCGCGGAAAATAGCACATGCGCGCGCATACGCGAAGCGGTTTTTTATTTCGCGTGGTGCGCAAATGCCTTTTTTCTCAGGGTTTTGGTGGTGCCAGGGGGTCAATGCTCGCCCGCGAGGCTGCCGCAGCGGCCCGCGGAAGCTGCGATTCCCGATGCGAAGTCGCCGCTAAGCGCGTGTTCCGACAGCCCCGGCACGCCCGACTCATCCTAAGCGCGCGCGCTGCGTGCGCTCAGGATCACGTTCAAGGTCAGCGCAAGAGGATCAGCAGCGCCTGGATGACGATGATCGCCCACAGCGGCGACAGGTCCAGCCCCGCAACCGAAGGAATCAGCCGGCGGATCGGGCGCAGCACCGGCTCGCACACGGCCGCGAGCACCGACTGTAAGGGCGAGTAACCACCGGGGGCGATGAGGCTCAGGAGCGCGTAGAGGAAGATCGCGTAGAAGTAGGTCCACAGGAGCGTGCGGCCGATTTCCACCGCCATCGCGCGCGCCCACGCGAGCGGACCGGGTAAGGCGACGCCGTGCAGGGTGAACAGGCACGCCACCTCGACCGCGGTCACGAGCAGCACCGCGACCACCGAGGCGGTGTCTACCTTGCCGATCGGGGGCAGCACGCGCCGCAACGGCAGGATCACCGGATTTGTCAGCCGTACCACCGCCTGGGAGATGGGATTGCGGAAGTCGGCCCGGGTGAGCTGCAGCAACAGCCGCGCCAGGAACACGAACAGCGCCAGCGACAAGAGCGTCTCGACGATGAAATAGATGGCGCTCATGAATTTCCCGTGCCTGTTGCCCTGATCGCAGGTGCCGCGGCCAGTTCGCGGCTGCGCTGCGCGGCGGCGCTGAGCGCCCGCGCCACCATGGCGCGCAGGCCGGCGTCCTCGAGGACGCGCACCGCCGCCTCCGTCGTGCCGCCCGCGGAGGTGACCTCGGCCCGCAGTTGTGTGAGGTTGCAATCCGCGGCGTGCGCCAGCAGGCCCGCGCCGTACAACGTCGCGCTCGCGAGGCGCCGCGCGGTCGTTGCCTCCAGACCGAGCCCCTCGCCGGCCTCGGCCATGAGCTCCGCCAGGAGAAAGAAGTAGGCCGGTCCGCTGCCCGAGAGCGCCGTGACCGCATCCAGTGCCTCCTCGCTCGGGACCCACACGGTTTCGCCGACGGATCCGAGCACGCCCTGCACGCTCGTGCGCTGCGCCGGGGAGATGTCGCTGCCGGCATAGAGTCCGGTAATCCCGGCGCCAACGAGAGCGGGGCGGTTGGGCATGGCGCGCACCACGGCGATGCCCGGGCCGCACGCGCCCTCGAGGGCTGCGAGGCGCACGCCGGCTGCCACCGAAACCACCAGCGGCCGCTGCCGGGCAAAGAGGTCCGCCAGGGCACTCAGGGTTGCCACGGCGTCCTGGGGCTTGACGGCGAGCACCACCACGGCGGCGCCCGCCACCGCCTGCGCGTTGTCGGCAAGCGCGCTGACACCAAAATCGCGCCGCAGCGTCGCGCGCGCCGTGACGTCCTGCTCGCCGACGTTGAGCTGTTCGGCACGCGTGCCGGAGCGCAACAGCCCGCCCACGAGCGCGCGGCCCATGCTGCCGGCTCCGAGTATGCAGACGCTGCGGTTCATCACCGGCACTATTGTAGGCGGAAACGCCTTAAGGTCGGGCGCCGAAGAGCGCCGTGCCGATGCGCACGATGGTGGCGCCGGCGGCGATCGCGGCCTCAAAGTCGGCGCTCATGCCCATCGACAATGTGTCCAGGTCAAGCCCGCCGGCGTTGAGTTCATCCTTGAGCGCCCGCAACTTCTCGAACCAGGCGCGCTGGCGCGCGGGATCTTTCTCCTGCGGCGGAATGCACATCAGGCCGCGCAGCTTAAGGCGCGGCAGCGCCGCCACCGCGGCCGCGAGCGCCGGCAGCTCGGCCGGCGCGACGCCGCCCTTGCTGGCTTGCGCTGCCAGGTTCACCTGCAGGCAGACATTCAGGGGCGGCGCGTGGAAGGGGCGCGCGGCACAGAGACGCTGCGCAATCTTCAGACGGTCGAGAGCGTGCACCCAGGCGAAATTCTCGGCGATCGGCCGCGTCTTGTTGGTCTGCACGCCGCCAACGAAGTGCCACGTCAGCGCCAATTCCTGCAGCGCTGCAAGCTTCGGCAGCGCTTCCTGCAGGTAGCTCTCGCCAAAGTCCCGCAGGCCGCAGCGCGCCGCGGCGGCGAGGGTTTGCGAGGTCTGGGCCTTGCCTACGCCCAGGAGTGTGACCGACCGCGCACTCCGTCCGGCCGCGGCGGCGGCCTGCTTTACCCGTTCGAGCACCGCGTTGATGCGCTCGGGTAAATTCTGCGGACTCATTAACATATTGGACCTGTTACCCCTCCGTTATACTGCCCGCGCGCCCGGAGTGCAGGCCCACATGCGCCTTTTTCCTGCAGCTTCGCACGCGCCGTTCCAGGGAGCTTCAATGGCTGTCGATATCGCGCAACTCCTGGCATTCGCCGTCAAGAACAATGCCTCGGATCTGCATCTGTCCTCGGGTGTGCCGCCGATGATCCGTGTCGACGGCGACATGAAGCGCATCAACATGCCGCCGCTGTCGCACAAGGAAGTGCATTCCATGGTGTACGACATCATGAATGACAAGCAGCGCAAGGCCTACGAAGAGTTCTTCGAAACCGATTTCTCCTTCGAGATTCCGAAGCTGGCGCGCTTTCGCGTCAACGCCTTCAATCAGAACCGCGGTGCGGGAGCGGTGTTCCGCAACATTCCCTCGGTGATCCTGTCCCTCGATGACCTGGTGGCGCCGAAGATATTCCGCGACCTGTGCATGCTGCCGCGGGGACTGGTGCTGGTGACCGGGCCCACCGGCTCCGGCAAGTCCACGACGCTCGCCGCCATGGTCAATCACTGCAACGACAACCGTCCCGATCACATCATCACCATCGAGGATCCGATCGAGTTCGTGCACGACTCCAAGCGCTGCCTCGTCAACCAGCGCGAAGTACACCGCGACACGCTCGGCTTCAGCGAAGCGCTGCGCTCGGCGCTGCGCGAGGACCCGGACGTCATCCTGGTCGGCGAAATGCGCGACCTCGAGACCATTCGCCTGGCGCTCACCGCCGCCGAAACCGGCCACCTGGTGTTCGGCACGCTGCACACCTCTTCCGCCGCCAAGACCATCGACCGCATCGTCGACGTGTTTCCGGGCGAGGAGAAGGACATGGTGCGCTCGATGCTGTCCGAGTCGCTGCGCGCGGTGGTCTCGCAGACGCTGATGAAGAAAAATACCGGCGGCCGCGTGGCGGCCCACGAGATCATGATCGGCACGCCCGCGATCCGGAACCTCATTCGTGAGGGCAAGATCGCGCAGATGTATTCCTCCATCCAGACCGGCGGCGCGCAGGGCATGCAGACACTCGACCAATGCCTCACCGAGCTGGTGGCCAAGGGAGTCGTCAGCAAGGAAGAGGCCCGCTACAAGGCACAGAACAAGGACGCGCTGTAATGGATCGCGATCAAGCCATCAAGCTGATGCAGGACCTGCTGCGGCGGGTAACCGAGAAGAAAGCCTCCGACCTCTTCATCACCGCCGGTTTCCCGCCGGCGATCAAGGTGGACGGCGAGATCCGGCCGCAGAGCGAGCGCGCGCTCACCCTGGAGCAGTCCGCGACGCTGGTGCGCGCCATCATGAACGACCGGCAGACCAAGGAATTCGACGCCACCAAGGAATGCAATTTCGCCATCGCGCCGCCGGGCATCGGGCGCTTCCGCGTCAGCGCCTTCGTGCAGCAGGGCGCCATGGGCTGCGTCATCCGCCTCATCAACGCCAAGATCCCGACCTTCGAGGAACTCGACCTGCCGCCGGTCATGAAGGAGGTCGTACTCTCCAAGCGCGGGCTGGTGCTCATCGTCGGTGGCACCGGTTCGGGTAAGTCCACGACGCTGGCAGCGATGCTCGGCTACCGCAACGAGAAGACCCGCGGCCACATCGTCACCATCGAGGATCCGGTCGAGTACGTTCACACCCACAAGGGCTGCGTGATAACGCACCGCGAAGTGGGCGTGGACACGGACAGCTGGCAGGCGGCGCTGAAGAACACGCTGCGGCAGGCGCCGGACGTGATTCTCATCGGCGAGATCCGCGACCGCGAGACCATGGAGTACGGTATCCAGTTCTCCGAAACCGGCCACCTGGTGCTGGCGACGCTGCACGCCAACAGCGCCAACCAGGCGCTCGACCGTGTCATCAACTTCTTCCCGGACGAGCGCCGCGAGCAGCTGCTGATGGACCTGTCGCTGAACATCCGCGCGCTGATTTCGCAGCGGCTGATTCCGCGCGAGTCGGGCGCCGGGCGCATCGCGGCGATGGAGATCATGTTGAATTCACCGCTGATCCAGGACCTGATATTCAAAGGCGAGGTCGCCAAGATCAAGGAGGTCATGTCGCGCTCGACGCGGCTCGGCATGAAGACCTTCGACCAGGCGCTCTACGAACTCTACGAGACCGGCTACATCTCCTACGAGGACGCCCTGCGCAACGCCGACTCCAAGAACGAGTTGCGCCTGCGCATCAAGCTCGAGAGCAAGCGCGAGGCCAAGAACGTCGATGACGCCGGCGCGCTCAGCGTCGTCGAGGAAGACTCGGGGCGCAGCCTGTGAAGGCGGCCAAGGGTGTCGACGCGCTCACCGAGACCTCACCGCAGCGCCTGGTCGGCGCCGCCGACCCGCTGAGCGCGGCCGTTACCGGCCGCCACGCGACGCTCAACACCAAGCCGCTGTTCAAGCTCATGGTGGAGAAGAAGGCCTCGGACCTGTTCTTCACCTCCAACGCGCCGATCAAGATCAAGATCGAAGGGCAGATCATGCCCGTGAACAAGCAGGTGCTGGCGCCGGAGACGGTGCGCCAGACCGCCTTCGCGCTCATGTCGCCCGAGCAGCTGCTGCACTTCCAGAGTGAGTGGGAGCTGGACTTCGCGGTCTCGGAGCCCGGCCTCGGGCGCTTCCGTATCAACGTCTTCATGCAGCGCGGCTACCCGGCGATGGTGCTGCGTTACATCACCGCCGACATGCCGCGGCTTGACTCGCTGGGCTTACCCGACATCGTCACCGACCTCACCCTGCTCAAGCGCGGCCTGATTCTCATGGTGGGCGCAACCGGCTCGGGCAAGTCGACCACGCTGGCGGCGATGATCAACTACCGCAACGAAAATTCCTCCGATCACATCGTCACCATCGAGGACCCGATCGAGTTCCTGCATACCAACAAGCGCTCGATCGTCAATCAGCGTGAGGTGGGACTGGATACCAAGACCTACGCGCGCGCGCTGCGCGGCGTGGTGCGCGCCGCTCCCGACGTCATCCTCATCGGCGAAATCCGCGACAAGGACGGCATGGAGGCGGCGATCAACCTCGCCGGCACCGGCCACCTGGTGCTCGCCACCATGCACGCCAACAACTGCGCCGAATCGCTCGATCGCATCATCAACATGTTCCCGCGCGAGCAGCACAACCAGATCTTCCTCGATCTGTCGCAGTATCTGCGCGCCATCATGGCGCAGCGCCTGGTGATGGGTAAGGGTGACCGGCGTGTCGCCGCGGTGGAGGTCATGATCAACACGCCGCACATCAGCACGCTCGTCAAGAAAGGCGACGTGGTGTCGATCAAGGAAGCCATCGGCGCCAGCAGTGAACGCGGCATCCAGAGCTTCGACGTCGCCCTGCACGCGCTGCACAAGCAGGGCCGGGTGACTCTGGAAGAGGCGCTCGCCAACGCCGACTCGCGCGCCAACCTCGAGGCCAAGATTAACTTCGGCTAAGGCCGCCGCCCCGAAAAAACGCCGCCAGCGGCAGCTGCCGCGGCTCCATGCTAGAGTTTTCGCCCCCGTGCAGCGGCCGGTAGGAAACCATGAGCGAGCCGGAGGACTCCACCCGAACCTCGGCGCTGCTGGCGCAGTGGGCCGGCGGCGACCGCCAGGCACTCGATGAGCTGCTGGCGCACCTGTACCGCGACATCCATGCCATCGCAGTGCGCCAGCTGCGCTCCGAGCGCCGCCTGACCATCCGTCCCACCGCCCTGGTCCACGAGGTCTACCTGCGCATGGCGGGGCTGAATGAGCTGCGCTGGAACGACCGCGCGCATTTCCTGTCGATGGCGGCGCGCATGACGCGCCGCGCGCTGGTCGATGAGGCGCGGCGCTGGCGGGCGGACAAGCGCAGCGGCGGGGCGCAGGTCACGCTCAGCGACGAGAATCTCGGCGGCACCGACAGCGCCTTCGATGCGCTGGATGTGGATGACCTGCTCAACGAACTCAAGGGCTTCGACGACATCGCCGCCGAAGTGGTGTCGCTGCGCGTGTTCGGCGGTCTGTCCGTGGAGGAGGTCGCCGAGGCGCTCAGCGTGTCGGTCGCGACGGTCAACCGGCGCTGGGCCACGGGCAAGACCTGGCTCGCCCATGAGCTGCTGCCGGGCGCATGATCACGGACAGCGCGCGCGGCCGGGCCTACCGGATTTTCAGCACCGCGCTCGATCTTGAGCCGCAGCTGCGCGCGGCGCACATCCAGGCCGAGTGCGCCGGGGATGCCGCGCTCGTGCGTCACGTGCTGCGGCTGCTCACGATCGCGACCACGGATGCGACCGCTACCGGCGCGCTGCTGCAAGGCACCGAGGCGCCGTTTGCCGACCGGGTGGGGTGCGAGTACGGACACTTTCGCCTGCTCGAGTGCCTGGGCACCGGCGGCATGGGCGCGGTGTACCGAGCGGAGCGCACCGATGGGGTGCCGCAGACGGTCGCCGTCAAGGTATTGCGCGCCGCCATCAGCGGGCAGGGCAGCACCCGGTTCGTGAGCGAGGCGAAGTTTCTGGCGCGCCTGGAGCACCCGGCGATCGCGCGGCTGATCGACGTCGGCATCGGCGACGGCGAGGGCTGGATCGCGATGGAGCTGGTGCGCGGCGTGCCGATCACCGACTACTGCGATCTGCACCGGCTCGACCTGCGCGCGCGCGTGCGGCTGCTGGCGGTGGTCATCGATGCGGTGGCGATGGCCCACCGCCAGCTGGTGGTGCACCGTGACATCAAGCCGAACAACGTACTCGTCACCGATGACGGGCACCCGAAGCTGATCGATTTCGGCATCGCCGCGGCGGTGAGCGAGGCGGGCGCGAGCGCGGAAACCAGCGCCGACGGCCGCCTGTTCACCCCGCACTACGCCGCCCCCGAGCAGGTGCGCGGCGAGCCGGTAACGGTCGCGACCGACGTGTTCGGCCTGGGTGCGCTCAGCTACCGCGTGCTCAGCGGTGTCGAGCCGTACCGCGAGGCACGCAGCCCGCTCGCCTACATGCTCGCGGTCACGGGCGAGGAGGCCGAGCCTCCCAGCCGCGCGGCGCTCAGCGCCGCTGACCCTAAGCGCGCGCGCGGCCTGCGCGGTGATCTGGACGCGATGCTCCTGAAAGCGCTGGCACGCGATCCGGCGCGCCGCTATGCGACCGCGCAGGAACTGCTCGGCGACTGCGGGCGCTTCCTCGCCCGGCTCCCGGTCGGCGCGCGCCCGGGAAGCGTGCGCTACCGCCTGGGGAAGTTTGTCCGCCGCCGCGCGCTTGGGGTCGGCGTGGCCTCACTGTTCGCGCTCGTGCTCCTGGTCGGCGGCGTGATCTACGGCCTGCAGGTGCGCCAGGTCGAGCAGGCGCGCAATGCCGCGGCGCGGCGCGGGGAGTTTCTGGAGAAGCTGCTCAAGTCCCCGGATCCGCGCGAGGGACGGCGGGACATCACGGTCGCCGAGCTGCTCGACGCCGCGGTCGCCACCTTGCCGCAGAGCCTCGGCGGCGAGCCGCTGATCGAGGCGTCGATGCTGGGTCTGATCGCCGACACCAACGGCGGCCTGGGCCGCTACCGCGAGGGACTCGCGGCCAGTGACCGGCAGCTCGCGCTGCTTGAGGCCCACGGCGGCAGTGCGCTCGAGACTGCCCGGGCGCTCATTTCGCGCGGCGAGCTGCTGCGTGCGCAGGGTCGCTACGCGGACGCCGTCCCGGTGCTGCGCCGCGCGCTCGGCCTGCTCGCGCCGCTCAAGGGCGTGGATGCGGATCGCGCCGCGGCCTTTAACGAGCTCGGCATGGCGCTTGCCAACAGCGGCGGTGAGAAGGAGGCCGAAGGCGTGTTTCGGCAGGCGATCGAGCTGGACCGCCGGCTGGGGCCCGCGCAGCGTGCCGCGCTCGGCGGCCCGCTCGACAACCTCGCCGTGCTGCTGGGTAACGAAGGGCGCTACGCGGAGTCGCGCGACGCGGCGCGCGAGGCGCTCACCGTACAGCGCGAGGTGCTGCCCGCGACGCACCCGGACCTGTTATCGACCGAAGGCACCTACGCCATGACGCTGCTCAACGTGCACGATCCCAAGGCAGCCGAGCCGATCCTGCGCGAGCTCATCACGCAGAGCACCAAGGTCAGGGGCCCCGCCCATCCGGACACCCTGGCGGCGCAGGTGCAGCTCGGTGAGGTTCTGACTGACCTGCAGCGGTTTGCCGAGGCGGAGGCGGTCCTGCGTCCGACCGCCGAAACACTCGATCGCGTCCTGGGACCGCAGCATCGCTATGCAACGGCGGCCTGGAATGACCTCGCCATCGCGGCGTGCAGCGGCGAGGCGGCGGCGGTGGGTCTCGCCGCGGCCGAACACGTGGCGCTCATCCGCTCGAAAAGCCTGCCGGCGGATGACTGGCACCAGGCCGCCTCGCAGGCCGTGATCGGGTTGTGCCTCACGCGCCTGCACCGCTACGCCGAGGCGCAGCCAGTGCTGCTGAAGGCCGCCGCAAGTCTCGAAGCAGCCCGCGGCGCCGACTTCTACGCCACGCAACTGGCGTTCAAGGCGCTGCAGGCGCTGTACACCGGGACCGGACGTACGGCCGACGCGGCGCAGATCGCGGCCAGGATCAAGGACTGAACGCCCGCTGGGATACGAAGTGCGGCTCCTTCACACCTCTCCTATATAGGAAGGGCGCTCCGCGCCTTCGCATCGGCGGCCAAAGCGCGCCACGCGAATCGCTGCAGCTCGCGCCGGTGAGCGCGCCGCGGACTCTCAGAACACCGCGTACGCATCAAACACCGGCCCGTCCACGCACACGCGTTTCATGGCCGGACCGTCCGGTGTCCGCACTTCCACCGTGCAGCCCGCGCAGCCACCGACCGCACAGGCCATGAATTCCTCCAGCGACACCTGGCAGGGAAGCTTGAGGCGCCGGGCGAGCGCCGCCACGACCTTCAGCATCGCCGTCGGCCCGCAGGCGAAGATCTCGATGTCGGCGAGCTCTACGGGCTGGCGCGTGCCGAGCCACTCATCCGCGAGCCCGGTGACGAAACCTGAGTAGCAGCCGGGGAAGTCCGCGCGGCTGGCGAGCCGGCTCGCGATGTTCCATTCCTCGAGCAGCGGCATGCAGGCGATGGTGCCGGCCGGCATGCCCGGCACGATGATGGTCGAGGGCCGGGTGCGAAACGGAAACGGTACCTCTGAGCCCATGAGCACCAGCGGCTGCCACGCGGCGCGCGCATCGGCGCGCAGGCTTTCCGCCAGAAACACCATCGGGGGAATGCCGACGCCGCCACCGATGAGCAGCGGCCGCGGCCGCTGCGGATGCGCCGTGAAGGGGCGCCCGATCGGCCCGAGCACGCTCACCTCATCACCCGCCTTGCGGGCGGCGAGCGCGTGCAGCCCCGGACCCACCACCTTGTAGAGCATCTCGATCCATCCGCCAGCCGGGTTGGCACGCATGATCGACAGCGGGCGGCGCATGGGGATGCTGGCATCACAGGTCAGATGCGCAAAGCTCCCGGGGCGGGCGTGCGCGGCGCACTTCGGTGCCGCCACGCGCAGCACGAACTGCTCCGCGTCATAGGCGAGCTGCGAAATGACGCGCGCCTTTTCCAGGAAGATGGTGCCGCGCGTGGCGGAGCTCATCGACGGGTGCCCAGCACTTCCGCGAGCACCGCCATGCGTACCGCCACCCCGTTGCGCACCTGGTCGCGGATGACGGACTGCGGCCCGTCGGCGACGTCGGAAGCGATCTCGATGCCGCGATTCATGGGCTGCGGATGCATCACGATCGCATCCGGACGGGCCAGCGCCAGGCGCTCAGCGGTGAGTCCCCAGGCGGCGAAGTACTGCCTGGCGTCCGGCAGGTCGGCATCGCCCATGGCATCGCCCATGCGCTCCTTCTGGATACGCAGCATCATGATGACATCGGCGCCCTGGAGAGCGTCTTCGAGCCGGGTGTGACGCGTGCAGCCGGCGAACTCGTCCGCGGCGGGCATGAGCGCCGGCGGCGCCGCCAGCCGCAGCTCCGTGACGCCGAGGGTGCGCAATGCCTGCCAGGCCGAGCGCGCCACGCGTGAGTGGCGGATGTCGCCGATGATGGCGACGGCGAGCCCGGTGAAGCGCTGCTTGCTTTGCCGGATGGTGAGCGCATCGAGCAGGCCCTGGGTCGGGTGCGAGAGGTGCGCTTCGCCGGCGGACAGCACGCTCACGTGCGGCGCGACGTGTGCCGCCACCAGCTGCGGAACACCGGCTTCGGCGTCGCGGATGACGAACGCGTCCACCTGCATGGACTGCAGCGTGTACACGGTGTCGAGCATGCTCTCGCCCTTGAGGCGCGATGAGAGCTGCATCTCCAGATTGACCACTTGGGCGCCGAGGCGCTTGGCGGCGAGCTCGAAACTGACGCGCGTGCGGGTGGACGGTTCGGTGAAGAGGTTGGCGACCGTAGCGCCGCTGAGCGCCTGGCTCGAGGCGGGCCTCGCGCCCAGCGGCCGCACGAACCCCTGCGCGCGCTCCAGCAGTGCTTCGAGCTGATTGCGCGACAGGCTCGCGAGCGTCAGCAGGTGACGCAGCGAGCCGTCGGCGCGCAGTTGCTCAGTGGTCACGTCCGGCATCCGATTCCCTCACTTGCCTTCGCCCGCGAACCAGCGACCGAGAATCACCGCCGCGGCCGCGCTGTCGATGTCGGCGCGCTGTACGCGCCGGCGGCGCTGACCGCTGGCGCGCCGCGCCTTCAGCGCCTCGTTCGCCTCGAGCGAGGAGAAGCGCTCATCGACCAGGTGTACGGGCAGAGCGAAGCGGCGTTCGAGTTCAGCGGCGAAGCGCCGGGCGGCGGCACTCATGGTCCCCTCGCTCCCGTCGACATTATACGGGGCTCCGACAACGAGGACCCCGGGCGCGAGCGCGCGCACTTCACGCGCAATCGCGTCCCAGTCGGGACCTTGGTCGCCGGCGAGCGCGGCCGGTCGCGGTGCGGGCACACGCGTCAGCGTGTCGCCGGAGGCGATGCCAATGCGTTTCAGTCCGAAGTCAAAGGCGAGAACGGCGTGGGCGGTCATGCCCTGCTGCGCGGCCTGGGCTGCACCGGCCTATGCATGACCGGCTTCCGGACTCAGGCGCTCGACATCCACGCCCAGCAGTCGCCACGCCCCCGCCCAGCGCTCCTGGAACGGCAGCTCGAAGACGACCCGGGCATCGACCGGCATGGATGCCCAGGCGTTGTCCTTCATCTCCCGTTCCAGCTGGCCGGACTCCCAGCCGGCGTAGCCGAGCGCGATGAAGGCATCCGACGGGCCCTCGCCACGCGCCATGGCGGCGAGCACGTCGCGCGAGGTGGTCACCTGGATGGTGTCGGAGACCATGTGGGTGTGATCCCATTGCCCGCCCGGGCGATGCAATACAAAGCCGCGGTCGGTGTGCACCGGGCCGCCGCGCAGCACCGGCTGTTCGGCGATGTCCTCCGTGGACGGTTCGAGCTTCATCTGCGACAGCACGTCGGAGAGTTTCATCGGCAGGGGTTTGTTGAGCACAATCCCCAGTGCGCCCTTGTCGGTGTGCTCGCAGATGAGCGCCACCGTCTGCGCGAAATTCGGATCGGCGAGCTGCGGCATGGCGATCAGCAGGTGATTCGTCAGACTGCCGGGTGGGTCTTCGGTGATTACGGAACCGACCTCGGCGCTCTCGCTTGGCGTGGCGGGGCTCTGCGTCGGCCTGTGCTTGCCGGCCATGTCTTTAGTATGGGCATGCGTGCGCGCACTCTCAAGGAACGGTTGTCACTTTGCCGCGTCCGACGCGACCGTCCTCGAACTGCCACTCGTAGGCAAATCGCAACACCCGGTACTGGGCTGCAACTTCGGGCGGAAACGCTTCGAAAGGACTCGCCAGCTTCAGGATCGCGAGCGCCGCCTGGTCGAGCTCCGGGTCGCCGCTGGAGCGCGTGATGACCGCGCGCTCGAGCGTGCCTTCCGCCGCGATGCCCACCTCGAGAACCGGGTTGGCGGCGGCTTTGTTGGCGCGCGCCGCGGTCGGGTAGTTGATGTCACCGATGCGCTCCACCTTGCGGCGCCAGGCATCCAGGTAGGGTGCGACGATGGACGCGCGCGTGTCCGGCGTCACCCACAGCTCATCGCGCTGCGGCCCGCGCAGCTGCGCGGGACCCTGTTCGTCCTGGGGACCTGGCTGCGCCGTCGGCGGTGCGTCAATCAGCAGCGGCCGGTCGCGCACGCTGCCGGCGCTGCCGGTGTCGGCGAGGTAGCGCACGACGGTACTCCAGGCGCTGCTCGTGAGTACACGCTCCTCCTGGGTTCCGGCCATGTCGCCGCTGTCGGCGAGCGAGTTGCCGCCGGCGGTACCGGCATGGGCTTGCAGCGCAACCGAGGAGGAGCGGTTGTGCGGCGCCACCGCGGCGCGCGTGTTGCCCGAGCCGATCTGGGTGCGCTGCGCAAGATAAGTCGCGTCCGGGTTCTTGTCGGCCTCGGGGAGCTCGTCCGACACCAGCAGTACCTCAAGTCCCGGCGCTCCGCCCTGGGCGGCCGCTGCGGCGTTGAAAGTGACCCCGACAATCACCAGCCCATGCAGCAGTGCGGCGAGGAACAGCATGGTGATGAGGCGATCCCAGACGGGCGCCTTACCCTCGCGCAGCATGAGCGCCCGGCGCGCCACGGCTACGCCTTACTCGCGGCTTCGCGCAGGCGCTTCTCGAGCGCGCCGATCAGGAGCTCACCGATGTTGATCCCGAACTGCTTGTCGAGCTCCCGGATGCCGGTGGGACTCGTGACGTTGATCTCGGTGACGAAGCCGCCGATGACATCCAGACCCACGAACAGCATGCCGCGGGCGGCGAGCGCCGGCCCGATCTCGCGCGCCAGCCACCGATCGCGGTCATTGAGCGGCCGGCCGACGCCGCGGGCGCCGGCGGCGAGATTGCCGCGATGATCGGCAGCGCTGGGGATGCGGGCGAGGGCGTAGGGGACCGGCTCGCCATCGATCAGCAGCACCCGTGAATCCCCCGAGTCCGCGATCTCGGGGATGTAGCGTTGGGCGATGGCGAAGCGCCGCCCGTAGTCGCTCAAGGTTTCGAACACCACGCGCGCGTTGCGATCCGCCTCGCCGAGCACGAAGATCGAGCGCCCGCCCATGCCGTCCAGTGGCTTGACCACGATCCTGCCGTGTTCGGCGAGGAACGCGCCCATGGCGTCCATGTCGCGCGTGATGAGCGTCGGGGCGCAGCACTGTGGAAACCAGGCCGTGTAGACCTTCTCGTTCATGTCGCGCAGGCCCTGCGGCCGGTTGACGACCAGCGCGCCGTGGTCCGCGGCGCGCTCCAGCACGTAGGTGCTGTAGATGTACTCGGTGTCGAACGGCGGGTCCTTGCGCATGAGGATCGCGTCGAGCGTGGCGAGGGGCTGAAGCTGCGGCTCCCCCAGCGTGAACCAGCTGTGCGGATCGGCGCGCACCGTCAGCGGCCGCAGCTGCCCGAATGCCACCCCGTCGCGCAGCGACAGGTCGCGCTGTTCGAGGTAGCTCAGGGTGAAGCCGCGCGCCTGCGCGGCCAACAGCATGGCCAGTGTCGAGTCCTTGGCGTAGGCGATGGCCCCGATGGGATCCATCACCACGCCCAGTCGCTTCGGGAGGCTCATCCCGGGGATTATGCTCAGTGACCACGGGATATGTCTTCCCCGGCGGTGGACACCTGGTGCCGGGGCCGCGCGACCTTCAAAAAACGTGACGCGCACGGCATAGCAGGGGGTGCACCGATATGTTAAAACCGCGGTGCGCTTGCGCCCTTGGCTTGGGGGCGCACGAACGCGCGTGGCCTGACGGCCCGCGGGGAGTTCTTAGCGCCGTGTCCTCTCTAATGTAAGGAGATCCCTCCGCGTGACCGGCAGCAACACGAAGCTCCAGGGTCTGAAGGTACTTGTTATCGATGACAGCAAGACGATCCGCCGTACGGCGGAGACGCTGCTGGCGAAGGAGGGCTGCGAGGTCTTCACGGCCATCGACGGGTTCGATGCGCTCGCCAAGATCGCCGACCACCAGCCGGACATCGTGTTCGTCGACATCATGATGCCGCGCCTGGACGGCTATCAGACCTGCTCGCTCATCAAACACAACAAGGTGTTCCGGGCGATACCGGTCATCATGTTGTCTTCCAAGGACGGACTGTTCGATCGCGCCCGCGGCCGCATCGTCGGCTCGGAGCATTACCTCACCAAGCCGTTCACCAAGGACGAGCTCCTTTCAGCGATTGAGACGCATATCGGGAGATGATGGCATGCCCCTGATCCTGATCGTTGACGACTCGCCCACCGAGCTGCACGTGATGCAGAAAGCGCTCGAGAAGCACGGCTATCGCACCGCCGCGGCCGCTGATGGCGCGGAAGGAGTGCGCCTGGCGCGCGAGATGACACCCGACCTGATTTTCATGGACATCGTCATGCCGGGAATGAACGGCTACCAGGCGACGCGCGCGCTCGCCAGCGATCCGATCACGCGCACCATTCCGATCATCATGGTCACTTCCAAGGGTCAGGAGACCGACCGCATCTGGGGGCTGCGCCAGGGCGCGGTGGACTACATGGTCAAGCCCGTGTCGCCCGATCAGCTCGTCGCCAAGGCGCAGGCGACGCTGTCCGCGTGAGCGAGCCTGCATGAGCGAAGCCCCGCCCCCACCGGAAGTTCAATTGAAGGCCCTGCGGGACCGGCCCTTCGAGCTGCTCGCGGAACTCGAGCGGCGCGGCCGCGCGGTATCCGCGCAGGCGGAGCAGCAGACCACCACCGGACGCGAATGGGTCGGTGTGGCGCTGCGCATGGCGGGGGACCTGTACCTGGTGGCCCGGGAAGAGACCCGCGAGGTGCTCGGCGTGCCCGCCAGCACCACCCGCGTGCCGGGTGCCAAGGCCTGGATCCGCGGTCTTGCCAACGTGCGCGGCCAGCTGCTGCCGATCGTCGACCTGCGCCAGTTCCTCGGCAGCGGGGTGACGCCGATCACGCGCAACACGCGCGTCGTGGTGGTGAACCACCGCGAGATTCCGGCGGGCCTGCTGGTCGATGAAGTGCTGGGATTCCGGCGCTTCGCGGAAGGGGAGTTCAGCGGCGACGCGCCGCCGACGGTCGCGCGTTGCGAGCGTTATCTTGCGGGCGCGTTCCGCCGCGCGCACGAGCAGTGGCCGGTGTTGAGCCTGCGGTCGGTGCTCGAGAGCCCGGCGTTCGCGGAGGCGGCGGCATGAGTGCCGCGGCAGTCCCGGCGCGACAGGCCAACGGGCTGGCGCTGCTGCTGGCGGCGGCGGCGCTGCTGGTCGCCGCCAGCGGCGTCGTCTACTACCTGCTGCAGACGCGCCCGGTGGTGGCAGCCGCCGCGCTGCCGGTGGATGCACTCGTCGGCCTGGCGCTGGACGCCAGTGGCGCCGTCGCCGGCGACACGGCGGCGCTCGCCGGATTCCAGCAGCGCCAGAAACAACTCGAGGACGCCGCGGCGCACGATCCGGCGGCGCCCTTTACCTCGGACGCGCGTTTCACGCGCCTCATGAGCAACGCCACGGCCGTGCTGCGCGCGCGCAGCGCGCTCACCGATGCCGGCAACGCTACGCGCGAGACCGGCACCCTGGTGCCGCGCCTCATCAGTGAGGCGAGTGCGCTCGCCGCCAGCCTGCCGCCAGGCTCGACGGCCGCCAGCGGCGCGCTCGAGCGCTTCGCCGCGCGCGCGCAACGCCTGCAGCTGGACGTTACGGCGCTCGCCCAGGGAGCCGCTCCCGGCCAGGCGGCGCAGCGCATTGCCGAAAGCAGCGAGTACCTGGGGCAGGTGATCGCCGGTCTTGCCGGCGGCAATTCCAGTCTCGAGCTGCCGCACGTGACGGCGCCGGAAGCCGCCAAGCACCTCAAGGCACTCGACGGGATTTACACCGACTTGAGCGCCAGCGTGCGGCGCGCGGTGGCGGCCGCGCCCGCCCTGCCCGCGGCGCAGTCCGCCGCGCACGCCATCGCCGCCGACGCCGGCGACTTAGCCTCCGACGCGAGCAGCGCGGTGGCTGCCACCCACGGCACACTCCTTGGCTGGGCGCCGCTGGCGCTGCTGGTGCTAGGCCTGGGGCTGCTGATTGCGGCGCTGATCGGCGCGTTGCGCACGCATCGCACGCTCGAGCGGCAGCGCCTGCTGGCGGAGTCGCAGCGCAAGGAAAGCGACCGCAATCAACAGGCGATCCTGCGGCTGCTCGATGAGCTCTCGAGCCTCGCCGACGGCGATCTGACCGTGCAGGCAACCGTCACCGAGGACATCACCGGCGCCATCGCCGACTCCATCAACTACGCGGTCGACGCGCTGCGCGGGCTGGTGAGCACCATCAACGGCTCGGCGATCCAGCTCGATTCCGCGACCCGCCAGACGCAGGCGCTGTCCGGGCACCTCGCCAAGGCGAGCGGCGCGCAGTCCAAGCAGATTGCCTCCGCTACCGAGTCGGCGGCGAGCATGGCCGGCTCGGTGGAGGAAGTCTCCGGCAACGCCGAGCGCGCCGCGGACGTGGCGCGCCATTCGGTGGAGGTCGCGCACAAGGGCGGCGACGCCGTGCGGCGCACCATCGATGGCATGAACGCCATCCGCGAGACCATCCAGGAGACCTCCAAGCGCATCAAGCGCCTCGGTGAGAGCTCCCAGGAGATCGGCAACATCGTCGAGCTCATCAACGATATCGCGGAGCAGACCAACATCCTGGCGTTGAACGCTTCGATCCAGTCCTCCATGGCGGGCGAGGCCGGCCGCGGCTTTGCGGTGGTGGCCGATGAGGTGCAGCGGCTCGCCGAGCGTGCCGCCAACGCCACCAAGCAGATCGAGGTGCTGGTGCGCACCATCCAGACCGACACCAACGAGGCGGTCGTGTCGATGGAACGCAGCACCACCGACGTGGTCGGCGGCGCGCTGCTGGCGGAGAACGCAGGCGCGGCGCTGGAAGAAATCGAACAGGTGTCCAACCAGATCGCCAGCCTGGTGCAGAACATCTCCGGCAGCGCGCGCCAGCAGACCGGAGCTGCGCAGAACATCGCGCGCAACATGCAGGTGCTGAAGGACATCAGCGCCCAGACCGCCGAATCCACCCATGCCACCTCGACGGCCATCGCCAAGCTCGCGGAACTATCGGCGAGCCTGCGCAAGTCCGCCGCCGGCTTCCGCCTGCCCGGCGGCGCCGCGAGCGAGCGCCTCGCCTCCTCGAGCGGCATCGTGCGCCGTCTCGAGGATGCGCCCCTGAGCACCGTCAAGGTGCGGCAGATCTCCGTGCTGGGCGGCAGTTAAGTGTTGCGTCCGCGAAAGCCACTGAATGACTGAAGTCGCTTCCCAGACACTGGATCTCGTTGGCCGTGAGGTGAACGCGACGCTCGCGGAAGCGCGCGGCGCACTCGAGAGCTACGTCGAGCAGCCCGATAACGTGGCGCTGCTGCAGCGCTGCGAGCAGGAGCTGCACCAGGTGCAGGGCGTGCTGCGCATGCTCGAGATCTACGGCGCGGCGCTACTGGCCGAAGAAATGGAGCACGTGGCGCGCTACCTGCTCGACACCGCTGCTGAGCGCAAGGGCCAGGCCGAGAGCCTCGATGCGCTGATGCGCTGCATGGTGCAGCTGCCCAGTTATCTTGAGCGCGTGCTGGCCGGCGGGCGGGATCTGGCGCTGGTACTGCTGCCGCTGCTGAACGATCTGCGCGCGGTGCGCGGCAGCGCGCTCCTGTCCGAAGGCACGCTGCTGCTCCTG
>Ga0210409_10002717_pt1 | contig 20664 bp, 15 predicted proteins | sample IncBWH17MmetaG_FD_161649 | JGI IMG/M metagenome (GOLD analysis project Ga0210409, IMG submission 161649) | Forest soil microbial communities from Barre Woods Harvard Forest LTER site, Petersham, Massachusetts, United States - Inc-BW-H-17-M | ecosystem: Environmental > Terrestrial > Soil >...
TTCACATCACGCCTAAAAACTTTGCCGTTGGCTCCGCCTGCACAACTTCCCGGTTTCCTGCGAGCAAACAAGTTTTTCGATTGCGTAGACGGCCCCTCGACATGGATGGAAGGGGACAAGGGACCAGAAAAAGCTGCGAAAATTTTGTCCTGGCGATATGAGGCGCGCTTTAGAAATTCGGGGCAGTTGCGTGTCTTCATAGACAGTTCCACGACCACTCGCTTTCCAGGGCCAGCGTTTCCGATGTCGCTAGCATGTTTTGTGGCAGTGGAGGGACGCTCTGCCGTCATGGACGATGCGAAGCATTTTCTTACTGGCATATCGATACTGTCAAGATATTTTCTGACCCACTCTGGAAGTTTCTTTGGAATTAATAGTTCAGAGATGCCGCTCGTGACCGGATACCCCCCGCTTTGCAATTGGCGGCGTCCCTTTCGAACTGGCGGTCCGCCGATCAAAGCTTGTCTTGAGGGCAAGCGGGGATCGCTTTCCCCAGGCTGAGAAAAGCGATGCGTTTCCGGGCGCACTTCGGTATACATTGCCCCCGGCAATTCGTAGTATCATGCGCCTGGGGAGTACAGGGAATTGTATTAGTTGCGCGCTCTCGATAGGCCAGGTGGGTTCGAATCCACACCCCTCTCCACCACATCCAGCATAGGGTATGGAACTCCCAGAACTGCCGCGAGGCGAGACATTTGAACGAAGCGGTCTCGCCGGCAGGGAGCGCCTCTAAACTCTGATCGCAGAAACGAGCCATGACGGACGCACTTTCAAAAGTCAAAAAGAAGTTGCAGGACGAAATCACGGCCCTCGAACATGAGATGAGCGTGGAGCTGCCGAAAGAACTGATGAAGGCACGCGCGCACGGAGATCTCTCCGAGAACGCTGAGTTCAAGTACGCCAAGGAGCGCCAGGGCTACGTTTCGGCGCGCCTCGGGCAATTGAAGAAGCGCCTGGGCGACATCGGCATGCTGAATCTGAATAATATTCCGGCTGACCGCGCCGGATACGGCTCGCGCGTCTGGGTTCTGGACATCAAGAAAGACGTGGAGATCGAATACAAACTGGTCAGCACGGAGGAAGCGGACGTGGCGCAGGGGCTGATCTCCACCACTTCGCCGATCGGGAAGGCGCTGCTCGGACGAAACGTGGGCGATGAAGTGAAAGTGCAAACGCCGGCGGGGATCAAGGAACTCGAAATCGTTCGCTTGAAAACCATTCACGAAGGCGAATAGCGATCTGGAACTTTGCTCGTCCGCATTTCTCTTAGGAGCGATGGAACTCAATGCGCAACATGGGGAAGCTCGGCGCCGCTGGAGAAACCCTGGCCCTCCTGGGGCTGGCGCTGCTATGGACGTACCGCGCGGAGGCGCTGGTTTGGCTGCGCGAATTATTGGAAATTTGGCGCGGAGATGTTTCAGGCAACGATCCGCATTTTTCCGATCCGGCCTACCGAAGGGTGAAGCCGCGGCGGCCGCGCGGCGCCGTTGCGCTCGTCAGCGCCGTGGCGTTGCTGTTCATCGGACAAATTCTCCTCCTGATCGACCTCACGTTTTAGAATTAGGTTAGGCCAGTTTTCTCGAATCCTTTTTGGGCACGGCGTCCGCCGCGCCAAAAATTCTTCGCTTTTTCCACATCTGCTTTTTCTGAGCGGAAAACCGACAGGCTGGAAGCCTGTCCTACTTTTGGAAGGTCGCGGGGCCCGCTCCTGAGGGGCCGGCCCCGCACGGTGTTTGAGGTGCCACGCCGTCAGTCCACGGGGGGTTGATGCCCCCGGGATGTCGTCGCGGAAAATGAGGAGGTGGTCGAGGAGTCATACGAGGGTGAGATTGAAGACGGCGTAGAAATTGTCCGTGAAATCGAATCGGCGGGAGCAAATGCCTGGCGACCCCGCTGCGTCCGTGCTGGATCCATTTTCAGAATCTTTTTCACGGCGGCTCCAAGATTCTCCGCGGCGCCTCACACCAAACGCGGAGCTAAAATTACGCGCGGGCCAGTCGAGAAAAATAAATCATTGGAACGGGCCCGCTCGTCCCCCACGCACAGGAGAAATTGAATCTCTCTCGCTGCACATTTTGAGAGGAGCACGAAGCCTTCCATTCGCGCAGAAAAGGGAAGCGGGCCGATAAACCTGCCTGGTTCAGAGAGTTACTGCGAGGAGTGGAATTATCGGATCGGGGATTTGCTGTAGTACTAGTGCTGAAATTCTTGCTCGCTTCGGGGTGTTTTGTCGGAGGATCGGCGTGGCACACGCTTCAGCCTGTTGAATTCCAACCTGAAATTCAGTCCGTTCGCGGCAGCCAAGACGAATTCCCAAGCCAGGTTCCTTGCGCCAACTGGATCGCATCCTGGGCCTGCACTCGCCGATGGCTCGCTTCACCGATTTACGGTGGTGCCGGGATCCAACGGAAAACCACAGACTGAAGCTGTGCTACTTAGTGCTCGAATTAGAGTGGAGGAAATGCTTCAGGGTTGGCTTTTGCGAAAAGAAGTATTACAAATTGGTACCTATTAGAAAAGGTATTTTGCAACCGCCTGGTTGCCAGTGCGCGCGTCGGAGCGAAGTGGCCCGGTTAATTAATTAAAACGGAGCGGTTTATTCGCGTTCGATGGTGACGTTCGAGGACGGGACTTCGAGGCGCATCATGCGGTGGCTGGCGTCTACGTACACCAGGATTTCCAGGTCGGGGGAGCTGACGCGCAGGGTTTCGTATCTCCCGTTGCCGGCCTGCTGCGGGCCGAGCGATTCCACCGAGATGCTGCCCGGAATCATGTCCTGCGGGATGAGGACGGGGAAGGTCTGCTTGCCGCCGGCCTTCCAGTCATAGACGCGTGCGAGAACGCCGAACTGGTAATAGAGATTGTTGTCAAGCACGGCGACGATCGGCGACTTGAAATCGAAATCCTTTCGCAGTGGCGCCCGCCCGCCGAGGTCGGCCGTGCACTTTGCCATGCCGCCGGCGAAATCCACGAAGCCGGTTGCTTTTTTTTGCGCTTCGGCGGACCAATCGTAACGCATGGGGGCGCCGTCGGCGGAGAGCTTGAGCTGGCCTGAGGCTTTGATGTTCGCGCCGTCGGGGGAGTGCGCGTTCATCGAGCTACGCTGGATCCAGAAATCGGCGGCTGCGGAAATTTCAAAATCTTCGCTGCCCACTTGCTGGCCGCTGATGGTGATGCGGAATTTTCCTTTGTCGGGGGAGAAGACGGAGGGGGCGTTCGCGGGGCTCGTTGCGCGCGCTGTTATTGCAGGCCTGGAAGGACTCGCGAAAACCCACAGGCTGAAGCCTGTGCTACCTGAGGCTGCGCTCCCTGGGAGCGTAGATGCGAGTACCGCGGCCAGGGACAGGGCTAACGCGGCTCCTGACAGACGCATCGGGAAATGCTTATCACGAATCATGACAACGGGGCTCCGGGAACGCTGCCGCCGGCGTGGGGCGGGGCGGAACGTCCGAAAATTCCGAGGGCTAAAATTTGCTCGACGACGCGCATGGGTTCTCCGCCGCTCTCGACACGATAATCGGCCTGCCGGTAGTACGGCAAACGCTCCTCGTAGAGTTTACGAAAACTTGCTTCATCGCGGAAGAGCGGTCGGTCACCCATGAGTACACACCGCTGCAAAAGGTCTTCCGCCGAGCAGTCCAGCCAAATGACCGCGGCCCCGGCGCCGCGTTGCGCCGCGCCCGCTTCGCGAATGAGCGCAGTGTTGCGCGGCTGCGTGAACGTGCCGCCGCCGAGCGCCAGCACCAGCCGCGTGTTCCGCTCCGACGCCGAGCCCAGAACGCGCGCCAGGCATTCGTGCTCGATTTCGCGGAACACCATCTCGCCCTTCTGCGCGAAAATTTGTGAAATGGAGAGGCCCGACTCGCGCTCGATTTCCGCGTCCAGATCGGCGAAGTGCCACGCAAGCTGCGAGGCGAGCATGCGGCCGACCGTGCTCTTGCCCGAGCCCATGAACCCGGTCAGGCAGACCACGCGATATTCCGGCACAGGCCCTGGCGCGGGCATGTTTGATGGGGATAAATCCTGCAAGCGATTCCGCGAGCGTTAGTCACGCTTCAGAATCTTGATTGTACCACTAAAGGAAGTGAGCTCGACCTTGGCGTGCCCCTCGTTCATTGTGCCGAACAGGCTGTGTCCCCACTTGGAAGCGGGATGAGGGGTGCCGTGCGTGTCGGGCTTGAAAGTCGCCTGGTTGATGACGTCGCCTTTGAGGGAGGAGGCGTTCACATCGAAGGAATCGCTGGAAGAAAAATGGACTTCGATGGTGCCGCTGAAATTCTTCATGATGTAAATGCCGCGGCTCAGGAAGCTGCCGTCGAAGAAAATATTTCCGGAAGAGGTCTGCACGCGCACGCTATCCAGCGTGGGCTCAATCATCTGCACGTTGCCGCTGATGGAGTTGGCTTCCAGCTTGCCCGAGCAGCGGGTGCAGAGCAGCGAGCCGTCGATGGTCTTGACGACCATGTAACCGTCCACGTCGGAGAGCTGGAGGTTCGCGCCGACGGTGTCAAAGGTCATGTCCCCGTGGACGCTGTCCACGGTCACGTTCCCGGAATCGGTTCGAACGCTGAGTTCACTCTCCACGGGAACGGTGATCTCAAAGTCGGTCTTGCTGTCGTCCGCCGAAGCCGCGTCCTCGTTCACCATCGCCGCGACTTCGACACGGTTTCCGGCCTGCTCGGTTTCCACTGCCGTCTTTCCGCTCTTACTCGTCCAGGAGACCAGCACTTCTTTCTTGGTCCAGGCCTTCACCTGGATACGCCCAGTCGAATTCCGCACGGTGATCTTCGGCTTGCTCTGCACCGCGAAATGTTTTTCGATGCGGTCGGCCTGCGCGGGAGAAGCGGCGAGAATAAATCCCGCCATCACGGCGCTGAGGGCGCTTAAACGTACTGGGCTGGAATAAGATGCGTTCACTGCAGTCCTCCCGTCATACTACGGTTCATGGCCGTGGCCAAAAGCTCCGCCTTCTGCTGATACGCTCCGTACAAGTATTCCTTTGCCATCTGATTGTCAGGTTGTTCGCGTACGCTCTTTTCACATATCGCGATAAAGTTGTCAACAATTTGCAGGTTCCGCCGGATGGAATCCGTTACTGCTATGTCTTGCCGCTGCAGTCCAGGAATCGAATCGCTCCCCACGGTCAGGACTTCTTCCTTGAAAACGCTGTCGGCGGCGGGAACGGAAGAAGTTCCTTGCTGAGGCGTCAATTGCGCGTAGTGGACCGCCGACTGTGGAGCATTCGAAAGGTAGCCAACAGCCGAGGCCGCGGCCAGCACGAGACCAAGAAAAGCGCCGGCAACCGCAGGGCGCTGAAAAACGGCCCACCAGCCGGGGCCTGCGGGGCTTGCGCTCTGCAGGGCGTCCTGCGGCTCGTGAATCAGGCGCTCGGCTTCGAGCTGGTTGCGCAACGCAATCCACACGCGCTCGGGAGGAGCGACGTCCTCCGCCCCCAGCTCCAGAGCCATGTCGTGAATGGCGCTGAAATCGCTCGAGAGGGCGCGGCACGCTTCGCAGGTTTCCAGGTGCGCAAGCGCCGGCTTCGGCAACGCACCTTCATCCTGCTGTTCCAAGATCTGTTCAAATTGTTCGCACTGCATGGTCATGGTCTTTCTTCTTTCTTACTTCTCAATGCGTGCTTAGTGTTACCGGCTACCTGAATCCTGAATCTCGCTCCCACCCTCTAGCTTCCTCCGCTGGTCTTGGCTGCCTGGCGTTCCTGGCGCGCCAGGTCCCGCATTGTTTCCTGCAAGAGCTCGCGCAACCGCATCCGGGCTTTGTGCAACTGCGATTTGGAATTTCCGATCGAGCAATCCATCAGCCCGGCAATTTCATTGTGCTCAAATCCCTGCACATCGTGCAGCACGAACACCTGCCTGTAACCCGGCGGCAACTGTTCGATGGCCCGCTGCAAATGGACTCGGTCGATGGAACCGGTAAGCAACAGATCGGGCACGCCAATTTCCCTGCGCGGCCCGGTCGACTCGTCCTCCGGATCGGCCGATTCCTCCAGCGAAGTCTCCGGCAGCGTTTTCTTCCGCAGCTTCATCAAGACCACGTTCACGGCCAGACGATGCAGCCAGGTGGAAAACGCCGACTCTCCCCGGAACGTTCCAATCTTGCGAAACAGCTGCAAGAAGGCGTCCTGGGTCAGGTCTTCCGCTTCTGCCGTGTTACCTACCATGCGGAGACACAACGCATAGACCCGCCGGCTGTGCAGCCGGTAGATTCGCTCAAAGGCGCCAGCGTCGCCCTCTTGGGCGAGGCGTATGGCCTCCGCCTCAGTCATTTCGCTGGTATCCGATCGTCTCGAGCGAGTCACCGTACCCGTTCGGGACGCATCCACAGTTTGGGATGCGACCCTTCCCCCTTGAGTTGCATGTGTATTAATTGAGCGGTTCCAGTAGCACAGGCACTCTTGCCTGTGCGGTTTTGTGGGCTGTCGCTATGCCAACGATGTAGCAGCAATCGCCAAAACCGCACAGGCAAGAGTGCCTGTGCTACAGGCACACTTCGCCCGAAGTATACCAAAATCTCTGTAACAGGGTTCTATTCCCTATCGAGCAATTGTGTCTGTCCGGGATCAGCATCAGAAAAGGAGGGGGCCAAGTTGACGAGCTTCCCCCTGAAGGCATCGAGCTCCTCAGGGGGCAATGCGCAGAAAAAGGATTTGAGGAGGATGGTGGTTTCGCCCATGCACGTATTTAGATCATAACCAAGGACTTCCAGGAGCCGCCAGGTTCGATCCGGGAACCGGGAAGCTCCCTCGGAAATGCTGACGAGGATGGTGCGCGCTTCTTTTTGCAAATCTTCTACGATCTCGCCGATGGACTGCAGCTTATGAAAGAAGCGCGTCCGTTCACGAAATAAGACCTTGGAAAGCAAGCTATTCATGAAGGAAATCCTCTGAGCGGTCGCCCCCCGAAAATTGGAAGGCGAAAGAGGCTGAACGTTTGGAAGTGTCCCAAAATGGACGCCGTGGTCTTTGATCGTGCAAACCACGTGGCAGACGCGGACAGCCAGGCGGTCGAACAGGCCGGCGATGACGGTAGCCCGTTCTTTTGCGGAGTCGAATTGCCCCTCTTTGCAGAGGGAGAGCGCTTCGTCCAGGCTAATGTTCAAGATATCGTTGGAAGATTCGAGTTCCCGGCGGGTGGCGTCGAAAAGCTGATCCATCTCGTTGGGGATCCACGCAGACCAGTCCTCGCGTACGGTGCGAGTACGTTGGCCTGCGCGTTTGGCACGCGTAATTCCCAAGGCCCACCCCCGACTGAGAAACCGAAGTATACCATACGATGCAAGGCAAGATTAAGGGTTCCACGGTATTGATTGAGACTGGTTTCTTTGGGCGCGAACCACTGGCCAACGCCGCGACGGACGGGCAGATTCATCGTCAAACTGTCCTGCTGTCCGTTTCCTTGCCAGTGGCGGAAGCAGCCGTTATACTGCGCATCGCCTATCGATGGGAGAGTCCACTGTTACCTTTTGATCCAGTCGACCAGTTTCTTCAGCGCCAGAAAAAGCTTGCTGAGATCGAGGCGCGCGGGATCGATCCCTACCCGCACAAATTCGATTGGACGGCAACGCCTGAAGAACTATTCGAGAAATACGGCTCCGCCGACGCGGCCACGCTGGAAGCCGCCAAACCCGCCGTTCGCGTGGCCGGGCGCATACTCACGTTTCGGCTCCACGGAAAAGCGGGCTTCGCTCATATTTATGGGTCGGGGAAGCGGCTGCAAATTTATGTGAAGCTGGACAATGTGGGAAAAGAGACTTATGAGCTTTTCCAATTGCTCGATCTCGGGGATTTGATCGGCGTCGCGGGGCATTTGTTCCGAACGAAGACGGGCGAGCTTACCGTCTGGGTCACTGAAGTGACCCTCCTCAGCAAGGCGCTGCTGCCTCTGCCGGAAAAATGGCATGGGCTTTCGGATGTGGAAATACGCTACCGGCAGCGGTATCTCGATCTGATCTCCAATGAACAGGCCCGCGGGATTTTTATCCGGCGCGCGCAAATCGTTCGCGAACTGCGGCGTTTTTTCAACGCGCGCGGCTACATCGAAGTCGAAACGCCGATGATGCAGCCCATCGCCGGCGGCGCGGCCGCGCGACCGTTCGTCACGCATCACAACGCGCTCGATCTAGACCTGTATCTGCGTATTGCACCAGAACTCTATCTGAAGCGGCTGGTGGTCGGCGGCCTCGACCGCGTGTACGAGATCAACCGCAATTTTCGGAATGAGGGCATTTCCACCTCGCACAATCCCGAATTCACGATGCTGGAATTTTATGAGGCCTATAGCGATTACCACGACCTGATGAAATTGAATGAGGAACTCTTCGCTTCTCTCGCCACGGAAGTCACCGGTTCCACGTTTGTGAAATACGGCGAGCACGAAATTGATTTCTCGAAGTTTCAGCGTCTCTCGATGCGCGAAGCCGTTTGCAGATACTGGCCTGCCGGGGCCGCGCCGCCGCCGACCCTCGCGGAACTCGCCGCGCCGGGAGGGCCGCAAGCGGCGGGGCATCGTTACAACCAATGGGCGCCGTCCGCGGGCCGCGAGCCTCTCATGGGTCTCGCGAGCATGAAGGACGGCGAAATCACCGGGTTGCTGTTTGAAACGGTTGCCGAGCACCAACTGATTCAGCCCACGATTCTGTACGATTTCCCCACGGACATTTCGCCGCTGTCCAAATGCCGCAAGGACGATCCCTCGCTTGTCGAGCGTTTCGAGATTTATGTGGCGGGCATGGAGCTGGGCAACGCGTTCTCCGAGTTGAACGATCCCATCGAGCAGGAACGGCGTTTCCGCGCGCAGGTTGAGAGCGGCGGCGAGGAAGCGCCGCGCGAAGTGGACATGGATTACATCCGCGCCCTCGCGCACGGCATGCCACCCGCCGCAGGCGAAGGCATCGGGATCGACCGCCTCACGATGTTGTTCACCGATACGCATTCCATCCGCGAAGTGATTCTGTTTCCGTTGCTGCGGCCGGAATCGTCCAATTCTACGGGTCAGGATTCAGGCGAAAAGAAATGAGATTTGCGTGGCTCGTCGCGCGGCGCTACTTGCGGTCGCCTTACAAGCCCGCTGTGTTGCGGCTCGTTACGCTTTTTTCCGTGATCGGAATCGCCGCGGGCGTGGCCACGCTGGTGATCGCGCTGTCGATGAACACGGGCTTTCGCCGCACGATTCAGGACCGCTTGCTCGGCGTCTCCGCGCACGTCAATCTGACGCGGCCGGGCGCGGAGGGCATCGAGGATTACGGCGCGCTGGCCGAAAAGCTGAGCCACGTGGATGGAGTGCGCAGCGTGGCGCCCGCGATTTACCTGACCGTGCTGCTTTCCGGCGGCGGCCACGCGCGCGGCGTGGTGATCAAGGGAATCGATCCCGAACGCGAGCGCCGCTTCGATGATGCTTTACGCCGCATCGTTTCAGGGGCCGCGGATTTTACGCCGGACGCCGACGGCTTCGATTCCATCGTCGTGGGTCACCTCATGGCGGACGAACTGAATCTCCGAACGGGCGATTACGTCACGCTGACGAGCCCTGAAGGGCGGCTCACGCCCTACGGAATGGTGCCGCGCTCGCGCCGCTTTCGCGTCGCCGGCGTATTCGATTCCGGCTTCTACGATTACGACGCGAACTGGGTCTTCGCCAAGCTGCCTGCGGTGCAAAACCTGGCCGGCGTCAGCGACGTAGTGAGCGTCCTCGAATTTCGCATTCAGGACGTGGACCGCGCCGCGGACGCAGCCCGCGCAATCGAGAAAGTCGCCGGCGCGGGATACACGACCACCACGTGGGAAGACGAAAATCGCGCCCTGTTCCGCGCCCTGCGCCTTGAGAAACTCGTTACCGCGCTGTTCATCGGCCTGATTACCTTCGTCGCCGGCCTGAACATTCTGGTCGTGCTGTCGATGAGCGTCACCGATCGCGCGCGCGACATCGCCGTGCTCATGTCGCTCGGCGCCTACCGCCCGCAAGTCCGCAATATTTTCATGCTGCAGGGCCTCACCGTCGGCGTGATCGGCACTGTTTCCGGACTCATCGCCGGCTACGGCGTCTCCTGGGCCGCCGGCTCGTACCACCTCATCCCGCTCGACCCGCAAGTCTACTCCGTCCCCTACGTCCCGTTTGTCTCCAGCGCCCTCGACGGCATGTGGATCGCCGCCGCCGCCCTGGCCATCAGCGTCGCCGCCACGCTGATCCCCGCCCGCGCCGCCTCGCGCATCCTGCCGGTCGATATACTGCGCTACGAGTAAAGGCGATTGTCGCTGCGAAAATGCGCTCTGTCCTGTACTTGACGTCCGTATAGCGTAGCTATACACGATACACATGATTCGGAACTATCGGCACAAGGGATTGAAGCAGTTTGCCGAAACCGGGTCGAAAGCTGGTATCCAGCCCGCGCATGCAAAACGACTTAGGATCCTGCTCACCGCGCTGGACACGGCGGCACGTCCCGCTGACATGAGCGCGCCTGGTTACCGATTGCATGCTCTTCACGGCGACCTTGAGGCACATTGGGCAGTGAGTGTCGGTGGAAATTGGCGGCTGACCTTTTCCTTTCAAGGTGAGGACGGGATTCTTGTGGATTACCAGGATTCTCATTGAAGGAGACAAACATGATTTTCAATCCCGCACATCCCGGAGAAGCATTGAAGGACTACCTGGGCGGCATGACGGTCAAGGAGGCTGCGGCGCGCCTGCACGTGACAAGGGCGACGTTGTCCCGCATCATCAATGGGCATGCTGGGATTACTGCGGGAATGTCGCTGCGGCTGTCGGCGGCGCTGGGCACGTCGCCGGAGTTCTGGCTAAAGATGCAGGTGCAGTACGACCTCTGGCGCGCTCGAAAGAAATTGCCAAAGGTGCGGCGATTCCCTCATGTCGCAGAGGCTGAACAAATCAGGCTATAAGCGTCAAAATCTTTGTGCGCATTTCGGTCAATTCCTCCGTGGATATCGCGCCTTCATCAGAGCTGTTTGCCCATCGGCAGGCCAAAATCAATGGGTTCGGGCTGGTTTTTCGATGTAATTCTGTCGAGCAGACTACAAACACGCTGTTGCCCGATTTCTTCACGCTCGTTCTCACGCGTTCTCCAATTTCCCACGATCTGTCCATGGAATGTCTCAATTAGGCATATATATCAACAACGTAGACACGCCGTCATTCCAAGAGACTAGTAGCGCAGGCTTCCAGCCTGTGGGGATTGGTTGAGGATAGGTCGACCTTGCTCTAACTAACCCCCACAGGCTGGAAGCCTGGGCTACCAGAGGCGGTGCGGGAGCAGATAGGTGACGCCGGCGAAGGCTTCCCAGTGCGTGGATGTACCCGTCAGACCCTTGTCGAAGCCGGCGTCGAAGACCAGGTTTTTCCGGGCGGCGTAGGTGACGGCCCAGAGGTTGCCTATGGCATTGCTTTGCAGGAAGGGTTGGGAGAAGCGCCAGATCTCGCCGGAGAGGCCGAAGCCTTTTCCGAGCGGGTGGGAAATCGAGAGCGTTTGGCCGAACTGCAGCCTGCGCACCGGGCCCTGGAGCTGTTCGTTGAAAATGGCATTGGCATCGTAGTGAAAACCCTTTACGTCGGCGCTGGCGTAGAACACCACAGAGTTTCGCGGGCTGCCGAAATCGAGCTCAGGCGCGCCGCCGTCGTAGATGCGGCGGGAATAGCTGGCTGACAACGTGGGCTTCGCGCCTTCGCCGGGGAGGAGCACGACCTGTGCGCCGAGAAAAACCTCTCCGACGCCGTTGGCCGAAACGCCGTTTACCGTATAGTGAACGGCCGGCTCGGAAGACTCGACGAATTCGAGGTGGCGCGATACAGCGAGCTTGATGACTTCGTTGTATTCCACGCGGCTGGAAAATTCGGGCGAGTTCGAGGCGCCCAGCGTGCCGGTCTCAAATTGCAGATAACCGACGGGCGTAAGCGTGGCGGGATTGCTCACAGTGGGACGGGCAGGATTGGCTTCGGGCTCGTCGGATTGGTCGTCCGGTTTCGCGGGCGGCTGCGGCGCAGGCTGCGTGGTGGGCGGCTGAGATTGGCCAACCGCAGGCCTCGCGACAATCATCGCCGCAAGAAACGCAAAGAGCAGAGTAACGCGCGAGCGACGGCCCATTTTCCAAAAACCATTTTGCTGGCGGAATGGATTTCCGAGGCGCACCGAACTCATGTTATCTCATGTCCGTTAATTCACGGAACTCGCATGGGACGCCCGCGTCCCCCGGATCGACCGAGCGGCGCCTTTTTTTCCCCGCGTCAACCCATGTTTATCGAAATACATTGGCAAAAAAGTTTCGATAGGGTTTCAAGCGCTTTGGCGTCCTGGTTGCACCTAGAAGCGGTGTAGACTTTGCCGGCATCAAAACTGTGAACAGAGGCCGCAAAAGGTCATCCGGCTCATGCTACAATCGCCGCCGTATCAGTGACTTAGGGCGCGAGGCGGCCAGCGCCAAAATAGGACACTATTTCCACAGGCACTCACAGGGCAAGAAAGTGAAATCGTTTGTCCCCGTGAGCGAGTGCCCTCAGAATGGCAAGCCGGCTATCAAACTGCGCGGCGAAAAAGAGCATCTAAGTACAGCATATGGGGATGTGGTTTTGACACGTTTCGGGACCGATTCAGGAAGGTCCCAACAGAAATTTTGAACGAAAATGCCAGCAGAGATCACAACTTCGGCGAGAGGTCCAGCCAGCGGCGCAACATACGCAGGCGCGCTGATCGAGACGCGCGATTTGCGCAAGACATATGGCGCGGGCGCGGCCGAAATCACCGTGCTTTCAGGCGTCAACGTCAGCGTCGAACCCGGAAAATTAATTGCGGTGGTAGGCCCATCGGGAGCGGGGAAAAGTACGTTTCTGCATTTGCTGGCTGCGCTAGACACGCCAACAAGCGGTACAGTATACTTCGAAGGGAAAGCGATAGATTCGTTTCGAGAAAACGAGCTTGCGAATTATCGCAACCGGTCGATCGGTTTTGTATGGCAGAGGCACCACCTTTTGGCCGATTTTACGGCGGCCGAAAACGTGGCGATGCCGCTGCTGATGCGCGGCGCGAGAAACAGTGAGGCGCTCGAAACCTCCGAACGCTGGCTCAGGGAAGTCGGCCTGGGAGCGCGAGCAAGGCAGCGTGCGGGGGAGTTGTCCGGAGGGGAGCAGCAGCGTGTGGCCATCGCCCGCGCGCTGGTGCAACAACCAGCCTTGTTGCTGGCCGATGAGCCCACCGGAGACCTGGACGAGCGAAACGCTATGGCTGTTTTTGAGCTGATGCAGCGGCTCCATCGCGAGCACCAGCTCACCTCAATCCTGGCGACGCACAACACAGTTCTGGCGGGGCGCGCAGATCGCGTGCTGCAACTGGAGCACGGAACGCTTCGGCCGGTTGGGACGTAGACCAAAGCCCTGGGTTTTGTACTGAGGGAGAAACGAGTTGACCCGTGTTTGAACGCTACACAGAGAAGGCACGACGCGTCATATTTTTTGCGCGCTACGAAGCCAGCCAGTACGGTTCCCCGTACATCGAGACCGAGCATTTGCTGCTTGGCCTGATGCGCGAGGACAAGGCGCTGGCCAACCGTTTCCTGCGTTCTCACGGCTCCATCGAGTCCATCCGCAAAGAGATCGAACAGCGCATCACCATTCGCGAGCGCATCTCCACATCGGTGGAAGTGCCGCTCAGCCAGGAATCCAAACGCATCCTGAATTTTGCCACGGAAGAAGCCGAGCGCCTCGGGCACCGGCACGTCGGCACGGAGCACCTGCTGCTCGGAATCCTGCGCGAAGAGAAGTGCTTTGGCGCGGAAATTCTGCAGGAACGCGGGCTGCGTCTCTCAACGCTGCGCGAAGAACTGGCCCGCAGCGCCGGCGAAAAAACGCCCGCCGCGCGTCCGAAAGAAACCTCACTGCTCGCGGAGTTCAGCCGCGACCTCACGCAAGCCGCGCTCGAAGGCCAGCTCGATCCGCTGGTGGGCCGCGAGCGCGAACTCGAGCGTGTGATCCAGATTCTGTGCCGCCGCACGAAAAACAATCCCGTGCTGATCGGTGAGCCGGGCGTGGGCAAGACGGCCATCGTCGAAGGGCTGGCGCAGCGCATTTCCGACAGCGACGTGCCGCCGTTTTTGGCCGAGAAGCGCATCCTCTCTCTCGATCTTTCGTTGATCGTCGCGGGCACAAAATACCGCGGCCAATTCGAGGAGCGGCTCAAGACCATCATGAAAGAATTGATGGAGAGCCAGAACTCGATCGTCTTCATCGACGAACTGCACACGCTAGTGGGCGCCGGATCAGCCGAAGGTTCTCTCGACGCCGCCAACATTCTGAAGCCGGCGTTGTCACGCGGCGAAATTCAGTGCATCGGCGCGACCACGCCGGGCGAATACCGCAAATCAGTGGAAAAAGACCGCTCATTAGAACGGCGTTTCCAGGCCGTGAAAGTGGGTGCGCCGTCCGAGGACGAAGCGATCCAGGTCCTGGAGGGAGTGCGCGAACGCTACGAAAAATTCCACGCGGTCAGCTATACCGATGAAGCCGTCCGCTACGCCGTGTATCTTTCGAGCCGTTACATTCCAGACCGCTTCCTGCCGGACAAGGCCATTGACCTGATCGACGAAGCGGGCGCGCGCGTCAAGCTCCGCCAGGCCACCTTGCCCGAAGAAGTGGCGGAAGTGCAGAAGCGCGTGAAGTTCATCACGCACCGGATGGAAACCGCGATCGCCAACCACGAGTTCGAGAAGGCGCGCTTTTACTCCGAGGAAGAGCGGAAAGAAAAAGAAAATCTGCGCGCGGTGCGCGAGCGGCTGAAACTCGACGACACCAACACCGGCATCGTCACGCGCGAGGACATCGAGGACGTCGTGGCGCGGTGGACGGGAATCGCCGTCACTTCGATCAAGGAAGACGAACAGCAAAAACTGCTGCGCATCGAAGTCGAGCTGCACAAGCGCGTCATCAGTCAGGACAAGTCCATTACCGCCTTGGCCCGCGCCATTCGCCGCAGCCGCGCAGGACTGAAAGCCCCGGGACGCCCGGTCGGATGCTTCCTGTTCCTCGGCCCCACCGGCGTCGGAAAGACGGAAGTCGCGCGGCGCCTAGCCGAATTCCTGTTCGGCAGCGAGAAATCCCTGATCCGCTTTGACATGTCCGAATACATGGAGAAGCACTCCGTCTCGAAGCTGATCGGCGCGCCTCCAGGATACGTGGGATACGAAGAGGGCGGCCAGCTGACCGAGCGCGTGCGGCGCACGCCCTATTCGGTGATCCTGCTGGATGAAGTCGAAAAGGCTCACCCGGATGTGTACAATATCCTGCTCCAGGTTTTCGAGGACGGGCAGTTGACGGACGGGCTGGGCAATACGGTCGATTTCCGCAACACCATTCTGATCATGACCTCGAACCTCGGCGCGCGGCACCTTCAGAAGCGGTCCACGATGGGTTTTCAATCGGCCGCGGAAGAGGGCACGGCGAAGAGCATGGACGAACTTGTGCTCAGCGAAGTGAAGCGCGTGTTCAATCCGGAGTTCCTGAATCGTCTGGACGAAATTATTCTCTTCAATCCGTTGGGCGATGAAGAACTGCTCCGCATCATCGATTTGCTGGTTGGCCAGATCAACGACACTTTGATCCACCGCCAGGTGCAGATTGTACTGACGCCGGAAGCACGCCAGTGGGTCCTCGAGAAAACGTGCGGGGATCGCAGCTACGGCGCGCGGCCGTTGCGCCGTGCATTGCAAAAGTACGTCGAAGATCCGTTGTCGGAAACGCTGATTCAGGGGGGCCTGCAGCGGCCGGCAACGCTGGAAGTCTACGTCACAAGCGACGGGCTCGGTTTCCGACCGGTGGTCGAAGCAACCCCGGTATCCCACTAGCGAATCCTACGCGCGCAGGCCGCGCTCAAGCTCTTGAGCCGGTTGGGGGGAGCGTACAATATTGTTTCGGGGGAAGCGGCCATGAGTATTTCCCTGGCCGCAAGAAACTATTCGTGTTTTGTCTCTGGGTTGCGCGCAAGCATGCTGTGTGTGTTTGCCGCCGCAGTTGTGTGCCTGGTCCCGGGCGCCTCCTCCCGCTCCCTGGCTGGCCGTGCCGCGCAGCAAGCGCCCGCCGTAGCTCCGGCGGGAACACCCACCATCGAGCGCATCGAATTCCAGGGCAACCGCAGGATTCGCAGCGAGACGCTTCGAGCGCGAATTTTTTCACGGCCCGGCGACCCGGTCAACGAGGACGCCCTGCGGCGCGATTTTCACGCCCTTTGGAACACGCAATATTTCGAGGACATCCGGCTCGAAATTGAGGACAGCGCGGACAAACCGAATCAGAAAATCATCGTTTTCTATGTGACCGAGCGTCCGATCGTACGGCGCATCGAATACAAGGGCAACAAATCGGTATCGGAATCCGACATCCTCGACCGGTTCAAGGAGCGCAAGGTCGGCCTCTCGATCGAGAGCCAATTCGATCCCACGCGCATCAAGAAGGCGGAAGTTGTAATTAAAGAGTTGCTCGCGGAGCACGGCCGCCAGTACGCCATCGTCAAGCCTACCTTTGAACGGCTCCCCGGCACGAACGCCGTTAAGCTTACCTTCAACATCGATGAAGGGCCCAAAGTGAAAGTGGGCAAAATCCTCATCACTGGAAACACCGCCTTCTCCGGCCGCAAGATCATCCGCACCATGCGCAACTCGCGGCCCATTGCCATTCCGCTCGGACCGGTGCCTCCGTACTTTATCGCTGTAATGTCCAAGACTTTTGATCGCCCCAAGCTCGACGAAGATATGGAAATCGGCATTCGCGGCCTCTATCAGGACAACGGGTATTTCAAGGTGCTGGTAAAAGATCCAATCCTCCAGAACGTGACCAAGAAGGAAGGTGTGATGCCGAAAGGTGTGCCTCTCGTTGGCGTTCACGATGGCCGCTCCGTCGATATCACCATTCCGATTGAAGAGGGCGAGCGATACCACATGGGGACGCTCCACGTGCGCAACGCGAATCCCGATGAGGGCCTCTTTTTCAAGCCCGCCTTTCTGGAATCGGTTTTCCCGATGAAGAAGGGCGACATCTTCAGCGCGTCCAAAGTCCGCAAAGCGATCGAGGACTACACGAAACTGTACGGAAATTACGGGTTCATCGATTTTACCGCCGTGCCGGATACGGATGTGGACGACGCCACGAAGACCATCAACCTGACGTTCGCTTTCGACCAGCAGAAGCAGTTCTTCGTGCGGCGCATCGATTTCACCGGCAACACCGGCACACGCGACAAGGTCATCCGCCGCGAGCTGCTGCTCAATGAAGGCGACATGTTCCGCAACAACTTGTGGGAGCTGAGCCTTCTGCGCCTGAATCAGCTGGATTATTTCGAGCCGGTGAAGCCGGAGAACGCCGAGATCAAGCGCAACGTCAAGCAGGGCACCGTGGACATTCTTCTAAAACTCAAAGAGAAGGGGAAACAATCCATCAGCCTAACGGGCGGGGTCAGCGGCTTCGCCGGCACGTACATCGGCTTGACTTATCAGACCAACAATTTCCTGGGGCTTGGCGAAACACTCACACTCAGCGGGAACGCCGGCACTCTGCAAACCGATCTTTCCTTTGGCTTCACCGAGCCGTATCTATTCAACCGGCCGATCAGCACCGGATTTACCGTGTTCGCAAGCCGCTACAACTTCAATCAGGCGCAGCAATATTCACTGGCGGTGGGCTACCAGGTGCAGCTCAACCCGAACACCGTGCAAAACTACATTCAGAACAGCGACGGATTCACTGTTTTTGCCAGCTATCCAATGAAGAAATTCAGCTTCTCCAGGCTGGGCTTGACCTACGGATATACCTCCACAAGCATCACGGGATTAAGCACGGCGTCCACCGCGTTATTCAGCGTGCTGCAGTTTCAACAGCTTGAGGGACCGTCCTCGCTCACCGGCATTCATGAAAGCAAAGTGACTCCGACTTTGCAATACAACACGGTTGACAATCCGGTGAACCCCACGCACGGAAGGAGCCTTTTCCTTTCGAGCGCTTTCGAGGGCGGCCCCCTCGGCGGAAACGTAAATACGATTTCGGAAATCGTCGAGGCAAAATACTTTCGCCCGAATTATCACCGCCACAACGTAATCGCATTGCGCTTCCTGGGAGCTTTCGAGACCGGATACAGCGGCAAAGTGATCCCTCCCTTCAGCAGGTACTATCTGGGAGGCGAGCAGGACTTGCGCGGGTTTGATATTCGCACGGTATCGCCCGTTGTGTTTGTGCCTACGCTCACTACCACCTCTATTGCCTACACAAATCCGCACGTGTTGGACGGCTCCGGGAATCCCACTCCCGGCGTCATCAATATCCCGACGCTAAGTTATCAAACTTCTTTTCCTGGCGGCGACACCCAGTTTGTGACGAATATCGAGTACCGCATCCCCCTTTTCCCGCATGTGGCATTGTCGATTTTTGGCGATGCGGGCGCGGTCGGAGATTTGCGGCAAAGCCAACTGGAGCTCAACTCGCAGGATTTCACGACACTCACCCAACAGTTCCCAGGCACCACCATTAGCCGCACGCTCCAAAATCAGCCCGGCACGAATTTCAAGCCGCGCACCTCCGCGGGGCTCGAACTGGTCGTTCAACTCCCCATCGTGCAGGCGCCGTTCCGGATTTATTGGGCGTACAACTTTAGCCGCATGTCGCAGGTAATCACTGCGCCACAGACGCAATTCCCGGGACCGGTTTCGACTGTAACGACTTCTTGTGTCCCGACCGGTAATGACCCCAATCAGTGCCCGTGGAACATTTACAAGGCCATAGTGGGGGGGACGCAGGGGCTGCCGGACGTTTGGAATGGCCAGGTGGCGCCGCAGATCGTAAATTTGTTCAACAACCCGCAGCGGACGAATTTCTTCGACCCGATCCGCACGTTCCGCTTCACGGTAAGCCGGACGTTTTGATTGCGGATTTGGAGGGGTGGCATTTAGGATGTGTGGTTTGAAAATCGAATGGCCGGATAAGCCGCAGAGTTCAATGCGTGCGCCACGAGGGCGAATGTTGAGAAATTTTGGGAGGACCGGGATGAGGTGGGGGAAGTTTTCTACAATGCTGGCTCTTGCCGCTGCGTTGGGGGCCTGGGCCTGCGGAGGAAGCAGTTCCTCCGGTGTTGCTATTACGGTCTCGCCGCTCATCGCCAGCGTGATCACGAATCGGTCTCTGCAATTTACCGGCACGGTGACCGGTTCCAGCAATACCACGATCACGTGGACCGTGACTTGCGCCACTGGAGTGGCTGCAAACACCTGCGGCTCCATCGACGGGACCGGATTCTATTCCGCTCCGCCCACGGTCCCGACGACCACCTCCAACGGCACGACGACGATCGCCCCCACGGTCACGATCACGGCCACCGCGCAGGCCGACACAACCAAAACTGCCAAAGCCACCCTGACGCTCCTCACGGGAATCAGCATAAACATTACGCCAACTTCGGCAACTGTGGGCACGGGAGAGTTTTTCCTGTTCACCGCATCGGTGACCAATCCGGGGTGCAACCCCACTTCCAATCCCACTTGTAACAACGTCACCTGGTCGCTTTCCACCACGCTTACCGGAATTGGCACCATCGGCTCCACAACCGGTGTGTATACAGCCCCCTCGACAGTTCCCACGCCGAGCAGCACCGTCATCATCACCGCCACTTCAGTGGCGGATACATCGGTAACGGCAACCGCGTCAGTCACTGTGGTGACTGCGACGACTCCCACCGTAACCTCCGTGAGCCCGAACACGACGGGTTTGGGCGGACTCTTCCAGGATATTTACATCACAGGGACTAATTTCATTTCGACGGAGAATGTTTTCGTCAACGGCTCGCAGTTGGCCTCCACCCTTGTCACGGACGTATCCAGTTCAGTGATTCGAGCGCGCATTCCGGATTACATCCTGGCTGTGTCGCCGCCCAAGAGCACACTTGTGATCGGGGTTTCCGAGCAGTCCGGCCAGGTTCAAACGTGTTCGAATGCGTCACTGTGCCAGCTGACGGTGATGGGATTGCGCCCCGGCGTTGTCGGGCCTTCGCCCGACAGCATCCCGCAAGGCACGGCGGGAGTCCTGTCGTTCAATGTGGATGGCGGCTTTTTCGGGACGGGAAGCAATCCTGCATCGCCCGACGTAAGCGCAACCTTCAACGGCCAACTGCGGGCAATACAACTTCCGGCCAGCCAGAGCATCAACAGCACTCGGCAATTGTCCGTAACCATCGGGGGCGGCGCCAACTCCAGCGATTTTACTGTGCCAGGGTTGTATCCAGTGGCCATCAAAAACGTTACGGACCCCACAAAATTCGCGGTCACCAATCTTGCTGTCCAGCCGGCCTACGCTCCACCTACAGCAACTCGAATCCCGGTCGGCTCTGTACCGGCGTCTTCGGCGCCGAACGATGTCGCCATCAACCCGGCGACGGGCGTGGCCGTTGTGGCAAATACGGGGTCGAATGACATCAGCTTGATCGATCTCACCACCGCTACGCCCACTTTTATCACGAATATCTGCACAGCTGCTGTGGGTGCCGCTCCCCCGTGCCCCTCTTCCGGGCCCACGGGCGTTTCAGTCGACTACGTCCGAAATATCGCATTGGTGGTGAACGCAGCGTCGAAAACAATTGCCGTCGTGGACCTCAATGCCAAGGCCGTTACCT
>Ga0210409_10002719_pt1 | contig 20636 bp, 17 predicted proteins | sample IncBWH17MmetaG_FD_161649 | JGI IMG/M metagenome (GOLD analysis project Ga0210409, IMG submission 161649) | Forest soil microbial communities from Barre Woods Harvard Forest LTER site, Petersham, Massachusetts, United States - Inc-BW-H-17-M | ecosystem: Environmental > Terrestrial > Soil >...
GGACGCGACGGTCGCCGAGATTGCTGCCGACGGCACCATGACCGTTTTGGTCAAAGGGACGAACGAGTGGGTTTGTACACCAGGAAACGAAAACAAAATCGGCGACCCACCGATGTGCATGAACCCCATGGGTATGCGATGGATGATGGATGCCATGCAAGGGAAGCCGAAGCCCACGAACACCGCGCCCGGAATGATTTACATGCTGTGCGGCGCCACACAGAGAAGCAACACCAATCCTGCAGATAGAACCAGTCCCGGCATTCCCATAGGACCGCACTGGATGATCACATGGCCTTTCGACGCGGAGGCAAATGGACTTCCCACCACGGTTCGCGACAGAGGCGCTTGGGTAATGTTTGCGGGAACCCCCTACGCCTACTTGCACGTCTGCGGCACTCCATGGGAAGGCACTGAATATCACGTCGGCGATAAGGCTGTCTGGACCATGTCGTACGTTCATCGCTGAGTGCTGACAGCCACAGCTTGTCGCCTCTGCGATATTTTGTTAGGAACTGATTTGTTAGGAAGTGCAGCTTTTAAAGTGGTGCCCTGAGATGATGCATCCCTTTGCACGAGCCGTGCGTGGAAGAGAAGGCGTGATTTCTCACACCCTGAACCAACTATGAATCCCCCAAACCGTCATCAATGAATTACCGTCGCACCAAACCGAAGCCATCAATGACGGCTTTGCCCTAACGTCTACGACGCTAGCCTCACGTCGAACTCAATTTTGACTTCGTCTCTGGCTCTGACGCCCGCTTTTCCGGGTGGCGTGATGCCGAAGTCGGTTTGCTTCACTTTGGTCTCGCCGATATAGCGCCCATCCTTCAGCGTCACTTGCACCGTGACCGGCCGAGTCTGTCCGCGCAGGGTCAGATTCCCGTTCAGTGTCCACCGCCCCTGACCAACAGATTCCGCGCCTATGGACTTGAAAACAATCTCTTGATGACTTTCGCTATCCAGCACTTCCGGTCCTAACATGGTCTTCTGCACTTCGGCCCGCTCTTTCTCAGCCGCATCTTTGTCGGTCACGCGCAGTTCGCGCGCATTCACGTGAATTTCGACCGCGGGACGAGCACCTGTGTCCGCAGTGCCGCTGTGAATCGGCGCGTGAATTTCGTGCTCGTGTCCCAGTGCCGAGAACGCGCCTGTTTTACCGACGTGGATGGTTAATGTGGACTTCTGCGTGTCGATGTTACGTTGTTGGGCGTTTGCGTGGGACAAACCCACCAAGCTCATTGCCGCTACAACTAGGATTGACCTCATCATTCACCTCATACAAGTTTGCTCTGGACGCCCATCACTATTGAATTTCACGCGCCGGGAAGACCAGAAATCTGCTGCGCTCGACACTGGCCGGGCCAGATTCGGTTTTTGTGAGAGCCACAGAGCAATCCGCGCCATGGTTCTATACTTGGCAAGAATGGCTCGACGTTGTTGTTCGAATGGCCGCGACCAAGCCGCATCTCCTTTTTTTCTCCGCATGAGATGTTTCGTCAGCAGCTCTGCGGTGATTAACGCTTGAGTCATGCCGGTCCCTGTAACAGGGTCAGCGTGTCCAGCCGCATCCCCAAGTAATACTGCACCTGGCGTGCTGGAGTCCCGGGTGTTACCCGAAATCGGCGCGGCGCCCATTAGCTGAGTTATCTGCTCTGCACCTTCGAGGCGATCAGCCAAAGCGGGAAATGAGCGGCACAGGCTAAGAAATTCAGCCTTGGCGCTGCCTCGAAAGGTCCCGACCTCGGCCAGTAAAGCTACCGAAATTTCCCGGTTCGGCAGCGGAGTGGCATATATTTCAATTTTATTTCCGATGAACACCTCGACCCAAGGTATTTGAGGTTTTGCATCCGCCAAACGGAAATGAGCACGCACACCAAAGCGTCCAGGTTTGACGCTGTCGTTCAATCCGAGCTTTTTGCGAATGATTGATTGTGCCCCGTCTGCTGCGACCACCAGCGGAGCGCGATATTCCTGGCCGGCCACTCGCAGTCCTTTCACCGCGTCGTGTTCCCTGATCAGCCCATCTACTCGAGCTCCTGTGTACACGTGAACGCCAGGAGTTGCCGCAGCGCAAGAAATCAATGCTTGGTCGAGCACTTTTCTACGTTGCCCCAGACCCGGCGACTGGAAGCGAAACGTTTTGTAACGGCTCGGTGTGGTTGAACCCGCGCCGAAATAAAATCGAACTCCGTGGAAATGGCAACCGTCGACCCGTTCATCGAGACCCCAGCGTTTTAAGACAGCTACGCCCGCCGGCATCAGGCCCTCACCACATGGTTTTTCCCTTGGAAATAACGACTTTTCGAACAGGCGTACCGCGAAGCCGCTTCGACCTAACATAATTGCAAGCGAAGAGCCGGCTATGCCGCCTCCGACGATCAAAACATCGCACACGTCCTAGGGCCCCCCGGCCCAGCAAAGCTGAATCAGTTCAAATTTAAATTAAGGATATCCTGGCTAAAGGGGGCCAATAGTCATGCAGTTATCTGAACGCAGTCAATTCAATGTCAAATCTCTGTCGCCAGGTCAGAATCCCGAATCTACGAGCCCATGATCGTCATTGCGTTGCTTCAAGTTCGGCAACTCGGACAGACGGAACGTTCCAGTTTCCCATCCGCATGAAGAATAGATGTCACTGCCGGATATCGATTATCCTTTTCATGACAAAGTCATTGTGGTCCCCAACGCGCTCGGAGGAGGTTTCATGCTTCACTCATTTCGTTTTTTTCCCGTTTCCCTCACCATCCTTATGTGCCTGCCATTCTTTGCCTCGGCTCAGCGAAGACCTTTCGCCGTCGGCACCGCTTCTGCAGCACCTGGCGAGAAGGCGACCGGTTACCTCGAAGTCCCCGCCGCCGGCGATGCCGGAACGAACATTCCTGTAGTCGTAGTGAATGGTGTCAACCCAGGTCCCGTGCTTGCACTGGTGACGGGTGCGCATGGGACGGAATACGTTTCCGTTATTGCTGTCGAAAAACTGATCGTTGATCTAGACCCAACTAAGATTTCCGGCACGGTCATCCTCATTCCGCTGGTCAACATTGCTTCGTTCGAACAAAAAGTCCCGCATGTCAATCCAGTAGATAACAAAAGCATGAATCGCTTCTATCCGGGCAAAGCCGATGGAACGCAAACGGATCGCGCTTCCTTCCTCATCACCAAACAGGTCGTGGATCGTTCAGACTACTTGATCGACTATCACGGCGGAGACCTCGACGAGAGCCTCCGGCCCTACGCTTACTGGGGACCCACCGGCAAAGACTCACAGGACCGTATTTCGAAAGAGATGGTTCTCGCTTTCGGTCTAGATCACATCATTATTTGGCACGACCGCCCATCCGATCTTGCCGCTAGCCGGTACCTTGACAACACCGCATCTCTCCGCGGGAAGCCTTCAATTGTTGTGGAAGCCGGGTATGCCGGCACGGTCGAAACCGATGATGTGGCACTGTTGGTCAACGGGACTCTGAGCACCATGCGCGCCTTGAAAATGCTCCCTGGCGCGCCACACTACATCGAAAATCCAGTGTGGCTCGAGAAGATCGATGACATCATTTCGGACGGTCCCGGCATCTGGTATCCGCTGGTCAAGCGCGGCACGTACGTTCAGGAAGGCATGAAGCTCGGGTACGTCACCGACTATTTCGGAAAACTTATCCTCGAACCCCGCGCCCCCGAAGCCGGCGTGATCCTTCACTTGAACGCTGTTCCCTCGCTGAAAAAGGGCGATAACATCGCCAATCTTGGGGTCGTAGCTGCGAAGGCGCCGCTATAGCTTCAGAGCTCCTGACATGGTCGGTCGCAATCCTATCCCTCCAGGATTTCGCTCGCGAAAATTCAATCGCTAAGAATTAGATGGTTTAGTTTCACTTTCATTGCTAATCGATCGATCGCACGCGAGTGTGGATCGGTTGAGTTCCTCAACCTTTTCTAAGAAGAGCGTTACCTTCAATCGTCTGCGCCGATTTTCGAAGGCATAGTCTGCCCAGGTGCACTCCTTCTCCCTTTCTTGAAGCGCCGGGCGGAAACGCTCGGTATGAAGATGGAATACCGATGTTAGCGCCTGTTGTGTCCGATACGATGCAAGCATTTGGCGCTTAACTTCGATTTCGTGTTCGGAAAGCTTCAAAACGACCTCGTCATTACGGTGGCTGCGAAATTGTTGGAACATGTCTCGGCCATCTTCGGCCTTCCAGTAGGATGGAAACTCCATGACCATCAAGCTGTGCGCACGCGCGATATGCGTGGCTAAAACGTGACAGGCGTCGTGGTCGATGTGACCGCCTTCGAAAGCGTGCGTGACGATAAGATCCGGTGAGAAGCGGCACACAAATTGGTTGAGCGACGTTAAGGCCTCGGACATCCGGTCGAAAAGATGTTGATCCACGAAATGCGCTCCACTCTGGCTGGCTAATCTGCGGAACGAACAATGAGGAAGAGTTTTCAGCGCGACGGCGGCTTCCAGGAAGCGGATGTCGGAGTACTGTTGGAGAGACCCGTATTGTTTTTCAAATCCGTAATGGGGAGGAGAGCCATCGACTGCGAATACGACCAGCGCTGAACCTGCTCGCTGCAGAAGGCCGCAGCACCCGATGGTTTCATCGTCCGGGTGTGCGACCAGCACCAGCACTCTGCCGAACTTTTCGGTATTAGTGTTCACCGGGCCTTTCCATTATTGCTTTCTTCCTTTAATAGGCGATTTGCATATTCTGCGGCACGTATATTGATGGCGATTTCCAGGTCCTCTTTGTGAAAGGCCACTACGTCGAAATAGCCACCCAGGTCGGAAATGAAGTGATGAAGGTCTTGAAGCGCGTCTTGCTGGTCGAGAGTGAGGCTTATGAAATAGCTGCCCAGGTTCTGGTAAATAAGGATCGTGGAATAGCCTAACGAAGAAAGCGTGGTAAAAACCGGAAAGGCTTTCTGGCCTATCAATTCAGCGCATTTTGGATAGTATTCAAAGAACAAGATGGGTTTAGTTTTTTTGAGCAGATTAGCATCGGCGGCGATGATTCTGCAGTCGAAGCCTTCGGCGTCTATCTTTAAAAGTTTCGCCGTCGAAAAGCGTGGATGCCGCTCGAGCGCTTCACTCAGCGTGCAGATATTCGCTAGGCCAGGCGTCCGACCCAAGAGCACTTGAGCGTTTCCACCATTCGCGTCAATGCTACTTATCTGGTCTCCTGGTGCGCCGATAAAAGTCTGTTCGATCTCTACTGTGGGGAGATTGCGGGTGTTCTCCTTCAATAGTCGAAAAAGTCGCGGTTCACCTTCCAGACATAAAACAGGGATGTCACCGTAGCTCCGCACGATTGCAACGGAATCGCCGATATTCGCACCAACATCGATCATGGTTAAATCCGGATATTTGTGACGCGCATAGAAGCTCACTCTGCCCAGGTTGACTGCATAATGCGCAAACTTCCTTCGATAGAAGGGAAGCTCATGGGATAGAGGGAGGCGCAAATTGTATGCCCCCAGGGAAAAAGTCACTGGAGGATCGGAGATCAAGAGTCGCAGTCCGCGAATTCCTCGGAGTAAGCGATATCTAGCGCGGTTACCCAAGCCATCAACCGGAATACCCAAGGATGCATCAAGTAGCCACTGATCAAGTCTGGCGGTGCTCACTGAAGTGCATCCATCGCTCAAACCGTAATTGCTGATTTGAATCTCACGAGAGAGCCATAGATCTCCCCGGGCAGATAGCTGAGTGCGAGTTTCGCGAAGGCGCGCCAATGGGTGGATTGAAGTTCCAACACGGACGCCAGGTGTTTGCGAGAGGCGCCCTTTTCTCCCGCGGAAAGGAGATACGATCCGTAAAAATAGATACGCTCCGCCAGCGCGAGCCGCAGGGCCTGTTGTTCAACCGGTGACAAAGTTGAGCAACTCGATCTGACATGCTCGAGAGCGGCCACTCCGCTACGCAATCTTTCTTCTGAAGAAATGGTGAGAGATAAGCTGCCGGATCGTTTATTAACTATGGCACAAACTTCGGGCACTATGGCAATGTCCCAGCGTGCCGCGATGCGTAACCACAAATTAAAATCTTCGCTTACTGGAAGCTCTTCATGGAATAGTCCAATCTCCTGCAGGCAGCGGCGTCTCACAACAACGCTTGGAGTAAATACAAAGCAATTGCGTACGAGGTGTTTGAACAGTCTTCCATTGTGCGGCACATTGTCAACCACTATATGGCGATTCTCTTTGCTTCCTGCTTCGCTGATCAAGCAATGCGAACACACCATGCCCAGAGATTCATTTTGCCGCAACAAAGCGAGCTGGCGCTCCAACTTGTCAGGTAGCCACTCATCATCTGCGTCGATGAAGGCGACGAAGGGACTGACGGACTCGCGAATTGCGCGATTCCGAGCAGCTGCTGGTCCGGCGTGGGCTTGGGATATCAAAATACAGCGAGGCGCATACGTTTTGAGGACCTGCACCGTGTTGTCAGTGCAACCATCATCAACGGCGTAAATGGAGAAATCCTGATGGGTTTGGCACAGCACACTGTCGAGGGCGCGGCGAACACGATGTTCAACGTTGTAGCAGGGAACGATGACATCTACTTCGGTCTGCGCTGGTGAGGTGGGTAGCAAGGTGTGCCACGGCTCGCTTTACCTGTAATCCCAATCATGATATCTGTCCACCGCGGCAAAAGTGTCACGACATTGTCAAAAACGTGTCACATTGATTTGAGCTGGGGCGAATGTGCGCCTCAAATAGGGTTATCGATAGCTTTTGTAGGAGTACCCGCCGAAACCGGAAGACTACTAATGCAGACTGTTTGGACTGCCGCGTAACGGCTCTGTGCATTCAAGCGACGCATGATCCGGTGAACGTGATTCTTAACTGTGAATTCTGAAAGGTGCATGCTCTCGGCGATTTCCTTGTTTGTGAAGCCGCGAGCCAACAGCGCTATTAGTTGTTGTTGTCTGGCTGTTAGACCCAGCCGATGACAAAGTCGCTGATTGAGAATCATGGAGCCTTCCCGAGTGGTGCGAGCCACAAACTGAAACAGATAGTGGCAGAGATGGGGAGGAGAGACTGCTTCTCCAATTATTACTCTGCGGACTGCCGCGATGGTGTCTTCGGCACTAGCATCGCCCAGAAGGTAGCCGCTGGCCCCCGATCTAATGGCCTGCAGAAAAGTCTCTGGATCATCGTCCATTCCAAAAAGAATGGTTTTTCTTCCGGGCGAAAGCGATAGTAGGTCAGTGACGAAATTTGAGGGAAATGCGGAGGCTGATGCCTGGTCGGCCAGTAGAATATCGCATCCACAAGAAGCCGCCTGTTTGTAAGTTGTCGCTGAATAGGATATCGCGTCGACGACGAGGAAGTCTGGCTGCCTCCGGAAAAGCGAGCTCATAGCTTCTCGTAACATGCGGTTCTCGATAACGAGGAAGAGCTTTGTCAGTTTCTTTTCGGAATTGCCGTTGACGTTGTTCATTAATTGAAGCGGGCTGTTGCGAGCACTGAGTCGAAGGCGTCCACAGCCTACGATTATGACCTTACTGTGTGGGCACGACATGGTCAATCTTCAGAATGTCAAAAGGATGTCAACTTTATGTTCGACCTGGAGCACATTTCAATGATTTGTACTAGTGATCTCTCGGCGATGCGTATAACACGCGCTTCCATCGCAAATGTTGCAGAGGTAACCGGGCAAGATCTGTGAGGTGCGCGGCGGTTCGCTGCGCGATATAACTCAAACGAACCGCTTGCAATCTGAGAAACATTGTTCTTCCGGCCGTGGAAACCACACCCACCGAAGCGTGAGACTTCTTCGGAAACAACCTGCTTTTCAAAAAATGAATTCGGAGCTTGCGGTCGGGAATGAACTCCGCGGCAAGAAATAGGTTTGTCAGACTTCCTGGCCAATCGGAAATTGCCCAATCCACTGCAAAGGCATCCAGCCAAGCATGAATCGCGGGACTCGGTATCCCTCTTGTCCAGCACCGAAGTTGGACGGGAATTGGTGTTCGGTACATGCGTGTAACTAACTCAAGGACGAAGGCAAAAATATATTTCGTTAAGCGGGTGTTTCCGGCTCGTTCAATGACTCGAGTCCAAAGCGCTGTATCGTGTTGGTGCAGTTCCATGCATCTGCCAATTTCCAGAACCCACGAAGGCCGAATCCAGGAACGAAACGCGTGTTTGAACGCGTGAAACACCTGCAGGATAAATTTATCCGCCAAAGAGAGAGCAAGAACTTCAATGCCGTAGACACTCTGAATGTGGGCTTGTTGAAGGCAGTCCTGCGGTACTTCAATCTGGATCCAGGGGCTCTGTTCGAAGAGTGAGGTGTGTAGATCTACCTGGCGATGATGTTGCAGCGCGTATATGTCGTCATCAGCGGAGGGGATGTGCCGCAATGGAGTGAGAAAACACGTTTCTGCCGTCTTATTCAACTGAGAGGTTGAATATCCGCAACGCTGAAGAGCGACGGCAGCTCTCTCTACGCTGTCCTCGTGGATCAAAAAGTCGAAGTCGGTCTGATGACGTAGGGTGAGATCTTCACAAAAATCCGCGGCTAAGGTGAAACCCTTTAGCGCGACTCCCGTGACAGCGTGGGCTCGGAAGGCATCGTTTACGCGTTTGAACTCGGCGAGCATATCGCGGGTGCGGAGGACGTTGCGCGCCAAGCGCTGAGCGAGGGCGTCAAGCCACTCGGCGGAAATTGATGGCGCCGCCTCAGATGTTTGTAAACGTCGCAGGAGAACGAGCGATAACCCGCTGCGGTCTAACCAACGTAATAACTGTTGGCCGTTTTTGCTCTCCAGCGGCGGAAAAGTCGCGAGAGCCGAGAAGTCAGGTTGAAAACTCAACGCCGCAAGAACCGCTCGTTTGTACGAGGCATTAGACATGGGCCGAATCGTAGTTCCAGCTGACAAAACACCCGATGGGATCTCCGGACAGTGCGTCTTTGGTCATTCGACAAAGAAAGGGAACCAGATACTCCCGAAATGCGAGCGCATCAATATCCGTGCCAATGAACGCGAACAATTTGCGCGTTTCGTGGTCTAGGGCAAGCAAACACGCGGTTCCCATGGCGACCACCGTCAGTGTTGCGGATGTCAAAAACATCGGAGGTTCCAAGAGACCCGGCGAATCGGCGTCTCGAATTAATTTCCATTCGAGAGCGCAAGTAGCTGTGATATCCGCGTCCAAAGGAAGTTCGGGAAGTAGCGCACAGTCGTTTGTTTCGACTCCCAGTCGCGCTCCGTCGAGGCGATAAGTGGCCTTCATCGGGGTCGGGATGAATCGCCGCAACAAATCGAGCGGGTCTGAATAATGTGAGAATTCAAGCGGTTGCATATTCATTTTCCAAAATGAAGTGATCGATGGCTTCCGAAGTTCGTTGGGGACTCTCACCGGAGCGTAAGACCCACGATGGGAGAGCGGAGAGTGTGCCAATGAGACCTGTGCGAAGAGTCTTGGCGTCGATTAATTCGTCGGGAAGACGCTCGGCACTCTTCTCAAAAAAGTCTCGGATCGACGCCGATGGGCACGGAACAAAATGGCAGCCCGGATGAGGAGTGCGTTCTAAAAAGAAAATCCTACTCGGACGGGAAGTGTTCTTGGCCGTAGATCCGGCGAAACGTGCAGGATCAACTTCGTAAGCTAATTCGCCATTGAGGAATATTGTGGGCGTCAACTCACCCAATTCTCGAAAGAACTGAACCGCGTCAGGCAACAATTTTATTGGCGACAAGAGTCCATGCGCGACTAGCGTGGATTGTTCTTTGGAAAAATAAGTCCAGTCGTCAGAAATTAATGCAAAGCCTCGCTGTGTCAACGCAGCCGTGAGAGTCGATTTGCCGACGCCGGAATCGCCGGATATAAGTAGGCCATTACCATTTTGCTCCAAGCACGCGCAGTGCAGCGGAACGACCCCCACGGTGGTTCCGAGAATCCCAATGGTGATGGGGATGAGCAGGGATCTCCAGAAAGAATCGTCGCGTGCCGCCTTGGTGGAAAGCACCGCCCGTACATATTTTCGGCGCAAATCGTAACTAATAAAACTCCCCGGCGGTAAAAACCCAAACACTAGATGTCCGTTGCCGCGAAAATATGCCGGGCGCTCCACGGCCGCCTCTAGCCTGCGGTCAACAATAATCTCCATTTCAAACGAACTGGAATTGCCGACATTTGGCGTTTGCCATCGTGACACTGACTGAAGAATCTCAGCCGAGTTCGTCGAAAGGCGGCATCGGACTCCCGCGACATAAAAATCGGTGCGCAAGGGAAATGTCTGGGAATTAAATGTGAAGCTCAAGCTCACGATGTTGATCACTCTAACGCGAAATCAAGCTAATAGATTGCTTGCAAAGAGGAAATGACAGTTGTTTGACATCGTATTGACAAATTGGGCCGTACCCTGACGTAACGTTTTCTTAGCATTTCGGGCGATACATGAGCGATGTCTAAAAAAGTAGTTTTCTTTTTTCCTTCCTTTGCCAGCAGCGAAGCCACTGCGCCCCTGGGAATTCTCGCGGTTGCAACGCCGCTGCTGCGGGCCGGCTTTTCGGTGCGGCTTATAGACTCCACGATTACGCCAGATTTTAAAAAACGAGTTCTGGAAGAGGTGAAGGACGCGATTTGCCTTGGGATCTCTCTGGTGACTGGTCCGATGATTCGCGAGACCGTCGAAATTGCTCGGGCGGTGAAAGCGTGGAAACCCGATTTCCCGATCATCCTCGGAGGTTGGCATCCTTCACTTCTTCCGAAGCAGACTCTGGAAGCTCCTTACATCGATTACGTGGTCCGTGGGCAGGGTGAGGAAAGCCTTCTTGAGTTGGTGCAACATCTGGAAACGCGTACGCCGCTTGATCTGGTGCCGGGCATCGGATTTAAGCGCGACGACAAATTGTATTTCACCACCGAGCGGCCGCTAAAACCGCTCGCAGATATGCCTCCGAAGGCCTATCACCTCGCGGACTTTGATGCGTACGAACGGAGTTGCGGGCGCCGGTGGGCCATGTATACCTCCAGCCTGGCCTGCCCTTTTAATTGCTCTTACTGCACCAATGCGGGAGTGTACGGGCGAAAATGGAATGCGCTTTCCGCCGAACAGTTTGTCGAGGAAACCGTAGACCTTACAACGCGCTACAGTCTGGAGATGCTGTGGGTCGTCGATGACAATTTTCTGGTGGATCTGGATCGCGCCCGTCATATCGCCGAAGGTCTGGTGCGTGCCGGAGCAGACTTCAAATGGAGCATCCAGGCAACGACAAATCTCACCGCCCGTTTAACTCGTGAAGATCTAAAACTCTTGCGTCGCAGCGGGCTGCATCAGATTTGTCAAGGTGTCGATTCAGGTTCAGAAAAGATACTCAAGCTGATGAACAAGACTTTTCAGGATTTCGATTCGATTTACGAAAGTGCGTCTCGCTGCCTGGATGCGGGTATCCGTCCTTCGTTCAACATCATATTTGCCTATCCCGGAGAGGGCAGGAAAGAGCGCCGCGAAACTGTCGATTTCATGATGGACGTCTGTCGAAGATTTCCCGGCGCCGAATTCTGGACCAACATTTTTACTCCTTATCCCGGCTCTCCAATCATGGAAAAGGTACAGGAACTTGGCATCCAAGTTCCTAATTCGCTTGAGGGTTGGGCGGATTTCTTCCCGCGCTACACCGTGCTTCCCTGGTTGAATGGCCGCGAACATCGCCGGTTGCAGGTAATGCGTGACTATCTGCGAATTGCCTTTGATCGCATACCGATCGCGGCGGATACCCGCAAACGCACAACACGTATCGCGCAGAAGATGCTTTCCTTTCCGGCGCGTTGGAGGCTCGATCACGACGTCTATAAGCTTCCCGTTGAACTGTGGGTTAACGAGAAACTGAAGCGAAAATCAATAACATTCAAGCCCGCCGTCGACGCGAAACGCCTTGAGCCAGCGGCCGGAGAGGCGGCCTGCTGATGACGCGCAAGGTCGTACTTTTTTACCCTCCGTACGATGGCCCGCCGCTCGGGGCGCCACTTTGTTTGTTGAGCCTGGCCGCACCGCTGCGGAACGTGGGCTTTGAAGTGGTAATCGTCGATGCAGCTATTGATCCACAGTGGATGAAGACCGTCCTTCGCGAAGTAAGCGACGCGCTGTGCCTGGGAATTTCCGTGCTAACCGGCCCCATGATTGTCGGAGCGGTGCGGATGGCCAAAGCGGTACGAAAAGAAATGCCCGCTTTGCCAGTGATTTTTGGCGGCTGGCACCCTAGCCTGCTTCCCGGCCAGACCCTGCAGGAAAATTACATCGACGCCATTGTGCGTGGACAGGGCGAACTTACCCTGTTGGAAATCGCTGAAAATCTCGCCGCTAAGAAATCTTTCCATGGTGTTCACGGCGTTTCCTCCAAGCAGTTTGGTCTTCCGCAACACGCTCCTGAACGCCGGGTCGCTCTGCTGGACGCTTTACCTACGCCGGCTTTCGAAATGGCAAATTTCGACGCTTACGAGCGCGTTTCTGGTGAGCGCAAACTTGCCTATGCGACCAGCGTGGGATGCCCATACGCATGCAATTACTGCACGGACATGGTGTTTTACAAGCGGCGATTTAATGCGCTTGAACCAAAACGCGTGATCGATGAAGTGACCGAACTGGTAGCGAAGTATCGCATCACTGAAGTTGCCATGCTGGATTCCAACCTTCCGGTGGATTGGCGCAGGGCTCGGGACATCGCGCAGGGATTTTTAGATTCTAAAATAAAATTTGCGTGGACCTTTCAGGCCTCAACGGACTTTCTGTGCAGGATGAGTGACGAAGACGTGCGGCTTCTCGGCGCGAGCGGCGTCTCGCACATGGGCTTTGGTACCGAGTCGACCTCGAGCAGCGTATTGAAGTTGATGAACAAGCGTCACCAGCGCGTGGATGAAATGTATGAAACCGCACGCAAAGCGGCTATCGGCGGGATCCATGTGACTTTCAATCTAATTTTTGGCTATCCCGGCGAGACTCACGCAGACCGGATAGAGACGCTCAGAACGATGAGCGATATCGCCCGGCAATTCTGGAACGTCAGCTTTTCGCCAAATATTTTCACTCCATATCCTGGCATTCCGATCTGGCCGCAATTACGCGAGATGGGACTGCAAGAACCGCAGTCGCTGGAGGAGTGGGCCGAACTTCCACTTGGCCGCAACACTCTGCCGTGGCTGCAAGGCGAAGAGCTAAAGAAGTTGTGGCAAATGCTGCAGTTCTTTCTGCTCAACAATCAACTTCGAAAAGCAACCAAGGATCATCCACGGCTCCGGACCGGGCTACGCCGCGCGCTCGGCGCGCCTCTGCGATGGAGACTTAAGACCAACAAATATTTCTTTCCATGGGAATTATGGGTAGGTCGCAGGTTAGAAAAGATTGTCACACGCAGATCGCTCGTTACCGGTCAGCCGTTAAAACCGGAAGGAGCGGAAGCATGTTGAGGACTCAGCACACAAAGTATTTGTGCGGGGGGCTTACGTGACTGACGTCCTCCTGACTCACTCGTATCATCTGCCCTACGACCGAAAGCAGGCCCAGAAAATGGAGCCCTATCCGCCTCTGGGGACCCTTTATGCAGCGAGTTTGTTGCGCACCAATGGGATCTCAGTAGCGTTGTTTGACAGTATGTTAGAACCGCCCGAGGAAGGGCTACAGCGCGCCCTGCGCTTGCATAAGCCAAAGATCGTCGCTATCTACGAGGACGACTTCAATTTCCTGACCAAGATGTGCCTTACCAGAATGCGCGAACTGGCATGGCACATGATTGGCATTGCGCGCCAGCACGGTGCACAAGTCATCCTTCACGGCTCAGACGCGACCGATCACGCCAGAGAGTTTTTGGAACACGGCGCGGACTGTGTGCTTCAGGGAGAAGCTGAATACGCATTGCTGGAGGCTGTAAAAGCGCTGATGTCTGGTGAGTCTGTAGCGAATATTCCGGGCGCGAAATGCCTGGGCCGGGTCGGATCTTCCGAAGTTTTGGCAGGCACGCCGCGCGTTATGTCCCGACGCGCTTCAACGTTGCCTGTCCCGGCGCGCGATTTGATCGACCTGTCTGCGTACCGAAAAACGTGGAAGAGTGCGCATGGAAAATTTTCTTTGAATTTAGTGGCCAGCCGGGGTTGTCCGTTTCGATGCAACTGGTGTGCTAAACCGATCTTCGGTGATAGCTACCAGATACGCCCCGCCAGGGACGTTGCCAGCGAAATGCGGTTGTTAAAGGAAGTATACGGCGCTGAGCATTTGTGGTTTGCGGATGACATCTTTGGGTTGAATCGTCATTGGCTCGAAGAGTTTGCCCAGGCCGTAGAAGCTTATGGATGCGCAGTCCCTTTCAAAATCCAGGCACGCGCAGATTTGCTTACGCGCGAATCCGCCAGCGCCCTGAGGCGAGCTGGTTGCGCGGAGGTATGGATGGGCGTCGAATCCGGCTCTCAAAAAATCCTGGATGCCATGGACAAAGGATTGTTCGTTGAAGAAGTTATCAGCGCGAGAGAACATCTCAAATCCGAAGGTATTCGGGCCTGTTACTTTCTTCAACTGGGTTATCCAGGCGAGCATTGGGAAGACATCCGAAAAACTATCGCGCTGGTCCGGAAGACCAGGCCGGATGACATAGGGGTGTCCTTTGCTTACCCGCTTCCGAACACAAGATTTTATGCACGGGTTCGAGAACAACTGGGAGCCAAACAGAACTGGGCGGATAGCGAAGACCTGTGTGTCATGTTCAAGGGAACGTACACCGACCGCTTTTATCGAGCCATTCGCGACGCATTGCATGCGGAGGTCACGAGCTGGAGATGTGAGACACCGACAATCGCCCTTACGAACGTACTTCGCGAACGCTGGAGGACCGTCGAGTCTCTGGAAGCAGTCAGCCGAAATGAAGATGCTACTCAGCTTCCTAAGGTAAATGGTGGATCGCGAAGCTCAGAGTGTTCCGTTAGCTCACGTTTTGTTTCGCTACAAACGACGTTAGCCCGCGCGGGAGAAATCAATGAGTGACCTGCTACTCACTCACGGTTACTTCCTGTACGAGGACCCCAAAGAGCTCAAGATTCTCAAACCTTACGTTCCTCTCGGCATTCTTTATATTTGTTCTCATCTGCGAAATAAAGGGTTTGATGTCGAGGTGTTCGACACCACATTTTCCAGCTTTGATGCGCTTCGCTTGCATTTGCAGACCGAAAAACCTTCCGTGTTGGGTATCTATGCGAACTTGATGACCCGCAAGAACGTGGTGGAGATCCTCAAGATTGCTCGCGCAGCGAACTGGAAGACAGTGGTCGGTGGGCCCGAACCGGGCGCGTATATCCGCGAATATCTTGAGGCTGGCGCAGATGTGGTGGTTCTGGGCGAAGGCGAAATTACGATGGAAAATCTCCTTCCGGTCCTGCGCTCTAGAGATCACTCCGGTTTGGCAGCAGTTTCTGGAATTGCGTTTTTGGATGAGACCGGGCGTGTCTACCAGACGGCCCCGCGGACGCAAATCGCCGATATCGACGCGCAGCCATGGCCGGCGCGTGATGCTGTGGACGTTCAGCGATACGTGGAAACCTGGCGCAAGGCGCACGGAAAAGGGTCTCTGTCGTTCATTACCGCGCGCGGTTGTCCGTATCATTGTCGCTGGTGCAGTCACCAAGTATTCGGAAAGACTCACCGGCGACGTAAACCTGTTGGCGTGGTCGATGAAGTGGAATGGCTGCTCAGCACCTATCAGCCGGACATGGTGTGGATCGCCGACGACGTTTTCACCATCCATCACGGATGGCTGCGCGCGTATGCCGCGGAGATGCGCAGACGCGGGCTCAGAATTCCCTTTGAATGTATCTCTCGCGGAGACCGAATCAATGCCGAGATTGCCGACCTACTGGCGGAGCTGGGATGTTTTCGAGTGTGGATCGGATCAGAGAGCGGCTCGCAGAAGATTCTCGACGCTATGGAACGCGGTGTCACCGTGCAGCAAGTACAATCGGCGGTCGATCTGTGTAAATCTCGCGGCATTCAGACTGGAATGTTCCTGATGTGGGGCTACGAAGGTGAAGAGCTGGAAGATATCGAAGCGACCATCGAGCACGTCAAGCGAAGTGACCCTGACATTTTCTTAACAACGGTGGCATACCCGATTAAGGGAACTCCATATTATTCGCGAGTCGCACCTTCATTAGTTCAGCTTAAGCCGTGGGGACAATCGTCCGATCGCGAACTTTCGTTCCAGGGACGACGCTCTTCTGAATTTTACGGTTTCGCGGACCGACTACTTCAAAACGAAGTGGAACTTGCCCGAATTCAGCGCAGCGGCGCAGACGAGGCGGCGCAAACGAAGTTGCGCCAGCAGGTAAGCATCTTACGTGAACGCCTTTACTCCGGTGCCTCCGAGGGAAAGGCGTGCATGGGGGAGCCAGCATGACTACCTTTGCTGCCGCTACAGCATTTGATGGTGTGGCCGATTCTTACGACGAGGTATTCACGTACTCCACGATCGGATGCGCGCAACGCAGAACGGTGTGGGACAACCTTCTTGCGGCGTTTCCACCGGGAAGTCGCATTTTGGAATTGAATTGCGGCACGGGCGAAGATGCAAGGTATCTGGTACAGCGAGGCCGATCGGTGGTCGCGTGTGACGCTTCACATTCGATGATTCAAGTTGCGAAGCGCCTCAGCCCGTCGGGGGCCAGCGCAAATCTTGAATTTCTAAACGTTGCTAACGAAGATCTGGGATTTATACCCAGTCACAAACTTTTCGATGGAGCTTTCTCAAACTTTTCTGGTCTAAATTGTCTTGCCGATCTGCGGCCTTTCGCCACCAACCTGGCCGCCCTAGTAAAGCCAGGAGGCCCGGTGTTGTTGTGTCTTTGGAACCGGATATGTGTCGTGGAGTTTTTCTGGTACCTGCTGCACGGTCAATTTCGCAAAGCATGTCGAAGGTTTGCCGGAAAAGCTACAGCTAAGATCGGAGCCGTGACATTTCCGGTCACCTATCCCACAGTTAGTAGTGTTCGCCGAGCTTTTTCGCCGTGGTTTAAATTACGAAAGCATTCCGCGGTTGGATTGTTCGTACCCCCCTCCTACGTTGAGCGATGGATGAGCAGGCATCCGAAGTTCCTCGCACGGTTGGAGAGGCTAGATAAGGTGACGGAGGAGTGGCCGATTTTGCGCGATGCAGGCGATCATGTGCTCCTGGAGTTGGTTAGATGCAATTAGTAGGAGCGCAACAAGCCAGCGACCCTATGTTATCAGTCCGCCCATTCACGCCTCTGAGCGTCGGCCGTTCTGACTCTGTGCGCCTGCACTGTACCGGCTGTAAGTCAGATCTCACAACTGTGCCTTATCACTCATTGGGGCAAGAGCAGAAGCCCGTTGAGTGCATGCACTGCCTTGCCAAGCTGACTCAGCACCAGGGAATCTGGCTAGCGCTTCTAGAATCTCGCCAACGATACTTCGCCAGATTTATGCGCGATTACGAATTGGTCAGAGAAGCAGAAGGGCGGGGAAGCAGTGATCCGGAGTTCTATTTGAGTTTGCCTTTTCAAGATCGCACCGGGCGTAATTCTTGGCAGTGGTCGATCAGGTCGCGTACCTTCAGGTATTTCGCGACCAGGATTCTCCCGGCTCTTGAGGGTCGCGTATCGCGGCCTTTATCGGTTCTTGATCTCGGCGCCGGCAATGGGTGGCTTTCCTATCGGTTGGCACAGTTAGGACATCATCCGATTGCCGTCGACCTGCAGACCAACTCATTCGACGGATTAGGCGCGGCAATTCACTACCAGCACTCGCTGCCCAAGTTGTTTCCCAGATTTCAGGCGGAGCTGGATCGATTGCCGTTCGCCAATGGCCAGTTTGACTGCGCCATTTTCAACGCGTCGTTTCACTACTCAGAAAATTATGACCGCACTCTAGCAGAGACGATTCGCTGCTTACGTCCCAGCGGAACGATTGTCATCGCAGATTCGCCTTCGTACAGTCGAGAGGAAGTTGGACTACAGATGGTGGAAGAGCGCAGGAAAAGCTTTCACAAGTCTTATGGCTTTGCCTCGGACAGTTTACACAGTCGTGAATATCTGACCAGAGATCGACTCTTCTGCCTGGAGACGCGACACAATCTTGAGTGGGTCACTTATACACCCTGGTATGGAGTCCGATGGGCGTGCCGCCCGGTGCTTGCCTGGGCGGGACGGCGTCGTGAGCCGTCGCAGTTCAGAATTTATACGGCTCAGGTGAAAACAGCATGATCATTCTTTTTAATCCGCGAGCCACAAAGCCGCGCAATCGACGCTTCCCGCTCTCGGTCATGGCACTGGCGGCGGTGCTGGAAGGCCGCGAAGAGTACGAAATCGTTGACGGAAATATCGACGACAGTCCAACGCAAACCATTCTAAATGTGGTGCGCCACAAAAATGTCGAGTTGTTGGGTGTCTCGGTTATGCCGGGACCGCAGATGGTTTCCGCGATCAATGCGTGCCGCGAAATCCGCAAGTTACATCCAAAACTTCCGATCGTCTGGGGCGGTTATTTCCCATCGATTTACTCAGACTCTACGTTGAACGCGCCATACGTCGATTATGTGGTGCGCGGCCAGGGTGAACAGACTCTTCTCGAGTTGCTTGACGCTATTCGAGGAAATCGGAAGTTCGAAGGAATTCTCGGATTGTCGTTCAAGGATGTGTTTGGTCTGCACCGTCACAATCCTGAGCGCCTGATGCAGAACCCGGATGCCTTTCCCTGGTCTCCCTTTCATCGTGTTCCGGTCGAAAAATATCTGCGCCCGTCTTTCTTCGGCAAGCGAACGGCAGCCCATCACGCCAGCATAGGATGTCCCTTCCGCTGCAGCTTCTGCGGGGTGCACGCAATTTACGGAAATCGCGAGCTGGCGGAGAGCCCGGCGCGAACGGAAGCAATATTGCACCACTTGAAAGCGCAATACGGCGCTGATTCTGTGCAGTTCTATGACATGAATTTTTTCCTGAAAGAAAGTCATGCGCGAGAACTTGCCGATCGCATGGAGCCTCTCGGCTTCCACTGGTGGTGTGAAGCACGTATCGACACCTTCAACCGTTACTCGGACGCGACTCTGGAAGCGGTTCGCCGCGCTGGATGCACAATGATTTTTTTTGGCGCAGAGTCTGGGTCGGACTGGGTCTTGAAGGAGATGCAAAAAGACATAACCACCGAGCAGACTCTTGCCGTTGCGCACCGGATCCGTCAATTTGGAATTATTCCGGAATTTTCGTTCGTCATCGGCAACCCGCGTGACCCCGAGCGGGATACCCGCGAAACACTTGAGTTCATTCGAAAAATTAAACGACTCAATCGACAGTCGGAAATAATCATTTATCACTACACGCCTGTTCCACAGCGAACCTCCATGTATGGAAATATCGACAGCCAAGTGACTTTTCCTACCTCACCAGATGAATGGGCCACGAAGAAATGGTTGGACTTCACGCTGCGTATAGATCCCAATACGCCCTGGCTAAAACGAAAAACCAAAAATCTTATCGACAATTTTGAGGTCGTCGTGAACGCGCGGTGGCCCACCGTGCAGGACATTCGGGCGCCGTGGTGGAGCCGCATACTCTTAAAAATGCTGAGTGCCTGGCGATATGCCGCACGGATTTATGCTTTTCCTAAAGAATTACGCTGGGCGCAACAATTCATTTCTTTGCGTAAGCCAAAGCACGAAAGCCTTTAGAGTTGTTCGAAAAAGAGTATGTCCAGCTCTGTAACCACATCGTGTGTCACCCCGGTCGAAGGCTACCGGTTGTGGGCGAACACCTACGATGACGAGCCCAATCCAATGCTGTCCCTGGAGCAGCGCATCCTTGGGCCGCTGCTACCTCCACTCGTTGGCATGGACGTTGTCGATCTAGGTTGTGGCACCGGACGTTGGCTTAAAGCGTTGCAAGGAGCAGGAGCACGCAGCCTTTTGGGACTGGACTCTTCGCCAGAGATGTTGGTTCTCGCTCAATCAAAGTTGGCTGGTGTGGCAAATCTTGTTTGTGCGGATTGCGGAAGTGTTTCGCTGGAAGCCAATTCTGCCGACATTATACTGGCTAATTTCGTTCTCAGTTATGTAGAAGATGTTGTGCGTTTGGTAGAGACCGCAAGTCGAGCGCTCCGCCCTGGCGGTTCACTTTTTATTACGGATATCCATCCAGAGACGGTAGCGGCACTCAATTGGCGAAGGGGAGTTCCGAGGGAGAAAGGATTTCAAGAGATTCGCACCCACCGCAGAACGATAAAGGAAATCATTTCCGTGTGTGAAAAGGTGAACTTGAATGTTGCTCTTGTTTTGGAGCCACGTTTTGGCGCTGAAGAGCGGCTCATCTTTGAAAAAAATGGCAAGCAAGAGTATTTCGAACAGATCAGAGACCTTCCCGCTACTTACATTTTACAAGCGTGCGTTGCTAAGAAATCTACAGCCCGTGGCGTCGCAAAAAATGCAGCACCCACCATCACGAGCTTAAAGGGCGGACGATTCGCGCTTGGTCCCTCTGACAGTGATTCAGGTGAGATGCGGATCTTCAATTCCCGCATCGACCGGCTCACCGCCGAAGGCCGTGCTGTCCACTCTTTTAATGCTTCTGAAAGCAGCATAGATCTTAAGGGGTTTCTTCTTCTTCCCGGGCTAATTAACGCGCACGATCATTTGGAG
>Ga0210409_10002720_pt1 | contig 20636 bp, 23 predicted proteins | sample IncBWH17MmetaG_FD_161649 | JGI IMG/M metagenome (GOLD analysis project Ga0210409, IMG submission 161649) | Forest soil microbial communities from Barre Woods Harvard Forest LTER site, Petersham, Massachusetts, United States - Inc-BW-H-17-M | ecosystem: Environmental > Terrestrial > Soil >...
AGCCGCCACGGTTCGAGCCTACCTGCGGGCTGGCTTGGTTGACGAATTGCACCTCGCCCAGTCGCCAGTTCTGCTCGGCTCAGGCGAATCTTTGTTCTCCGGCCTGGATCTGCCATCGCTCGGCTATCGTTGTGTCGAGCGCGTTCCTTCGGCCAAGACCACTCACCTTGTGTTGGCACGGTCCTGAGCTGCATGACGAACTGTAACCCTCAAGTATGGTGAGCTACTTGTCCGGTAACGGCTGCGTTAACCAGGACTTGAGAGATTCTTCTCAGTCACAGAGGCCTCTTTCAAGCGAACACGAATCAAGTCCTCATCCGCAAAGAATTTTCGCCACTCATCCGTTTCTGGGGGAAGGAAGGTTGGCAAGAGTAAGCCGCCTTGTAGAAACCACTTGTAGGCTGCTGGCCCTACGTATCCCGAGAGTGAGGCCGGATTCCGCACGAATGCTTTGCGGATATAGCGAACAATTTGCTCATACCATCGCACGAGCTCTTGGCTTTTGTTGTCGAAAATGCCGTAAATTCTGCCCTGCGTAAGCGCAGGCCTGCCGCACCACTCTCCCAAGAATGAACCTCCGAACTCCAAAACTTGCTCGGCAGACTCATCGACGCGGTAGTAGTCCCCAGCCGTCTCTCTGGAGATGTATTTTCTCTGAAGTCGCGGCAGTAATTCTTGGTTCCAGAGGATAAGCGTTTCGTTTGCGTCTGTAGGCAGCGATTTCAACGGTGTAACAGCCGCCGAGTGAGAGTCATCTCGTTTCACCAAGACGACGCGGTGCTGACTCTTTATGTGTTCCAACAGTCCTTCGACATCTTCGACCAGAACGCTGATTTGTATTTGGCGACCCATCTTGGATGCCCTCAAACGCCACTGGAGTGCCGTCCTACATCACCGGGTATGAGTGAAACGTGCCGTAGATAATTGCATGCGGATTGTTTCTGGTTCTCTCTAGCATGTCTTCGACTTCTTTGCTAAATTCGCCAGCTTCGGGCACAGGATTTGCCCGTTCAACGTCCAGCAGTTTCCAACCGTAGCTCTGCAACATTCGGACGCATTTTTCACGGAACTCTTCTGGGCTGGTCGCCCACGTTGTAACCACCGTGAACGCTGGCTGGAACACAGTCGGCGTTTTCTCATCCGACCAACTAATTTCAATAGTTCCAATCCAAATGTCAGGCCGCCTCACACTGTCCTCTTCGACAGATTAATATAACTTCGGCGGTCAAGTCCTGGTAAGCACGCATTACCGGAGAAGTGGTTTTTGGACCATTTTGACTTGTCCGGTTTCCGCGTTAATCAGGACTTAGGATTTTCGGCGATTGGTTTGCCATCCGGGCCGATTGCGTCCGAAAAATCGGGACGACTCGATAGTTTGATGGGAAGCCGATTCTCGATTACGGCTTGTATCACCTGTGAGGATTCCGGCGGGGCCTTTGCCTGACCCGCTTCACGGTAATACCAAACCACGCCCTGCTGCTTCGCCAACGTCTGGAGCGAGACTCGAAGCGAATCTATTGTGCTCGGGGAGCCGTCAACCGTGATGCGGCCGTTAGTCATGACCGCAATCTTGAGGACCGGCGAGTTAGGGTCTACTGACATGGTCGGCCGAGCTTAGCACGCAATTGTCAGGGCATTTGTTGAAAAACCACATCTCCGGTAACCGCTTTAACCAGGCACTAGGGGAGAGGCAAGCGAGGTCTTTTGGCGGCGAGTCTTTCGCCAAAGGGAAAATCCGGTTAGTGTCTGAGCTGCTAAGGCAAGTGACACGACGAAAGCGAGTGTTTTGCCGGGGTAACCCAGAATCTCACCTGTGTGGAACACGCGGTTTAAATTTTGTATCTTGCGTGCAAGAGGGGCATTGCGCGAATCCCAAACCGTTAGGACCTTGCCAGAATACTGGTCCACCCAAACGATGCTAGTGCCGTTTGAGGAATGGTCTTCAGGAAACTTCATCTTCACCAGATACGATGCCTCACGTTCCTGAGGTAGAGCCACCCACAGCGGAATCGCTTGCGACAAGGTTTTTTTGGCAACTTCCAGTGCGTAGTCTGGAGTGACGGGCCTGGCATGTTCCAGCGGTGTTGACGGAGGGTCGTCTTGCGGAAGGCTTGTGCCAGTAAGCCTATAGGTAGCAGGAACTGTCCATGAGTCGAACGCCATATAAGCCCCAGTGAGGGCGAAAACGAGCAAGAAAAGCGATGTGAAGAAGCCAACGGAATTGTGGATGTCAAAGTAGAAGCGCGTTCTCGACCTACGCCCACTTATTTTGACCCGCTTCAGCGGCCACCAAAGGTAAAGGCCACTCAAGACCGAGAGAATTAGACAGACCGCCGCGCAACCCATCAGGTTCCCGTTAATCTCGTGGAGGGCATGCATCACCGGAACGAATCTCACGACACTCATGGTGCCGAGAACTTGTCCGGTGTACTGATTTACAAAAATCTGTCGTGGCAGTCTGCTAGAACCAACAATCGTAAAAGAATAGGAACTCGTAGGCTTTGCTGAGGTAACACAGTTTTGGACATGTTCTTGAGGCCGGAGTTCCGCCGCGACACGCGGCAGAATCTCGCTCAATGACAAAGCCTCGCCCTGGGGGATGACCTTGATGAGTGAAGGGTGGAAGAAACTGTCAATTTCCGATTCAAATGCCATTACACATCCAGTTCCAGCAAGAACCAGGAGGAACAAAGCCGCCACAAGTCCGCCCCAACGATGAATACTCAACAAGAGCGGCCTCAATTTGGTAAGCGTCTTCACCGGCACATTGTAGTCGGTGGAGCAACTCAGCCCCAAGGAGTTGTTAGTGGATTCAAGTCCGGCAAGCCCACGGGAGCGCAGTTGGGAGCCTCACTACAAACGAGTTGTGACTAAGCGCCTGATAAGTCGCATTACCGGAGAAGTGGTTTTGGGCCCATTTGACTTGATTTCATAACAATGTCGGCTCCTCGACCCGAGTAAACTTTGGTTGCATTACGACCATAAGCTCGGGAGAAAGGAGCCGAACATGATGATTATAGGCGTAGATTACCACCCGAGCTTTCAGGCGGTTGCATTTTTAATGGAAGAGACTGGTGAGTGTGGCGAACAGGAACTGAACCACAGTGACGGGCAAGCAGAGAGATTCTATCGAGACCTGAAGCAACGAGGAATCTGCGTGCGGGTAGGCATGGAGGCTACCGGGTATTCACGCTGGTTCGAGCGGCTACTGGCAGAGCTGGGGTTCGAGGTATGGATGGGCGATCCCGCGGAGATCAAGGCCAAGCGAGTGAAGAAGCAGAAGTACGACCGCGAGGATGCTCGACTCTTACGCAGGCTGATGCTGGAAAATAACTTCCCGCAAATTTGGGTACCGAGTCCAGAGAATCGGGATCTCAGGCAACTGCTGTGGCACCGGCATCGGTTGGTGCAGATGCGCACGCGGATCATGAATCAGTTGCAGGCGTTGGCGATGAACGAGGGTTATCGCTGGAAGAAAAAACTATTCAGCGAACAAGGACGAGCACTGTTAGAGAAACTCTCGTTGGCTCCATGGGCCAGTCGGCGCCGGCAAGAGTTGTTGGAGTTGCTGGACCGCATGAATCCGACGATTGCGGAACTGACCGCAGCCGTCGAACGGGAAGCCAGAAAGCGACCCGAGGTGCTGCGACTGATGACGCATCCTGGAGTGGGGCCGCTTACGGCCCTCGCCTATGTGTTGATCATCGGAACACCGACGCGGTTCGAACGCGGCAAGCAAATCGGGACGTACGTGGGGATGATTCCGTGTGAGGACTCCAGTGCTCGCAAGCAGCGCCTAGGGCACATCAGCAAACAAGGCAGTTCCTTGTTGCGCTTCTTGTTGGTGGAGGCGGCCCAAGCAGCAGCGCGTATCCATCCGGACTGGAGACGTCGCTACAAGCGCCTGGCGATGCGCCGGCACAAGAGCATTGCCAAGGTAGCCCTGGGGCGCCGGATGGCGATTAAGTTGTATTGGATGTGGCGAAATGGCTGCGAGTATTCGCAGTCCGTTAAGTGCGGTTCGTACGCGGGACAGCTCGGAACCGGACATGGCGTGAACTAAAGCGCTGTCTCAATGATTGGGCATCCCGCTCCCTGCAAAGGGAGTTTGAAGAAGTAATCATGGTCGAAGTTTTGATCGAAGTCGGGTCGGAGGAGGCGCGCTTTCGCGCTAGCCTCCGGCCGCCGCTCAAACTGCACGGACGGTTTTCCCGTATGCAGCTTTCACGAAGACTCACTGCTTCCGAGTTGCGATAGAAGGAATTAATCCAACTAGGTTGACAAGCCCGAACTCGCCGTAGAGCGTCGTCTGGGGCAGCCATTTCCAGCCGGCATTGCGCCAATGCTTGAAGCGGTGCGACCAGATGCGATGCACTATCCAGCGATCGAGTCGGTTGAAGAGCAATCGGACATGGGCTCGCTTGTAATACTCGCCCCATCCTCGCAAGAGCGGGTTTAGCTCTTCGATCAGCTCCTCGGTTGGCAAGGGCACCTTCCGCTTGGTGCGCTGCCGGACCTGGTCCATGAAACTACGGATCGACTTCTCCTTGGGATACGCATAGAGCGCACCCTGTCGGGCCTGACTACGAATCTTACTCGCGGGTAGATGGAGCTTCTTCTTCCCGCGTTTGATTTTGTAGCCAAGGAACTCGAAGCCATCCTGAGCATGAACGATCCGCGTCTTCTGCGGATGTAACTCCACACCCAATTGTTTCAGGATTCGGCCAGCAGCTTCCACTGCGGCTCGTGCCTCTGTCGCCGATTTACAGGTGATCACCCAATCGTCGGCATACCTCGTGAGCTGATACCCTCTCAGCCTCATCTCCCGATCGAACGGCGTCAGAAGTATGTTACTGAGCGTGGGCGAAACTACCCCACCCTGAGGAGTCCCGCGCTCGGATGGAAAGAGCTGGCCCTTTCCGTAGCTTCCTGCCTTGAGCATCGCCTCTATGAGACGAAGTACTCGGCCATCCGCTACTCGTTGGGCTACCAGCGTGAGAAGTTTCGCGTGATCCACGGACCCGAAGAAATCTCGGAGATCTGCGTCCACGATCCACTCCGACCCGCCTTGTATCTCTTTCCAGATTTTGCGCAGGGCATCCTTCGTCGATCGCCCTCGCCGATATCCGAAGCTGGCGTCATCGAATACCGGCTCGAAGATGGGCTCTAACCGATTGAGCAGTGCTTGCTGGCACACCCGGTCATAAATCGTGGGTATGCCGAGCAAACGATGCTCTCCTGGTTTGTCCCTCTTCGGGATGGGATGTTGCCGTACCGGCTGAGGCTGATAGGTATCCTCTTTCAACTCCCGTTCCAGCCGATCCAACTGCTGGCCCAGCTGCGCTTCAAAAGTCTCCAGAGTTTCCCCATCCACACCTCCACTGCCCCGATTCGCCTTCACCCTTTCCCAGGCCATCTCCAGGTTCTTCCGCTTGTACACCTTGTCGATTAATGAATGGACCTTCTTCGCACCCGTCAGGTTGATCCAGTCCACCAGTCTCCTCAGACGAGAATGTACGGGTTTTTCACTCATGGAACTGTTCCTCCTTCTCGCCTTTACTCATCTGGTTTTCTTTCTCTTCCCGACCGTCTTCGCCGGCTGGCCTTCCCCGACCCACTTCCGTCGCCGGTTGCCCGGTCACGTGACTTTCATCACGCTTCAGGTACTATTCAGCCGTCCGTATACTGACAGAGCTTCGCTCGCCACTTCGCTTCCGCTTATAGGTTTGTTTACTCCGGTGCCACCCGGAGACTCTGCCAGCACCTCCTGAGGTCACGTGCTGTTCTTCCGTACCGTGCCGCCCGCAATCACCTTGGTGCGGTGGGTGAATGAGAACGCCTTCGTCATCATCTCGCAGACTCGACCTTGCCCCACCTTTGGCCGACCGGTTCATCATTGGGTCTCCCCATCGATTGCGGCCCGGTACTTCTCCGCAGGCCCTTCAGATTCCATCTTGTGATGATCACTTGATGGACACCCTGCCCTCCGGAGTACGGCAAGCGGTGGCTTCAGGTCCGTCTTGGCTGTATCCAGCTTTCGCCTTCGTGCCCGTTTAGACGTCTCCATACCTTCCACTTCCTCCGGCCAGCGAGGCATTACCCCCGCTTTCTTGGATATGGCGCTCCTCATTCGAGCACCAGAGGGACTTTAACCCTCCTGAACAACGCGCTGCTCAGCACACGAGATGTTTGGGTCGGACTGAAGCCGATCGCTAGATTACAAACGGGCCGTGGTCGTCGATGCAGAGAAGAAAGAAAACGAAAGAAAACGAAAGAGAAAAACTCTTTTAGGTGAAAGGAAAGAAGTGTCTTCAAAAAGAGCTTGCCAGGGCCGACATTGTTAGAGATGTCCCAAAGGGACGGTTTTAGCCTGGCAGACAGCCCGCAACAGAGTGGTCTCCTCTATGGATAATCTCGGGTTGGGTGGGTTGTACATTCGCACTGGTGAGCCTCCTCCTCCGGGAACTTTCATCCAGTTGTTGCTTGATGTTCCGGCCGGGGAGGTGCGAGCGCGCGCCCTCGTGCAAAGGAGCAAGCCCAAAGAAGGCATGGGTGTGAAGTTTGTGGCGATGCGACAAGAACATCGAGCACGATTCGCTCAATGGCTTAAGCATTTATCCACCAAAGCCAAAAAGCTGTGATTCGGCTCCCGCAAAATCGGCACGCACGTTCGCCCACTTGCTGAGCCAATTCGGTGAGCACAACCACCTCTTCCAGGGGGAATCAATGAACATCGATTTTAAACCCGGAGATGTTGTTCGGCACAAGTCTGGTGGCAAAGATATCACTATCATCAGACTCGAAGATGAGAGCGTCGCTGGTGTTACTAAGAAAGTTGCTTTTTGTGGCCGGTTCGAAGGCCCGAATTTTCACGCGGAGATAATTCTAGTGGAGATGCTGGAGTTCGTGAACCGATGGTTCGTCGCTGGCGGTTAGCATGCACAAGGCTCAGAGTGGCACACCCAATCTGGACTAGGACCTGATAACGCAGCCGTTACCGGAATCGCCTTGGAGCATGCCTTGGCCCATGTCCGGCGACTTCAGAAACTTGGCTCATAACTCCTGTCGAATCAACAAGTCAATCTTGCCGAGATTCTGGCACCAGCGACGCGTCGAAGACGCAGTTTGGGCTTACTGGGACCTACGTGGCAGGTCTCAGACGGCAACATTCCCTGCGTCTGGGCTGTCCCCCCAACATGATCGAGCTGTTGTATACCCTACAGACAGTAATCCTCCTTAGCAGTAAGATTGGATCGATCTGGGGTTTCACCTGGCTGCGATGGCCAAAAAACTCAAGAATGTAAAAGTGCCCGTCTTCGATGCCCAGGCTTTTCTCGATTCGGCCGGGGTGTCGAGAAAAATCAAAGATTATAAAAGAGCGGAGGCCGTCTACGCTCAAGGTGATGACGCTGAGAGCGTATTGTACTTACAGAGCGGCGGCGTGAAGCTCACCGTCGTCAATGAAGTCGGCAAAGAAGCGGTCGTCGCCATCCTGGGACCGGGAGACTTTTTTGGAGAAGGCTGCATGGCAGGGCAGTCCATTCGCATGGGGACGGCTACTGCGGTTACTCCTACCATCCTGCTCGTCATTGAGAAGAGTGAAATGTTCAGGGTGCTGCACGCGGAGCATGGCCTCTCCGACCTGTTCATCAAGTTCATGCTGGCGCGGAACATCCGAATCGAGGCTGACTTGGTCGATCAATTATTCAATTCGAGCGAGAAGCGGCTCGCCCGCACTCTTCTATTGCTTGCCCGTTACGGCAAACAAGACCAACCCCACGGAGTTCTCCCCAAGATGTCGCAAGAAACGCTGGCCGAGATGATTGGCACAACGCGCTCACGCGTCAATTTCTTCATGAACAAGTTCAGGAAACTAGGCTTCATCAAGTACAACGGTGGTCTTCAGATCAATACTTCTCTCTTGAGTGTGGTGCTGCACGAATAAGCCAATTTTCACGTTGCACCAAGATATGGGATCGAACTGCATCCGAGAGGAGTTCATCATGTGATCGCGTATGTTTGCACGTCATATCACCCCGTAGCTAAATCCAAGTCTTGCGAAGGAATTTTCGGTCACGTTTGAGAGGGAGATCGTGCCTCTGCTGAAGAAGCAGATCGGAGGTGGCTCGTGACAAAGGACAAGTCGGCCGCGGAGCTACCAGCCTCAAAGGGAAAAAACAGAAGGAGTGACCAGGAGTGACCGTTACCCTGTAGTTGTCCAGGTAAAGGTGAAGTGGTTAGAGCCTAGTGGCGCAAGCATCATTGAGTTTGCTGAAGCCAAAGAAGTCAACATGCACGGTGGGCTACTCGACATGAGACGCCGACCAGCTGCGGGCAGCGTTATCGAGCTGACTAACCTTATCTCAACTAAGACAGCTTCTGCGCGAGTGGTATCGCTGCGTACCTCCATGAAGAGCGAGGTGTTGGGAGTGGCCGTCGAGCTTCTTACTCCCAGCGAGACTTTTTGGGGCCTGACGTACCGGCTGAAGATGACGACCGACGACCTGCTGAGACTGGAAGAAGACATCAGGTCGGGTGGAATGGATACTATCGTGCTTCGTGAGTTTCGCGACGCAGTCGATTATGTACGCAAGACCGCTTGGGCTCTTCAAGAATTGCAGGAGTGCCAGGCCCAACAACGGGATACCGCCACAGTGCGCTCCTTGCTCACCGAGGAGCGTGTCCGCCGCGCCACCCAGCTCAGCAAGGTGCTCGCCTCGGATTTGGACTCCCACGAAGTGACCGACGGAACCACAGGGGCTGCGGACCTTTATCGAGCCATCGAAAGCCTCTATCAGCGCTTGGCCGGGCTGTTCAAAATCCGCGAATCTCGGTAGCCACTCCCAGTCAGGAATCCCTCAGAAAACGCAAAGAGAAGCCTATGTCAAAGTCTCTTTAGTTGCAGCCAAAAGGTGCCCCACTCCGACACCGCATCGTTGACGTTGCGCAAGCGGCGCATCTTTTCTCTGTCCTAGTGTTTCCTGTCTGTTGTGGCGACTTAGCTAGTCCTTATCTGGATGGGCATGGCGCCAATTCCAGTATTCCGACTGCTGCTTCTCGTTCGCCTTCGAGAATTCGTAAGACTTATGGTGGTTCTCGGTAAGGTACCGATTCCAGGAGCGATTTTCGTTGTCATTCCAGTCATGATAATCCTTGTGGTCTTTATCGTAGATTCGGACTTGAACTTTGGCATCTTGAGGCACAGGGGCAGCCATAATTGCCACCGGCGCCGCGAGGGCAGCGGTCAGAAAAAGCGAGGCGAGGTAACGATATGAAACGTGCATGTTGTAATCCTCCAAACTCAGAATGTCCGCTTCATGAAACGCGGCAGCCATTAGCGTGCGACTAGCTAAGGTCGATTGATGTTTCATACAGCACATACGCCCTTCGCTCTTTACCTCCGCAAGACTGTCCAGAAGTGGACAGCGCGCAATCTTGAGAATGCTTTCCGCTAATGCCTAATAAACGCGTCATCGCACAAGTGAATAGAAATGAACATCGCCTAGCCTCGACATCCTCTAGGTTCTCAGTTTGAAAGGAATGTGCTATGCCACGCGACCAACACCAAAGAAATGCCGAGTCTTCTAGTTGGGAACCAAATCCTCCTGATTATTGGCCGAATACCTCGAACCCGGATCCCGAGAAGCGCGAACCCGTTCCCGCCGATCCGTATCCTACGATGCCGCCGCCCGAACCTCGGCGAAATCCTTCACCTGATCACGGACGGTCGATCCGAGGTCAAATGAATCACGACGCCATCTTTCACATGACTATTCACGAAGAGAGCGAACTGCGTTAGCTTGCGGAGTTAAATGCTGTAGGCAGGCGAGCCTACCGGAGAAGTGAAATCGATCCAAAACCACATGTCCGGTAATGCGACTTCTCAGGCAAGTGGAACTGAATAGCTAAACACAAGCGCGTTTACCGGTACCTATTCGGTGGAACTTCCTGCAACCGGACTTATGGCTGGTTTCACGGGAGCGCACTTCCAATCGCCGATAAGAAAGCGCAATCCCGTGTGGTCATCTCCCGCTCCGCGCCCAGCCGTGACGACCGAGTCGTCGTGAATGTACACAGGGTTCTAGGAGATGGGAACGCGAGCAGCGCTCCGTAACACCCCATTTCTCCGACGCAGCTGATCAGTACAACCAGGTAGTATCGATGAAGAGTGACCCCGATGAGGTAAAGTGGGGACATCGTGATCATTAACTTCGCGCGGCGTGCCCACGACCATAACTGGGAACTGGACCCGATTACTCGGTCACTGCTCGACACCGATTTTTACAAGCTACTCATGCTCCAGTTCATCTGGAAGCAGTTCTCCAAAACCACCGCTTCGTTTTCGCTTATCAACCGCTCCCCGGGTTTACGCCTCGCCGATGTGATCGAAGTCGAGGAGCTTCGCGTCCAGTTGGAACAGACCAAAAAATTGCGTTTTCACAAGTCCGAGCTGATTTGGCTCGCGGGCAACACGTTCTATGGACGCCGCGGCATTTTTGAACCAGCTTTCCTCGAGTGGCTCGAACGCGACTTTCGCCTTTCAGACTATGAGTTGTCTATTCGAGACGGGCAGTTCTCCCTCTCATTTCGCGGCCTTTGGACAGAGACAACGATGTGGGAGATTTACGCGCTTTCGGCCATCAGCGAACTGAAGACGCGCGCCAGCCTCAAGCGTCTCAGCGAATTCGAGCTCGATATTCTCTACTCACAGGCCAAGACTAAACTCTGGGATAAAATGGAGCGGCTACGCGGCGTCCCCGGATTGAGAGTGAGCGACTTCGGAACGCGACGGAGGCATAGCTTCTTGTGGCAGGAGTACGTCGTCAAGGCCATGAGCCACGTGGTCGGCAGCAACTTCACCGGAACCTCGAATACATATCTCGCGTATAAACACGATTTGGAAGCGATCGGTACGAATGCGCATGAGTTGCCCATGGCCTTAGCGGCGATGGCCAAGGACGACGCAGAACTGAAGACCGCCCAATACCGCGTACTGGAGCTTTGGCAGCAGACCTATCAAGGCGAGTTGCTCATCCTGCTTCCAGACACTTTTGGCACGACTCAGTTTCTCCGCAATGCTCCGAATTGGGCGGCGGACTGGACGGGGCAGCGCGCTGACAGCAAAGATCCCTTCCTTGCGGGAGACGAATACATTTCGTGGCTTAATCAGCGAAATCGTGATCCGCGGCAAAAACTATTCATTGCTTCTGACTCTCTCGATGTGGACACGATTCTGAGATTGCATGCCTATTTCTCCGGGACGATTCGCAACGGCGCTTCTCCTGCCGATTTTAGACAGGGGAGTGACTTCTGCGATGTTGAAAAATGGACTCCCGAGCGCCGCATCCGTTTCAGTGCGGGTTGGGGTACGTTGCTGACCAACGATTTTCGCAACTGCAATCCTCAGGACGGCGGCGAGTTCGATCCCGTAAATCTTGTGTGCAAGCTAAACGATGCAAATGATAAGCCAGCAGTGAAACTTTCCGACAACTTTCAAAAAGCGCTGGGCCCCCGCGAAGAGATTCAGCGCTACCACCAGCTATTTGGCCTCGCCGGGGTTGCACTTGCGCCGATTGTCACCTAAGGGCAACGGGACCTGCGAAATCGGATTCGAGGAGATTGGAGTAAGAAACACTCAGCAGTATCGCATTTCCCGGAACCGGACTTAGGAAGACTAATCGGCGGAAATGTTCGAGCAGGGAGAAAGTATAGGGGGCAGGCTGTTCTTGCAGATATGTCCTAGCCGTTGGCGATCGCCGCTGGACTCACCACCGGAGACGTTTTCCGCCAGCGCTTTCTGAATCGCTTTCTCCGCCAGAGGTGCCATGATCTTATATCCAGCATCCGTCGGGTGCAGCCCATCGTCAGCCAGAGTGCGCTTCAGCATGCCTCGTTCGTCTACTAGGGCGCTGAAGTAGTCGAGATACACGAAGCCGTTTTTAGCGCAGTAGTCTTTAAGCCACTTGTTCAGCGCCAAGATTCTATCGCGCGGACGCAGCGCAAAAGACTCCTCAGCATCGTGCGTGTAGTTGTGCACCGGGAGGATGGACGCAAACACCATCCGGATGCGGTGCGCGCGCGCCAGCTCGGCCATGGAAGCGTAGTTGGCCTCGATGTCCTCGTTAGAAGTGCGCCCGGTGACGCCGGCGATGTCGTTGGTTCCCGCGAGCACGACTAAAACTTTCGGGTGCAGAGCAATTACGTCCTGGCGGAAACGCACCAGCATCTCGGGCGTGGTCTGCCCATCGACGCCGCGGTTGATATAAGGCTTGCCTGGAAAATAGTCTGGCAACTTCCAATAGTCGGTGATGGAGTCGCCAAGAAATACGACTCGGCTTTCGCCCGCTGGCGCGAGCGCGGCGTCGGCCTCCCGATAGCGTGTCAGCTGCCCAAAATCGTCTGTGTAGATGGCAATCCGCGACGCCCGGTATTCATCCAGCCCGGGGAAGCCCGTGGAAGGGATAGAAGGAGCGGGCTGTTGGGCCAGGGCTGGAAGGGAGAGAAGGATCGCAAATAGCGATAGCGATAGGGTGCGGATGATCGGCTGCAGGCTCATGTTCTCCTCGGAAAAGCAGGATAGCCTAGCGGAGTACACCATGTACATTGGACGAGCCAAACCTTGCGGATGGTCTGCCAAGCGAAGTTAATCTCGAGCTACGGTCCCGAAACTGGGTTGGAGGAAGTTGGCCGGATTGGTATCGGGAAGTCTTAGGGTTGTATCGAAAGCGCGCGAACACACCGTGCTCGTGCGTGCGCCTTGCCCGCTCGCGCTTCCGATACAACACTAGGACTTATCAGGATTTGCGGATGTTTACAAAGCTAAAGGGCACAAATAGCCCGTCCTAAGGACACTGAGTGTCGCAGCGCAGCAAACCTTGCTTAGTTCCAATGGTGGGAGTGCCACCAGATTTTCTGGATGTCGAATTTGACATCGCGGCAGAGGTACATCGGCGTGTTTTCGTCTCCCATGCCGAAACGCTGGTAGTGCTCGAAGGCCTGAAAGGAAGTGCAGTTTTCCTGCACATCTTCGAGACCCCACTGAATCACGATGAGGTTCTTGTAGACCTGCGGGGGCGGACCCCAATACCAATGATTCTGATGGCGAGACCAAGCGCGTGGCAGACCGTAGCGCGGGCCGAACTCGTTAATCGCGCCGGCTTCGCCGTAGTTGCCTGCCCAGATGCCGGTCTTGGCGCGCTCGTCGGGCGGCAACGAATTGTAGATGGTAGCGACCTCGCTTACCATCTCGGGCCATCCGAACTGGTCGGCAACCGGCTGAGGCAAAAGCGACTCCTGGTGCACCTCGGCCTTGGAGAGTTTGAAGCCGATAGCGTTTTGATACGCGAGGAGACGTTCCGGCGGCAGCATCCACGTCACCATTGGAATGGCGGGGAGCGCTGCGAGCACGATGATGGCGATGACAGCCGCGCGCGTCCAGGCTGCGCGGTTTGCAAGCCATCGCTCGATCGCCACAGCGCCACCCGCGAATACCATCGGATAAATCGGGAACACATAGTAGTTCTTGGCGTGAGCAACTACCATCGAGATAAAGAAAACTGTAAAGATCACACCGAGCAGACGCCAGCGGAGGTCGCGGAGAAACCAAACTAGGCCCGCCAGCCACACTGGCAGGAGGATCGGGTGCATGTCCATAATCTGTTCCTTGACGAACGCGAGCGGGCCGAGGATGACGTTTTTGCCTTCGCGGCGAACGTTGGCGAGGTCTTCGACGGTCGGGAAGTGATGGTGGATTTGCCAGATGATATTGGGGAGAAAGAGCGCAAGAGTAATAGCCCCGGCGATCCAGATCCAGGGGCGCGCAAACTCGCGCCGGTGTTGCGTAAGAAGAAGAGCCACTGCAACGGCGAATCCAAAAGAAAGTGTGGAGTGCTTGTTCTCAAGACCGAGGCCAGCAAGTACACCGAACCACAGCCAGGGCCGCGAATCTCCAGTTCGCAAAATACGCGCGACGACCCAAATGCAGCCCATCCAGTAGAGCGGCTCGAAAGCATTCATAGTAAGCAGGCTGTCCATGATCAAGAAAGCTGGGCATAGCAGAATGATGATTCCAGCGAGCAGCTGGGCATACCGGCCACCACCGAGTTCCCGTGTGATCAGGATGGAGAGCGCGACGAGCGCCGCTCCGGCCAGCGCGGGAAGAATCCGCAGGGCAGCGAGCGAACCGCCCATTAACATCGCGACTTTCGTGTACACGGCTATCAGCGGCGCGGCATCGACGTAGCCCCAGTCGAGATGGCGGGCCATGTCGAGGTAATAAAGCTCGTCTCGAAAGTAGCCGTAGTGGCGAACGCTCGTGAAGAGATGCACCAGCAGTTTGATAGTGCAGAGCGCGACCAGCACGGGGACGGCGAGCGGAGGCAGAGATTCTACGCGGTGTGCTTCGCCTTGAGCCGAATGACTGTCAGGCGCGGGCGTGCCGGTTTTCACTGTATCCAAGGTTGTGCTCCTGTTTATCCGGTGAGGCCAGGAAGGCGTCGTCGCCTATGACGCTTCCGCAATTTTGGACGATGATTTCCGGAAAGCAAATTGTTTGGGATGAGCGGGCCCGGGGGAGGGACAAACTGGCACAGAGGCCTCTCTGGTAGTCCGACGTAATATAAAAGAGAGTCCCCTCGGTGTAGAATTTCCTCGACCCTGGAACTCAGAAACAATCCTGGAGATCACATGAAAAACAGAGGCGGGTCGGCGGGCATAGGTCTTTAGGGCTTCGGAAGCATGCTTGCTTGCTATTACCATTTCTTGGAGCGTCAATCACTCTATTCTTTGGATGATCCTTCACGGCATCCTCTGCTGGTTCTACGTCATTTATTACGCGATCAGGCACTAAGGTCCAGGCGCGCACCCTATCCACTGCCTCACCAAGTGCCCGATTAACGCAGCCGTTACCGGAGAAGTGAAACCGGCCCAGATCAGTGTCCGGTGATGCAATGGATCAGGACTTTGAACACTGAAAAAGGATTACCGCAGCTGGTCGAACATGTGACGGCACAGGTGTGTGGCATAGAGAATAAATGCTGCGTTCACCGCAACTGCCAGAACGCAAAGAGTCATGCCTAATCCAGACGCCACCTTCCGTGCGGTCGATGCGGCTTGGCCGCGAAAGAGAAATACAAACACCGCACTCGACACAACTCCAAACACAGCTGCTACCCTGCGGTTTTCGCAATAGGTATGAACGGAGACGAGAGGCAGGAACAAAGAAAGCACAAACATCAGGAGCGAGGCTGAAAGTAGCAGAAACGTCCGGTCGCTCTTCACGCCGCAATTCTACTTTGAATTGACGAACTTCGCTCACACTTCCTCTACTACGATTGCGACCTACAGCGTCAACTCCTGGTAAACGCGGTTACCGTACAAGTGAGATTTGGCCAAAACCACGTGTCCGATAAGGCGACTTATCATGGCTGGCCACAACCGGGGATAGAACTCGGGGGAGGGTCTCCCTACAAGTATCCCGTTTAGTCCGACTTCTTTGATGCGCTGAAGTGCTGCGTCAGATTTTCACTCTTACTGTTTGCGGTTCTCGTTCGTATAGTGGGCTTGCAGGTACAGGATGATTTTCTTCGTGTTCTCCTCAGGAATCCCAGCGCCGAAGGCTTTGTTCATCTTGTTCACCTCGGCCTCCCATGTTGCGGCGGGGAGCGGAGGTTGCATCGTGATGTAACGGGGGCTGTGGCAGGTGTTGCAGTAAATCTGGACGTCCTGACGGCCCTCCCCGACGGTGAGCTCCAAAGCACCCACTGGGTACGCTGAAACCTGATAGTTCGAATCCGGCATGAGCTCGATCGGCGCCGTCTGCTGCACGCTTCCGAGTTCCGCCGGAGAGTAGTAGCCTTTTTTCAGATCGGCATAAATGACGCCTGCGGCCATCACCAAGCAGCACGTCAGAAAAAAAATCGCCTGGGTTCTTTTTTTCACGGTGATTCTCCTGCTAAATCGCGTTTCCCACGACGATTTCCTGCCGCTCGATCCGATTCCAGAGGTACCCTCCCGGATTCCAGACCGGCTCATCGGGCTGCGTGTTGTTTTTTTCATCCGTCGCGCGTACCGCCATAGAATAACGTCCTGGCGACTTTGCGATCCACGATAACTCCCAGGTGCGAAAGGAGTATGCGCCATGGTCCTCTCCAAGTTTTGCCGACATCCAAGTTTTTCCGTCGTCATCCGAGATTTCCACACGGTTCACGCGACCAAACCCGCTGAAAGCGATTCCCCGCAGGGCAACGTTCATTCCAGCCGGGATCTTCGAAGATCCATCAGGCGAGATAACGAAAGATCGCACAGGAAAGCGCTCGATCGGCACAGTTCTTAGCTTGCCAGCCTTCACATCCTCTGGCGTCGTGTTCCCGCGGGGCGTATCCGGGACGCGGTATGCGGTCTTCATCCAAAAGTTTTCGTCTGGCGCGTTTAGAACGCGGATCCAGGTCAGACATTTGGTCCAATAGGTCGCAAAATATCCGGGAACGACCAGTCGCACCGGAAATCCATTAAGAATTGGAAGCGGCTCGCCGTTCATCAGATAAGCGACGATGCATTCGTCCAGTACGGGATTGCCAAGATCAAGCGATTTCAGAAAAAGATTGGAGCCGAGACCCTCTGGCCCTTGTCCAGTTTCAAGGCCTTGAAACTGCACTTGCAAAGAGCTGCTCTTTGCTCCGGCCTTATCGAGAAGCTCGCGTAGCCGCACTCCGGTCCACATGGCGTTCCCCATTGCGCCATTGCCCCATTGGGCTCCAGGCACGCGTGGTTGCAGCCGACTGCGGCTGTTGCCTGAGCACTGATTGGCCGCTGCGAATGAAACCGGCTTGAACTTCTGCATGAGCTCAGAAAGGCTCAGTGCAACCGGTTTGTTGACGTTCCCCTCGATCTGCAACTTCCAGCTTTTCAGATCCACTGCGTTCGGGATGCCTTCGAGATGCCAGCGCACATAGAAAGCTTCGTTAGGTGTGAATGCTGTACGGAAATAATGGCGCGGCGTTTCAAGCTGAACAGGCCTGTCCGTCAACAGAAGCAAAGGGGCTTTTTGCGGCTCGGTCACATAAGGACCGACGGAGTTCCAGTGCGGATTTGCTCCTGGTCCGGTGAAAGTCTCAATCGCCTTTCCTCGAGTTGGCTCTTGGGCCATCGCAACCTCCGGATCCAGCCATCGACTGACGGCGATTCCACCACTTGCCTTCCCCAAAATCTTCAGCAAATCTCGCCGAAGAAGAAATCGCTCCGTCGCGTTCATAGGGCACACTCCAACTTGCGAACTATTGGCTAGATCGATGAGTGGTGTCAACCGAGTCTTGATTAAGCTTCCCGGATCGCGCATGGGGACAAACACACCAACCGTGCAAATGCTCTTTACATGTCCGGTAACGCGACTCTCCAGGAACTTGTTGAATAAATCCTTTCAAATCAACAAATCTGTCTAGACAAGTTCCTGGCACTAGCGACGCGTCGAAGACGCAGTCGGGGCTTACCAGGACTTGACGCAACACTGTGATAAGAAACCAACATTGCATTGCTTTCTATGATTTGTGAAGTGGAAGAATCTATGGTGATGAAAGAAACTGTCCGAAGTCTGCGCGCCTACTTTATTTTGGGCGGACTTGCCGGCACGTTTGTCTTTGCTTCGGTCGCGCAACCCGTTTCGCAGCGGCATATCGGATTTGAGACAGTGAAATACGTGACAAGCATTGGCTTCGGTTTGGTTTTTCTCTACTTGGGTTTTTTCCTCCGCGCACTTTTGAAAAGTTCCGCAGGTCGCATCGTGACATTCCTCTATATCAGCGCCGGTTGGAGTGTGCTCATTACGCTCGTCGGGCTATTACAGGGAGATTCGCTGTACCGACTGCTTGGTCTCCCCTTGGAACTGCTCATCCTTTGGTATTTGACGAAGAATGTTCGACGCCTAGCAACTGAAGCACGGGCTTTACCTCTTGAATCAACTCCGCCTAACAGCTAAATGAGGGGCTCAGCCGGAACTGCGAGAGTCAGTGCCTGATAAACGTTACCGGAGAAGTCGACCCAAAAGCACTTGTCCGAGTACGCGTGCCAGCTCAACCGGTCGACGCAACACTTTCTAATAGCCTGATCCAAGAGCACTTCCCCGAGAGAACCCATCTGTCGGGCTGTATTCAATCAGAACCTAGCCAGGGCAGTGTCCCGTTTGACTTAACACTTGTAAGCGGTTTTGCCTTTGAGACTCCGGCAGTTAGACTTTGAGCTTAGTGTTGCGTCGACCCATTGAGACCGCCCGACAAATCAGGACTTAGCAAGCCAGAATGTCCCAACGAGCCTTTTGACTCGGAATAACTTCCGGTTAGTCCGTGACACGACCCACAAGTCCCGCAGCACGGAAACGAATCCAGGCGGATTTGGGGTCCAGTCAGAGCGTCTTCAAGAAAGGCGATGAGCGCTAGGCGCCGCTGGATCTTCACTCGACGGACTTTCAGAGTCTCGACGGCTGTATAGTTAAGCCTGAGGAATGCCCTCAGAGGAGGTGTGAAATGAAAAAAGGAGCGACCTTCGTATTGCTACTGCTGTTCCTTGGCCCAATCGGCTCGGATAGAGCAATTTCAGCATTAGGCGGTGCTCCCGCCGACGAGGAAACTGTCCGATCGCTCGACGACCAGGAGCGAAAAGCAGTTCTGGACCGGAACTACGCCCCGCTCGAACACCTGTGGTGTGAACAGCTGACGGTCAATTCGCCAGCGAACAACGTGGTGATCGGTCGGCACGATGTCCTAGCCACGGTTCAGAAATCAGCCGTTTACTCCTCGTTCGAGCGGAAGATCGAATTCATCCGCATCGACGGCAATTTCGCCATCATCATGGGCGCGGAGACCGTCCAACCGATCGGCGATGCCGCCCTGGCCGGAAAGACGGTCCAGCGACGGTTCACGAATATCTGGAAGAAGGACGGGAATACGTGGTGTGCGATCGCGCGCCACGCCAACGTGATTTCGGCCCAATGAGCCCCTGAGCCCAGCACGTGTTTCGAGCTACTAACGCCGTAAACGCCGAAGTGGGTACTATGAGACACCTTTCCGATTTCCCGTGCTAGTCGCGCCCCCGGCGTAACAGGCTAGCGGAAATGAAGGAAAACCACTGCGCAAATAATGGCGATTGCCCAGAGCCAAATGAAGACTCCCGCGCAACGTATGTAGGTGGGGTACTGAGGCTTGAAGGGTATGCTTGAAAATGGAGACCATGCGAATTTTGTTTTCGCGTTCTTCCGTCCCCACGCGACCAGCATGCTCGTCCTGAATACGCACAGCCAACCACAGACTGCGAATGCCAAACTCGCTACCACAAGCCAGACCGTCCCGAATGTTGTCATGCGCCTATTCCATTGCCGAGCGCTTTCAGGATAAACCCGTTGTCAATTCGCTGTGTGGAGAGGCAGGGCCGAGCACGGCCAACTCCTGGTAAACGCTAGCGCTTAATCGGACGCGCGTTTTTGCGAATACGTGAAGGCAGGCACGGAGCTAATGTGGGTACTAGCCATCTGACCCTAATCCGATATATTGGACAGTAATGAGGGAAGATAATCTTGGGCGACTCCTTAACAGAAAGCCTGATCCTAGATCTTCTTGAATGGCTGACTGAACACGATCGAAGCTACGAAGAAGTGATGGATGCATGGCGCACATCGTGTCCCAGACTGCCGGTTTGGGAGGATGCGAATGATCGCGGGTTTGTTATGAAGGAGCAAGTGCAAGGACGCTGCATTGTTAGGATTACATCATCAGGGCTTGCCCTTCTTGAGCAGCACAGGCCTCGAAAGCCTTAAGCGTCCTCCATAGTCTGAATAAAGATTTCGATGCTGGACGAGTCTTTCCGCGACTTCGTGATCGGTTCGCGGGCCTAAGTCCCGGTACCGACGTTACCGTCCATGTGGATTTAGGTCAAAACCACTTTCCGCCCGAACTTACCAGGAGTTGACTTCGAGAATGCATCTGAACCCTGTACCAGTTTCCGAGTAAAACACAAAATGGTAGCCTGAGCCAGTTGGTGTATATCGGCTTGCACAAAGCAGGAAGCCTTGAACGCTAGTACCACAAAGCGACGCTCTAGGGTGTTCCCTGTTCTTGGCGTCGTGACTTTTGTTCTTCTTCTCGCCGCAGTTTTGATTACGCATAACATGGTTAGCCGCGTGGCGCTTGATGAATCGAATGCCTTGCGAAGTCTCCATGCGCTCACGAAACTCGAACTCCAATACGCGGCAGCGCATCCGTCAGAGGGATTCAGCTGCGATTTTGCACGGTTGAAAACGGAAGCGTCTTCGAACCGAGAGCAAGCCCACGAAGAATTTCTCTTTTCGGATTCATTTGAGGGTTACAAATTCTCACTTGCCGGATGCGAATTCGACCCGACGGGAGTGGCCATTCGATACAAAGCAACTGCAATACCTCTATTGCCCGGGAAGAGTGGTATTCGAGCTTTCTGTACCGACGAAACAGGCGAAATGCGCTATGGCTTGAATAGTTCCCCTGAGAGTTGCCGCCCTTTGTAGGCTCAAGTGCTTGATTAACGCTGCGGGCTCAACTGGTCGGCGCAACACTTGCGCGAAGTTTACTCGCAGGAGTCTCGAAGCCCAAAGTTTTTCTTGGGCGTTGATTTAGACG
>Ga0210409_10002721_pt1 | contig 20635 bp, 22 predicted proteins | sample IncBWH17MmetaG_FD_161649 | JGI IMG/M metagenome (GOLD analysis project Ga0210409, IMG submission 161649) | Forest soil microbial communities from Barre Woods Harvard Forest LTER site, Petersham, Massachusetts, United States - Inc-BW-H-17-M | ecosystem: Environmental > Terrestrial > Soil >...
CGCCCAGCGCCACGCAGGCGCCCACGACGGAGGAGGGCAGCCGGTCGCCCGCAAAGCGCGGCCGGTAGTGCTCCTCGATGGCCAGGGCCACGTCGTCGGATTCGCCGCCGTGGCGCGCGTAGTACATCCCCATCGTGCCTTGCAACTCGGGAAACTCGGTCACCATCTCGGTGCGCAGGTCCGCCTTGGCCAGGCGCGCCGCGCGCTCCACGTGCGCCAGGTCGGCGCCCAGCTCGCGGGCCAGCGCCACCGCGATACTGGTGAGCCGCTCGATGCGCTCGAGCTGGCTTCCCAGCCGGTTGTGGTAGACGACCTGGGCGAGCTGGGGCAGGCGGGCGTCCAACGGGTGCTTGCGGTCCTGCTCGTAGAAAAAGCGCGCATCGGCCAGGCGCGCCCGCACCACGCGGGCGTTGCCTTCGATGATCAGCGTGGGGTCGTCGGGCTGATTGTTGCTCACCAGCAGGAAGCGGTTCATCAGCCGGCCGTCGCCATCGCGCAGCGCGAAGTACTTCTGGTTCTGCTGCATCGTCAGGATCAGGCACTCCTGCGGCACCTGCAGGAACGACTCGTCGAACCCCGACTCGTAAACCACCGGCCACTCGACCAGGCCCGTGACCTCATCGATCAGCGCCGGTGGCATCACCGCCTCGGCGCCCAGGCGCGCGACGTGCGCCTCGATCATCGCCAGCATGCGGTCGCGCCGCGCGTCGAACGAGGCGATCACGTGCGCCTGCTCGAGCTCGCGTGCGTACGACTGGGCCGAGCGGATCGCCAGCGGCTCGGGCGCGTGGAATCGGTGCCCGAACGTCTGCCGGCCCGAGCTCAGGCCGAGCGCCGTCACCGGCACCACCTGCTCGCCGTGCAGCGCCACCAGCCGGTGGGCCGGGCGGACGAACTGGACGGTGGTGACGCCGTCGGCCAGCTGGTAGCTCATGGGCTTCGCCACCGGCAGGCTGGTGACCGCGCGGTCCAGCGCGGACTGCAGCCCCTGGGCCAGCGCGACGCCGGGCCGCACGCCCGAGTACACCAGCGTTTCCTGCTTGCCGTCGGACTCGCGCTCGAGCTGCGCGGGCTCGGCGGTGATGCCGAGCGACTTGAGTTTCTTGATGAGAGCGGCGGTGGCGCGCCCCTGTGCATCCAGGCCGACTGCCACCGGCACCAGTTTCTGGCGAAACGGCACCGCGGGGCTCTCGTGGCGGACCGGATCGAGCAGCACGCCCAGCCGGCGCGGGGAGCCGAACACGTGGCGCGCGCGCAGATCCTGCGGGGCGAGCTGCGAGCGGATCAGGCTGTCGGTGATCTCGCGCGCGAAGGCTTCACTGAGCGCCTTGAGCGAGCGGGGCGGCAGCTCCTCCGTCTGAAGCTCTACCAGAAGGGCAGCACTCATTCGACCACCCTCACCCCGACCCTCTCCCGCAAGCGGGAGAGGGAGAACGGCTCGAGGTTTGCACGCGGTTCCTCCCCTCGCCCACGCCAGTGGGAGAGGGGCCGGGGGTGAGGGTGCGCGCTCATTGCGGCCCCTCCGCCTGCAGCATCGGAAAGCCCAGGTCCTCGCGCGACTGAAAGTAGCTTTGAGCCACCGCGCGGGCGAGGGTGCGGATGCGGCCGATGTAGCCCGCGCGCTCGGTCACGCTGATGGCGCCGCGCGCATCGAGCAGGTTGAAGGTGTGGCCGGCCTTCAGCACCGCCTCGTAGGCGGGAAGGGCGAGTCCCGCCTGGATCAGGCGAGCCGCCTCGGCCTCGAACAGCGCGAACTGGCCGAGCAGCACCTTCGGGTCGGACTGCTCGAAGTTGTACTTGGACTGCTCAACCTCGTTCTGGTGGAACACGTCCCCGTAGCTCAACGTGCGTTCGCGCCCCTGCGCGCGCCAGCGCGCGTACGCCAGGTCGAACACGTTGTCCACGCCCTGCAGGTACATCGCCAGCCGCTCCAGGCCATAGGTGATCTCGCCCGTGATGGGCCGGCACTCCAGGCCGCCCACCTGCTGGAAGTAGGTGAACTGGGTGATCTCCATGCCGTTCATCCACACTTCCCAGCCCAGGCCCCAGGCGCCCAGCGTCGGGTTTTCCCAGTTGTCCTCGACGAAGCGGATGTCGTTGCGCAGCGTATCGATCCCGAGCGCGCGCAGCGAGCCCAGGTAAAGATCCAGGATCTCGGGGGGCGAGGGCTTCAGCACCACCTGGTACTGGTGGTGCTGGTGCAGCCGGTTGGGGTTTTCCCCGTAGCGTGCGTCCTTGGGGCGGCGCGAGGGCTGCACGTAGCCGGCCCGCCACGGCTCGGGTCCAATCGCGCGCAGGAAAGTGGCCGTGTGCGAGGTGCCGGCGCCGACTTCGATGTCGATCGGCTGCAGCAGGGCGCAGCCCTGGTCGTTCCAGTACTCCTGCAGGCGCAGGATGGTTTGCTGAAAGGTGAGCATGCCGCCCCTTGCGGCCGGCTGGCCGCAGATGGCGGCATTCTAGAGTCCTATTTTGTGGCCTTGGCGTCGTTCAGGGCCTGCGCGACGGCCGTGTTCATCTTGTCCGCCATCGGTGCGAATCGCTGCTGGATCGCCTGCTGGGACTTCTGCATCACCGCGGGCATCTTGTCGATGAAGGCGGCGCCGGCCGGACTCTTGTAAAAGGCCGTCATGCTGTCGATCTCGCTCTGGGTGAAAGCTTCCTGATAAATCTTGACGAACGTCGGGCGCAGGCTCTCCCAGCTCAGATCCTGCCGCAGCTGCTGGTCGAACTTGGCCGGCACGGCGTCGACGGCCTTCTGCTGTGCGTCGCTGAGCTTCTGGTCTTTGAGGGCGTTGTGCATTCCCTGCCGCATCGACTGATCGATGTACGTGTAGAAGCTCTCGATCACCCGTTGCGTCTTGGAAGCTGCCAGCAGCGCATTGACCGAGGCTTCGGTGGGTGGGGCTGCGTGGCTCGCGCCGCACACGGCGGCGGCGATAGCGAGCACGATGAATTTACGCATGGGGGTCCTTGGTTGGAGGGGAAAGCGGCCTGGCGCGCCGATCGGTTCGATCGAGTATAGGCCGGGCGGGTGCGCAGCCAGGCCGACGAACTGAGCTCCGAATCCCCGGATCTTCGGGCGATGCCGGGCCGCGACCTACCGTTGGTCCTTCGGCGCTTCCGAGGCGGGCTGGTCGTGCATCTGGTCCCACGCCGATCGGACGGGTTGCACCGGTTCGGGCTCGCTGGGGTTTGGCGCAGGCCCTGGATCGGAGGGCGGCGCCGGTGGCGCAGCCTGCGGCGGCTGAGCGGGAGGCGTGCGGCGCCCGAGGAAAAACGAGACCGCCACGTATCCGAGGCAGCCCGCGCCGGCGATGATGGTCCAGTCGGTCAGTGTCATCCGTGCTCCTCCTTGGCGCGAAAGCGCAGCGTCTCCTCCAGCAAAGCGGACTCCTGCGGCCCCATCCTGGCCTTGGCCGCGGCGATGCCGCTGCCGCGCAGCTGCTGCAAGGCGCAGATCTTCTTGGGCAGGTTGGCCACGTAGGGCGGGCACAGCAGGCATTCGAGGGCCAGTGTGCCGGCTTGCGCGGGCGACAGCGCCAGGCGGCGCCGGCGCAGCCCGATTAACAGGGCGCTGGCCGCTCCGAGCCCGTAGGCCGGCACGGCGATCCACAGGATGCTGGCAGCAGCGCCGATGTTCTGGGTTGCGATCGGACCGGCCACGAACAGCAGCACGAACATCGCCACCGCCATCGCCCGGAACGGGCCCATCGACGAGCGCACCTGGTCCAGGGCCTGCAATTCGGCCTCGACCTCGGCGCCCCATTGCGAAGCGAGTAGCACGCCGCGGTGGGGGGCCAGGATGCCGACCAGGTACAGGTGCCGGCGTCCCCATTCGAAGGGGCGGCGCGCCAGCACCGCGCGCAGCTTCAAGCCCGGGCGTTCCTCCAGCAGGATCTGATCGGGTGCGATCGCGCGCACCACATCCAGAACGTACAGGGCGGCTGCGACGATCCAGATCGCCTGTTCGAAGGCCAGGAAACGCCCGAGCACTTAGGTGCTGGGCGTGGCGCGGCCGCGCAGCTTCTTCACGACGCCCGCCACGGCGCCGAACACGGCGATAGCGCCCAGCCCGATCAGCTTCAGAAGGCCTTTGCCCGCGCCGGTCTTGACGACAGCGGCCGCGGCTCCTCCCGCGATCAGCGCCGCCAGGCCGTATTCGGCCACGCGGTCGCCCGAGCGGAACTCCGCGTAGCGCTCGCCGGGCACGTATTCATAGGTGCTCAGGGCGTCGCGAAAGGCGGCCACGTCCGCGCTCAGGTGAGCCGGATCGTCGACCAGGGTCGCGCTCATGATGCCGGTGCGGCCGAGCAGCCGCACCGTGTAGTTGATGACTGGTTCGTTGCGCTCATCGTGCAGGCGCTTGCCCCATTCGAGCCGCTTGGTGGCGGTGTCGTAGTGGGGCGGCACTTCCCAGCCGTCCAGGTACATCTGCGAAAGGCCCAGGCGCTTGCGCTCCTCGTTGCTTTCCTTCTCGCCTTCCTTCATCGACTGCAGCAGCTTGTCGGCATCGATTTTCTCGTCGTCCTTCACGTAGCCGTCGGGCGAGAAGCTGAACACCGCGAACCACGATCCGTGGACCGGAACCAGCGTGTAGTGGTTGTCCGAGGGCGGATTGCCGAGCAGCTGGAGGAATTTCTTGCTGCCGGGCGCTTCCAGGAACTGGTAGTCCTGGGTGAGCTTGAGGGTGGCTTTGTCGCCGATCTTCGCCTCGGTCGGCCCGGCGATCCAGGGCAGCTTGCGGATCTCCTCGGTGACGGAATCCTGTTTGGCCGCATCGTCCGCCGCGGCAGCACACGCGACGAAGGCGAGCAGGGCGAGCGGCAGCCAGCGTGACATTTGGATCTCCTCCGGTGGCGTCGCAAGATCGCCCACCTGTGTATCTTAAAGGGTGAGGTGGCGCGCTGCCTGCTACGCAAACCGCAGTTTGATGCCTTGGGGGGAGACTTCATGCTCACGCTGTACGACTACCTGGACTCCGGTAATGGCTACAAGGCGCGCCTCCTGCTGGCGCAGCTGGGGCAGCCCTATCGCCGCGTGGAGTGCGACATCATGACGGGCCGCACGCGCACGCCCGAGTTCCTGGCGAAAAATCCCAACGGTCGCATTCCGATGCTCGAGCTGGACAACGGCGTGTGCCTGCCCGAATCGAACGCGATCCTGTGGTATCTCGGGCACGCCTCGCCCTTCGTGCCGGCCGAGCGCCTGGCCCAGAGCCAGGCGCTGCAGTGGATGTTCTTCGAGCAGTACAGTCACGAGCCGTACGTGGCCACGCCGCGCTTCATCCTGAAGCATCTGCCGGCGAACTCCCCGCGCCGGGCCGAGCTGCCGGATCGGCTGGCGCGCGGACGGGCGGCGCTGGATGTGATGGAAGCGCACCTGAAAACGAATGCCTTCTTCGCGGGCGGCCGCTACAGCATCGCCGACATCGCGCTGTACGCCTACACGCACGTGGCGCACGAAGCGCAGCTGGATCTTGCGCCGTACCCCGCGCTGCGCGAGTGGCTGGGGCGCGTGGCCTCGCAGCCCGGGCACGTGCCGATCACGTTCGAGCCGTCGTAGCGTCAGGCCTGCCCATGACACAAAAGCGGTTTAGTAGGTGCTAGTCTCGCAACGTCAATTTGCAAGGAGAACATACGATGACCAGAACGAAGAAATCGCTGCCTACCCTGGCGCTGTTCTTGATCGGTGCGCTGGCCAGCGCGGTCGCGCTCGGCGCTGATATCAAGGTGAAGTTGTCGGGAGCGAACGAGGAGCCGCCGGTGACGACCTCCGCCAGCGGCCAGGGGACGATCACGATCGCCAACGACGGCAGTGTTTCCGGCAGCGTCACCACCACGGGCGTTGCGGGCACTGCGGCGCACATCCACATGGGTTCGGTGCGCAAGAACGGGCCGGTGATCATTCCGCTACAGAAGAACGGCGACACGTACACGGTGCCGGTCGGAGCCAAGTTGAACGGGAAGCAGATGGACGCCTTCAAGGCCGGCGACCTGTACATCAACGTGCACAGCGCCGAGAACAAGGGCGGCGAAATCCGGGGCCAGCTGCAGTAGGCGTCGAAGGCTATCAACGCAGTTCGGCGTTCGGCCGCCACGCGGGCGGCCGAACGCAGGTGCACGCTCGCGTGTACTGAGGTCAGTCGCCGGCCCCCCCGATTCCATTGCCATCCCATGCTCCTGCGCCGGATCATCACAGGCTCGATCCTTCAAATTGTCGTCCTCGCCTTGCTGCTTTTCGTGCCGGCGGGCACGCTGGATTGGTGGCGTGCCTGGGTGCTGCTCGGGGTGTTCGCCCTCGGCACGGTGGCTTCCGTACTGGACCTGTACCCCGATCACAAGGACCTGCTGCAGGAGCGCTTGAAGTTGCCGCTGCAACGCGATCAACCGTGGGTGGATAAGGTCGTGCTGGTGCCGTTCGTGGTGCTGTTTCTGGGGCTGTTCGTGCTGATCCCGCTGGACCTATATCGCTGGCACTTGCTGCCGCGGGTGTCCACCTCGCTCTCCTGGCTCGGCCTCGCGCTGCTGCTGATCGGTTGGTGGATCTCGCACCTGTCACTCAAACACAATCCCTACGCCGCCCCGGTCGTCAAGCACCAGGTGGCTCGTCGGCATACCGTGGTCGACAGCGGCGTCTACGGCATCGTGCGCCACCCGATGTACGCGGGCGCCATCGCGGTCATGTTCGGCATCCCGTTATGGCTCGAGTCGGAAGCCGGCGTCCTGGTGGTCGTCGTCATGACGACGCTGCTGGTGCTGCGAATTGTTTTCGAGGAGCGCTTCCTGTGCGCCCAGTTGTCCGGCTACGATGCCTACCTGCTCAAAGTGCGGTACCGGCTGATTCCCCGCGTCTGGTGACAACTTGAACTCCGACGGCGCGCCCCCATCTAACGACGACGTCCCTTTCAAAGGCATGACGATGAACCCACTTGTCTCGGTTGCTCGGGCGAGCCTGCTGTGCGTGGCGCTGGCGGTGGGCGCATCGGCGCTGGCGGCCGAACCTACGTTGAACGAGGTCTATGACGCCGTGCGTGCGGGGCACCTGGACCAGGCCCAGCGCATGATGAGCGAGGTGTTGCGTGACCATCCGAACAGCGCCAAGGCCCATTATGTCGAGGCCGAGATTCTGGTCAAAGGGGGCCACTATGGCGAGGCGCGGGGCGAACTGAGCCGCGCCGAGCAGCTCGCGCCCGGGCTGCCGTTTGCCTCGGCAACCTCGGTACAGGAACTGCGCGACCTGATCGCCACCGAAGGCAGGCGCCAGGCGCCCACTGTGACCGGCGGGTTACCGGCGATTGCGCCGGCGGCGCACGAGGCGGGCTTCCCCTGGGCCATGGTCCTGATCGTGTTGGCTGGCGGCCTGATCATCTACGCGATCGTGCGTGCGCGCCGCAATGCGGTGGGGACGCCGTATGGCGGCAGCGCAGCGGCAGCGGGAGCGCCCTCGGCGGCGCCCGTGGCGGGGACACCCATGGCGCCGATGGGCGGCGGCGCGATGGGCGGCGGCGGCATCGGCTCGGGCATCGTCGGTGGCCTGGTGACCGGGGCCGCGCTGGGTGCGGGCCTGGTGGCGGGCGAAGCGCTGGCGCACGAAGTGATGGGCGGCCGCGGTTCCGGCGGCGAACTGCCCCGGTCCGATCAGCCGGCGCCGCCCGCCAACGACGACCTGGGCGGACAGGACTTCGGCGTCAACGATGCCGGGACCTGGGACGACGGTGGCGGCGGTCTCGGTGGGGATGGCGGAGGCGACTGGAACTGACCGGCGATTCTTACTGCGCCGGGCACAGCGCATCGACCGTGTAGGTCATGCTCTCGTAGGAAGGAAGGTTCTCCGCGATCCAGTCGGCTTCCAGCCGCAGGTGCGTGAGCAACGCGGGGTCGGCCTGGATCAGCGCCTCGGGGGCGGACAGGCCCAGGTCGCCGGCATCAGCCGCGGTGGCCGACAGGCTCAGCACGGCCGCCAGCAGCGAAAACGGCTTGGCGTTCAGCGGATCGGGCGCGTGGCGGAACGCGTCCACCATCGGCTCGGGCAGGGCCCAGCGGCGCGCCAGCTCGGCGGTGATGTGCGAGTGGCAGCAGCCGACCTTCTGGCGCTCGATGCTCATCCGCAGCCCGGGGCGTATGCACTCGGCTTCCACCGCGGCCACCATGTGCGGCAGCTCGATCGCCATCAGGATCTGGCCCGCGCGCAGCAGAAAACCCGCCAGGTAGGCGCTGTCGGAGTCGAACCCGAGGCGGCGTCCGAGCCAGCGTGAATAGCCGCCGGTGGCCACGCAATGGCGCCAGAACCGCACCCGCTCAAAGCCCGGTGCGGGCGGCAATATCTCGATCATCGCGGCCGACAGCAGCAGGTTGCGCAGCGTCTCCCGGCCCACCAGCACCGCTGCCTGGGGCAGGCTGTCCACGCCGCGCCGCACGCCGTAGTGGGCCGAGTTGGCCTGCCGGATGATGCTGGCGGCTAACGGCTGATCGTGCTCGGCCAGTTCCACCATCTGGCCCAGGTCGATCTTGTCGCCCTCGAAGCTCTGGATCAGACGGCGCGCGAACTCGGGCATCTTCGGCACCGAAGTGCCGCCGGAAAAGAAACGATCGATCGCGCCCATGCGCCGCCTCCGTGGCCGGACCGCCGCAAAGGCGGCCCAGACTGCATCGACGATAGCCACGAAGGCGATAGGACAAACCCGGATTTGGGGCCAGAAGGTCCCCGTATATGCGGGTGCGCCGCGCTTAAGTTTGGCGCGCGCGTGCCGTAAGGCGGCCGGCTGCAAGCGATGCGGCCAGCATCGCCACCGCCAGCGCCAGAGCAAGGAGGTCGCCCTGCTTCACGTACGGGGTGTGCCCCCGGAAGGCGGTCACCTCGCCGCGCAGCGAGGCCGCCTGCAGAAACGGCAGCTGCGCGAGCACCCGCCCATGCGGGTCGATGATCGCGGTGGCGCCGGTGTTGGTGGCGCGCAGCAGCGGCAGGCCTGTCTCGAGCGCGCGCATGCGCGCGATCTGCAGATGCTGCGGCAGCGCCAGCGAATCATTGAACCAGCCGAGGTTCGACAGGTTCAGCAGCATCGTGGGCTCCAGCGCGGGCTCGCGCCAGGCCGCGATGATCTCGCCTCCGAACAGGTCCTCGAAGCAGATGTTCACCGCGATGCGCTGGCCGGCGAGCTGCATCGGCGGCTGATACGGCGCGCCGCGGTCCTGGTCGCCGATCGGGATCTTGACGAGCTGCATCAGCCAGTGGAACCCGAACGGCACGAACTCGCCGAACGCCACCAGGTGCCGCTTGCTGTAGCGCTGCATCGGCTGCTCGGGCTGCAGCCCCACGGCGCTGTTGTAGATGCGCTCGTCGGGCTCCTCCAGGAAGGTGCCGAAGATCAGTGCGTTGTGCTGCTCGCCCGGAAAGTCGAGCAGCCACTGGCGCACGTCGGCCGGCAGGTCGTTCAGCGGAAGCGGAAAGGCCGATTCGGGCAGCACCACCAGGTCGGAGTGCGCGCCGGGCGCATCCGGCATCATCGGAAAGTAGCGCTCCACGGCGAGCTGCGTTCCGCCGTCGGCGAACTTCAGGTCCTGCGCAATGTTGCCCTGGACCAGCTTGACCTTCAGCGGGGCCCCGGCCGGGCCGGTCCATTCGACCCGGCGCAGCATCGTGCCGCCCGCGATCAGCGCCAGCGCCACCGCCAGCGCCGCAAAACGGGGCGCTGTTGAACGCTCCCGCAGCAGCAGCACCACGGCGCCGGCCAGCACGGCGGCGAGCAGGCACAGGCCATAGACGCCCACGATGGGCGCAAAGCCCGACAGTGGCCCGTCGGTGTGCGCGTAGCCGCTGGCGATCCACGGCAGTCCCCCCAGCAGCGTGCCGCGCAGCCATTCGGTCAGGGCCCAGGCGCCGGGCCAGGCGAGCAGCAGGCGCAGCGCCGGGCGCGCGCTGGCGCGGTGGGCCAGCGCCGCCGCCAGCGCCGGATAGACGGCCAGATAGGCCACCAGCGCGCCGGTTGCGGGCACCGCCATCCACGCGGGCATCTCGCCGTACGTGTGCATGCTGATGTACACCCAGCTCATACCGAGCGCGAACCAGCCCAGCCCGAAGGCAAAGCCGAGCCGGGCCGCGCCTCGCCAGGATGCCTCGCGCTGCGCCAGGCCGATCAGCACGGCCAGGGCGGCCGGCTGCAGCGCGGGCAGACCGAACGGCGCAAAGGACAGCGTGTGGGCTACGCCCGCCAGCGCGGCCAGTAAAAGCGGCAGCGCCGGCGTGGCAGCGCGAATCCAGGGAAAAAAGCGGCCCGCGCGGGCGGGCGGTGTGCTGCCGGGCCCGGCGATCAATCGGGCGGCCGCATCTCCGCGGTCTCGAACTCGCTGACCACGGTCTTGGGCACGCGCGCCACCTGGAACAGGTGCGGCTGGCGCGGGTCGGCGCGCAGCACCTCGAAGCGCATTCCTTCGATCTCGACGGAGTCGCCCCGCTTGGGCACGCGGCCGAAGGCGTCGGTGACGAGGCCGCCGACCGTGTCGAAGTCCTGGTTCGGGAAATGGGTCCCGAACTGCTCGTTGAACTGCTCGATCTCGGTGAGCGCTTTGACGCGGAAGCGCCCGTCGGCCTCGGTGATGATGTTGTCTTCCTGCGCGTCGAAATCGTATTCGTCTTCGATGTCGCCGACGATCTGCTCGAGCACGTCCTCGATCGTGATCAGCCCCGCCACGCCCCCGTACTCGTCCACCACGATCGCCATGTGGTTGCGGTTGGCGCGGAAGTCACGCAGCAGCACGTTCAGGGGCTTGGCCTCGGGAATGAACACCGCCGGCCGCAGCATGGAGCGCACGTCGAAGTCCTGCTCGGCGTAGTAGCGCAGCAGGTCCTTGGCGAGCAGGATGCCGATCACGTGGTCGCGGTTGCTCTCGAACACCGGAAAGCGCGAGTGTGCCGTCTCGATCACGTGCGGGATCCACTCCTCGACGGGCTGGTCGATGTCGATCACGTCCATCTGCGCGCGCGGCACCATCAGGTCGCGCGCGCGCAGCTCGGACACCTGCAGCACGCCCTCGATCATCGACAGCGCGTCCGCGTCCAGCAGGTCGCGTTCGTGCGCCTCGGACAGCAGCTCCAGCAGTTGTTCCCGGTTTTCGGGTTCTCGGTAGATGAACGCCGTGAGGCGTTCGATCAGGCTCTTGTGCCGGTGGTGGCGGTGGACGCCCGAGCTGCGCCCGCTTGGAGATTCCGACATCGAATGCGGGCGAATCGCTTCACCCGGCCGTTGCGACACGTTGAGAATAACGGATGCAACCATCCGCCGTCATGTCCGTTTGTTGTCCTGGCGCTGCGAAATACGGTATTCAACGCAAATTGGGTGCATGTGGCGTAAGCCCGCGCTTACTTTGGTCATAGGGATTCGAAATCCTTAACCGCGCAAGGTGTTCGGCTTCGAGCGCTCGCATCCGGCGCGCATCGGCGGTACGCACGTGGTCGTAGCCCTGCGCGTGCAGCACGCCGTGGATCACCAGGTGCGCCAGGTGCGCGCGCAGCGTCTTGCCCTGCTGCGCGGCTTCAGTGCGCGCCACCGACACGCACACCACCACGTCGGCCACCACCAGCGGCGATTCCTGGTAGCTGAAGGTGAGCACGTTGGTGGCGTAGTCGCGGCTGCGGTAGGTGCGGTTCAGGCGCCGCGCGGTGCGTGCATCGGCCAGCACCAGCGCGATGCGCGCGCGCCGCTGCAGGGCCATTTTGACCCAGCGCGCCAGCGTGCGGCGCGACGGCATGCTGCGAAAGCGGCCGGCCCCGAGGATGGAGATTGTGGATGCGGCCCTCACCGCTTGCGCCCGCGCGCGGGCTGCGGGTCGAGCTGTTCGGCGCGCTCGTAGGCCTCGACGATGCGGGCCACCAGCGGGTGGCGCACCACGTCCTCGGCGGTGAAATAGGTGAACGAGATGCCGCGCACGTCGCGCAGGATGTGCTGCGACTCGATCAGTCCGCTGGCGATGTCCAGCGGCAGATCGATCTGCGTGATGTCGCCCGTCACCACCGCCTTGGAGCCGAACCCGATCCGCGTCAGGAACATCTTCATCTGCTCCGGGGTCGTGTTCTGCGCCTCGTCCAGGATCACGAACGCCTGGTTCAGGGTGCGGCCGCGCATGTACGCGAGCGGGGCGATCTCGATGGTCTGACGCTCCAGCAGGCGCTGGGTGCGGTCGAAGCCGAGCAGGTCGAACAGGGCGTCGTACAGCGGGCGCAGGTACGGATCCACCTTCTGCGCCAGGTCGCCCGGCAGGAACCCGAGGCGTTCGCCCGCTTCGACCGCCGGGCGCGTGAGCACGATGCGCTGCACCGAGGTGCGCTCCAGCGCATCGACCGCGCAGGCCACCGCCAGGTAGGTCTTGCCGGTGCCGGCCGGCCCGATGCCGAAGCAGATGTCGTGCGAGGCGATCGCCTCCAGGTATTCGCGCTGGTGCGGCGTGCGGCCGTGCAGGTCGCGCCGGCGCGTGTGCAGCTCGATCGCATCGGCGCCGTCCGCCGCTGGCGCGCCGTCCTGCGCGGGCGGGGCCCCGCCCCGGCGCTGCTCGACCAGCTGCAGCTGCACCTCCTCGGTGGTAACCGGCCGGCGCGCATGCGCCAGCAGGTGTTCCAGCACCTGCACGGCGCCCCGCGCCGCCTCGGGCGCGCCCTCGACGCGGAAGCGGTGGCCGCGGCGCTGGATCGCCACTTCCAGGTCGTTTTCGATCTGGCGCAGGTTCTCGTCCAGCGCTCCGGTCACGTGCGCGAGCGTGGCGTTGTCGCCCTCGTAGACGAAGGTCAAGGCGTTGCGGTTGCGCGCTGCGCGCGCGGCGGTGCTCACGCGGTCAGCGTTTGCGCGCACGGGGCCGCGGCGCCGGTGAGCTCGCCGCGCAGGCTGTGGGGCAGCGCCTCGGTGATGCGCACCGGCGCGAAACGGCCGATGAGCTCGCCCGGCGCGGCAAAGTTCACGATCCGGTTGTTCGACGTGCGGCCGGTGAGCTCGTTCGCGCCGCGCTTGGAGGCCCCTTCCACCAGTACCGTCTCGGTGCGGCCGACCATGGCCTGGCCGATGGCGCAACGGCTCGCCTCCAACGTCTGCTGCAGCCGGTGCAGGCGCTGCAGCTTTTCCTCGGCGGGGGTCGCATCCGGCAGCTCGGCCGCCGGCGTTCCGGGGCGGGGGCTGTAGACGAACGAGAAGCTCGAATCGAAGCCGACCTCCTCGGCCAGGCGCAGCGTCTGCTCGAAGTCGGCCTCGGTCTCGCCCGGAAAGCCGACGATGAAGTCCGACGAGATCGAAACGGCGGGGTGCGCGGCGCGCAGGCGGCGCACGATCGATTTGTATTCGAGCAGCGTGTAGCCGCGTTTCATCGCCGCCAGCACCCGGTCCGAACCGGACTGCACCGGCAGGTGCACGTGCTCGGCCAGCTGCGGCAGGCGCCGGTGCGCCTCGATCAGCCGCGCTGAGAATTCCTTCGGGTGCGAAGTGGTGTAGCGGATCCGGCCGATCGAGGACACCCGCGCGACGCAGTCGAGCAACAGCGCGAAGTCCACCGCCTGGCCGTCCGCGTCCACGCCGCGGTAGGCGTTGACGTTCTGGCCGAGCAGCGTCACCTCGCGCACGCCCTGATCGGCCAGGTCCGCCACCTCGGTGAGCACGTCTTCCAGCGGGCGCGAGACTTCCTCGCCCCGGGTGTAGGGCACCACGCAGAAGGTGCAGTACTTGCTGCAGCCCTCCATGATCGAGACGAAGGCGCTGGCGCCTTGTACGCGCGGCAAGGGCAGCGCGTCGAATTTTTCGATCTCGGGAAACGAGATGTCCACCTGCGGGTGGCCGCTGGCGCGGCGCTGCTCGATCATCGCCGGCAGGCGGTGCAGCGTCTGCGGCCCGAACACCAGGTCGACGAACGGGGCCCGCTCGACGATGCGGGCGCCTTCCTGGCTTGCCACGCAGCCGCCCACGCCGATCAGCAGGTGCGGCCGCCGGCGCTTGAGCGCGCGCACGCGGCCCAGATCGGAGAAGACCTTTTCCTGGGCCTTCTCGCGCACCGAGCAGGTGTTGAACAGGATCAGGTCGGCCTCTTCGGGCCGATCAGTGGTCGTCATGCCGTGCGCGGCCTCGAGCACGTCGGCCATCTTGGCCGAGTCGTACTCGTTCATTTGGCAGCCGAACGTGCGGATGTAGACCTTCTGGTCGCTCACGGCAGGCGATTGCGCGGCAATCGCGGAACAAAGGGGTAAGGGCGGCAATTTTAGCGGCTTGGCCGCCGAAGCCCGTAGGGCGAAGGCGGCCCGCCGGCCTGGGCTTGCGGCCGGCCAGTCGGGCGAGCGGCACGGTGTCGCCCGATCGCTTATAAGTTGAAATGCGACTGACACCACGATGTCGCCCAAAAGCTAACTAGGACATCAAGTCAAACCTCGCCTATCATAAATAGCTTGATTGCGACAGTCGAGGGGCGAGCTGCCTTTGCCCGAACTAGCTCAAGAGCGACTCGATCCCCTGATCATCACGCGCGGATCCTCCGGCGCAGCGGTGCGGGCGGTGCAGCGGCGCTGCCAAGCCGGCGAGCTGGTGCGCCTTGCGCCGGGAATCTACGCCCGCGAGAACGACCCGCAGGCGCAGGTGCGGTGCGTGCGCGAGCACTGGATCCGGATATTGGGCGAACTGGCGCCCGGCGCCGTGGTGTCGTATCGGAGCGCCTACGCGGCCGCGCCGGCCGAGGGGGTGGTGATCCTGAGCCACCCGACGCGCTTTAACCGCACCATCCACCTGCCGGGGCTGAGGGTGGCGCTGGTCGAGGGGCCGGGGGCGCTGCCGGGCGATGCGCCCCTGGTGGGCGGGGCGCTTCACCTGGCCTCGATGGAGCGGATGCTGCTGGAGAACCTGACGCGCCAGCGCGGCGCCGACGGCCGATCCCGGGGCGAAGCGGCCGTCCAGCAGCGCCTGGAGCAGATCCTGGCGGGCGGAGGAACCGATGCGCTGCGCAAGGTGCGCGGTGTGGCCCGATCGCTGGCCGATGCGCTGAACATGGGCCGGGAGCTGGCGCGGCTGCAGGGGATGATCGAGGCGCTGTTGCCACCGGTGCCGCCGGGCGAGGGCGAATCCGAGGACGACGCCGCCGCACCGCCGGCAGAGGCCCTGGCCTGCGTAGCTGCGGCGCAAGCCGCAGCGAAGGAGGCGGACGCCGATTGCGTCGCGACGATGGCGCAACTGGCGCAGCGCCTTAGGTGGCGGCGCTGGGAGCAGCGGGCGGTGATGGCCGGCCGGCAGGAGCGCGCGCACCAGGCATTCGTCGAGGCGTGGTTCGATTGCTTCGCGACCGGCTCGCTGCCGCAGATGGAGCAGGCGGCCGGCGCGGTCCTGGGCGGCACGGTCGATGGCGCCAGCAGCGCTGCGCTGCGCGAGCTGCTGAGCGCATTCAAGCTCGCGTTGAGCTCGCCACTGTGCGATTCGGTCCCTCCGTTCGGCCAGGGCTTCACGCAGGGGCTGCGGGCCCGCCACGCGCTGCTGATGCGGCTGGTCGATCCGGACGCAGCCGGTCAGTTGCGCAGTGGCAGGGAATCGACGTCGCTGCCCGCAATGATCGAGCCCGAACGGATCGAACGAACGCTGGCGGCGACCTCCACCCTCGCGCTGGACGTTCCCGACGGACTGGCGCGGGCCGTTTTCTACTCGATCCTGTTGTGGCGCGTGCAGCCGTTCGAACGCGGCAACGAACCGCTGGCGCAGCTGTTGATGAACGCCGAGCTCGCCAGCGTGGGCGAGGCCCGGATCCTGGTGCCGGCGCGTCTGCGCGGGCGCCTTCAGCTCGCCCGCGAGCGCCTCGCGCGCGAGGGCGATCCGGGCCGATACGTCCGGCTGCTGGTGGCGTTACAGCACTGGAGCGTGTCGCTGGATTTTTCCGACCTGCCCCGGTTGCTGGCGCGGCTCGTTGCGATGCGCGCCTTCGAGGCGCCGGGCCAAGGCCTCAGCGAACCGCCTTGACCAGAGCGGCCGCCATCCGATCGAGCGCGGCGCGCTGGGCCTCGTCGATCAGTTGCCCGTCTGCATCGAAGGCCTGGTTGGCGCGCGGCACCACCAGCTGCTGCGGAATCACGATCATGCCCAGGTAGCCGAGCAGATCGCGCAAATGGATCAGCGCGCGCAGGCCGCCCAGCCACGAGGGCGACGATCCCAGCAGGGCGGCCGGCTTGTCGGCGAAGATCGCCAGACCTGAGCCGCTGCGGTTGCCCGGATCGACCCGCGAGCACCAGGCGAACGTGTTCAGCAGCAGTGGGGTCATCGAGCCGTTGTACTCGGGGCTGGCGATGAGCAGCGCGTCGTGCTCGGCGATCAGCGCCTGCAGCCGCCGCCCCGCTGGCGGGATGCCGTCGCGGGCCTCCAGGTCAGCCTGGTACAGCGGCAGGTCATAGTCGGCCAGATCGATCAGCGTGGCGGCGCCGCCCGCGCGCTCGACCGCGGCCAGGGCCGCCCGGGCCGTGCGCTTGGACAGCGCCTGGCTGCGGGCGCTGCCCGGGACGATCAGCACGCGCGGCGGCGCCATCAAGTTGTGGACCGCCTCAACACGGAGCCCCGCAAGTCACCGCTGTGGCGTCACGGCTTGAACGTCAGCTCGACCGTCTTGTTGACCGCCTGGCCCGGCGGATCGAAGGTCCAGGCCGACAGCGCGCGCCGCACTTCGTCGTCGAATATGCGCGGCGGGGTTGCCTTGAGGATGTCGACCTGGTCAACCTTTCCTTCGGGCGTGACCCAGATCCGCGCCATCACATGCCCCTCGTCGATCTTGGCTCGCAAGGCACGGCGGGGGAACTGGGGCGGGTCGCGCTTGCGCGGGTGCAGCGTGATGGGCTCGGTCGCCGGCAGCGGCGTGGGCGCAACCGCAGCCAGCTGGACCGGGGGCGGGGCGGCGGGTGCAGCGGTCTCGGAGGCGGCCGGCTCGGCCGCTGGCGCGCGCAGCGCGATGCGTTCGGCCTGGCCCGCGTCGGCCTTCGTCGCCGCGGCCGAGGCGGGGGGCGCGACGGTGGGGGCGGCGGCGGGGGTCTCGCGCGGTCGGTTTTGCGGGGCCTGGGCGGGCGGATCGGCTGCTGCAACGGTCTTCGGCAGCGCTGTCTCGGGCGCAGGCGGCGGAGCGGGTACGGTTTCGACTTGCGCCACGGCCCGCTCTGGCGCGCGCCGCGCGGGCGGTGCTTCGGGCGCTGCGCCGGCCGGTGCGACGACCGTGGCGGAGGCCTTGGTGATGATCACGGGCGGCAGGCCCGACAGAGGCAGCTCCCTGGGCCCGTCGGCGGGTGAACCGGTGGACGGCTCACCGGGGTCCAGCGCATCCTGCGCCACTGGGCCGGCCGCAGACGGCGTCTGGGCGGCACCTGCCGGCCGGGCCGCAACGGCGGCGTCGCGGGGAGCATCGGCCGGGCGGTTGGCGTTGGTCACGATCCAGTAGCCACCGGCGATCGCCAGCGCCGGCAGCGCCAGCGCGATCCAGATCAGGCCGCGTCGCCGCGGTTTGGCATCGGGCAACGCCAGGTCGGGCTGGCTCGGCTGGGGCGGGTAGTTGTAGCCGTCCAGCATCGCAACCTGCTGCGTGGTATCGCCGTCGCTTTCCGGATCGGTCAGGCGCGCCAGCCCCTGTGCCTCGAGCTCGGCCAGGGCGTGCTCGACCGCTTCAGCGCCGAACAGCTCGGTCAGTTCCTCGACCGTACGCCGCCCGTCCAAAACGATCAGTACGCGACGCGACGGCGTTGCCACGTGGCCGCCGTGCGTATTGCTCAACTCGGCGGCCCCTCGCCTGGTCTTGCGGTAGATCAGCGAGCCGTCCATCGGTGTGTGGGCGGTAGTGTCTGGTGGCGGATCAGGGACTCGAACCCCGGACCAAAGGATTATGATTCCTCTGCTCTAACCAGCTGAGCTAATCCGCCGGACCGCCGAAGCGGCGGAGGGCGTGCATTATCGCCCAAAAGAAGGGCCCGATCGAGCCACCAACGCGTGACTTCGGGCGCGTTATTCAGCCGATCGAACGCTTGGTTTTTAGCGTTTTGACTTGCGTTTGCGCGGGGCCGTGGCCCGCCGCGCAAGGGTCTCGATCAAGCTTTCGCGTTGCTGCCGCAGAAAGTCGCGGTCGATGAACTGCGCGAGGTACTCGAGGTCGGCGCGCGCCACACCGGCCTCCCCGAAGTGCGATCGCCACTGGCCGCACGCCGTTGCCACGGCCGCCGCCTCGGCCCCGGCCTCGGCGGCCGACAGGCCGAACAGGGCCGCTTCCGAGCAAGCGTTCTCGATGGTCGAGTCGGCGCCGTCGCGGCCGATGCGCATCTGCTGGTATCCCAGTCCCTGAGCCGCGGGCAGCACGTCGAACGCGGGGGCCAGTACAAGATGCTGGGCATCGTCCATCAGCAGCACGTGATTTTTTTCGTGGTCGTCGGTGTTGTCCATCAGGATGTTGAACACCATGCGGCGAAACAGCTCGCGCATTTGCACTTTGGCGATGCCGTCCTGCACCGGCGCGCGGCGTCGCAGCAGCTGCGCGAGCTCGGGGTAGCCGATCGTGGCTCCTTCGGCGCGCAGCGCCACGTGCGCCGACTGGGCGTGAAGGCGCCGCGTGCCCACGCTGCTGCCTTCGCGATCGAACCGCAGCACGGCCACCGCATGCCCGTCGACCAGCCGGATGGGGCGGGTGGGAGCCACGCGGATGCCGGCTTTGGCGGCGAGCGTCATGCAGGCGTGCTCGATCAGGGCCGCATCGGTCGGATCGCCGGGCTCGGCGAACTTGACGACCGACTGGGCGCCGTCCAGTTCGATCAGTGCCTTGGGGCGGGCGCCGCCCAGCGTGGCGCCGGGCGCGATCAGGCGGCGCTTGGATTCGGGCACGGGCTCGTTGTCCAGCACCTTGCGGACGAGCTCGTGGATCTCCTCCACATCGTGCAGCGACGGCAGCGGGCCGGTGCGGTGGGGTGCGTAGGCCTCGCCCGACTGGGACACGCCCAGGGCGCCGAAGCGATCGTCGCCCGCGAAGTACAGGTACTCGAGCAGCGACAGGCGCGCCGGCTTGTCGACGAAGCGCACCACGCGCTCGCCCCAGCGGTCGGGCCGCGCGTCATCGACCGCGCCGGCGGCGGCGTCGCGCTCGATGGGGCGGTGCTCCAGGTCGGTGAGCGGCAGGTCTTCGCTGAGCGCAAAGCCGTTGCGCAGCCACGCCGCCCCGTACTGCAGCGACACGCCGCGCGTGGCGCGCAGCAGCCGCAGCGTGCCGATCGGCACCGGCGTGCGCGGCTGACCCAGCCACCACAGGTACAGCTCGTCGGTGACGCGATACGGGTCGGTCATCCGGGCTTGTGCCCGGCCAGGCGCGCGGAAATCGACGCCGGCGCGCGCACCGCGCGACGCCGGCGCGCTCCGCGCACATCGAGCTCGAGCGCGCCCAGATCGGCCGCGGGCGCGGCCACCTCGGCCAGGGCCTGCACGCGTCCCATCAGCCACAGGGCGCTCGCATACGCCCCCATGCTGACGGTCGGGTCGCCCTTTTCGAGGCGAATCAGCGTGGGCACCGAAACGCCGATGCGCTGCGCCCAGGCGCGCTGCGACTCCTTGCGGCGGGCGCGCGCGATGGCCAGGTTCTCGCCGAGCTGGCGCAGAGCGGCAGCGGCCACGGGGGGCAGGGAGTCGGCCACGAGGGAGGACTTTGGCATTACATAAATATAGTCATTTTGGCGTTATTGGTCAAGTATATTTAACTTAAAGGACGACAAAGCCGTGGAAAGACCAGTGGCCACTACCAGAGACGGCAGCAAAGGAAAGACGAGCCCCGAGTATCCTTGAGAAGATGAAGTACACCCTCGATTGCGAGCGTGAGGACGACGGCCGGTGGCTGGCCGAAGTACCTCAGCTGCCTGGCGTTCTCGCCTACGGAAAGACAGCCGCTGAAGCAATGGCAAAGGCCGAAGCGCTGGCCTTCCGAGTCTTAGCTGAACGGCTGGACAACGCCGAAGCAGGGCCGCAGGCGATCAGCATCGAGATTCCCGCTGGAGCATGAGCGTCTGGCCTTCTTCGAAGGCTAGAAAGGTCCTCGCCGCTTTGCTCTCGATTGGCTGGACGATCAAACGCCAAACGGGCTCCCATAAGACGCTGGCCAGAGCAGGATGGCCGGACTACACGTTTGCCTTTCATGATGGCGAGGATCTGGGACCTAAGATGCTCGCGCGTATCGCCAGGCACACGGGCCTGAAGCCTGACGACCTGTAGCGCTGCACAGGTCGCCCGCCACAGAATCGAGCCCAAAAAAAGGGCCGATCGAATCGGCCCCTTTTTCGTCCGCGCGAACCGTGTCAGTCCGACGCGTAAATGTCCCGATCCTTGGTCTCGGGCAGGAACAGCGTTCCGATCACGAACGTCATGCCGGCCACGATGATCGGGTACCACAGTCCCGAGTAGATGTTGCCGGTGGCCGCCACGATCGCAAACGAGGTGGCCGGCAGGAACCCGCCGAACCAGCCGTTGCCGATGTGATACGGCAGCGACATCGAGGTGTAGCGGATCCGGGTGGGGAACAGCTCCACCAGCATCGCCGCGATCGGCCCATACACCATCGTCACGTAGATCACCAGGATGGTCAGGATCAGGATCACCATCGGCTTGTTGATCTGCTCCGGGTCGGCCTTGGCCGGGTAG
>Ga0210409_10002722_pt1 | contig 20633 bp, 4 predicted proteins | sample IncBWH17MmetaG_FD_161649 | JGI IMG/M metagenome (GOLD analysis project Ga0210409, IMG submission 161649) | Forest soil microbial communities from Barre Woods Harvard Forest LTER site, Petersham, Massachusetts, United States - Inc-BW-H-17-M | ecosystem: Environmental > Terrestrial > Soil >...
TGATGGCGAAGGAAGGCGATCCCTATCTGCTGGTGGGCATGACCAGCTTCGACACGCGGCAGCGGCTGGAAACTTACCTGGCCGCTTTGCAAAGCGTGATACAGCGCCACGACGTGCTGCGCACCGCCATCGTCTGGGAAGGTGTGCCGGAACCGCTGCAGGTGGTCTGGCGCGCTGCACCGCTGGTGCAGGAAGAACTGATCCTCGATCCAGCCGATGGTGAGGTTGCCGGCCAGTTGCGTGCGCGCTTCGATCCTCGCCATACCCGGCTGGATCTTACCCAGGCGCCATTGATGCGCACCAGCTTTGCTTACGACGCTGCACAGCAGCGCTGGGTGCTGCTAACCCTGGTGCATCACCTGATCAACGACCACACTACCCTGGAAGTCATCCATGCCGAGATCGGGGAGTATCTCCAGGGACGGCAAGCGCAATTGCCGGCGCCGCTGCAGTTCCGCAATTACGTTGCGCAAGCCCGGCTGGGCGCCAGCACCGAAGCGCATGAAACGTTTTTCCGCCAGATGCTGGAGGGTGTCGATGAACCGACAGCACCCTTCGGCTTGCTGGAGGTGCATGGCGATGGCGATGGCCTGGAAGAGAGCCATGTGCGGCTCGGCGCGGCGCTGTCGCAGCGCTTGCGGCAGCAGGCGCGGCAGCTCGGCGTGAGCGCCGCCAGCCTGTGCCATCTGGCCTGGGCGCAGGTACTGGCGCGGGTCGCCAATCGCAGCGATGTGGTGTTCGGCACGGTGCTGTTCGGCCGCATGCAGGGCGGCGAGGGCGCCGACCGCATGATGGGCCTGCTGATCAATACGCTGCCGCTGCGCGTCAACATCGATGGACAAGGCGTCGCAGCCAGCGTACGGCATACCCACGCCTTGCTGGTGCAACTGATGGAGCACGAACACGCCTCGCTGGCGCTGGCGCAACGAGCCAGCGCGATCGCCGCGCCGCAGCCCTTGTTCTCGGCCTTGCTCAACTATCGCCACAGCACGCTCGGCGAACCGTCGCCGGCAGAGCAGGCCGTATGGCAAGGCATCACGCAGATTTCAGGAGAAGAGCGCAGCAACTATCCCTTGAGCCTGTCGGTCGACGACCTGGGACAAGGTTTCGCTTTGACCGCGCAGGTGATGCCTGCTGTGGGCGCAATGCGCATTTGCGGCTATATGGAAACGGCGCTGGAAGGATTGGTCGCGGCGCTGGAAGCAACGCCGGAACGGGCCATCAATAGCATCGACGTCATGCCCGCGACTGAGCGGAATGAGATCGTCAACAGCTGGAACGCCATGCAGGAACAGCATCCCGGGCAGCGCTTGCCGCAACTGTTCGAAGCGCAGGCGGCAAAAACTCCGCTGGCAGTGGCAGTCGTGCACAGGACGGAGCAGCTGAGTTATGCCGAGCTCAACCGCCAGGCCAATCAATTGGCGCATTACCTGCGCGAGTTGGGTGTCCAGCCTGACGATAGAGTGGCGATCTGCGTCGAACGCGGCCTGGCCATGGTGGTCGCCTTGCTGGCCGTGCTGAAGGCAGGCGCGGCCTATGTGCCGCTGGATCCGGCTTATCCGGCGGACCGCCTGGCACACATGTTGAGCGACAGCGCGCCACGGATAGTGCTGACGCAGGGCGGGATCGAAGGCGGCTGGCTGCAGGTGAAAGCGACGATTGCGCCGGAGTTGCCGGTGCTGGATCTGCAGCTACCTGTCTGGAACGACTATCCGGACCATAATCCCGGCGGCGGCCATCTGGCGCCGTCGGACATGGCCTACGTAATCTACACCTCGGGGTCGACCGGCACACCGAAGGGGGTGATGGTTGAACACCGCAATGTCACGCGCCTGTTTGCCGCCACCGATGCCTGGTTCCATTTCGGCGCAGCAGATGTCTGGACCCTGTTCCATTCCTTTGCCTTCGATTTCTCGGTATGGGAAATCTGGGGGGCGCTGCTGCATGGCGGCCGGCTGGTGGTGGTGCCGCTGGAAACGGCGCGTTCGGCGGAAGATTTCTATCGTCTGCTCTGCAGCGAACAGGTGACCATTCTGAACCAGACGCCAAGCGCCTTCCGCCAGCTGATTGCAGCGCAAGGCGACGGCGCCCAGACGCATCAGTTGCGGCAGGTGATTTTCGGCGGCGAGGCGCTGGAACCTGTGACCCTGATCCCGTGGTATGCGCAGAACCCCGGTTGCGCCACGCAGCTGATCAATATGTACGGCATCACCGAAACAACGGTGCACGTCACTTACCAGCCTATCGATGCTGCCGATACCGTGCGCGGTGGCGTCAGCCCGATCGGCGTACGCATACCGGATCTCAGCGTATATCTGCTGGATGCGCAAGGCCAGCCGGCGCCGGTAGGCGTGCCAGGCGAACTGTACGTGGGCGGCGCCGGCGTAGCGCGCGGCTACCTGAACCAGCCGGAACTGACCGAGCAGCGCTTCGTCGCCGACCGTTTTTCGCAGCAGCCCGGTGCACGCTTGTACAAGAGCGGCGACCTGGCGCGCTGGCAGGCCGACGGTACGCTGGTGTACCTGGGCCGCAACGACTTCCAGGTCAAGATCCGCGGTTTCCGCATCGAGCTGGGCGAAATCGAAGCGCAGTTGGCTACGCATGCGGCGATCCGCGAAGCGGTGGTGATTGCACGCGAAGATACGCCGGGCGACAAGCGCCTGGTGGCCTATATCGTCGTCAATCAAGAGGTCGATGTCGAAACGTTGCGCACACACCTGAGCGGCAATCTGCCGGACTATATGGTGCCGGCTGCCTATGTCACGCTGGAAGCCTTGCCGCTGACGGCCAACGGCAAGCTGGACCGCAAGAACCTGCCGGCGCCGGCCAGCGATGCCTACGCTGCGAGCAGTTATGAGGCGCCGCAAGGCGAGACTGAAATCGCGCTGGCGGCGATCTGGTCAGCGCTGTTGCAGATCGAACGCATCGGCCGCCATGACAATTTCTTTTCGCTGGGCGGCCATTCGCTGCTGGCGGTGAGCCTGATGGAAAGGATGCGCCAGCAAGGCTTGACGGCCGAGGTGCGGGCGCTGTTTGCGACGCCGACGCTGGCCGGACTGGCAGCGTCGGTCGGTGCGGAAAGCCGCCTGGTGGCGGTGCCGGCCAACCTGATCCCGGCCGGCTGCGCACAGATTACGCCGGCGATGCTGCCGCTGGTGAACCTGAGCGAGACGGAGATTGCGCGCGTGGTCGAACGGGTGCCGGGCGGGGCTGCCAATGTGCAGGATATCTATCCGCTGGCGCCCTTGCAGGAAGGGATTTTGTTCCATCACCTGATGGCGAAGGAAGGCGATCCCTATCGGCTGGTGGGCATGACCAGCTTCGACACGCGGCAGCGGCTGGAAACTTACCTGGCCGCTTTGCAAAGCGTGATACAGCGCCACGACGTGCTGCGTACCGCGATCGTCTGGGAAGGTGTGCCGGAACCGCTGCAGGTGGTCTGGCGCGCTGCACCGCTGGTGCAGGAGGAATTGATACTGGAAGGAGATGTCGCGCGTCAGTTGCGCGAACGTTTCGACCCGCGCCTGACTCGCCTGGACTTGTCGCAAGCGCCTCTGATGCGCACCAGCTTTGCCTACGACGCCATACAGCAGCGCTGGGTGCTGCTGACTCTGATGCACCACTTGATCAGCGATCACACCACCCTGGAAGTGGTGCATGCCGAAATTGCAGCACACCTGCAGGGCCTGCAGGCGCAGCTGCCGGCGCCGCTGCAGTTTCGCAATTACGTCGCGCAAGCCCGGCTGGGTGGCAATACCGAAATCCATGAAAACTTCTTCCGGGAGTTGCTGGGCGACGTAGATGAACCGACCGCTCCCTTCGGTTTGCTGGAAGTACATGGCGATGGCGGCGGCCTGGAAGAGGGGCATGTGCGGCTCGGCGCGACGCTGTCGCAGCGCTTGCGGCAGCAGGCGCGGCAACTCGGCGTGAGCGCCGCCAGCCTCTGCCATCTGGCCTGGGCGCAGGTATTGGCGCGGGTCGCCGGCCGCAGCGATGTGGTGTTCGGCACGGTGCTGTTCGGCCGCATGCAGGGCGGCGAGGGCGCCGACCGCATGATGGGCTTGCTGGTCAACACCCTGCCTTTGCGCCTCAATATTGATACGCAAGGCGTCGCAGCCAGCGTACGGCATACGCATGCCTTGCTGGCGCAGTTGATGGACCACGAACACGCCTCGCTGACGCTGGCGCAACGAGGCAGCGCGATCGTCGCACCGCAGCCCTTGTTCTCGGCGCTGCTGAATTATCGTCACAGCATGCTGGGCGAAGCTTCCCCGGCTGAGCGGGCGATCTGGGAAGGCATCACGCAGATTTCGGGAGAAGAGCGCAGCAACTATCCCTTGAGTCTGTCGGTCGACGACCTGGGAGAAGGCTTCGCCTTGACCGCGCAAGTCGCGCCCGAGGTAGGCGCAGTGCGCGTATGCGGTTTCATGCAGATGGCGCTGGAAGGGCTGGTCACGGCGCTGGAAGCTGCGCCGGAGCGCGCCGTCAACAGTATCGATGTGATGCCGGCACAGGAACGGCATCAGGTCGTCAGCGGCTGGAATGCGACCCCGGCGCGGCATCCCAAGCAACTGCTGCCGCAGCTGTTCGAGGCGCAGGCGGCAAAGACTCCGCTGGCAGTGGCGGTGCTGCATGGCTCGGCGCAGCTCAGTTATGCCGAGCTCAATCGCCAGGCCAATCAGCTGGCGCATCATCTGCGCCAGCTGGGCGTCAAGCGCAATGACCGGGTGCTGCTGCAGCTGGAACGCTCGCTGTCGTTGATTGTTGCGATACTGGCCGTGCTCAAGTGCGGCGCCGCCTACCTGCCGATAGATGGTAGCTTGCCGGACGAACGCAAGATTTTCATGGCCAATGACAGCGGCGCCGGCGTGCTGCTGGCGTTGAGCAGCGCTGCCTGGCCGCAACAGGCAGCGCTCACCAGGGTCAATCTGGACCGGATCGCCGCCAACGCCTACGCCGCCGACAACCTGACAGCGGGAGGCGACGACGAAACGATTGCCTACATCATGTATACCTCGGGCTCGACCGGGCAGCCGAAAGGGGTGCTGGTGCCGCATCGCGGCATCAAGCGCCTGGTGCTGGAAAACGGCTATGCGGCTTTTGACGCCAGCGACCGCATCGCCTTCGCCGCCAATCCGGCCTTCGACGCCTCGACCCTGGAAATCTGGGGCGCCTTGCTGAACGGCGGCTGCATCGTAGTGATCGACAAGGAAGTATTTCTCGATCCGCTGCAACTGGCCGGCAAGCTCGAACAGCAGGGCGTCACCACGCTGTTCCTGACCACGGCCGTATTCAATCAATGTGCGGCGCTAGCACCGGAGGCATTCCGCCGCTTGCGCTTCCTGATGACCGGCGGCGAACGCTGCGACCCGGCCGCCTTTGCGCGTGTGCTGGCCGCCGGCAAACCGCAGCATCTGATCCATTGCTACGGCCCGACCGAGGCCACCACCTATGCCACGACCTACGAAGTGACGGCGCTGGATGCCGCCGAAACGAGCTTGCCGATAGGCCGGCCGATTGCCGGCACTCAGGTCTATCTGCTGGACGCGCAAGGCGAGCCGGTGCCGGTCGGCGTGACGGGCGAGATGTATATCGGCGGCGCCGGCATAGCCTGCGGTTATCTCAATCGGGAGCAGTTGACGGCAGAGCGATTTATTGCCGACCGCTTCAGCGGCCGCTCCGGTGCGCTGCTATACCGCACCGGCGACCTGGCGCGCTGGCAGGCCGACGGCAACCTGGTGCATCTGGGACGCAACGACTTCCAGGTCAAGATCCGCGGCTTCCGTATCGAGCTGGGCGAGATTGAAGCAAGGCTGGCCTCGCATCCGGCGATCCGCGAGGCAGTCGTGATTGCGCGCGAAGATAGTCCGGGAGACAAGCGCCTGGTGGCGTATGTCGTCCTCAACGAAGAGATCGATGCGGCAGCCCTGCGCTCCCATTTGAGCGCCAGCATGCCCGAGTACATGGTGCCTGCTGCCTATGTCACGCTGGCGGCGCTGCCGCTGACGCTGAACGGCAAGCTGAGTCGCAAGCATCTGCCGGCGCCCGAAGCGGATGCCTTTGCCGTGAGCGGTTATGCGGCGCCCGAAGGTGCGACGGAAACCGCCATGGCGTCCATCTGGTCGCAGCTGCTGCGGGTCGAACGGATCGGTCGTTACGATAATTTCTTCTCGCTCGGCGGCCATTCGCTGGTGGCGGTGCAGATGATTTCGCGCATCAGGCAAGTCTTCGATATCGAGCTGGCGATCAGCACTTTGTTTGCGCATCCGGTGCTGCTCGATTTTTCTGCGCAGCTGTTGGCCGGGGCTGTCAGTGTCCGGCCGCCGCTGACTGTCGCCAGCGCTGAAGAGCGTGCGCAATTGTCATTTGCGCAGCAACGCTTGTGGTTCCTGGAGAAGATGGGGGGGATCGGCCATGCCTATCATATTCCGCTGGGCTTGCAACTGGACGGCGAACTGGACCGCGTCGCCCTGATACAGGCGCTGGAACGCCTGGTATTCCGCCACGAAGCGCTGCGCACCACTTTTACCGAGACAGAAGAGCATGCCGCGATCCAACGTGTCGCGCCGGCTGAGCTTAGCCATTTTCAGCTGCTGGAACATGATTTGCGGCACCATCCCGAACGCGAAGAGGAACGGCAGCGCCTGCTTGCCGAGGAAGCATCGAGGCCGTTTGACCTGACGCAGGGACCGCTGATCCGCGGCCTCTTGCTGCAAGAGACACGGACCCGGCATACGCTGCTGATCACGGCTCATCATATTGTCTCGGACGGCTGGTCGACCGGGCTGCTGCTGGATGAAATCAGTGCGCTCTACAACGCCTACCGGCAGGGGCAGCATGATCCGCTGCCAGCCTTGGCGCTGCAATATCCGGATTACGCAGCATGGCAGCGCCGCTGGCTGAGCGGCGCCGTGCTGGAACAGCAGACCGCCTATTGGAAGGACAGCCTGGCAGGTGCGCCGACCTTGCTGGAGCTGCCGGCCGACTATCCGCGTCCGCCGCAGCAGGACTATGCCGGCTCCAGTATCGACATCAGGCTCGAGGCCGGACTGACGCGCAAACTGAAGGCCTTGAGCCAGCGCCACGGCAGCACGCTGTACATGACCTTGCTGAGCAGCTGGGCGCTGCTGCTGGGCCGGCTGTCGGGACAAGACGATATCGTCATCGGCACGCCGGCGGCCAACCGCAGCCAGCAGGAAGTGGAAGGCTTGATCGGCTTCTTCGTGAATACGCTGGCGTTGCGCATCCGGCTGCCGGAACAGGCAACAGTGACGACTCTGCTGGAGCAAGTGAAGCAGCAATCGCTGGCGGCCCAGCAGTACCAGGAAATTCCATTTGAACAGGTGGTGGAGCATACCCGTCCGTTACGCAGCATGACGCACAGCCCCTTGTTTCAGGTGATGTTTGCCTGGCAGAACGCGCCGCAAGGCAAGCTGCAGCTGTCAGGGCTGGATCTGACGCCGCTGGCGCTCAGGCAGGTGACTGCTAAATTCGACCTGACCCTGGCGCTGGGCGAAAGCGACAATACGGTGGTCGGTTCGCTGGAATATGCGACAGCGCTGTTTGAAAAAGACACGGTACGACGCTATCTCGGTTATTGGCAGCGTCTGCTGGAAGCGATGGTCGACGGCGATGCGCATCCGGTCGCCAGCCTGCCCTTGGTGGGCGAGTCGGAGCGGCAGCTGCTGGCAAGCTGGAATGCGACCGGGGTCAGCTATCCCGAGGGAGAATTCCTGCTGCATCAGCTATGCGAAGTACAGGCCGAGCGTACACCGCAGGCGGTGGCGGTGCAGTTCGGTGCGGCGCAGCTAAGCTACGCCGAACTGAATCGCCAGGCCAATCAGCTGGCGCACTATCTGCGCGAACTGGGCGTTCAGCCGGATCAGCGGGTGGCGATCTGCGCCGAACGCAGTCCGGCCATGGTGGTTGCCTTGCTGGCGGTGCTGAAGGCGGGAGCGGCCTATGTGCCGCTGGATCCCGCGTATCCGGCGGATCGCCTGGCCTACATGCTGAACGACAGCGCGCCGCGCGTGGTGCTGACGCAGACCGGGATAGAAGGCGGCTGGCAGCAGGTCAGGGCATCTATCGGCCCCGACTTGCCGCTGCTGGATCTGCAGGCGCCTAGCTGGTCAGGGTATCCGGAACATAATCCCGACAGCAGCCATCTGACGCCGTCGTCTCTGGCGTATGTGATCTACACATCGGGTTCTACCGGAAAACCGAAGGGGGTGATGAATGAGCATCGCGGCGTCGTCAATCGCATGCTATGGATGCAGCAAGCTTATGGGCTGGGACAGCAAGACGTGGTGTTGCAAAAGACGCCTTTCAGTTTCGACGTCTCGGTATGGGAATTCTTCTGGCCGCTGATGACCGGCGCCAAGCTGGTGCTGGCCAAGCCGGATGGCCACAAGGATCCCGCCTATCTGAGCGGACTCATCCGCGCCGCCGGCGTCACAACCTTGCACTTCGTGCCCTCCATGTTGCAGGTGTTTGCCGCGCACGACGAGGCCGCTGCCTGCACCAGCATTGTGCGCGTGATGTGCAGCGGCGAGGCATTGCCGGCAGCGCTGGTCGATAGTTTCCATGCGTTGCTGCCGCGAGCCCAGTTGCATAATCTGTACGGGCCTACCGAAGCGGCTGTGGATGTTACTTCCTGGACCAGTATCGCGGGAGAAAACCGGAGCGCGATTCCTATCGGCAAGCCGATTGCGAATACCAGCATCCACATCCTCGATGCGCGCGGAGAACCGGTGCCGCTGGGCGTGGCTGGAGAGTTGCATATCGGCGGCGTGCAGGTGGCGCGCGGCTACCTCAACCAGCCGCAACTGAGCGAACAGCGTTTCATCGCCAATCCCTTCTCGCAGGAGCCCGGCGCACGCCTGTACAAGACCGGCGATCTGGCGCGCTGGCAGGCTGACGGCAATCTGCTGTATCTCGGCCGCAACGATTTCCAGGTCAAGCTGCGCGGCTTTCGCATCGAGCTGGGTGAGATCGAAGTGCAACTGGCCGCGCACGCAGCGATCCGCGAGGCAGTGGTGATTGCGCGCGAAGACAGTCCGGGCGACAAGCGCCTGGTGGCTTATCTTGTGACCAGCGAGGAAGTCGATGCTGAAACCATACGCGCATATCTGAGCGTCAATCTGCCTGACTACATGGTGCCGGCGGCGTACGTCACGCTGGCGGCCTTGCCCTTGACGGCGAATGGCAAGCTGGACCGCAGCAGCCTGCCGGCGCCGGATGGCGGCGCTTACGCGGCCAATAGCTACGCAGAGCCGCAGGGAGCGGCTGAAGTTGTGCTGGCGGCGATCTGGTCGGAACTGCTGAAGATCGAGCGCGTCGGCCGCCACGACAATTTCTTCTCGCTCGGCGGTCATTCGCTGCTGGCGGTACAGATGATTTCGCGGCTGCGGCAAGCATTCGGCGTGGAGGTGGCGTTGAGCACGGTGTTCATGCATCCCTTCCTGGCAGACTTCGCAGCCGGATTGTCCGGCAGCGATACCAGCGTGCGGCCGGCGATACCGGCAACCCGTGGCGAGGAACGGGAGCAACTGTCGTTTGCACAGCAACGCCTGTGGTTCCTGGAACAGATGGGCGAGGTGCGCCAGGCCTACCATGTGCCGCTGGGCTTGCAGCTCAACGGCGAACTCGACCGGGTCGCCCTGATCCAGGCTCTGGAACGCCTGGTATTCCGCCACGAAGCCCTGCGCACCAGCTTTGTCTCCGCGCCAGGCCAGGGCGCGCTGCAGCGCGTCGCGGCGGCCGATATCAGCCATTTTCATCTGCTGGAACACGATTTGCGACATCATCCGGAGCGCGATGCCGAGCGCGAACGCCTGATCGCCGAAGAAGCGGCGGCGCCGTTTGACCTGGCGCGAGGTCCGCTGATCCGCGGCCGCCTGCTGCAAGAGACGCGCACCCGGCACACCTTGCTGATCACGCTGCATCATATCGTTTCGGACGGCTGGTCGATCGCCGTGCTGCTCGATGAGATCAGCGCGCTGTATGGCGCCTACCGGCAAGGCGAGCACGATCCTCTGCCGCCGCTGACGGTGCAGTATCCGGACTACGCCGCCTGGCAGCGGCGTTGGATGAGCGGCGCGGTACTGGAGCAGCAGACCGCCTACTGGAAGGAAAATCTGGCCGGCGCGCCGACCCTGCTGGAGCTACCCACCGATTATTCTCGTCCACTGCAGCAAGACTATGCCGGTGCGCAGGTAGCGACAGTGCTGGATGCCGCGTTGACCAAAAAACTCAAGGCCTTGGGCCAGCGCCACGGCAGCACCTTGCACATGACGCTGCTGAGCAGCTGGGCCTTGCTGCTGGGCCGGCTGGCAGGGCAGGATGACGTGGTGATCGGCACGCCGACGGCCAACCGCAGCCAGCGGGAAGTGGAGGGCCTGATCGGCTTTTTCGTCAACACGCTGGCGCTGCGCATCCGTTTGCCCGAACAGGCGACGGTAGGCGCTTTGCTGGAGCAAGTGAAGCGGCAGTCGCTGGCGGCCCAGCAGCACCAGGAACTTCCGTTCGAGCAAGTGGTGGAACATACCCATCCGGTGCGCAGCATGGCGCACAGTCCTTTGTTCCAGGTCATGTTTGCCTGGCAGAACGCGCCGCAAGGCAGGCTGCAACTGCCCGGCCTGGAGCTGACCCCGCTGCCGTTCAAGCAGATAACGGCAAAATTCGACCTGACCTTGTCGCTGGAAGAATCGGGCGACGAGATTGCCGGCGTGCTGGAATATGCCAGCGCCTTGTTCGAGCGCAGCACGATCGAGCGCTACCTCGGCTACTGGCATTGCCTGCTGCAGGCCATGGTCAGCGACGACAGCCGGCAGCTGGCCGGCCTGCCGTTGATGACCGCAGCGGAACGTCAGCAGATCGTGCAGCACTGGAACCAGACCGACGCCGTTAATCCGGCGCCCTTGCTGCCGCAACTATTCGAGGCGCAGGCGGCGCGAACGCCGGAAGCGGTGGCGGCGGTGCATGGCGTCCATCAGCTGAGCTATGCCGAGCTGAACCGCCAGGCCAATCAGCTGGCGCATCATCTGCGGCAGCTGGGCGTCAGGCGCAATGACCGGGTAGCCTTGCAGCTGGAACGCTCGCTGCCGCTGATTGTGGCCGAACTGGCGATCCTCAAGTGCGGCGCCGCCTATGTGCCGCTGGATCCTGCCTTGCCGGACGAGCGCAAGATTTTCATGGCGCGCGATTGCGGCGCCAGTCTGTTGCTGGCGCTGAGCGGCGCTGCCTGGCCTGAGCAGGCAGCGCTTACCAGGGTCAACCTGGACCAGATCGCCGCCAGCGCCTACGCCGCCGACAACCTGGCGCCGGGCGGCGACGACGAGACGATTGCCTACATCATGTATACCTCGGGCTCGACCGGGCAGCCGAAAGGGGTGCTGGTGCCGCAGCGCGGCATCAAGCGGCTGGTGCTGGAAAACGGCTATGCGGCTTTTGACGCCAGCGACCGCATCGCCTTCGCCGCCAATCCGGCCTTTGACGCTTCGACCATGGAAATCTGGGGCGCCTTGCTGAACGGCGGCCGCATCGTGGTGATCGACAAGGAGGTGTTCCTCGATCCGCTGCGTTTCGCCGAAGCACTGGAACGGCAAGGCGTCACCACGCTGTTCCTGACCACGGCGGTGTTCAACCAGTGTGCAGCAATGGTGCCGGATGCCTTCCGCCAGCTGCGCTTCCTGTTGACCGGCGGCGAACGCTGCGACCCGGCCGCTTTTGCGCGCGTGCTGGCAGTCGGCCGGCCGCAGCATCTGATTCACTGCTACGGGCCGACCGAAACCACGACCTACGCCACCACCTACGAAATTGCCGCGATTGACCCGGCACAGCCGACCATTCCGATAGGCCGGCCGATCGCCAACACCCAGGTTTATCTGCTGGACACGCATGGCGAGCCGGTGCCGGTGGGAGTGACGGGCGAGATCTATATCGGCGGCGCCGGCGTTGCCTGCGGCTACCTCAACCGGGAAGAGCTGACGGCGCAGCGTTTCGTTGCCGATCGCTTCAGCGGCCGCCCTGGTGAGCTGTTGTACCGCACCGGCGACCTGGCGCGCTGGCAGGCCGACGGCAACCTGGTGCATCTGGGGCGCAACGACTTCCAGGTCAAGATCCGCGGCTTCCGCATCGAACCGGGCGAGATCGAAGCCAGGCTGGCCCAGCATCCGGCGATCCGCGAGGTGCTGGTGATGGCCCGCGAGGAGCACCTGGGAGAGCGGCGCCTGGTTGCCTATATCGTTGTTAACGAAGCAGTCGATGTAGACACCCTGCGTTCATACCTGGGCGCCGGCATGCCCGAGTACATGGTGCCGGCGGCTTACGTCACGCTGGCGGCGCTGCCGCTGACGGCGAACGGCAAGGTCGACCGCAAGCAGCTGCCGGCGCCGGAAGCGGATGCCTATGCCGTCGGCGGCTATGCGGCGCCGGAGGGCGAGATCGAGGTGGCCCTGGCCGAGATCTGGTCAGAACTGCTGCAGATCGCCAGTATCGGCCGTCACGACAATTTCTTCGCGCTGGGCGGCCATTCGCTGTCGATCCTGCAAGTGGTGACCATGCTGAAGAAAAAAGGTGTGCGGATTTCAGCCAGCGACGTGTTTACTTATCCAACCGTGGCGGCGCTGGCCGAGCATATTGCGCAGCTCAATCCGCTGGAGACCGAGAACGCGGCGGTGCTGGTGCGCGCCGGCGGCCGCCAGCGCCCATTGTTCCTGATGCACGAGGGTTCCGGCTTGCTGATCTATGCGCACATGCTGGCGCTGCATATCGATCCGGGCATCCCGGTGTACGGTTTGCCGCCGCTGCCGTCCGAAGAAACACCGCTGCTGAGCGTGCACAGCATGGCGACGCGCATGCTGGGATTGATACGCGCGGTGCAGCCGAACGGGCCTTACCGCCTGGCCGGCTGGTCCTTCGGCGGCGTGCTGGCTTACGAGGTGGCGCAGCAGTTCATCAGGGAAGGCGAGCGGGTCGAATTTGTCGGCCTGTTCGATACCCATTGCTCGATTGGCGACGACGACGAGCGCGAAGAAAAGCTGGGCGACAAGCAGCTGATGCTGACCCTGCTGGAAGCCGCCGCCAGCAATGATCCGCTGCTGCGGGGGGCGATGGAGCAGCTGAAGGCGGTCGCCGCCGACGCCGACATCCAGACCCTGATGCAGATGGCCAGGCGCAGCGGCTTGTTCCCGGCCGGATTTTCCTTGCAAGGCTTACTGCAGCTGATGGAGAACAGCCGCACCATCATCCGCGCCTATGGCGAGTATGCGGTACAGCCGATCGCCGTTCCGGTGCACTATTACAGCGCTGCGGGAGATACGGTCAACGAACCGTTGCGGGGCTGGGGTGAAGTGCTGTCGGAGATGCAGCTGCGGCTGATCCCGGTGCCGGGAACGCATCAGTCGATGATGATTTCCCCGCATATAGAGGTGTTTGCCGCTGCCTTGAATAGCGCGCTGGAGGCGGTGAGGCTGGAAGGGAAGCTGGCGGCTGCGCCGCTTTGAAGGATGGCGCAATCCGTCACGGCTCAGGCAGCATCAGCCTGAGTCGTGGCGGTTGCCTTCAACTGCGTGAATCTTCCGCGCCATGTCGCGGCGGCGATGGCTCGCCTTCGAAACGTAGTGCGATGGCTGGCTCCTTGCGAGTCAGCTGTTGTTCTATCAGCGCCGCCAGGCGGCTGTCCGCGATCGCGTGGTCCGCATCTCCGGCGCCTGCCGCCAAGTGCTTGCGGCCGGTGGCATCAGCCAGTTCAAGCTGACCGATCTTCTGTGCCGGACTATGGCTGGCTGCGGCCAGAAAAGTGAGCAGCCGGCGCTGATGTTCGGCCAGCATCTGGGCGCTGTGGGTTGCCGGATTGGCGTCGAAGTTGATCTCCAGGTCCCGGCCGGCGCCGCGCTCGTAGATGGTGATGGCCAGGTCTTCCGCGCTGCCGTCGCACAGCTGGCGCAGGCGGGCCGGATGGCTGCCGAAGCGCAAATCGCAGTGGCTGGATTCTGCTTTGATTACTGTGCTGAACAATTGCCTTTTGCCGGACAGCATGCGTAAGTCATGGCGCAGTTCTTCGCACGGATAGGATTGGTGCAGCGATATTTGCCGCATCTGCCGGCCGACGTCGCGCATCAACTCTTCGAACGACAGCTCGGCATTCAGCGCCAGGCGCAGCGGCATGGTCCCTGTCATGCCGGCCGCAACGCCGACCAGCATGTCCGTCACGCCGCTGGCGCGATGCAGGAACGCGGCAGTGACGGCAATCAGGAGTTGCGGCAGGCTGATCTCCAGTTTGTGCGCGATGCTGCGCAAGGCCTGCACCCCGGCGGCGGGAAAGCAGGCGCTCTGGCGCAGTAAAGCGTCGCCGTTGAAATGGCGCTGCAGCGACAGGCTCAATGGTGCGGGCGCATCATGCAAGCGCCCAGTCCAGTAGTTGCGATCGGCAGCATAGCGTGCCGATTCACGATAGGCGTTTTCGTCCTGCAACTGCTGTGCAATCGATGGCAAGGGAGCTGCTGCCGGCAGCGGATGGTGCTGGTCCAGCGCGCTGTAAACGGCGGCCAGGCGGTGCGCTGTGCGGCCATGATCCGAGCCGTCCGGCAAGATGCGGTGGCTGCGGTGATACCAGATATAGCGCTCGCGGGCGGTGCGCAGCAATGCCGACAGCCATGGCCGGCCGCGCACCAGATCGATGATGCGGCTGTAATCAGCGCGCATCCAGGCTTCCGCCGCAGCCTCCGGATCGCGCTCGCGGCTGAAATCGAGATAGGGCAGTTCGCCGCTGAAGCATGGTTCCACGATCTGCCGCGGTCCGTCTTCGGTGTCCAGCAGACGCAGGCGCGCAGACTCGGTTTCATCCGCCACTTTTTGCAGCGCTGCGAGGAACTGCGCGAGATCAATCTCGCCGACGATATCGACGGCCTCGGCGACATTGAAGTTGTCGCCGTGCGCGGCGCATTTGACTTTGAGCCACACTGCCGCCTGACTGGTAGTGAGTGCGGTCGCAGCGGCAGGATGGGCGACGGTTTCCAAGCAGTTCTCCATGGCGTGAGTGAAACTGGATCGGTCTGCGTGCCGGCGTGCGGACGGCGTGATGCTGCTGTCTGCATTGAGGCATGCGTAAAACAAGTGGCTTTACGGATGATTTCTATTGCGTACGAAGAGAGGCTTGATGCAGGCCGTCGGCCGCTTTCAGGCGCAAAAGAATATAGCCGCTCGATTTTTACTTTGCTAGCTATAAAAAGTGACAGCTGGTTTAAAGCGTCAATTGATGTTAGGCGATTTGCGCGGGAGCAGAGGAGAGGGCTTTCGTTCGGGGCATGGTGGATGAAGCGGCCCGGCGCGTTTGCGGCATGTCGTCGCGCCGAGCATCCTGCCGCTTTGCTTATGGTAGCGCAAACACCAGGCAAGTGGTGGTCGCATGCGCATAAATTTTTCCATCGACGTCGACGATATTGGCTTCCGCCACGCCGACCCTGCCGCCGACCTGTATCACCTTGCCGATCGCGCGCACCGGGCCGGTCTTGTCGGTCAGTGCGCGGATCAGGTTGACCTTCAGTTCCAGCGTGGTGTAGCCGCTCCCTTTCGGCAGAACCGATTGCACCGCGCAGCCCAGTGCCGAATCCAGCAAGGTGCAAAAGTAGCCGCCATGGACGCTGCCGATCGGGTTGTAGTGCTGCATGCCCGGCGTGCCTTGGAAGATGACACGGCCCGGTTCCGCTTCCAGCAGGTTGAAGTCGAGCGTCTGCGCAATCGGCGGGATCGGCAGCTCGCCGGCCAGGATGCGTTGTAAAAATTCAACGCCACTGTATTGCTTCAACTGTTCCAGCGAGGCGACGCCGGGATCAGCCAATTTTGCGCGCACCGCCGCATCCTGTGCCTGCCATTGCGCCAGGGTTTCTTCTCGAGTGGACATGTTTTCTCCTGTAGATATTGTCGGTTTGACGGCCCGCATCATTATGCCTTGCCGCCCTGCATACCGCTGCCGGCCCCGATTAGTGGACTGCCACAGCCAAATCAAGAGTGCCTGTCACCATCCGACACGCATGGCGGCGTTGCACATGCTCGCCCTGCGCGCCGGATACGCGCCCTTCACTCTCGATTAGGCTGTGGCAGTCCACTGACGGCCGGTTTCCAATGCTGCTCTGCACGATGAGTATTGATTGTAGACAGGTTTGTATATGTGTACTATTGAGTCAACAAAAGAGCACGACCGTGCGTTTATATAAGGAGATGTGGTTATGAAATCGCTACGCCGAATCGCAGTTGCTTCTGTCTTTTGCTGTTGCCTGCCATTGGGGCAGGCCCAGGCTTCCGTCTTCAGCCTGTTCGGGACCGCCGCGTCCAGCGCCTACGCGCAAACCAAGTATCCGATCGTGCTGGTGCACGGCCTGGCAGGCACTTCCAAATACTTCGGCGTGGTCGACTACTGGTGGCAGATCCCCAGCGACCTGCGCGCCAATGGCGCTACGGTGTATGTGGCGGATGTTTCTGCCTTCAACAGCGATGAGCAGCGTGGCGAAGAGTTGTTGAAGCAAATCAGCAGCGTGCTGGCCGCCACCGGCGCCAGCAAGGTCAACCTGATTTCGCACAGTCAGGGCGGCACCACCTCACGCTACGCCGCCGCGGTCAAGCCGCAATGGATCGCCTCGGTCACCACCATCGCCACGCCGCATGCGGGCACGCCGGTGGCTGACACCGTCAATCTGGCGCCGCAGGCCTTGAAAGACCTGCTGGCTGACGGCACCTCGGTGCTCGGGCAACTGCTGAGCCTGTTTGTCGGCAACCCGCAGCCGCAGGATCCGCTGGCTGCCTTGAGCGGCCTGACTACGGCCGGCGCCGCGAATTTCAACCGTCTCTATCCCAGCGCCGGCGTGCCCGCCAACTGCAGCGTGAATGGGGCTGCATCTGAAGTCCGCAGCGGCAATACCCAATTACTGTATTCCTGGACCGGCAACTCGGCCGGCACCAACATCCTCGACGTCACCGATCCGGTGATGGTGCTCGGCAGCGTCATCATCAAGACGGCTGGCGGCGGCGCCAATGACGGCCTGGTGCCGGTATGCAGCGCGCGCTTCGGCCGCGAGCTGGGCGTGTACGGCTGGAACCACCTGGACGAAGTCAACCAGCTGTTCGGCCTGCGCGGTCTGTTCAGCGCCGATCCTGTGGTGACCATCCGCACCCAGGCCAACCGGCTCAAGACTGCCGGGCTATAAGGACAGCGATGCAGACCAGACACCGATTTATCCTGGGAATAACAGTTGTGGTGCTTGGTTTGCTTGCTGCAGCGCTGTTTTGTTTCCGCTCGGCGGAACCGGTAGCGCTTGCCGCGGGCATGCAAGCAGCTGCGCCGGCAAATGCGACGGATCGTGCCGGCCCCGGGCAGTTGAATGCAGCTGTTAGCGAGCATCTCGCTAGCGCCGGCGACACCAGCCCACCGCCAGGACTGGCGGTGGGCGCGGGCCAGCACCTGCAAGTCAACCGCGCCTTGCGCGACGTGTTCGACTATTACCTGCTGGGCGGCTTGCCCGGTTCGCGCAGCGAGCACATGGCTCAGCTGCTGGCTTATCTGAAAAGCGGCCTGCCGGTGCGGGCTTATGCCGACGGCGAGCGGCTGGCGCGCGCCTATGTGGGCTATCTGGCGGCGCACGACGCGCTGCTGGAACGCCAAACTCCGCCGGCAATCACTGCAGACAGCAAGATGGCGCCAGTGGATGCGGAGCGCATGGCGACCTGGCTGGCGCAACTGTCGCGCTTGCGGCAAGACATGCTGGGGATCGAAGTGGCGAAGATCTGGTTCGGCGCTGAAGAGGCAGAATCGCAGCGCATGCTGGCTGCCTTGCGCGGCGGCGTCAAGAGCGGCCTGAGCTCGGTCGCCGCCGATCCTGTGCAAAAGAGCTTTGACGATCTGCGTCAGTTGCGCCAGCAGGGCGCGAGCCAGCAGGCGCAGCACGAGATGATGGCGCAGCAGTTTGGTCCGGCGGCGGCGCAGCGTTTTGATCAGCTGGGGCAGGAAGAGCAGGCCTGGCAGGACCGCTACGCACAGTATCGCCAGGCCGCGGACCAGATCCGCCAGCAGACCGGCAGCGCCGAAGAAGACCGCAACAGGCAGATCGAAGCTTTGCGCAACCAGAGCTTTAGCGACCCTGCCGAACGCATGCGGGCGCAGGGTCTCGACCGCCGCTGAGAGGAAAATCAGGATTCGCTGGGCAGCGCTGCCGTTTCCGCTTCCTTGGCGTGTCCACCCTTGAAGTAGCGCAGCGCACGCTTGCCCCAGCTGTCCAGATAGCTATAAGCCACCGGCACCACCACCAGCGTCAGCAGGGTCGAGGTGATGATGCCGCCGATCACCGCGCGCCCCATCGGCGCCTGGGTTTCCCCGCCGTCGCCCAGGCCCAGCGCCATCGGCAGCATGCCGAACAGCATCGCCAGCGTGGTCATCAGGATAGGGCGCAGGCGCACCTGGCCAGCCGCCAGGATAGCGTCGTATTGCGCGCTGCCGTTGCGCTGTTCGCGATTGCTGAAGTCGACCAGCAGGATCGCATTCTTGGTGACCAGTCCCATCAGCATGATGAAGCCGATGATGGAAAAGATGTTCAGCGTGCTGCCGGTGATCAGCAAGGCCAGGAATACGCCGATCAGGGAAAACGGCAGCGCAGCCATGATGGCGATCGGCTGCAGGAAGCTGCCGAACTGCGATGCCAGGATCAGGTAGATGAAGATCACGGCGATGCCCAGTGCCGCCAGCGCCGCGCCGAAGGCTTCCTGCATGTCCTTGGTGCGGCCGCCGACGTCGAAACGATAGCCGGGCGGCAGCTCGATCTGCTTGATCACGGCTTGCACTTCAGTGCCGACGTCGCCCGAAGGGCGGCCTTCGACGTTGGCGTAGATGCCGATGCGGCGCTGCAGGTCCTGGCGCTTGATCACGCGCGGGCTGGAAGTGTGGACGAATTCAACGACCTGGCGCAGCGGCACCATGACCGGCTTGCCGTCGCTGTCGAGGTTGCTGCTTGCGACCGACAGGTCACCCAGATCGGCGATCTTCTGGCGGCCGGATTTCGGCAGCTGCACATTGACTTCATAGTTTTGTCCGTCCGCCGCCAGCCAGTGGCCGTTGGCGTCGCCGGAGACGAACGGCCGCAGGGCGGCGCCGATCTGCTGCACGCTCAGGCCGAGGTCGCTGGCGAGGGCATTGTTGACTTTGATGGTGATCGCAGGGTTGGCTGCGGTCAGGCTGTTTTCCAGGTCGGTGATGCCCTTGATCTTGCCGATCTTCAGCATTACCTGGTCGGCGATGGCGCTCAGCTTGTCGGTTTCCGGGCCGAGAATCGCCACATAGATCGGCTTGTCCCAGCCTACCGATAATTCGATTCCAGGAATCGTTTTCAGGCGCTCACGGATATTCTTTTCCACTTCCTTCTGCCCGATGCGGTAACTGGTGTTGCGATTGGTCAGGGTCAGGTTCATGTCGGCCGCATTGCGGCCATCGTCGGTGCCGACGGTGGTGCTGATGTTCTCGATCTGCGGCATCTTGCGCAGCGCCTCTTCGACCTGGCGCATCTTGCTGTCGGTGTAGGCCAGGCTGGAGCCGACCGGGGTTTTCAGCTTGAGGGCAATGAAGCCCTGGTCGGTATCCGGAATGAATTCGGTGCCGACCAGCGGCGCCAGGAACAGGCTGCCGACGAACAGCGCCAGCGCCAACGACAGCGTGGTCTTGCGCCAGGCCAGCGCGCGTTGCAGGATGCGGCCGTAGACGCCGTGGATGCGCTCGATCAGGTGCTCGATGGCTGCCATCAGGCGCGCCAGCCAGGGCAGGCGCTTGAAACGGTTTTCCGGCGGATCGGGCCAGACCGAGGACAGCATCGGATCCAGCGTAAAGCTGACGAACAGGGACACCAGCACCGCCACCGTGACCGTGACGCCGAATTGCAGGAAGAAGCGGCCGATGATGCCCTTCATGAATGCCACCGGCACGAATACCGCGACGATGGCAAAAGTGGTGGCCATCACCGCCAGGCCGATTTCCTGGGTGCCGTCGCGCGCCGCGGCGACGTGGCTCTTGCCCATGCCGAGGTGGCGCACGATGTTTTCGCGCACCACGATGGCGTCGTCGATCAGCAAGCCGATGCACAGCGACAGCGCCATCAAGGTCATGAAATTCAGGGTAAAGCCGAAAGCGTGCAGGGCGATGAAGCTGGCGATCACGGAAATCGGCAAGGTCAGGCCGGTAATGATGGTGCTACGCCAGGAATGCAGAAACAGGAACACGATCAGGATGGTCAGCGCGGCGCCTTCGAGGATGGTTTCCTTGACCCGGTCGAGCGAGCTTTTGACGTTGTCGGAATTGGCGTGGACGATCTTGATCTCGACGTCCTTCGGCAGCTGCGTCTTCAAGACGTCCACTTCATTGCGCACGCCGTCGCCCACGGCGACGATATTGGCGTCCTGGATCTTGGTGATGTCGAGGTTGATGGCGCGCTGGCCGTTGAAGCGCGAGATCGAGCTCTCTTCGCGTTCGCCGTCGGCGATCTGCGCCACCTGGTCCAGGTAGACCGGGCTGCCGCCGCGGCGGGCCACGATGATCTGGCCGAAAGCGCGCGGATCTTTCATCTTGCCTTCCAGCCGCACCAGCTGCTCGGAGGCGC
>Ga0210409_10002723_pt1 | contig 20630 bp, 16 predicted proteins | sample IncBWH17MmetaG_FD_161649 | JGI IMG/M metagenome (GOLD analysis project Ga0210409, IMG submission 161649) | Forest soil microbial communities from Barre Woods Harvard Forest LTER site, Petersham, Massachusetts, United States - Inc-BW-H-17-M | ecosystem: Environmental > Terrestrial > Soil >...
TGCTGATCATCACGATTCCGATCCAGAATCATGCGATCAAGCTGAACATGCCGACCGGTAATCCGCCGCCGCCGCTGGCTCTGCCAGTGGTCGACACGGTGGATATCGATCCGAGCGGCACGGTGACGTGGAACGGGACGCCGATGGCGAACCGCGCAGAACTGGAAGATCGCCTGAAGACGGTGGTCGCCGGCGGCAACATCGATGAAGTGCATCTGCGTCCGAACAAGGCGGTGGAGTATAAGTCGGTCGCGGCCGTGATGGCGTCGGCGCAGCGTCTGGGCGTCACCAAGATCGGTATCGTCGGCAACGAGCAGTTCATGGAGTAGCAAATAGTACTGTTTTAATCAGAAAACACGGCCTTCGAGTGGTTTTTCGGTCTAATTTTTAATACCACTTAAAGGCCGGTTGACAGCCGCTTTCTGTCCCCATAAAGTGAATCCAGTTTGTTTCCGCGAATAAGAACAATGCTAGTGGGCTATAACAACCAAATCAAGAGTGCCTGTCACGTATCCAGCACGCATGGCGGCGTTGCACATGCTCGCAATAGTCTCGCTATTGCTCCGCTGTGCGCCTTGCCCTGCGTGCCGGATCCGCGCCCTTCACTCATGATCCGGCTGTTACAGCCCACTAGTGGCAGATGAAAGCGATGGATGCAACAACATGATTGAATATCTGATTGGCGTCGATGGCGGTGGCACCGGCACCCGTGTGCGCCTGGCGCGCAACGATGACGGCGCGCTGCTGGCGACCGGCAGTGGCGGTCCCTCCGGGCTGATGCATGGCGTCGAAGCCGCCTGGTCGGCGGTGCTGGAGGCGCTGCAAGCGGCATTCGCCACGGCTGGGCTGGTGCGGCCGGCGCTCGACAGGATGGCCATCGGCCTCGGCCTGGCCGGCGTCAACAACAAGCAATGGGCGGCCGAATTCTGCGCCGGCAATCCAGGCTTCCGCGATACCGTGATCGAAACCGATGCTTTCACTACATTGCTAGGCGCGCATCAGGGCCAGCCCGGCGTGATCATCGCCATCGGCACCGGCAGCGTCGGCGAAGTGCTGACCGCCGGCGGCAAGCGGCGCGAGGTCGGCGGCTGGGGCTTTCCGGCCAGCGACGAAGCCGGCGGCGCCTGGCTTGGCATGCGCGCCATTACCCACGCCCAGCATGTGCTGGACGGCCGCGCCCCCGGCAGCGACTTTGCGCGCGCCGTGATCCACTTTTGCGACCGCAGCAACCAGGCCCGCGGCGCCCACTTTGACAGTCATCACGACAGCATGTTCGCCTGGCTGGCCAACGCCAGCCAGACCAGTTATGCGCAGCTGGCGCCGCTGGTGATCCAGCACGCCGCCAGCGACGCCGCGGCAGGTCAGCTGATGCGGGCCGCCGGCGAGGAAATAGCGCGCATGGCCGCCGCCCTCGATCCGGATGGAGAGTTACCGATTGCACTGTGCGGCGGCCTTGCCGCGCACATCCAGCCATACCTGCCGGAGCCGCTGCTGGCGCTGGTAGTCAAGCCGCACGCTGATGCAGCAGCGGGTGCCTTACGCTTAATCGACCAAAGATTAAAAGGGAAGCAAACATGCTAGCTCAGATAGAAAAACTCAAACCGGACGGCGCCAGCGACACACCCTTGTATCTGCAGCTGGTCAACCGGCTGTCGGAGCAGATCAACGGCGGCGTCTGGCAGCCGGATGAAGCGCTGCCTTCCGAGCGCATCCTTGCTGAATCGCTGGAAATCTCGCGGGTGACTGCGCGCAAAGCGATCGATGTCTTGTGCGAGCGCGGCATGCTGATCAGGAAACGCGGTTCCGGCACTTACATTACGCCCAAACTGGAACAGCCTTTATCGCGCCTCACCAATTTCAGCGAAGAACTGCGGCAGCGCGGCTTCCGGCCAGGCTCCCAATGGCTATTGCGCGAGACCGGCATCGCCGTCGCCGAAGAAATCCTGGCGCTGGGCTTGTCGCCGAACACCGTGGTGTCGCGCCTGAAGCGCCTGCGTACCGCCGACGATGTGGTGATGGCGATTGAAACCACCACCATCCCGGCCCTGTACCTGCCGGATCCGAAAGCCGTGACCGATTCGCTGTATGTGCACCTGGAGACGCTCGGCGTGGCGCCGGTGCGCGCCCTGCAGCATATCCGCGCCATCAACGCCAGCGCCGACCAGGCCAAGCTGGCCGACATCAAGACTGGCGCCGCCATGCTGCATATCACGCGGGTCGGCTATCTGGAAAACGGCGCGGCGATCGAGCTGTCGCATTCCTATTGCCGGAGCGACTACTATGACTTCGTTGCGGAGTTGCGGCGATGACCGATGGCCGCCAGGCAGGCGGCGCATCTGGCCATGGCGGCGAGCCGCCCGGCGTGACGCTGAGAGGCAATATCCTGACGCCGCAGGGCTGGGTCAGCGGCAGCCTGCATTTCGATGGCCGCATCACGGCGATTGACGGCATGGCGGTCGATCCCGCCGACAATCTCGATCCTTACATCCTGCCTGGCTTCATCGATCTGCACGTGCACGGCGGCGGCGGCAAGGACATCATGGATGGCGGCGACGCCGTCGATGTCATCGCCGCCATCCATGCGCGGCACGGCACCACCAGCATGCTGGCCACTACCATGACCTCGCCGCTGAGCGACCTGGAAAACGCGCTGGAAGCCTGCGGCCACGCCTGCCGCACGCGCCGTCCGGGTACGGCGCGGGTGCTGGGCGTGCATCTGGAAGGACCGTACATCAATCCGGGCAAGCTTGGCGCTCAGCCTGATTTTGCACAGCCGGCGAGCTTGCAGGAAGTGACGCGGCTGAGCGCGCTGGCGCCGGTCAAGCTGATTACGGTAGCGCCTGAAATCGCCGGCCACCTGGAGGTGGTGCGGATGCTGAGCGATTCCGGCATGCGGGTGCAGATCGGCCATACCCTGGGCAGTTACGAAGACGGCGTCCAGGCGCTGGCGCACGGCGCTTCTGGCTTCACCCATCTGTTCAATGCGATGACCGGCTTCCAGGCGCGCGCGCCGGGCATGGTCGGCGCAGCACTGGCGCACGCGCGCTACTCGGAACTGATTCCCGATCTGCTGCATGTGCATCCGGGCGCGATCAAGGCGGCCTTGCGTTCGATTCCGCGCCTGTACTGCGTGACCGATTCGACCGCCGCCACCGGCATGCCGGACGGCGACTACATGCTGGGACGCCAGCAAGTGCACAAATGCATGGGCGGCGTCAGGCTGGCCGACGGCACCCTGGCCGGCAGCACGCTGACCATGGACCAGGCGCTGCGCAACCTGGTCGGCCTCGGCCTCGACCTGGCCGACGCCTCGCGCCGGGTCTCGACCTACGCCGCGGATCATCTCGGCCTGGCGGAACGCGGCCGCCTGGCCAGCGGCTGTCATGCCGATCTAGTGGTACTGGACCGGAAACTCAATTTAACCAAGGTATATGTAGAGGGAGAGCAGATTGGTCTCACAGATGTTTAGTTCACTGATGTTGCAGGAAGCGTGTTCGGCCTCCGAGCACGTAGCATTACAGCTGACGCGCGATGGCGACAGCTATGCCGCACTGGCCGCGCGCCTGCGCCAGGCGCAACCGGCCGGCGTGCTGACGGTGGCGCGCGGCAGTTCCGACCACGCCGCCAATTACTGCGCCTACCTGATCATGGCGCGCCTGGGGCGCATCGTCGCTTCGCTGCCGATGTCGCTGGTGACGCTGTACAAATCGCCGCTACTGACACGCGATGCGTTGGCGATTGCGGTATCGCAATCCGGCCAGAGTCCGGACGTGATCGAGCCGATCCGCTATTTCCGTGAAGGCGGAGCCACGACGGTCGCACTGGTAAACGATGCAGCATCGCCACTGGCCGCCAGCGCCGAATGGACGCTGCCGCTGCACGCCGGTCCCGAGCTAAGCGTGGCCGCAACCAAGAGTTTCATCACCAGCCTGGTGGCGGCGGCGCGGCTGGTAGGGTACTGGCAGGGCGATGCCGAATTCCTGGCGCAGATCGAAGCCTTGCCGGAAGCCTTGCAAAAGGCCACTGAAGTCGATTGGTCGGCGGCGATCGAAGTGTTGGCGCCGGCTTCCCGCATCATGGTGGTCGGCCGCGGCGCCAGTTTCCCGGTGGCGCTGGAAGCCGCGCTGAAATTCAAGGAAACCTCGGTGCTGCAGGCCGAGGCGTTCAGCGGCGCCGAGATCAAGCACGGCCCGATGGCCTTGATCGACGAAGGCTACCCTTTGCTGATTTTCGCCACACGCGGACCGACCCAGGCCAGCCTGCTCAAGCTGGCGGAAGAAATGCGCGGCCGCGGCGCGCGCGTGCTGCTGGCGGCGCCCGCCGATATCAACGAACGCGACCTGACCTTGCCGCTGGGACCGACGCCGGATCTGGATCCGATCGCAGCCATTCAGGCCTTCTACGTGATGGCGGCCAAGCTGTCGATCGCGCGCGGCCTTGATCCGGACCGTCCGCGCCATCTGAGCAAGGTCACCAAGACTAACTGAGCCACTCAGTGAGCCAGTCAGTGAGCCAGTCAACAGAACAAGCTTGCGCCGGCGCCGTGCCGGCGTGATGGAGATGCACGATGAGTAATACCGCCAGCAAGCCCGGCCGCAGCGCGCGTGAAAGCGCCGGGCAACTGATCATGATCCGTTTTCCGGGCACCGTGCTGGACGAGGACACCGCGCAGTTCTTGCGCGACAACCATATCCGCGCAGTCTGCCTGTTCCGCCAGAATATGGTCGACGCCGCGCAGCTGAGCAAGCTGACCACCGATCTGCGCGCCGTGATGGGACCGCACGCGCTGATCGGCATCGACCAGGAAGGCGGCGCCGTGGTGCGCGCTACCTGGCTACCGGCGCCGCCAGCGGCGATGTCGCTGGGCGCCAGCAATGACCTTGCGCTGGCGTGCGCGGTCGGGGCAGCGGTGGCGCGCGGCATCCGCTCGCTCGGCTTCAACTGGAATTTCGCGCCGGTGCTGGACCTCAACAACAATCCGGCCAACCCGGTAATCGGCGAGCGTTCCTTCGGTTCCGATCCGCAGCGCGCGACCGAGCTGGCGCTGGCGTGGATGGAAGGCAGCCTGGCGGAGGGCGTGGCTTGCTGCGTCAAGCACTTCCCAGGCCACGGCGATACCCACGTCGATTCGCACCGCGACCTGCCTACCGTCGACAAGCCGCGCAGCGCGCTGGATGCCCTCGAGCTGGCGCCGTTCAAGGCGGCGCACAGGGCGCCGGCAATGATGAGCGCCCATATCGTCTACCCGGCGCTGGATGCCGAGCATCCGGCCACCTTGTCGCGCAAGATCCTGACCGGTCTGCTGCGTGCTGAATGGGATTATCGCGGCGTCATCATCACCGACGGCATGGACATGCACGCCATCGCCGGCCGCTACGGCGTCGGCAATGCCGCGGTGCAGGCCTTGGCGGCCGGCGCCGACATGGTCATGGCGCTCGGCAACCGCGGCACCCAGGAAGAAACGCTGGCAGCCCTGACGGCGGCGCTGTCCGCAGCCGAGGAGGGCAGTCACCTTGACCAGGCCGGCATAACTGCCCGCCTGGCCCGTCTCGATGCCCTGGCGACGGCCTATCCCTGCGCCGCCGACCGCTATCTTACCGAAGCAGAGGACCAGCGCCTGATGGCGGCAGCCTGGCGCCGCGGCCTGACCGTGAGCGGCAATCCGCAAGCGCTGGCCGACGGCGCCAAGGTGCGCCTGCTGGCCTGCGCCAATGCCGCCGGCGATGGCGTCTCGGAAGCCGGCTTGCCGGCCAGCGCGGTGGCCGTCATGCTGGCGCGCCGCTACGACGTCGAGCTGGTGACCTTTGACGATGCCGAGAGTTTCGACTGGAGTACGCTGCCGGCCGATGGCCGCACCGTGATCCTGGCCTCCACCACGCGCGCGCGCTACGGCGCCCGGGCGCGCCAGGAATGGCGTCCCGACCTGCACCTGGCGCTGTGGAATCCGTTCCAGACCCTGGACATCGCCGCGCCGGCGCTGATCAGCTACGGCTTTGCCGATGCCGCGCTGGACGCAGTGGCCGACTGGCTGGCGGGCAGCCAGGCCGCAGAAGGCAGGATTCCGCTGGCGTCCATGGCCAGCGGTCCTCAATAAACCTCAGGAACCAGAATGGCCTACCAGCTCGATAATCCGGAAGCGACCATCTTACCCACGGCGGCTGTCGACATGCGCATCCAAGAAAAAAAAGAGCACCATCCGGCACTCTGGGTGCCGACCTTGTACTTCGCCGAGGGCTTGCCGTATTTCGTGGTGGCGACCATCGCCGGCCTGATGTACAAGAGCATGGGCATGGGCAACGACCAGATCGCGCTGTGGACCGGCATGCTGGGTTTCGTCTGGGTCTTCAAGCCGCTCTGGAGTCCGTTCCTGGAAGCGGCGCGCAGCAAGAAAGCCATCGTCCTGCTGTTCCAGTTTTTCGGCGGCGCCAGTCTCGGGCTGGTGGCGCTGGCGCTGCACTTGCCGAATTATTTTGCGGTCAGCATTGCTTTGCTGGGGCTGGTGGCGATTGCTTCCGCCACCCATGACATTGCAGCCGACGGCCTGTACATCGCCAGTCTCAGTTCGACCCAACAGGCTACCTATGCCGGCTGGCAGGGCGGCTTCTACAACGTGGCGCGTTTTTTCTCGCTGGGCGGGCTGGTGGTGCTGGCCGGCTACTTCGAGAAGCGCATGCCGGTGGCGCAAGCCTGGAGCCTGATCTTCGGCATGCTGGGGGTGAGCATGCTGCTGCTGGCGATCTATCATCTGTGGGCCTTGCCGGCGGGGCGCAATCCGCCGCGTCCGGCTGGCGGCATGAGGGGCGTGTGGCTGACCTTGCGCGAAGTGATCATCGATTTTTTCCAGAAGCCCGGCATCTGGCTGGCGATCCTGTTCATCATCCTGTTTCGCGCTGGCGAAGGCCAGATCACTACCATCGGTCCGCTGTTCCTGCGGGCGGCGCGCGCGGCGGGCGGCCTCGGGCTGGCGACGGCGGAGGTGGGCGCGGTGTACGGCACGCTGGCAACCGTGGCCTTCATCGGCGGCAGCCTGCTGGGCGGCTATTTCACTGCCTGGCGCGGCTTGAAGCGCAGCATGTTCTTCCTGATCCTGGCGATGAACCTGCCTAACCTGGCCTACTTTTTTCTGAGCACCGCGATGCCGACCAACCTGGGCGTGATCGGCGCCGCCCTGAGCCTGGAAATGTTCGGCTACGGTTTCGGCTTCGTCGGCCTGATCCTGTTCATCATGCAGGAAGTCGCGGTCGGCAAGTACCAGATGGCGCACTACGCGTTGGGCACCGGCATCATGCAGCTGGGCTATGTGCTGTTCAAGATCGTCAGCGGCTCGGTGCAGGCTGCCCTCGGCTACCAGCATTTTTTCCTGTGGGTGCTGGTGTCGGCGATCCCGGTGCTGCTGCTGTCGCGCATCGTGCCGATCGGACGCCATGAAAAGGCTGCCGCCGATGCGGCGCGGGCGGCTTAGCCATGAAACATTTTCAACGCGGTTTGCTGGCGCTTGTTTCCGTGCTGGCGGCGCACAGCGCCATGGCCGCTGCCGATGCCATATTCTTTGACGATTTCCATTATGCCGATGCCGCCGCGCTGGCGGCTGGCGGCTGGAAGATCCGCGACCAGCAAGGCCATCCCGGCATAGAGCACGGGCAGTGGGGACCGGATACCGTCAGCCTGGTGGATGATCCGCAAAGCGGCGGCCAGCGGCTGTTGCGCCTGAACGCCAGCACCGACGGTACGGCTGTAGGTACGTTCCAGGCCCAGCTTTGCCATCAGCGCAAATATTTCGAAGGGACTTACGCCGCCCGCATACGCTTCAGCGATGCGGCGGTGACTGGGCCCGGCGGCGACCTGGTGGTTGAATCTTTTTACACCTCCAGTCCGCTCAAGCACGATTTCGATCCGCAATACAGCGAACTGGACTGGGAGTACCTGCCCAACGGCGGCTGGGGCAATCCGCACAGCAGGCTGTACAGCGTGTCCTGGCAAACGGTGCAGATGGAGCCCTGGAATGCGTTCAACCAGGTGCACGAGGAACAGCGCGCACTTGGCGGCTGGCATACCGTGCTGATGCAGGTCGGCGGCGGCAAGATCCGCTACTTCCTGGATGGCGTACAGCTGGACGAACACGGTGGCCGCAATTACCCTGCGCAGCCGATGTCGATCAACTTCAATTTGTGGTTTTCTCCCAGCGGAGTGCTGCCCGATACCAAGGCGGAGCGGCGCTACCAGCAGGACCTGGCATGGGTAATCCATGTCAAGGACCAGCTGCTGTCGCCGGCGCAGGTCGACGCGGCGGTGAATGCGTACCGCCGGAGCGGCGTGCATCAGGTCGATACAGTCGCGGCCATGACGCCGCCGTTGCCGTCCAACTGCGATTTTTAAATAAACGAGAGACAGAATGAAACTGATGCGCTTATCGATGCTGCTTGCAGCGCTGTTGCCTGCCGTAGCCATGGCGGCGCCCTACAAGGTGGTCGCATACTATTTGCCGTCGCAGCAGCGCCAGTACTCTGCGGCGGACATAGACGCCAGCAAGATGACCCATCTGAATTATGCATTCGCGCTGATCAAGGATGGCGAGATCGTCGCCGACCAATCCTCCGGCAGCGACCAGAGCGCGCGCGATTACATCGTGCTGCGCGGCCTCAAAAGCCGTTCTCCCAAGTTGAAGACGCTGATCTCGGTGGGCGGCTGGGCCGGTTCCAAGGAATTTTCGGATGTGGCGTTGACGCCGCAGTCGCGCCGGAAATTCGCCGACAGCGTCGTCGCCTTCCTGCGTAACAACGGTTTCGACGGTGTCGACATCGATTGGGAATTCCCGGTAGCCGGCGGCGATGCCGCCAACATCATGCGGCCGGAGGACAAGCAGAACTACACGCTGCTGCTGCAGGCGCTGCGCCAGCGCCTCGACAGCGCCGGCAAGCAGGAGCACCGCAGCTATCTGCTGACCGCGGCGATCGGCAATAACCAGGGATTTTTCCAGAACACCGAAATGGCCAAGGTCGCTGCGATTCTCGACTGGGTCAACATCATGACCTACGACTTCAGCGGTTCATGGAGCAAGTTCGCTGGCCATGTGGCGCCCTTGTACAATGATCCGGCGCTGGCGCGGCCCGACGCCAACCCCAAATTCAATGTCAGCAGCACGGTCGAGATGGCCTTGCAGGCCGGCATTCCAGCGCGCAAGCTGGTGCTGGGCATGCCGTTCTACGGCTATAGCTGGAAGCAGTGCGGCGCGCAAATGCACGGCCAGCATCAGGATTGCAACGGCAAGGGCCGCGGCGGTGTCGAGCCGGGTGAACTGGATTTCGCCGATATCAGCGCCACGCTGGTCAATCGCAACGGTTTCACCCGCTATTGGAACGATGCGGCCAAAGTGCCTTATCTGTTCAACCCGGATACCGGCGAATTTGTCAGCTATGACGACCTCGAGTCGCTGGACTATAAAATCAGATACCTGAAACAGATGGGCCTGGGCGGCGCGATGTTCTGGCAATTGTCTGCCGACCGCAATGCGGTGCTGCTGGATAAAGTGGCGGCCGAGCTGTTGCAGCCTTGATTTTTCCGCTCCCCGGAGAGAACTTCAAGGCTTGGCGTCGCAAGCGGCTGCTTCCGCAACGGCTTGCAGATGTTCGAGGAATTTGACGGCAGCCGTTAGCTGCTGCTTGTCTACGTTGGCCAGCAATTCCTTGCGAAAAGCATCGGCTTCTGCCTTGACCTTGGCATACAGCTGGTGGCCGGCCTTGGTCAGCACCACCAGCTTGACGCGGCGGTCAAGCGGCGACGGTTCGCGCACTACCAGTTCCGCTTTCACCAGACGATCGATGGTCGCCACCATCGTCGCTGCTTCAATCCCGACCCGGTTTGCCAGTTCGATCTGCGACAGCGGTTCTCCCGCCTTGGCCGCGATCGCGATCGCGGTCCAGCTGGCCTGGCTCAGGCCAAGATACTTCAGCCGCCGGTCGACCGCCAGCTTCCAGGCGCGCGCCGTGTTGTGCAGGGCGCTGGAGAAGTGTTCTTCAAGCGTATTCGAATTCGAAGCCATCTAATTTCTGGTTGCCTGTTTAATTGCATAGTCTAGCAGAATGCGCCAGCCCGCCGTCCCTGAGCATGCGCGGAGGCGCGAGTGCGCGAAAAGAAATCTTAAAAGCCTTGTTTTTCACCAGGAAGCACATTACAATTTTAATTAGATAGCTAATGATTAGTTATATTATTATTAGGATTGAAATTGTTGACCATGGAAGAACGCTTCACGGCAGCCCTGCACAATGCGGCCCGCTGCTGGCGCCAGGCGCTGGATCGTCACCTCAAATCCCTGGGCGTAGGGCAGGCCGGCTGGATGGCGATTGCCATGATTGCCAAGGCCGGCCAGCCGCAGTCGCAAACCGAGCTGGCGCATATGCTCGGGGTGGAAGATCCGACCATGATGTCGATGATAGACCGGCTGGTGAAAGCCGGATTCGTGACGCGTCAGCCGTCGGCAACCGATCGCCGCGTCAAGCTGGCGGTGCTGACCGCTGACGGCCTTGCGCTGTACCGCAAGGTAAAAGCCGAGGCGGATGCGTTTCGCATCGAATTCCTGGCGGAAGTCGACAAGGAAAAATTGCGCAGCGCCACCGAGATGCTGGAAGCGCTGAATGCAGCGGTGGAGGCAAGGCTATGAGCAGCACGGCAGCCGCGGCCGGCCCCGAGGTTCCTATCAATCGCCGCATGATTACCATTTTCATCATGCTGGCGACCATCATCCAGGCGCTGGACGGCACTATCGCCAACGTCGCCCTGCCGCACATGCAAGGCAGCTTGTCGGCATCGCAGGACCAGATTACCTGGGTGCTGACTTCCTACATCGTGGCAGCGGCGATCACCACGCCGCTCACCGGCTGGCTGTGCGACCGCTTCGGCCAGAAGAGTATTTTCCTGGTTTCGATCGCCGGCTTTACCATCGCGTCGATGGCGTGCGGCGTCTCGATGTCGCTGGCGCAGATTGTCGCGGCGCGCTTGCTGCAGGGGGTGTTCGGCGCGGCGCTGGTGCCATTGTCGCAGGCGGTGCTGCTGGATATCAATCCGCGTGAAAAACACGGTTCGGCCATGGCGGTATGGGGCATGGGCGTGATGATCGGCCCGATCCTCGGTCCGACCCTGGGCGGCTGGCTGACCGACAGCTATAACTGGCGCTGGGTGTTTTTCATCAACGTGCCGATCGGGTCGCTGGCCTTTTACGGCATCTTGAAATACATACGCGCTACCACTGCGGCGCGCCGCATGAGCTTCGACATGTTCGGTTTCGCTACGCTCAGCATCGCCATCGGCGCCTTGCAGATGCTGCTCGACCGCGGCGAACAGAACGACTGGTTTTCCGCGCGCGAGACCTGGATCGAAGCGATTGTGCTGACCATGAGTTTTTGCTATTTCCTGGCGCATACCGCACTGCGGCCTGCCGGCAAATCCTTCTTTGACTACCGGCTGCTGAAGAACTCCAATTATGTCACCGGCCTGCTGTTCATCTTCATCGTCGGCCTGGTGCTGTTTGCCACCCGCGCGCTGACGCCGTCGATGCTGCAGGCCTTGATGGGCTACCCGGCGAAAATCGCCGGCCTGGTGACCGCGCCGAGCGGCTTCGGCACCATGCTGGCGATGCTGGTGGTGGGGCGGCTGGTGGGCAAGGTGGATTTCCGGGTGCTGCTGGCGATCGGCTTTTCCGTCACCGCGTTCTCGCTGTGGCAGATGTCGCGCTATACGCTGGTGCTGTCGCCCAGCGACATCGTCTGGCCGGGCGTGATCCAGGGGATAGGTCTGGGCCTGGTGTTCGTGCCGCTGAGCGCGGCGACGTTTGCCACGCTGACCCCGGAAATGCGCGCCGAAGGCACTGCCATCTACAGCCTGATCCGCAATATCGGCAGCAGTATCGGGATCGCCTTGGTGCAGACCTTGTTGGTGCGCAATACCCAGATCGCGCACTCGTCGCTGGTGGAAAAAATATCCAGCGCCAGTCCTGCCTACCAGGATGCGATGGTGGCTTCGACCTACAACCTGGCGACGCCAGGCGGCCTGGCCGTGATCAACGACGAGGTCACCCGGCAAGCATCGATGATCGCCTATGTCAACGATTTCTGGCTGATGCTGATCATGACCTTGCTGGTGATCCCCTTGCTGCTGCTGATCCGTCCGCCAAAAACCAGTACACCGGTGGCGATGGACCACCCGGCGATGGAGTAAGCGCATGCATCCACTGCTAACAAAAATCCTTCTTCCGTCCGGAGAAAATCTCGCTGTGCATATATCAACATTAAAACCGCTTGCCCTGTCGCTGGCGATTGCGCTGGGCGTGGCGGCCTGCGCCACGGTTCCGCCCGACCGCAACATCTATCCGCAGCAGGACCTGGCCAAGGTGCAGCTGGCGGCCGACATCAAGCTGGCCAGCGAAGGCTGGCCCGACAGACAATGGTGGACCCGCTACGGCGATCCGCAGCTCAATCGCTTGATAACGCAAGCACTGGCCGCCAGCCCGACGCTGGAAGTTGCCGCCGCTCGCATCGACTCGGCGCGCACCACGCTGGCGTTCAATCGCGCCGACAAGGGCGCCAACGTCAATTTGAATGTGGAAGGAACCCGCCAGCGCTATTCCAGCAACGGCCTGTTCCCGACGCCGATAGGCGGCGCTTATTACACGGAAGCGATAGTGCAGGTGCAGGCCAGCTACGACTTCGACTGGTGGGGCAAGCACCGGGCACAGATCGCCGCCGCGCTGGGCGAGGTGAATGCGCAACGGGCCGACTACGCGCAGGCGGAACAGCTGCTGGCCGCCGCTACCGCGCAAAGTTACTTCAGCCTGCAAGGCGGCTGGGCCAGACTGGCCAATCTGCGCCAGACGATCATCACGCAAAGCGACATCGTTGCCGATGTCAGCAAGCGCGTTGCGCACGGGCTGGCGGCGATAGACCAGCAGCGCATGGCGGAAAGCGAACTCGGCACCCTGAACCAGCAGGCCGCGCAGCTTGAAGCGCAGACGGCCGCCGAGCGTGAAGCGTTGCGCGCCCTGATTGCCGGCGACAGCAATGCGCTGGCCGACCTCAAGCCGCGGCAGTTGAACGCCGTTTCGCACGCGCTGCCGGCCAGGCTGGGCATGGAATTGCTGGCGCGCCGGCCGGATCTGCAGGCCGCCCACTGGCGCGTGCAAGCATCGCTGAGCCGGATCGAAGCGACCCAGGCGGCGTTTTATCCCGACATCAACCTGAGCGCATCGGTCGGACTGGATTCGATTTCCATGGGCAATCTGCTGAATGCGGCCAGCCGCACTCTGTTCCTGGGGCCGACCTTGTCGCTGCCGCTGTTTGACAGCAAGCGTCTGGATGCGCGTCTGGAATCTTCCCGTGCCGAGCGCAACGGGCTGATCGCCGACTACAACCAGACCGTGCTTAACGCGGTGCGCGATGTGGCACAGCAAGCCATCAGCGTGCGCGGCCTGGAGAGCCAGATCAGCCGGCAGGACGAGGTGATGCAAGCCAATCGTGACCTGCTGCAAGCCGCGCAGGCAAAGTTCCGGCAGGGGCTGGCCGATCGCAGCACAGTGCTGAATGCCGGCGTGTCTCTGTCTCGCCAAGAAGATGAAAACCTGCAGCTGCACAGTCAGCAGTTGCTGGCAGAGGTGGCGCTGATCAAGGCCTTGGGCGGCGGTTATCGCATCGACAACGCCGGTCCGGACGCAGCGCTTACCCAGACCTCAACACAAACGGAATATTCGCAATGACCACAGCTACTCAAGACTTACCCAATTCCGGCAAACGCAAGCTCGTGTTGCTGGGCATGACCCTGGTGTTCATTCTGATCGGGGTTGCTTACGCCATCTACTACGTGCTGGTCCTGTCGAAAGAAGTGGATACCGACAACGCCTACGTCGGCGGCAACCTGGTCAATCTGTCTTCGCAGGTGGCGGGCAATGTGCAGGAAATCCGCGCCGATGAAACCCAGATGGTGCAAGCCGGGGCGGAGCTGATCAAACTCGATCCCATCGATGCCGACGTCGCGCTGAACCAGGCCGATGCCCGTCTGGGCACGACCGTGCGGCAGCTGCGCGAACGCTACGCGAATCTGGCGCAGTACGATGCCACCATAGAGCAGCGCAAGCTGGTCTTGCAGGATGCCAGCGACGACCTGGCGCGCCGCCTGCCGCTGGCGGCGGATCATACCGTGTCCGGTGAGGAGGTCGCCCACGCCCGCCAAGCCGTGGCAAACGCCAAGGCCTCGCTTGAGGTAGCGCTCAAGCAGGCGGATGCGAATCGCGCCGGCATAGCCGGCGTCAGCCTGGAACAGCATCCCGGTGTGTTGGCGGCCAAGGCCGACTTTGTGCAGGCCTGGCTCGCTGTGCGGCGCAACGCGATCCTGGCGCCGGTGACGGGCTATGTGGCAAAACGCAGCGTGCAGGTTGGCAACCGGGTCACGCCGGGCACGGCCATGATGTCGATCGTGCCGCTGGACCAGTTATGGGTGGATGCCAACTTCAAGGAATCTGAACTCAGGGATATCCGCGTCGGCCAGAGCGCCAGCATAGAAGCCGATGTCTATGGCGGCAAAGTGGTTTACCACGGCAAGGTGCTGGGTTTGTCGGCCGGCACCGGCAGCGCCTTCTCGCTGCTGCCGGCGCAGAATGCGACCGGCAACTGGATCAAGGTGGTGCAGAGGGTGCCGGTGCGGATTTCGCTGGATGCCAGGGAACTGGCAAAACATCCGTTGCGGGTGGGCCTGTCGACGGTGGTCACGGTCGACATCAGCCGCACGGACGGTCCGATGCTGGGAATGTCCATGCCTGCCGCGCCCGTGTATTCCACAAAGACGCTGGGTCAGCCGGTGCCGGAAGCGGAAGCCGCGGCCGATGCCATCATCAGGAAGAACCTGGCCAGGTAAGGCCGGCCGGCTGAATCCGCACATAAAAAAAGCCCCGTGCAATCATGCACGGGGCTTTTTTACACGACGTTTTCAAGACTGCATTACAGTCCCAGGCGCGAGATGAAGGCGTTGGTGAAGCCCAGGGTACCCGCCGTGCCGTAGGTATTGCAGGTTGGCGAAGCCGAGCCCGGCGCGCAGTCGCGGTCGCGATCGAAGGACCAGTAGTGGATACCGGCCAGACCATTCTGCTGTGCAAAGTTGACCAGCGTTGCGACATCGGCGATGGAGAAGGTTTCATTGGCCGAATCGTTGCCGCCTATCATAGGCGTTACTTCGATCTGCTTGTACGGCACGCCGTTCTGGTTGTGCAGATTGATGGCCGATTGCACCGCTGAGGCGCCCATGTCGCAGCCGCCGCTGCTGTTGAGCATGCAGTTGCCGCCGGCCGGGCTGCCGTAGTCCATCGCCATCAGGTTGATGGTGTAGTTGGTCAGGCCGTAAGCCTGGATCGACTGCATCACTTGCACGCCATAGTAGCCGAGGCTAGGCGAAACATTGCCGCCCAGCGTCGCTACCGTGAAACTGAAGCGCAGGTTAGGGTAAGCAGCTTGTGCGTTTTTCACGCGCAGCACCAGGTTGTTGATATCTGCCGTGGTCTGGCCAGCTTCAATATCGAAATCAATGCCGACCAGGTTGGCTGAATAATAGGTCTGGATGAATTTCGTGAAGTCGGCATCACTGGTGCAAGTGAATGAACCTGAGGCGCCGCCGGTGGAGACGATGTACTTCTTGCCGGCGTTGACGAAGGCTTGCACATTGGCTGCGGCGAAGGCCGATGCCGAGACGCCGCCCCAGTTTTCGCTACCGCAGGCGCCGGTGGCAAAGGCCCAGGTCAGGGTGGTGAGCTTGGCTGGCATGGCGCTCAGCACGGTTTGCGCGCTGCCGTTGACGGCGGTGCTCATGGCGTAGGTATTCCAGTTCAGATTGATGCTGCCATCTTTGTACGGACTGAAAACGAAGCCGGCCGGTGTGGTGCCGCCGCCTGGAGGAGGCGGTGGTGGTGGCGGTGGTGGCGGTGGCGGTGGCGGCGGGGTGACGACGCCGCCGCAGTTGTTGACGATGGTCCATGGCTGGCCGGTGCCCGAGCCGCCGTTATTGGTCGAAGGATTGTTCCCTTGGGTCCACCAGTTGGCTTTGTAGTTGACGCCGTTGTAGCTGACGGTAGCGCCGCCGGTATACGCCACGCTGGCGTCCCACGCTGCATAACAAGCTACCGTGGTGGCTGCTTGCGCGCTGGCCGCCAGCAAGGGGCTGGCCTCGGCGCCGCCGCTCATGGCGGCGCTGCAGGCAAGGGTGAGCAAGAGACCCTGTATCAGTTTCAGTTTCAATTTTCTCTCCTGAGAAGGTTGGTCGGGCAGCGTGGGAAGAGCAACTGCCGGTAGGCATGTCTAAACCTGTTGTGCGATGTGAACCAAGAATCGAAGCCGTTGCAAATGCCGCTGCGCCGGATCGCTGAGGACAGACGGCATCTCATCCATCATCTTCCGTATTTCCATATGGAAATACCGAATTAAGGGCACTGTAAGAGCGCAAAAAGTGGATGTCAATCTGTATCTAACTGGTATTGCGTTAATAAATTTGTGGTCTTATTTTGGTGCGTTCTGTTAAAGGATAAACCGTTGTTTATATTGATTTTTATAAAAATCGGATAGACAATTTTTTGATAAGTGGACTTGTCGCTTTTTTTGCGATCAGAGACTGGAAATACGCGTCTGGAAACAAATCTGCGCCCGGGATGGCGGTTTGGCGGGAGCGCGGGGGGGGGGTGCGGCGGGCGGTTTTCCGGGCCGGCTGGCGCCAGCAAGTATAATTCCTGCCTTTTTCACTATTTCCCGCTTTTCCCGTGGGGAAGCGCCGCCCAGCGCTGGGTTTGGCGCCGCTGTTTTCAAAGGAAGTTGTCGCATGAGTTTATTTCGTACCAAAGACCTGGATCAGATGATTCATTCCAGCCGCACCGATACCGGCCTGCAGCGTACGCTGGGGGCGATGGACCTGACCTTGCTGGGCGTCGGCGCGATTGTCGGCACCGGCATTTTCGTGCTCACCGGCAGCGGCGCCTTGCTGGCCGGTCCCGGTCTTTCGCTGTCCTTCATCCTGGCGGCGATCGCCTGCGGTTTCGCTGCGCTGTGTTACGCCGAGTTCTCGTCCACGGTACCGGTCTCCGGTTCGATCTATACTTACAGCTACGCCACCATGGGTGAAATCGTGGCCTGGATCATCGGCTGGGACCTGATGCTGGAATACGGCTTGGCGACCTCGGCGGTGTCGGTGGGCTGGTCGGGTTATATGCAATCCTTGCTGTCAGGTTTTGGCATTGGTTTGCCGACTGTGCTGACGGCGGCGCCGGGCGCTGTCCCTGGGGTGACTACCTGGTTCAACCTGCCGGCCTTCTGTATCCTGCTGCTGATCAGCGGCTTGCTGTCACTGGGCGTGCGCGAATCGGCGCGCGCCAACAACATCATGGTGTTCATCAAGATCGCGGTGGTTGTGCTGTTCATCGTGGTCGGCGTCGGCCACGTGCAGCCGGCCAACTGGCAGCCGTACCTGCCGTTCGGCTATAACGGTGTGTTCAACGCTGCGGCGATCGTGTTCTTTGCTTTTATCGGTTTCGACGCGGTGACTTCGGCGGCCGAGGAGGTCAAGCACCCGGCGCGCGATTTGCCGATCGGGATCATCGCTTCGCTGGGGATCTGCGCCTTGCTGTATGTGGTGGTGGCGGCGGTGATGACGGGCATCGTGCCGTTCCAGAAATTTGCTGGGGTCGATCATTCGGTGTCGCTGGCTTTGCAGTATGCGGGGGAGAACTGGGTGGCGGGGTTTGTCGACCTGGGGGCGATCATTGGCATGACGACGGTGATCCTGGTGATGACTTACGGGCAGACGCGGATTTTGTTTGCCATGTCGCGGGATGGCTTGTTGCCGAAGAAGCTGTCCAGCATTCATCCGCGTTTTGCGACGCCTTTCTTTACTACCTGGCTGGTGGGTATTGTGTTTGCGTTTATTGCGGCGCTGATTCCTTTGAATATCCTGGCTGAGCTGATCAATATCGGGACCTTGATGGCGTTTTCCCTGATCGCGGTGGCGGTGCTGGTGTTGCGCCGGACGCGGCCGGATCTGCCGCGGGCGTTCCGTTGCCCGGGGGTGCCGTTCGTGCCGTTGGCGGCAATCGGCTTTTGCGTGTTCCTGATGTTCCACCTGCAGGCGGTGACCTGGATTGCGTTCCTGTGCTGGCTGGCAATCGGTTTCGTGATCTATTTCGGCTACGCCCGCAAGCGTTCGCTGTTGCATCCCGCGCCGTAGCTAAATGAGCGACCGCAGTAGCGGTCGCTGATGCATTACCGGCTGAGTCAAATGGGGTCAGAGTTTTTTTTCGCGGTTCTTTGCGAAAATTACTCTGACTCCATTTGACGTTCTACGGAGTGCGCTCGGTGGCATGCTATGAACGGTTGGTGCGTAAGTAAGACGTTTTCTACTCCGTGGTTACTTGCCGGGGGGCCGCCCGCCAGTTACTTTTTCTTGCTTCGCCCCCTCGCCGGGCGCAAGAAAAGTAACCAAAAAGAAGGCGGCAGCAAAGCCGTTGCCCTCCCTTCAGTTGGGTTCCCAAATCCGACCCGCGCCAGCCGGGTGAAGGGCAAAACTCGCCTTCGGCTCAAACATGCTTCTCGGAGTTCCCGGCTGACGTGCGCCGGATTTGGCAGCGTCGCAATGCGGTGCAAGTCCAAAGCAACGGCAATTTCAACAACAACCGCAATATCAACACCTAAGAAATTTAAATGGTAACTTGCCCCGATAGAATTAAGCCGTAAGAGTTAGCAGCAATTGCGGGGACGTAGATTGTTTTGCCATTTACAGTTGCGAACCCACAATTGTTGTTATACCCGTCCATGATGATGGCTGCGTATGGGGCAGTGGATTCTTGCCAGGGCAATGTGATTTGCGCTCCGACATTTGCTGAGACGCTTGTTGTTCCAGAAATATTGATGGAGAACGTTATCAAGCCGCCCTTTTTAACATATGTCCCAGAGATCGTTGGCGACCCGACGAATGTCCAATTGGCATTTAATACAGGAGTAAAGCCGATGTTTTCGCCATATCCTGTGAAGGTCAGATAGTTTAACTTCCATGTCGAGTCACCACCAATACTTCTTGGTAACTGGCTAGCGCTAACTCCATTGACATCAACGTACAGCGTTCCAGTCGTTGCCGCAATATTGTATGTAGTGTTCGCATGGGGATATAGCGACGTTGGGTTAATAATCGAAATACTCTGGTTCACACCAACAGAGCTGTCTATTTGAAATAGGTCCCCGATCCCAGTTGTTCCAGATGAGTTGTTGCTAGCACCCATTGGATTCGTGAAAACCAAATTGTATGAGCTGGATTGCATATAGAACACGCCCCTGCCATTGGCCTCTCCACCGCAACCAATAAAGGACATATTCCCGCACTTATTTATGGTATAGCCATACAGTGTAGCGTACTCGCTGGCGCAGCTAATTACGGACGAATAGATTGTGCCGACAAAATTGAAGGATCCTCCGATTTGGTAACAACTTTGGAAGGTCAAGCTAGTGTTTCTTGAGTTACTTTCAAATGCTGGCCCGCCCGCTGTGTATATTTTGCAGTTCTTGATATTTCCCATAAATGCGCAGGTCTCGTCAGTACCACCACCGAGTACGATTCCTTTTCCAAACACTCCTGTGCTTGATTCAACTTTAATGTTAGATATTTCAAAATCGTCCCCGGAATTGACATATATAGCTGTCCCGCCAGCTGTCCCGATTGTCATATGGGAAACGAAGAAGTCTTGTAAGGCTAGTCCTCTGAATCCGTTAATGACCAAACCACTTGCGCCTGATGGAATATTGTTGAAGTTGAGAGAAAATTTATTGTACGACAGCGCTTGTCGATCTATCAGTGACGCCCCGCCACCTTTAATAATTAATCCTTTTGCATTCGTAATCGTCAATGTATTGGAGAATGAATAGACGCCTGACATCAATATCGTTACGCATTGCGGTGATGTTGTACAGGCAGTCCATGCCGCAAGCGAATCGTTAGTGTTGGTCGGATCGGCTCCCCACCATTCTGGGCGTAGTGGTTGACCGTTGGAAATTGTGACTATGCTGGAAGTAGTAAAAAGCTGCGCTAAGGTATCGACTAAAAATGCAGTAATTGTTGTAGCTGTACCGATTTTCATCGTTCCTGGGATCAGAAGCGGAGCCTTATTATGTGTGGCAGCGGCGTTTGCATTTAGAAGGGGTGTACTGTCATCGGTAACTCCATCGCAAGCTGCACCATAGTCTTTAACATTGATAGGAAGATTGTTCGACAAAATTTGATCCTTCCGGATTTGCCACTGTGCCCGAGGCGCGGTTGGATCGTCGATCCGTATTTATTCTATAATATTGTTACTTTGGAATGAGTCGTTCTGGATAAAAGACTTGTACTATTTGTAATGATTTATCTGGGATTTGTTGCATAAATCAGCCGACGCGACATTCAGTAGTGGTCCCAGGCGAGCTAACGGTATGCCTAAACGTGCTTCACCGAGATATAGAACGGCGAATTGGAAAGGGAGAGGTGGCCCCGTTTGGTTGGACACGAATTTGAATTCGTTAGGTGGGGCTTTGCGAATGTAGGGTTATCCACGGCGCCGCTCGCCGGCCCATGCGCAGGGCAAGAGCATGCGG